>WNFD01001880.1_pt1 | contig 21123 bp, 21 predicted proteins | sample 5400491 | NCBI WGS metagenome assembly WNFD01 (sample SAMN13153343, study PRJNA577476) | soil metagenome | isolation source: 120 cm saprolite under Douglas fir tree site 2 hole 2 replicate 2 | place: USA:California | collected 2015-04-18
CGGCCGGCGAGCCGCGCCGCACACCGGGGATGGCGTCGACCGCGCCGCGCTCGTCGACGCAGAGGCCGCAATTCACCCAGTCGATCTTGCCGCCGTTCTTTTCCGCTTCGCGCATCAAGGCGGCGATCGCGTCCTTCGGAATGAAATGGTTCTCTTGTTCGACATCGCGGCCATGCACCGCGTTGGGGTGCGGCTTCTGCGCGGCGAACGGCTGCAATACCGCGCCCTCATAGGCGAAGACGTTGATGTTGTAGCCGCGCTTCGCTGCGATATCGATGAGGCGCAGCGTGGTCGTCGAGCGCCCGCTTTCATAGGGCGCGTCCATGATGGCGATGGTGATGGTCTTTTTGTCAGCCATGACATCCTCCCTCAATGCCAGATGACCTTGGCGCCCGCGGCGAGGGCATCGAGCACGACATCGAGCGGCGCCGCCGCGACGCCCGCGGCGAGGCCCTTCTCGTCGATGCCGCGCTCCTTCAGCGAAAAACTGTCGGCGAGAACGCGGACTCCGGCGCCGGCGAGCTTTGTCAGATCGCCCGAGCGGGCGCCCGAGCGCGCCGGCAGCACACCGTTCTGGACGAGAAACAGCGTCACCTCGTTCTTCCCGGCGGCCAGCTGCGTGGCCAGATCGCGGCAGAAGCCGGTGTCGTTGGAGTCGAACGGGTCGCGCGATTCGATCAATAAATAGCTGGGCATTCGGCATCTCCCTCATGCGGCACAGGCGTCAGGGGCCCACCCGGGAAGATGACGCGAACCGAAGGGAGAGACAAGGGAGCTTGCCACCCCTCCGTCATGGCGGTCTCAGCGGCCTTTGCCGCGGGAGCTATTCCTGGTGGCGCGCCGCAGCGGCGCGTCTGGAATACGTCCACGAGGTGCGGGGGCGCCCCGCAGTAAGCCCTTGGTGCTCAAATCCTCGTCGATGTCAGGCCAGTGAATGCCATACCCCCCACTGGACATTTCCCAACGTTGGCGTTGCTCGGCGGTGGCAGACAGAAGCCGCGGATACCAAGCGAGCGGCACGGTTATGCTGCGGCCATCCATCAGGTCAACGGTCAGGCTCTCATCATCGACATGAACGCCGCGAACCCGGATGTCCGGCGCAATCTCAGCCAAAGAACTCACGCCAAGCCTCCATTAAGGCAGAACGAGATTGCTGTACCAGGCGAACCACTTCTGTTAATTCGCGCGGCGCAAAACCGACATTGCGCGCAACCGCCACGGGGTCCAGCCAAACTTTCACGGATGCCCCCGCCTTGTCCACGTGGACGTGCGGCGGCTCGTTGGGTTCGTGGCTGTAGAAATAGAGCCGAAAGCCGCCGCTTCGAAGAACAGTCGGCACCTGACGGCACCCGCCTCCTACTCCGCCGCCTCCTACTCCGCCGCCTCCTGCCGCACCGGCGCTGGGCGCCAGCGCAATACCGGCTTCCTCGCCGCGGCGGTTTCGTCGAGCCGGCGGCGCGGGGTGAGGCGGGGCGCCGCGCGGAAGGCGGCCGCATCGCCGGCCCCCGTCTTGCCAGATCGGGCGCGTTCGGCGAGGCCGCGCAGCACCGCTGCGAACTGGTCGAGCGAGGCTTTGCTCTCGGTCTCGGTCGGCTCGATCAGCAAGGCGCCGTGTACGATCAGCGGGAAATACATCGTCATCGGGTGAAAGCCTTCGTCGATCAGCGCCTTGGCGAAATCGAGCGTGGTCACCCCGGTGTCTTTCAGGAAGCGGTCGTCGAACAGGACCTCGTGCATGCAGATCCCCGGGAACGAGAGGCTCAGCGCGTCGGCGAGTTGGACCCGGAGGTAATTGGCGTTGAGCACGGCGTCCTCGGCGACTTGGCGCAGCCCGTCGGCGCCGTGGCTCATCATGTAGGCGAGCGCGCGCACGAACATGCCGATCTGGCCGTGGAAGCCCTTCAGCCGCCCGATCGAACCCTCGGCCGCGCCCTCCGGACGCTCGATCAGCGCAAAACCGTCGGCGCCATGCACCAGCCAGGGCACTGGCGCATGGGGCACCAGCTCCGCCGCCAGCGCAACCGGGCCGCTGCCCGGCCCGCCGCCGCCATGTGGGGTCGAGAAGGTCTTGTGGAGGTTGAGGTGTAAGGCGTCGATGCCGAGCTCCGAGGGGCGCACTCGCCCGACGATCGCATTGAAATTGGCGCCGTCGCAGTAAAAGAACGCGCCCGCCGCGTGCACTGCAGCGGCGATCTCGAGGATCTCGTCCTCAAAAAGGCCACAGGTGTTGGGGTTGGTCAGCATCATCGCCGCGACATCAGGCCCAAGCTTCGCTTTGAGCGCGGCGAGGTCGACCCGCCCGCGCGGATTGGCCGGGATCGCCTCAATTTCATAGCCGCAGGCCGCCGCGGTCGCCGGGTTGGTGCCGTGCGCCGATTCCGGCACTAGGATGCGCTGACGACGGTTGCCGCGCGCTTCGAGCGCGGCGCGGATCGTCATGATGCCGCACAGCTCGCCATGCGCGCCGGCGGCCGGCGACAGCGCGATTCCCGGCATCCCGGTCAGCGTCTTCAGCCAATGCGCCACCGTGTCGACCAGCTCCAGGGCGCCCTGCACCGTCGATTCCGGCTGCAACGGATGCAGATCGGCAAAGCCGGGCAGCCGCGCCATCGTCTCGTTGAGCCTTGGGTTGTGCTTCATCGTGCACGAGCCGAGCGGGTAGAGGCCGCTGTCGATCGCGTAATTCTTTTGCGACAGCCGGGTGAAATGCCGCACGATCTGCGGCTCGCTGAGCCCGGGCAGGCCGATCGGGCCCTTTCGTTCGAGGCCATTAAGACGCGAGCGGAACGGCGCCGGTTCCGGCAGGTCAACGCCGCAATGGCCGGGCGAATCCTGCTCGAACAGCAGCTTCTCCTCGATCTGCAGCCCGCGGTTGCCGCTGATCGTCGGCCCCGATGCGGCGTCGGGAGAGGGGTGGGCGCTCAGCGCCTGGCTCCACTCGCTCATCGCAAGACCTCCCGGAGAGCGGCGTCGAAGCGGTCGATATCCTCCGAGGTGACCATCTCGGTCGCCGCCACCAGCAACAGTTCGGCCAGCTCCGTCCGCCCGGGATAGAAGCGGCTGACCGGGATGCCGCCGAGAACGCCACGCTTGGCCAATGCATCGACGACCGGCGCCGCGGCGCGCGGCAGCCGCAAGGTGAACTCGTTGAAGAAGCTGTCATTCACCAGACCGACCCCGGGAATGGCCGAGAGCCGTTCGGCGGTCGCCACTGCGGCGGCATGGTTGAGGCGGGCGAGCCGCGTCAGCCCGGCTTCGCCGAGCAGCGCCAGATGGATCGTGAAGGCGAGCGCGCACAGCCCTGAATTGGTGCAGATGTTGCTCGTCGCCTTCTCGCGCCGGATGTGCTGCTCGCGGGTCGAGAGCGTCAGCACCCAGCCCCGCCTCCCCTCGGCATCGAGCGTCTCGCCGACCAGCCGCCCCGGCATCTGCCGGACGAATTTCTCGCGGCTGGCAAACAATCCGACATGGGGCCCGCCGAAATTGAGCGCATTGCCAAAGGACTGGCCCTCGGCGGCGACGATGTCGGCGCCCATCTCGCCGGGCGGGCGGATCGCCCCCAGGGACAAAATCTCGGTGACGATGACGACCAGGAGCGCCCCGGCCTTGTGGCAGATCTCCGCCAGCGCCGAATAGTCGCGGATCTCGCCGTAGAAATCGGGGTTCTGGACGACAACGCAGGACGTCTCGCCGTCGACGAGCGCGGCAAGGTCCTCGCCGCCGCCCGGCGCGGCGTCCTCGACCCTCAACTCGTCGCCGGCAAACCGCGCATAGGTCTGGCAGACCGCGCGATAATGCGGGTGCAGCCCGCCCGACAGCACCGCCTTGTCGCGGCGGGTGAGGCGGCCGGCCATCGCGACCGCCTCGGCGCAGGCGGTAGCGCCGTCATAGAGCGAGGCGTTGGCGACCTCCATCGCGGTCAAGAGCGCGATCTGGGTCTGGAACTCGAACAGATATTGCAGCGTGCCCTGCGCCAGCTCGGGCTGATAGGGGGTGTAGGAGGTCAGGAACTCGCCGCGCTGGATCAAATGGTCGACCGCCGCCGGGATGTGGTGGCGGTAGGCGCCGCCGCCGAGAAAGAACGGCGCCGCGCCGGCGCTGAGGTTCTTCGCCGCCATCGCGCCGAGTCGGCGCTCGACCTCGAGCTCGCCCATCGCCCGCGGCAGGTCGAGAAGGCCCTGATGGCGCGCCGCATCGGGCACATCGGCGAACAGCGCATCGATCGACGGGGCGCCGATCGCCGCCAGCATCGCGGTGCGGTCGGCATCGGTCAGCGGCAGATAGCGCATCACTCCTGCTCCGCGACAAAGGCGTCGTACGCCGCCTTGTCCATCAGCGAGTCGAGCTCCTTGGGGTCGGCGAGGCGGAGCTTCAAAAACCAGCCCTCGCCCATCGCATCTTCATTGACCTTGGCCGGGTCGCCGACGATCGTATCGTTGACCGCGACCACCTCGCCCGAAACCGGGGCATAGACCTCGCTCGCCGCCTTGGCCGATTCGACGACTGCCGCCTCCTTGCCCTTCGCGACCTTGCGGCCGATCTCGGGGAGTTCGACATAGACCACGTCGCCCAGCTGCGACTGCGCGTAATCGGTGATACCGATCACGGCAAACTCGCCCTCCTGCCGGACCCATTCATGGTCCTTGGTGAATCGGGTGGCGCTCATAGGCTTCCTCCTGATCGATTGTTTGCCGTCACCTCCGCGAAAGCGGGGGTCCAGGGAAACCGCTCGAACCCTGGCCACCCCTGGATTCCCGCTTTCGCGGGAATGACGGGAGATGAGGCGTATTTCATTGAATCAGCCGCGGTAGTAACCGGTCGGGACGAACGGCAGCGGCGCGATATGCGCCGGCCGCGGAACATCGCGGACGACCAGCGCCAGTGCGTTGCCTTCGGCGGCCTGGCTCGCCGCGACATATCCCATCGCGATCGGCCCACCGACCGACGGCCCGAAGCCGCCGCTGGTGACTCGGCCCACCGGATTTCCCGCCGGGTCGAGGATCGCGGTGCCTTCGCGCGCCGGCGCGCGCCCGTCGGGTCGGATGCCGACGCGCTTGCGGCGCGGGCCTTCGTCGAGCTGACGCAAGATCGTCAACGCGCCGGGAAAGTCGCCAGCGGCGCGCCGGTTCTTGGCGATTGTCCAGGCGAGGCCGGCCTCTACGGGGGTCGTGGTCTCGTCGATGTCATGGCCGTATAGGCAGAGGCCCGCCTCGAGGCGCAGCGTGTCGCGCGCGCCGAGGCCGATCGGCGCCACCTCCTTCTCGCGCAGCAGCGCCTCAGCGACCGCTACGGCGTCCGCCGCGTCCATCGACAATTCGAACCCGTCCTCGCCGGTATAGCCCGACCGGGTCACGACGCATGGCGCCCCGGCAATCGTCGCATCTACCGCGCTCATGAACGCGATCCGCTCAACGCCGCCGGCAAAGCGCGCCAGCACGGCGGCGGCTGCCGGCCCTTGCAGCGCCAGGAGAGCGCGCTCGAAGCGCGGCTCGACCGCGACCGCAGAATCGAGATTGGCCCGCAGATGCGCGAGGTCAGCCTCCCTGCGCGCGGCGTTGACGACGAGAATCACGCCGTCATCGACCCGGGTCGCGATCAGATCATCGAGGATGCCGCCCGCCGCGTTGAGCAGCAGCGTGTAGCGCATCCGCCGCGGCATCAGGCCTTGCAGGTCGCCCGGCACCAGCGCCTCCAGCGCACGCGCCACCGCGGCTCCGTGCAGCCTGATCTGGCCCATATGCGAGACATCGAAGAGGCCGGCCTTGGCGCGCGTGTGGAGATGCTCGGCGATGATGCCGGCGGGGTATTGCACCGGCATCTCATACCCGGCGAAGCCGACCATGCGGGCGCCGAGCGCGCGGTGCAGATCGTAAAGCGGGGTGTGCTTCAGCGGTGCCGCTTCGGCGGGATCAGACACAGGCGCACCTCCGGCCGGGTGGACGCGGGTTGCGTCCGGGAGATGCCCCCTCTGTCGTGGTCCCTGAGAGATTCACCACGGCCGGCGCGCCTTAGGCGAGCGGGCCGCGGCTTACTCCTTCGGTGTGCGGTCAAGCCCGGATGTCAGTCCCTTGGGGCTCGCCCGCCGCTTTCCAGAGCGCCCTTCCCCCCGCAGTCCTTTTGCCTGAGAGTTTCCGGGGCGGTTGCTCCTTCGGCGCCGCGTCCCCTGACCTCAGGCCAGGGCGCGACCTCTCCTGCGGGCGTGCATACGGCAGCACCTTGTGTAGCACTGCGGGCCGGCCGAGGCCAGCCGCTTACCGGCTGGAATTCCGTTCGACGGTAATCACCGCTATCATCCGCCGCGCCCAGATCACGAAGTTGGCGCCGATCAGAACGCGATACGGGCTGAGAGCGAGACCTGGTGTATCGTCTCGTTGGCGCGCCCGAGCTCGCCCACGTAATCGGCCGACAGCAAGACGCCCGGCATCAATTGCCCGGCAATTCCGGCAGCGACGGCGACGAAATCGCGCCCCAGCCGGGCGCTGGTCACCTTTGTCGATGGGCCGGCGGAGACGGGAAATTCCTGCCCCGTCGGGTTATCTGCGGTGATCGGGACCGTTTCCGGCGGCCCTGTCGACGCAAGGAAATTCGCTACTGCGATATCGGCAACGTCGGCGTATTCATGCCGCCAGGTGGCGCGCAGATGCGGCGTCACAATGCCGAGTTGGGTCGGCACTTCGACCGCAATCTCGCCGCCGAATCCGCTCTGTAGCGATGTCGACGTGCCCGGCATGACGTGTGCGCCAAGCAGGCCGGTTTCGTCATATCCGCCGACCGACACCCGGTTAAACCGCAATTCAGCCACCGGCCCCCAGCGCAGCCGATCGATCGGGCGTTCGAAGCGATAGCCAAAATTGCTTCCGGCAGTAACAAAATTCCCACCCGGCGCCCCCGACGCCGAAAACGCGGCACTCGCGAAATCGAAGCTGCGCGAAGTATGGTAATCGGCAAGGCCGCCACCGACGTAGCCATCGGCATAGAGCGGTCCGGTCTCGGTAATACCGTATAGGCTCAGCGCGCCACCGCGACCGTTTGTCGATCCGCCGGCGACATTGAGGTCGCCGGTCAGGTAGCCGCCGGCCAAGCCGATCACCGAAGCGGAATCCAGCCGGTAATCTAGGCCCAGTGTCGCGCCGCCGGTCGTGAAGGAACGTGCCGGTTCTGAGGGCAGAATGGTCCGGTCGCCGAGCAGGATTTGGCCCGAGAAAAAACCGCCGTATCCATCGCGCATCACAATCGTCCGTCCCGCATCGCTGGCGGCAGGGAGCTGCGCGAGCCGCACAGGGCCAATCGCGAACCCGGTCGCGCCGGCCCGCAACGCCGCGGCGCGGGTCGCCAACTGGTCGGCAAAGCCGCCGGCGAATTGCCGCCCAAACGCATTCGCGCTGAACGCGCCCTCGACCCCGACTGTCTGGGCCAGCGAGCGTTCCGGCCTCGCCGAATCGCGGGAGCCCAGACCGGTCAGTTGTTCGGCATCGAATGTTTCAACGCTGATGACGCGCCCATCGCTCGATAAATGCCCGACGAAGGCGGCGCGGTCGATCGCAATGTCGCACGGCCCGATCCACCACCAATGGCTGAACACGTTGGCCGGAAAGGAGGTCGGAACAAACGGCTCGACGATTGTCGCGACAACCTTGAAGGTGCCGGTCGGGTTGAAATCGAAGAAGGCCGTCGTCGTGAAGAAGTTGCCGTCCGGCTTTACGCCGGAATGCGGCACCGTGTAATTGCCCCCGAAATTGTTGCGGCAGTTCTGGGCAAAGGCGGTAAGCGGAACCGAACAGACTCCGATCAGCGCGGCTACCAACAGCGCCTGCTTCATCGCCCGAAATATCGTCAATGCCACGGCACCGGCTGGTTTATCCGTTCGGGCAGATTATGTCGAGGCTCGGCTATCGCCCGCGGAAGTGGCGGTAGAAGTCGACGATTTCGGCGCTTTGCTGGAACCCCAGCACGATGCTCAGATCGCCCGGGGGGCGGCCAGCAAGGGGGATGGTTTCCTCGATATGATCGGTGATGCCGGCGCGCTTCCCATCGGTGGGGATCGCGACGCGGACCGGGAACGAGCGCTTGCTGAGGATCGCCTGGTCGGCGCCGGTCACCGCGACGAAATATTGCAGGTCGACGCCGTCGCCCTTCCCGGCTGCCGGGCCGCGCTCGCCGACCACGACGACGTCCAGGGAGAGGTGCACCGCACCGCCCACCGCGTCGCATTTGGCGTCGACATCGCTCAGAACGCCGTAGAACGCGACGCCAATCGGCTGCCGTGCAGCGCCTGGGGCGAAGACCGCGGTCTGCGCGAGCGGCCGCAGGATGACGGCGCTCGGGCAGGGCGCAGCAATCGGTGCCTTTGCCTCAGGTGACGAGGAGGAAAATAAGGAGGAGACCGTGCCGCACCCGGAGAGCGCGGCAAGGCCGACCAGCATCAGCGCGACGCGCGCGGGCATCACACGACGCCGACGCCGCGGACGGCTCGATCCTGAACCCAACGCCGATAACCGGCGATCAGACAGATTTGTGCGTGCCGTCGCAGAAGGGCTTGCCGCCGGTCGCCTTGCAGCCGCACAGCCAAACCGTACCGGACTTCTCGGCGGTAAAGGCGAGCGGGGCGAGGCCGACTTCCTTATGCGAACCGTCGCAGAAGGGCTGGCTAGCGCTGCGCCCGCAGGCGCACCAGAAGTAGCGCTTGCCTTCCTCGACGGTAGTTTGATAGGGCGCCTTCTGCGCCGGGATCGGTTCTGACATCGGTCTTCCCTGCCATCGCCCTTGCTACTGCCCGACTTTAGGCGAGCCTCGGCTGCCGCACAAGCCAACTTGGCTTTGGGATCTGTTGTCATTGCGAGGAGCGGAGCGACGCGGCAATCTCGGCCTCAGGGTGCTCTCGCCATCGAGATTGCTTCGCTTCGCTCGCGATGACGGCGTAGCCTAAGCCATGGCGGTCTATACCGAAATTGGCGACGATGAGCTGCGCGCGTTCACCGCGCTCTACGACATCGGCGAGGTGCTGTCGTGCAAGGGCATCGCCGAGGGTGTCGAGAACTCGAATTTCCTCCTGACCACCGAGCGCGCCAACTTCATCCTGACGCTCTACGAAAAGCGGGTGGCGCCCGCCGATCTGCCGTTCTTCATCGCGCTGATGGACCATCTGGCGCATCAGGGGGTCGCCTGTCCGACGCCGGTTCGGGCGCGCGACGGCGAGGCGCTGCGCGAATTGTGCGGCCGCCCGGCCGCCATTGTCAGCTTCCTCAACGGCATGTGGCCGCGCCGCATCGACCCGTTCCACTGCGCCGCGTTGGGCAGCGCGCTGGCGCGGCTGCATCTTGCCGGCGAATCGTTTCCGATGGTTCGCCCCAACGCCCTCGGCGTTGCAGGCTGGCGACCGCTTTATGAGGCCTGCCGTGAGCGCGCCGGCGAGCTGCAGCCCGGCCTTGCCGCCGAGCTTGGCGAGGAGCTCGCCTTTCTCGAAGCGACATGGCCGCGCGATCTCCCGACCGGCAACATTCACGCCGATCTGTTTCCCGACAACGTATTCTTCCGGGACGGCGCCCTGTCCGGCCTCATCGATTTTTATTTCGCCTGCACCGACTTCCTCGCCTACGACCTCGCGATCTGCCTCAATGCCTGGTGTTTCGAGCCGGACCTCAGCTTCAACGTGACCAAGGCGCGGCTGCTCGTCGCCAGCTACCGCGCCGCCCGAAAGCTGACCGCCGCCGAGCTGGCGGCATTGCCGCTATTGGCGCGCGGCAGCGCGCTGCGGTTCCTCTTAACCCGGCTCTATGACTGGCTGAACCAGACCCCGGGCGCCTTGGTGCGCACCAAGGATCCGCTCGAATATCTCAAAAGGCTGCGCTTTCATCGCGGCATCGCCGGGCCGAGCGCCTATGGCATCGACGCCTGAGGTTGAAATCTTTACCGACGGGGCGTGCAGCGGCAATCCGGGCCCGGGCGGCTGGGGCGCGGTGCTGCGCTTTCGCGGGGTCGAGAAGGAGCTCGCCGGCGGCGAGGCGCCGACCACCAACAACCGCATGGAGCTGATGGCGGCCATCGCCGGGCTCGAGGCGCTGACGCGGCCATGCCGGGTCGACCTCTACACCGACAGCCAGTATCTGCGCGACGGCATCACCCGATGGCTGCCGGGCTGGAAGGCGCGCGGCTGGCTCACCGCCGACAAAAAGCCGGTCAAGAATATCGACCTATGGCAACGCCTGGAGCGCGCCGCCGAGCCGCATCAGGTCGAATGGCACTGGGTGCGCGGCCATGCCGGGCACCCGGAAAACGAGCGCGCCGACGCCCTCGCCCGCGCCGCGATCGCGACGGTGAAGCCGGAGCCGGGCTAAGCGGGTTGGCGGAATGCGCTGCGCTTTTCCGCCCTACGTTTGAGAGTCGGGGTAGGGCGGAAAAGCGAAGCGTCTTCCGCCGCTTGGCATGAAAGCCCGCGCCTACCGCCCGACCGCGTAGGTCTGCATCCCGCGCGGGTTGGCGGCGGCCTTCAGCACGGTGCCTTCCGGAGTCTCCTCGCGGGCGCAGGCGGTGAGCCGCCCGCCGGACCAGGTCTCCCCGAAACGGACGCGATGGCCGCACTCGGCGAGCGCCCGCAGCGTCTTTTCCGGGAAGCGGCCTTCGAGCACCAGCGCGCCGGGGTCGGCGGCGCGCGGATAGAACGAGCTCGGGGCGTGCGCGTTGTTGAATTCCGGGCAGTCGATCGCCTCCTGCAAATTCATCCCGTGATGCAGATGATGCAGCAAGAGCTGCGTCGACCATTGGTCCTGACCGTCGCCACCCGGCGTGCCGAACGCCATCGCCGGCTCGCCGTCCTTGAGCGCGAGGGTCGGCGACAATGTGCTGCGCGGCCGCTTGCCGGGAGCCAGGCTCGATGCCGCCTTTTCGTCGAGCCACGAGATCTGCTGGCGGGTGCCGAGGCAGAAGCCGAGTTCGGGGATCACCGGCGAACTTTGCAGCCAGCCGCCGCTCGGCGTCGCCGACACCATGTTGCCCCAGCGGTCGATGATGTCGAGATGGCAGGTGTCGCCGGCGACGACGCCGAGATCGCTGGTCGTCGGCTCGCCGATGCCGTCATACATGCCCACGGTCGGCTCGCCGGTCCCCGCCGCGGCCGCGATGTCCATGCCGCCGATCAGCACGTAGGGCGTCCGACCGTCCGGGCTGCCGGGGCGCAACTCGAGCGAAGCGCGCTCGCCGACGAGCCGGCGCCGGGCGTCGTTATAGGCGGGGCTCAGCAGCGTCGCCATCGGCACGTCGACAAAATTCGGATCGCTGTACCACGCCTCGCGGTCGGCGTAGGCGAGCTTGGCGCATTCGGTGACGATATGGACAAACTCGGGCCCGACCGGGTCGAGGCCGTCGAGGTCGAAGCCCTGCAGCAGCGCGAGCTGCTGCAACATGACCGGCCCCTGGCTCCACGGCCCGCCCTTGACCACGGTGTAGCCGCGGTAATCGTAGGTCAGCGGCGCTTCGACCGGGGCTTGCCAGCGCGCCATGTCGTCGGCGGTCAGGAGCCCGCCATGGCGGCGGCCCGAGGCGTCGAACACCTTTTCGGTGCGGCAGAATCGGCCGATCGCCTCGGCGACAAAGCCGCGATACCACGCGTCGCGGGCGCGGTCGATGTGGCGCTCGCGATTGCCGCCGCCCGCCCCCGCCTCGGCAAGGACGCGGCGGTAGGTCGCCGCCAGCGCCGGGTTGCGGAACAGCCGCCCCGGCACCGGCGGGTTGCCGCCGGGCAGGTAGACCGCGGCGGAACTCGTCCATTCTCGGCGAAACAGCTCGGCAACGGTCAAGATCATGTCGCGGATGCGCGGGACCACCGGGTAACCGCTCTCGGCATAGCCCAGCGCCGGGGCGATCAGCTCGGGTAGCGGCATCGTCCCATAGTCGCGCAACAGCCGCATCCAGCCGTCGAAGGCGCCGGGCACCGCGGCGGCGAGGAGCCCGGTGCCCGGAATGAGATCGAGGCCGAGGCTCTTGAAACGGGCGATCGTCGCCGCAGCGGGCGCCACGCCCTGGCCGCAGATCATGTCACAGCGCCGGTTCGCCGCGCTGTACACGAGGATCGGCGCCTCGCCGAGCGGGCCGTTCAGATGCGGCTCGACGACCTGCAGCGTGAACCCGGCCGCGACCGCCGCGTCAAACGCATTGCCGCCCTTTTCGAGGACCCCCATCGCGACCGAGGACGCCAGCCAATGGGTCGTCGCGACGACCCCGAAGGTGCCGCGGATCTCGGGCCGCGTGGTAAAGCCGGGCATGATCGCGTGCCTCCGGATGCTTCGACGAATTGTGTGCAGGTTAGACGAGCGCAGGAAGCAATGGAACGGCGGTGCCTACGCCCGCTCAGCTAGGCGGCCAGCGCTGAGCCGAATGCAGCAAACGAACCACGACAACTTGCTCATCGGCCCCTTCAAGTTGATAGACCGCGAGATAAGGTGTCCGAGCGATCACGAGTTCGCGAGTGCCTTCAGGCGACCCAGCCGCCCAATTCGCGGCATCGTTTCGAGCACTGCGAGACGATTATCGATGGCATTGGCAACCCGAAGTGCCGCCGCCGGGTTTCTGTCGCTCAGCCATTCGATGATGTTGCGATAATCGCGGCGCGCGGAATGCGTCCAGCGGACAACGCTCACCGACGCGATGCGAGGAGTTGGCGGATCTCACGCACGACATCCGCGTGCTCAACCATTCTGCCGGCGCGAATGTCGGCGCGTCCTTCTTCCACGGCCGCCTCAAATTCCTGTTCGCTTTTGACGTAGGCAGCAAGCGCCTCGCGCAGTAGCGTCGATTTCCGCTTCTTTCGGGTCGATGCGAGCCGCGTCAAGGCCTGGTCGAGTTCGGGCGGGATGAGAGCCTTGACAGCTACGTCATTCGGCATTGCTGGTTCTCCAACGCACAGCGGATGCTGCTAGCCGGCGACATCCTGGAGCCGCGTCTTGGCGTCGAATTCGTCGGCGACGCGCGAATCGTTGTCGAGCATTGCCGTGGCGTCGGTCTCGGCGAAGCCGATCGCGCCCATCGCGGCGAAGGCCTCCTGCACCTTTGGGCCCCACAAGCCGATATCCTTCACGGTCGGCACGATCCGGCTGAACAGGCGGCTACGGAACAGCTTCATCGTCTCGGAATGGTCGGTGATCTCGATGCACTCCTCGATCGGCAGGCCGAGCCGCTGCCACACTTCGAGCTGGTTGAACCGGTCGCGCATGTGCCAGCACGCCTGGACGACAAATTCCTCGCGCTCGTTGCGCTCGGCATCGCTGAGCTGCGGGTAGTAGTCGCGCAACGCGAGCCGGCCGAACGCGACATGGCGCGCCTCGTCCTGCATGACATAGGCGTTGACCGCGGCGGCGAGCGGGTTCTTCGACTGGTCGCGGATGCGCTGGAACGCCGCCAATGCCAGCCCCTCGATCAGGATCTGCATGGTCAGATAGGTCATGTCCCAACGGCTGTCGCTGAGGCCGCTTTCGAGCAGGGATTTCAGCCCGTGGGTGATCGGGTAGGCGAGTTCGAATTTGTCGTGCAAGAGCCGCGAATAGGCCTCGACATGGCGCGCCTCGTCCATGACCTGGGTCGCGGCATAGAATTTGGAATCGAGGTTGGGGACGGTCTGCACGATCTTCGCGGTGGCGATCAGCGCCCCCTGTTCGCCATGCATGAATTGCGAGATCTGCGAGGCTTGCAGGTGGTGGCGCACCTGCCGGCGCTCCTTGTCCGTCATCCGGTTCCAGATGTCGGAGCCGTAGATCGCGACCACCCGGTCGTCGAGCAACATCGGGTTCTCCGGGTCGAGATCCTGCGACCAGTCGATCCGCTCGGCCGCATCCCATTGCTGCTGCTTGCCCTTGGCATAGAGCTGCAACAGCCCGGCGCGGTTGTCGTCATATTCCCAGGTGAACTTGACATCGGTATGGCCGTCGAATTTCCATTCGGTCTGCTCGACCGGCAAGGTGTAGCGATACATCGTCGACATCAAATTCCTCCGGAGCGCCCATAGGCCGGCGCCCTAAGCAGGGGTCGCATTTCGTTGCTTGATCTTAAACTTCGGCCTGCGCATTTGACAGCGTCAAGGCAAGCCTGCGCAGCGCGGTCCGGAGGTGGGATTTCGGCGTGAGGTTGACGCGCGCCATGCGGCGGTTGCCGGCCCGGTCGCGGGGCATTTCGCTGGTACAAACCCGACAGCGCAGTGCTGCAGCCGGTTGGCGCAGCGCCAACCGCATTATTGCATAAGACAAGCCCAATATATTCATTTCAGGCGGCCGGGGTGGATATGGTAAATTTCACAAATGCTGTTTAATTCGCCGGTCTTCTTGTTCCTCTTTCTGCCGGGGACGGTGGCCGCCTACATCTTGCTGCGGCAATTGGCCGGTCCGCGCGCTGTGCTGGGACTGCTGATAGCGGTCTCGCTGCTGTTCTACGGCTGGTGGAACCCGCTCTACGTTCCGCTGCTCGGCAGCCTGGCTGTCTTCAATTTCCTGGTTGCCCGAGCAATGGCCGCCCAGCGTCGCGCCGGCCGGCCCGATCTTGGGTCCTGGCTGCTGACCTTTGGCATCGTCGGCGATCTGCTGGCGCTCGCCTATTTCAAATATACCGATTTCCTGATCGATACCGCCAACACCTTGTTGCAAACCGATTTTACGCTCCAGTACGTGCTTCTTCCGATCGGCATTTCATTCTTCACCTTTCAGAAAATCGCCTACCTCGTCGACAGCAGCCGCGGCGAGGTCGCCGATCATGATTTTCTTGAATACTGCTTTTTCGTCTCCTTCTTCCCGCAATTACTGGCTGGGCCGATCGTCAAGCACCACGAGATCTTTTCACAGATCAAGGGGCCTTGGGCGTTCGGGATCAAGCCGAGCAACTTTGTCGTCGGGTTGACGATCTTCATCGTCGGGCTGTTCAAGAAGGTGGTGCTCGCCGACAATTTTGCGCCATCGGCAAACACGATGTTCGAGGCGGCAGCTTCCGGCGAGCCGCTCGACTTCTTCTTCGCCTGGCAGGGTGTGCTGGCGTTCAAGTTCCAGCTTTATTTCGATTTTTGCGGCTATTCGGAAATGGCGATCGGTGCCGCGCGCCTGTTCGGGGTGCAGTTGCCGCTGAACTTCAACTCACCCTACCGGGCGCTCAACATCGTTGATTACTGGCGGCGCTGGCACATGACGCTGTCGCGCTTTCTGCGCGACTATATCTACATCCCGCTTGGCGGCAACCGCACCGGCATCGCGCGGCTTTACCTGAACCTCCTGATCACGATGGCGATATCCGGGTTATGGCACGGCGCGGCATGGCATTTCGTCTTGTGGGGCACTCTGCAAGGCGTCGGCATGATCTTGAACCACGCGTGGCGGCTGGTGTGGCGCCCGATCCATTCCTGGTGGTCGCACACGGTGGCCCGGCTGGTGACCTTCTTCGCCCTCGGCATGCTGCTGGTGCTGTACCGCGCGCCGTCGATGGAGGTGGCGCTGCGGGTTTATCGGGGCATGGTCAATCTGCCGGCCTCGTGGCATGATGTCTTCGGCCCGCTTGGCGAGGCGATGCGGTGGCTTGGGGTGCGGTTCGACGGACCGCCGGTCGCCGCCGATCAGCTTGTGCTGGTGGCGTGGCTGATCGTGTGGATCGCGGTGGTGTGGTTCGTGCCGAATACGCAGCAGCTGCTCGCGCGCTGGCATCCCGCCTTCAACTATGGGGTGGCCGAGCGGCAGCGCGATTTGCCGCTTCTCGCGCGGTTTCGGCCGCTCGCACCGCGCCTCGAATGGCGCCCGGATATTGCCAGCGCGGTCTATGTCGGTGTCCTCGCGGCGCTTGCCTTTCTAAGCCTCCGCCACGTCAGCGAATTTCTCTATTTTAAATTCTAGGCAGCAAAAGCTGGACCTTTCCGATGGGAAAATCGACAGCCCGGCTCCGTACCTATATCGGCTGGCTGTTGGCGAGCGCGTTGTTGATTGTGGCGGCATGCTTCACGGTCAACTGCTTGATCGACCCGCTCTGGTATCTGCGGGGAAATATTCTTACCGGGATCAATTACCCGTTCAACGAGCGGCTGGCGAAACTCAATCAGTTCCTGCCAAAAATGCAGAACTACGATTGCATGATCTTCGGCAGTTCGCGGGCCACTTTGCTGCCTGAGGAGAAGGTCGAGGGTTACCATTGCTTCAACATGGCGTTTTCGGACGGGCAGGCGAGCGAATATCAGCTCTACGCACAGTATCTGCGCCAGCGTGGGTTTGCCCCGCGGCTGCTGATCGTCGACGTCAAACGCGAGGAGTTCATCGGTCCGGTACACGCCCCCGAAGTCCCCGACTTTATTCGCACCGGCGACGCCCCGCCGTCGATCTTCGCCACCTACCTCTCGCTCGACGCGCTCGATTTTTCGATCCGGACATTGCGCGGGGACTCGCCGCACCATCGTTATTACGACAAGGATTTTGCCGTGAACCTCGAGGTCAGGAGCAAGCGGCACCGTTACAATCCCACCGGCCCGATCACCCCGATGCCGCCCCCGTTCGACGTGCATCCCGAACGCGCTGCGCTTTACATAAAATTACGGCAGGAATTCCCGATGGCCTACGCCATCGGCTACGTTCCGCCGGAATCGGCCTGGCGCATCGCCGCCTTCAGCCTGACCGGCGAATTGGACACTTACCTCGGCGCGATTGGCGGAGTCGCGGCGGCCTATGACGAGTTTCTCAATTTTTCCGTCCCCTCGCCGATCACCGAGAGCAAGCAGGACACCTATGACGGCTCGCATTATTCGCGAGCGGTCAACGCCCGCGTCCTGGCCGCGCTCTTCGGCAAAAACCGCGACCTCGCGATGGATTGGCGCCGGGCCGACGCACCGACCGTGATCGCGGATTATCACGACCGGCTGGCGCAATTCATGACAACTGCCGCCCAGGCGGCGGCCGAGGCGCCCAGTAACGCCAAGCCATAAAACAGCAGCGACGGAGGCTCGCCCGCAATGGCGTTGACAACCGCAACCGCGACAACGACAGCGGCCCGCCAATCATGGCAGTTCGGCCGGATCTATACGCCCGACGAGGCGTGGCTCGCCACGGCGCCGCCGGAACCGATCCTCGACCCCGATCTGCCGATCGTCGACCCGCACCATCATCTGTGGCTACGCGGCGGCCACCCTTATCTGCTCGACGAACTGCTCGCCGATCTGAACACCGGGCACAATGTCGTCGCCACCGTGTTCGAGGAATGCCACTCGATGTACCGGGCCGACGGGCCGCCCGAAATGCGCGCTGTCGGCGAGACCGAGTTCGTCGCCGGGATCGCCGCGATGAGCGCGTCCGGGAATTACGGCAAGACACGGGTCGCGGCGGGCATCGTCGGCGCTGCCGACCTGACCTTGGGCGACCGGGTCGAGCCGGTGCTCCTGGCGCAGCTGCGCGCCGGCGGCGGCCGATTCCGCGGCGTGCGCCACTCGGCCGGCTGGGATGGGGACCCGATCATCGGCAACAGCGGCTCCGACATGCAGCCGCACCTCTACCGGCGGCCGGATTTCCGCGCCGGGCTCGCCCGCCTCTCCGCGCTCGGCCTCAGCTTCGACGCCTGGCTCTACCACCCGCAGCTCGCCGAATTGGTCGAGCTGGCGCGGGCATTTCCGGCGACACCGATCATCATGGGGCATGTCGGCGGGGTGCTCGGCTACGGGCCCTATGCCGGCAAATCGGCCGCGATCCTCTCCGAGTGGAAGCGCTCGATGAGCGGATTGGCGAAATGCCCGAATGTCGTCGTCAAGCTCGGCGGCATGGTCAACCGCGGCGCCGGCTTCGACTTCCATGCCGCGCCCGCCGCGCCCTCGTCGGCGGCGATGGCCGAGGTCTGGCGGCCCTATATCGAGACCTGCATCGAGCTGTTCGGCGCCAGGCGCTGCATGTTCGAGAGCAACTTTCCGGTCGACAAGATGGCGATCGGCTATGCCGCGCTGTGGAACGCCTTCAAGCGCATCGTCTCGGGCGCCTCGCGCGAGGAAAAGCTCGCCCTGTTCGGCGGCACCGCCGCACGGATCTACCGCCTGGCGGTTTAGGGTTTCGCCTTGAACCCGACCAACGCTCGAATGAACTCGCTGTCCGCCTCGCGTCGACCGCCGCTGATGACTTGGGCATGCAGGTGGGCCACGGAAGCCCCGGTGAAATCGGTCTTACCGGTGCGCAAGATCAGCGTGGCGCCCTCGATGCGGTACTCCGCGACGAGTTGGCGGTAGGCGCTGCCGAGCGATTCCCACGCCCCAATCGGCAGCTCCTCGGCGCTTTCGATGTGTCCGCGGAAGATCAGCACGAACTGGTGGCGGGTGCCGTCGTAGGGCCAGGCATTTTCCTTCACGAGCCAATGCTCATTGCGAAACAGGATCGGTTTCGTATGGTGCTTGGGCAGATGCGCCTCGCAGAACGGGCAGATTCCGTCCGCCTCGATCTTCGCGAGCGCCTGCGCATAATCGCCGCGCGCTCGAGTCCTCGCATTCTGCACGTCTACCCGTCGGCCCATATGGGGCTCCCCTTAACATTTGACCCTGCACAGGGGCAATATATGTGCCGGGTTGCAAAAGAGCTCCGCGCAAGGCGGCTGGCGGGGCGAACGAGGTAAAAATTGTGAACTTTGCGCGGGTGTTGAAAGAGGTCGTCTGGTGTCTCGTCACCGAGGGCGGCATTTCCTCTCGCCGCATCAAGGCGCTGCTCGACGAGTTGCGCGAATTGGTCGGCGTGAGTTGAAAAATCGCGGGCTCGGACAATCTCCATTGATCCGGCGCCGACCGGCGGCGTTTGCGAGGAAGCGGTGAGTCATGAGCGAGCCCCTGACGAGCGAGGCCGAAGGCCTGTTCACGGTATTGCGGCAATCGGTCGACCCGGAAACGGTGGCGGCAATCGAGCGTTTTGTGGCCGAAGCGTCGGACCGCGCGCTGTGCCGCATCAACCTCATTGATTTCGCCGCGCGGCAGCGCCTCGACGAGGAGCCGGTCATCGCCGCCTTCCTGCATGCGGCGCGGCTCGGCATTTTCGAATTGTCGTGGAATGTGCTGTGCCCGGGCTGCGGCGGCGTGCTCGACGCGAGCGCCACCCTCAAGACCGTCAGCCGCGACGAGTACGTCTGCGCGCTCTGCGCGGAGGGCTATGCGCCGACCCTCGACGACATGGTCGAGGTCACCTTCACGCTCAGCCGACGGATCCGCCGGATCGCGGCGCACGAGCCGGACGAGCTGCCGTTTTTCGAGTATATGCGGCAGATCTTTTGGGCCTCCGGGATCGACCTCCCCGACGATCTGGAGCGGCTCGGTCAGGAGATCACCCTCGATACGCTCGAACTGCCCGCCGGCGAAAAGGCGCAATTGTCGCTGCAGCTTCCGGCCGAATTCCTGATCGTCTTCGAACCGGTCAGCCACGCCGCATTGTTCATCGACGTCAAGGGCGAGCCAACCCGCGAGCGCCAGAACCTCTCGATGGTCTTCAACAATCTGAAGGCGCCGACCGGCACCACCGGGATGCGGCCGGGCCCGCTCAGGCTGTCGCTCGAAAACCGCACCGAGCGCCGCGTGCTGCCGGCCGTGTGGATCGCCGGCGAGGGGCTGCATCAGCTGCTGGCGCGACGCCGGCCGTTTCTCAACGCCAAGCGCCTCCTCACCAACCAGACCTTCCGCGACATCTACCGCACCGACACGCTCGACCTCGATCAGCGGCTCAAGATCACCAGCCTCACCTTCCTGTTCACCGACCTCAAGGGCTCCACCGAGCTCTATGACCGGGTCGGCGACCTGGTTGCCTTCGACCTCGTGCGGGCGCATTTCCGCGTGCTCAACGAGATCGTCGCCGCCGAGGCCGGCGCCGTCGTCAAGACGATCGGCGATGCGGTGATGGCGACCTTCCCGACCCCCGACCGCGCGGTGTCCGCGGCGCTGCGCATGCGCGAGGCGATGCGCACCTTCAACGCCGAGCACGGGCGCGAAGATCTGCTGCTCAAGATCGGCATCCATGAAGGCCCTTGCCTCGCCGTCGTGCTCAACGACCGGCAGGATTATTTCGGGCAGACCGTCAACATCGCCTCGCGCGTCCAGGGCCTGGCAGAATCGCGTTCGATCTTCGCGACCGGGTCGGTGGTCGACCATCCGAAATCCACCGACCTATTGGCCGCGAACGGCCTCACCCCGGTGCCCCAGCAGCGCCAATTGCGCGGCATCCCGGAGGAATTTGCGGTTTACGAGATCCCCTGATCCGGCCGCGCGATTGGCCGGGTGAGGTGGGCGCCCCTCGGGATCGCGGGCGTCTCGCCCGCATGCGCCCACGGATCGAGTCCGTGGGCCTAAGGCCCACGGGACGGCCGCGGTCCGCAGGCGAGCGCTCTGGAATCCGCCCCCTCACCCCAACCCTCTCCCCCGATGGGGGAGAGGGAGTAGAGGGCCGGGCGGCGCGGCCGCGCATCGTTTATCTGTATCTGGCGATCATCGTCGTCAGCTGGGCCGGCAACTGGCCGCTGATGAAGCTGGCGCTCGCCGACGCGCCGCCGCTTTCATTCGTGCTGTTCCGCCTCATTGGGACCCTCGCCTTCCTCGCCCCGGCGCTCCTGGCGGTGCGCGCGCCGCTCCTGCCGATCGCCGGCGAGCGGCTCGGCCTCTTTTGGGTCGGACAGCTGCAGATCGCGGGGTTTCTGATTTGCAGCATCATCGGCCTGGCGATCGTGCCGGCCGGGCGGGCCATCGTGCTCGCCTATACGATGCCGCTCTGGGCGATCCCCATCGAGCTGTGGCTTGGCATGGAGGGGCTGCGCCGCTTGCGGCTCACCGGTGCCGCGGTCGGCTTTGCCGGCCTGTTCCTGTTCATGAGCCCGGGCCTCGTCGACTGGGGCGACCCGCGCGTCGTTGCCGGCAACGCGATGCTGCTGCTCGCGGCGATCTCTTGGGCGCTCGGCTCCATCCTCTACCGGCGGCGGGTCTGGCGTTCGACCTTCTGGGCGCAGACTTTCTGGCAGCTCGCGGTCAGCACTGTCGTGGTTGGCGCAATCGCGCTGCCGGGAGCGCTCGGGCAGCCGATCCACTGGTCGGCCGGCTTGGTGGCGATCCTCGCCTACAACTGGATTGTCACGACGGCGCTCGGCTATTTCCTATGGAACAAGGTGCTTTCGGTCATGCCG
>WNFD01004659.1_pt1 | contig 21122 bp, 17 predicted proteins | sample 5400491 | NCBI WGS metagenome assembly WNFD01 (sample SAMN13153343, study PRJNA577476) | soil metagenome | isolation source: 120 cm saprolite under Douglas fir tree site 2 hole 2 replicate 2 | place: USA:California | collected 2015-04-18
GGAGAAAGCTTCAGAAGCTCTGGTATTTCCCGCCATTCGCCCATGTTGTAGGAGACGACGAGCAGGATCGCCGCCAAAACCGAGAGCGGGATGAATCGCGCCAGCGGAGCGGCAAAGAGCACAATCGCGAGTAGCGTCACGGCATGCACCATTCCGGCGACCGGCGTCTTCGCGCCGGAGCGGATATTCGTGGCGGTTCGCGCGATCGCTCCGGTCGCGGGAAGGCCGCCAAACAGCGGCGAGAAAATATTCGCGATGCCCTGGCCCACCAATTCCACGTTGGGATTGTGCTTGTCTCCACTCATGCGGTCGGAGACGACCGCGGACATAAGAGACTCAATCGCTCCCAGCATGGCCACCGTAATGGCGGGTGAAATCAACGGGCGGAGCAAATCGAAATGGAAGTGCGGGATCTTCATGCCCGGAAAACCAGAAGGGATCCCGCCGAACCGGGTTCCGATCGTTTCGACCGGCAGCTTCAAGATCATGACCAGCGCGGTTCCCGCAAACAGAGCCACGATATAGCCCGGCACGCGCTTCACAAACCGCATACATACGAGAATCAATACAAGAGCGAGAATAGCGAGGCCGGTTTCCAAGGGTGAAAACGAGCGGAAGTTCCGGCCCAGAACTTCGAGGCGGGCCAGAAACTCGCCAGGGACTTTGTCGACTTTGATGCCGAAAAAATCCTTAATCTGCGTGCTGGCGATGATGACCGCGATGCCGTTCGTAAAACCCACGACGACAGGACGCGGAATGTACTTGACCGCGGTGCCCAAGCCGGTGGCCCCCAGAATGACCAGGAGCACTCCGGCCATGAGCGTGCACATGAACAGTCCGTCCAAACCATACTTCGCGACGATGCCGTAGACTACGACTACAAAAGCCCCCGTGGGGCCGCCAATTTGCGTGGTCGATCCGCCCAAGGCAGAGATCAGGAAACCAGCGACGATGGCACAATACAGTCCCGCCTGCGGCGCGACGCCCGAGGCGATCGCAAAGGCCATCGCCAGGGGGAGGGCCACGAGCCCAACAGTGACCCCTGCGAGAGCATCCGCCGCGAATTTATGCCAGGTGTAATCCTTCAAACTTGAAAAAGATCTAGGCAGCCAGTCATTCATCTTCGAGTCCCGGGGAGGGGGTATATGGAATTCTGTGTTCGTGCAAGGTCCAGCTTCAATTATAGCGCAGGAAGACTCACCGCGTTCAACTTGGATGGGGGAGTTTCGTAGCGAGAAACGGCTGGAGCGGCGTTTGCAAAACATCTGCAAACTAACGTCTCATTAGAAAAATAGCGGGAGCGCCTATTTGAGGGTCTGCAAGATCACCTGGACACTGTGATAGCCCGCGAGACCGATATGCCGCACAGATTCAAATAGTTCCGCAATCTCAAAGGAAAGGAGAAACATGAGAGCGTTAAAGAGAGGAGGATTGGCAGTAGACCATTGCAATACGGGGCGCGTGACCCTCTTCCTGAGCCACACGATCCTGGAAAGACAAGCCACTCCGATCCCGATTACGGCGCCTCCAATGATATCTGTCGGGTGATGAATCCCAAGATAGATTCGGGGAAGAGAGATGACAAAAATGGAGTAGCAGAATGCGATTGAGCCCAGGCGTTTCGAAACCATCCACAGGCAAGCCGCCAGGCAGAAAAACAGAGCTGCGTGATCGCTGGGAAACGCGCTCCAACCAAGCAAAGCGTCCGGATCCATTCCGATGGGGAGCCGAAAACCCAATAGGGGATTGTCCAGAGGTCTCGCCCGGAAGGGGAGGGCCAGAGCCAAAGCTCGAGCTACAAATATAGCAGAAACGCTTGCAAGCAGCCCGAAGAGAAGAAATTCCCGCTGCTCGGAGTACTCGTCGCGATAGCGATTCCAGGCCCACAAAAACAAGGCCACCATGAATCCGCCTCTGACAAGAGTATTGTGGCTGATTTGTACAACCAGATGGTCGAACCCCCCAGAGCGCTGGGCGAACGAGTTAAAGAAGCGGATGATGCTCAAATCAAAAAAGTTCATTCGTGGCTGCACCTTTCGCCTTCAAACACATGTGACTGCGCCAGCTGGATCCTGGATATTCGCGACCCCTGCCATATTGAAAGGCTTCCTGCGAAAATGAAATGGAGCGAACGTACCGCAGAATCCAACCTTCCGGGCTACGGTTTCGCGGTCAAGAAGTGGTACGGAAGTACTATCCATCCAGGTGCGAGATCTACTGGCGATTCAGGTGGTTACGAGGTTACGTGTGCGTGCAGTTGGCCCTTATTTCCTATTTCAGGATTGCGTCCGCAACGGCTTTCATATCTGGCTCGTTGACGGCGGGTTTGGGGCCCAATGGGAATGGTGTGATGCCATTCCTGGCTACAAACGCTGCCTGCCATCCGGCCTTCATTGCGCCGAACACGTCCCACGGATGCGCCGCAAGGAGCAGGAGTTCCCCCGGTCGTGCGCCGAGGTGCACAGCCGCACTTCGGTACGTCTCTAAATCAGGTTTGAACCGGCGGACGGAGTCCACCGAAATAGATTCGTCGAAATACTGGGTAAGGCCTGCGTTCTGGAGTTGCGCCTTCACGGCGGATGGACTGGAATTTGTCAGCGTGACCATGCGGAAGCCCGCAGCGCGCAAGCGTTTCAGGCTTTCAGGCACGTCGGGGTGTGCAGGCATCGTAAGGACGCCCTGTAATATTCGCGTCGCGTCCTCGGAGGATAGCCTTACTCCCTTCGTGTTCGCGAGCATTTCGAGGACGGCCCTTCCAACTGTCCCGAAGTCGGCGTAGGCGTCCGTCACGGTCACGACCAGGGAGTAATGCAGAAGAAGAGAAAACCACTCGTCCAACGCCTTGCCGTCGCCAAACACGCGTGCGAATTGCGGCCTCAGCGCATTCAAATCGAGCATGGTCTGGTTCACATCGAAAACGAGCACTTTGGGCTTCATTTTCAGGCCGGCGTCTTGCGCTTGCAGAGTAGAGTCGACAAATGAGGGTGCAATAGATCCTCCCCGGCCCGTTCTGGCGATGGTGCGAATCGGCTCAACCATCGTGAAAGACGCGAACGATGATGTAGCTAGTACGAATTCTCTTCTGCTGATCGGCAATCCCATTTATGGCATCTCCGGGTAGGCGCACAGCCCACAATGACCTTGATTCGGCTGCGATAATATTGCGTGATTCGCGATCGGCCTAAATTTTCAGTCCTGAATTGTATAGATCCTCATTTCAGCACTTTTACCAGCGCTAGCTGGAACGGCCAGGAAGAAGCGGTGCATATTCTTCCCCTGCCTTCCAAAATATCCGGCGGTGCGTCCGCCCAGCGCAGTGGGAACTCTGGTGAGAAGCTGATAGTGGTCAGGATCGTTCATTTGAAAGACATCGATAAAGCCCTCTCCTCCCGGCATGTAAATACGCTTATGCTCGGCGTCGAAGTAAAGGTCATCCGAGTCCGCAACACCGGGCAGCAAGGCGACCCTGTGACCCGAGGTGGTATCAAACACGGCCAGGCGCGGAGGTTCGCGTATGGCGACGAATACCCGGTGATCGGCCTCGTCGAGCGCCATGGGAAAATTCATCAACAGGCCGGTCAATGGCCATCGGGTAATCGCCTTCGTGTCGCGATTGATTACGGCGATTTGTTTTAAATCGGGGATGTTTACATAAATATTGGGGCCTGACTTTTCCAATTGGAAAGACTCCGGTTCGCCCCCGATTTTGTATTCCTCGAGACGCTGATTGGTCATGGCATCGACGACCGCGATAGCCCCTGTTTTTTCGTCGTCGCCACAGCCTACGTAAACACGTTTGGCCGCCGCGTCGTACCGCAGGTTATCGGCGCCACCTGGAAAATCAATCGTCGTGATGAGATTAAATGTGGAAGAGTCATAGATGTAGAGCTTGCCCTTTTCGCTGGCCGCAAAGAGCTTGTTGGCTTCAGGCGAAAAGGCCACGCCCTGGGGACCCGGAATCCCGGTAATGGTGTGTTCCACCGTGCCGCCGAAGATGCTGATCACCTCGACTGTGTTATTGCCGAGCGCGGAAACAAATACCTGGCCCTGGCCGGAAGCAAAATGGTCGAAACGCCCTTTTACACCTTCCATGGGAATGGAGCCTGACAAGATGAGGGGTTTCCCGTGCTCCGCGGCCGCGCTCTTTGTACCGCCAGCCTGGCTCTTTGTAGCGGTGGTGGAATTCTTTTTCGCGTCCTGCTGAGCGCTCACCAGCGTCGCGAACGCGGCCATCAGCGTCAATGCTAAACAAATACTGCAAACTCTTTTCATTCGGTCCTCCAGTAAGCCAACATTCCCTTCGTGGACTCCCGGGGAGGATAGGCCGCCATCTTAGTTGAAACAACCTGAAAAATCCCTGAAAGAGAGGCTGTGGTACAGAATCCGAGAGCTAGCTAGGCTCAAGGAACAGAATGGAATCCAGCCCGCCGGCATAATTTTACGTGATTTCAGCGGATTTTCAGGTTGTAATGCTTCAATCATCCACGTGCAGATCAAATCCTCGAGCGATTCAACCCGCATTCGATGCGCCACACTTCTCTTTTTCCTGCTATTTTTTTCGGCGAACGCACGCGCCCGTCCTGCTGCCACCGCGCTGCCCGCTGCTCCGGAAGATGACCCCCGAGTGGCAGAGGCAGTACCGGTTGACCATGCGCCAAAACTCGATGGAACCCTCAACGATCCGCTTTGGCAATCCGCCAAACTCATCGCTGATTTTCGCCAACGCGAGCCGCACGAAGGCGAGGTAGCGACGGAGAAGACAGAGGTTCGCATTCTTTATACGCGGACGGCAGTCTACTTTGGGATTCATTGCTACGACTCTGAACCGTCGCGGATCGTCGCGACGGAACTGCGGCGTGATTCCAATCAAGACTTGGACGATCACTTCGAGATTCTGATCGACCAAGCCCACGACCGCCGTGATGCCTACGTTTTTGACATCAATCCCTTGGGCACTCAATACGATGGCCTCATCGTGGAGGAGCAAGGAGCCAGAGCCAACGGCCGGGATTTAGATTTCGACCCCGGATGGGATGGGGTGTGGACCTCGGAAGCCCGGGTCACCTCTGATGGGTGGACTGCAACTGTGGAGGTCCCTTTCTCGACTCTGAACTTCACGCAGTCGAAGGACATCGTCTGGGGATTGAATTTCAAGCGATTTATTCGCAGAAAAAACGAAGAGGATCTCTGGGGCGCATACCGGAGAACCTTCGGAATAACGAAGGTTTCACAAGCAGGCGAACTTCGGGGCATCACCAACATCGGCAGTGGAAGGCTTTTCGTTGTGAAACCCTACGGGCTGGCAACCTATGACAAACTGACCGGGCAAAATCCCAAATTCCCTTTTACGGGCGGGCTCGATATCAAGTATGGCCTCCGTTCGGATCTTATTTTGAATCTTACCGGCAATACTGATTTCGCCGACGCGGACGTGGACCTGCAGCGGTTCAACCTCACACCGTTTAAGATCTTCATTCCTGAGAAGCGCCAGTTTTTCCTGGAAAACGCGGGCATCTTCAACTTCGATATCGGCGACCGGGACCGATTGTTTTTCACCCGTGAGATCGGGATTGACTCCGTGACCGGTCAGCAGGTACCCATCAACGGCGGAGCGAAACTCACCGGATCTCTCGGCGGCTTTCAACTGGGTGTCATGGACGTGGAAACCCGGCCAAGCGGTTCCAATCCCTTCGGCAACTATGCCGTCGTGCGCGTCAAACGTTCCCTGTTCGGCGATTCCTACATCGGCGTGATGGGAATTGACAAACGTTCGGGTAATCTTCAGGATCCGTTCAACGAAATCGGCGGTATAGATACGCGGCTGGTCTTTTTTAGAAACTTTTTTGTGGACGCCCATGCAGCGGGCACGCGCTCCCTGGGGAATCCGAGCGGAAACAGCGATGTGGGCGCCTCCTTGACCTACAATTCCAATTGGTTGGACGGCATCGTGGAACGCAGAAAGATAGGACCTAACTTCAATCCTGAAGTAGGATTCATCGAGCGCACCGATTCCAATGAGACTTATGCGAATCTGACGTTCAAGGCCCGCCCGGAACTGCGCGGCATCCGCGAACTGCAATTCGAGGGGTTCATTCTGCATGCCCCAGACACTCACAACGCCGTGTCAACCCAGGAATGGCAGGGCACCATCCGCGCTGACTTTAACAACGGGGGTTACACCGATAACGATATTGCGGACGTTTTTACGCAACGACTCGGAACTCCCCTCCAGATCTACCAGAACATTGCCATCCCAGCGGGCGTATATCACTTCGCCCGTCATCAGCTTAGTTTCTATTCGGCCCAGGATCGCCGCTTTACGTTCAACTTGTACGAGCAGTTTGGAGGCTACTACGGCGGGAGGCTCAACGTGTCTCGTGCGGGGGGCACCTACCGCCCAAACGCAAAGTTTTCAATTTCCGCTTCGCAAGCTTGGAATCGATTCCGATTGCCGGTGGGGAACTTCTCCATAGATTTAGCAAGCTTGCAAGCGAGCTATTCCTTTTCCCGATTGCTGACATTCAGCACCGTCATTCAGATGGACACGGCGAATACGCAGGCCGTCAGCGCCAATTTCCGGCTCCGGTATAACTACCGGCCTGACAGCGATCTTTACATCATCTACAACGTGGGAACGCAATTTGCCAGCCTCGCCGCCGCAAACCTCCAGCAAGTTCGTGAAACCCGCTTTGCGGTGAAATATACCTATTCCTTCAATCCATGAGGAACTTGGGTGAGAAGCTCAAAACAATCTCATTTGGCTCGGACCGGGACGCGCAGGAACAGAAGCAAGGGATTCAGTTCCGGACGGAATCGTGGCAAACGTAACCTGGAAAATAAAACGGTTCCGGCAATTGGAACGAATTGAGAAATGGATCGTTCATCGAATTTCGACTTTGGAGGAAACGTGAAAAGAACCTGCGTTCCGTTCCTGATTGTGGTGTTGGCGTTTGCCGTTCGGGTAAGGGCGCAGGAAGCGCCGTCCAATGACGAGTTCGCGCCGCTGGTCTTGGTACGGATCATCCCGATGCCGGGAGTGGAGGGCCGCTTTGACCACATGGCGGTAGACAACCGGAGCGGCAGGATCTTCGCTGCCGTTTACGGAAATGATTCCGTCGAGGTTTTGGATGTGCCGCGTGGCAGGCGAATCCATAGCATTAAGGATCCCGGTTTTGGTAAACCCCAAATGGTCGTTTACATTCCCGATTCGAACCGCATCGTGGTTTCCAATGAGGCCGACGGATCGTGCAAAATCTTCGACGCTGACACTTACAAACTTATTGATAGCGTTAAATATTCAGAGGACGCGGATCAGCTTCGGTACGACCCAGCCTCCAAACGCGTATACGTCGGCTACGGTGACGATGCCGAGGGTGCCATCGGCGTATTCGACGCCACCACCAACAAACGCCTCCAGGGCGACTTCGTGGTCGGGGCGCACCCAGAATCGTTTCAATTGGAGGAGAAAGGAGGAAGCCGGAACAAATTTCCCCATGGCGCTCGACGAACCGCATCGCCGGTTATTTGTTGCCGCACGAAGGCCCGCGCGGCTATTGGTGCTGGACATGGATACAGGCAAGCAGATTGCAAGCTTGGCCGGCGCCGCCGACACGGACGACATGTGGTACGACGCCGACCGCAAGCGCATCTACGTCCCCAGCGGAGAGGGATTTATTTTCGTTTACCAGCAGATCGATGCTGACCGGTATGAACGCATCGCCAAAATTCCCACCGCCATCGGCGCGCGCACCAGCGCGTACTACGGGCAAGTGGGAAAACACAACAGCCTTTATTTAGCCGTTCCCGCTCGCGCCGACAGGAGTGCGGAATTGTGGGTTTACGAAACGCGGGATTAAGTAGCCGGCGCGATACCTCAAACTTAGGAGCCGATTCGAGGATCAAGGTCGAGATTTCTCTAAATCCAATTCTTGTCGCGACCCAGAATTGACTTTCGAAGGCCCCTCCAGATTGAGTGTCCCTTAGGCCCGGTGTCCCGGCGTCACTTTTTCGCACGGGAAGGGGTGATGCCGGGTTCACCGTCTGTTAGAATGGACGCATAAGAGGCGCGGTCGCCAAGTGGTAAGGCAAAGGTCTGCAAAACCTTTATCGGCGGTTCGATCCCGCCCCGCGCCTCCAAAGCAGCAGTTTTCCCGGCAGACTCGATACCTGCATCTTCCGCAGCCTTGAACGACAACACCATCCCCTAGTCGCGTGTTAAATCATCCTATAGATATATTATTAGTTATATGATAATGGGTGACGGACCGTTAAACTTGGGGTTAGGTAGGGACAGCCTTCTATGGAGCAGAGAGCTGAAAGTTGACGGTGACTTTCGCGTTGGCTTTCACTTCCACTTTTTTTTGGATTGTGACCGGCTCTCCGAAGAAGAGCCGCTTGGTCATTTTCTGGCTGCCCACGTCGAGTGTGGGCTCCTCGCGCGCCACTTTCCAGCTTTCGTGCCAGGCGGCGATTTGATACTCCCCGGGAGGCACATCCGTCAGACGGAATTCGCCATGTTCGTCCGTCACCGAATAATAGGGGTGGCGAACCACCAGAACGATGCCATTCATCCATAGGTGCCCGGCGTTGCATTTCAGATCAATCACGCCGGTTTTGTGCAGCGTCCGCGCGATGAACTGGTTCTGGAAGGGAAAGGGGAGATTGAAGTCCGCCGCCCCTTCCATGTGAACTGTGTGGAGAATCGGGTCGCTGCTTTTCAGCCTGTATTCAGTATCCGCGGGAACGAGCGCTACATGCGGGATGTAGCGGCAGGATTTCTGGTCAAGTACGCGGCGCGTCTCGGGCAAGTCCATGGCCTTGCCGCGCGCCACCTCCGTTAGATACACCACCGTGTTTTCCACGCCGCCATCAGGGCCGACGATAAGTCTTTCCAGATCGCGACTCTTCTTTCCTTCCGGATCGCAGATCTCGTTATCTTTCGTGATCGGCACAGTCAGGAATTTCACCGGCTCGCCGGACCACTTCACGGTACCGGAGATAGCGCCGCCGTCACGCACTTCGATGACCTGATACGTCCCCTGAGGAATCGCCTGGGAAGTTGGCAACAAGGCGATGCCGCACAGAGTCAAAAAAATGATTGTAATTACACTTCTCATTGATTGTTTGTCTCCAGGCTGGCGCTTTAACACTTCCGTCTTCTTGGAATTAGTTTGATGATAGCCCTTGGGTGAGTCCGCGACCAGACGCATGAATCCCTACGTCGTCAATAAGACAACGTGCGACGGTCAGAGGCGCGCGACAGTTGCAGAGGTTGGAAGAGGCCGCCAAACCTCCGATTCTATCCGGCGGGCGGCCGAGGTCTCACCGCGATCAGGAGGGCTGATGTTCCTACGATTGTTGTTCCCGCGATTGTTTGCCGCTGCGAGGCACCGGAAGCGTTCGCCGCTCTGGGCCACTCTGGCAAAGGCAGCCGTCACTGCCGCGGTGTTGCTCGGCGCGATGCAGCCCGCCTACGCTCTCCCGGTACAGAGAGTGGTGGCCATTCCCGCCTTTGCGCGCAAGTACGGTCTGCCTTGTTCGGCGTGTCACACGGCGTGGCCGGAGCTGAACAACTTCGGCCAAGTGTTCCGAGACAACGGATACCAGCTCATGAATGACCGCGACTCTCCCATCTATCAGAATCCGGCTTATTTTCCGATCACCTTTCGAATCACTCCAAACTGGCACCTGGAGAGCACGACGCACCAACCCGTGGACTCCATCTCCGGTGGGGGAGCCGGAAGTACTCTTCTTGATAAGACGGTCACCGCCCATGGTTTCGACCTCTCCGGTATGGACATTTGGACGGCGGGCACGCTCTTCAAGAACGTTTCGTTTTCGCTTCTTCCTTCGTCGGACAATACAGGGGCTTTCCACTTCGAGAACGCCTTCACCCGTTTCGACAACTTGCACGGGAGCGGGTGGCTGAACTTGAGGTTTGGAAAATTCGAACTCGACAATTTGATTTCTGAAAAGCGCTTCCTCTTTCTCTCGGCGAACGGGGGTCTATATCAGACCTATCACTTCGTGCCACCGGGGGATTCGAACGCCTTCGGATTGGGAGACAACCAAATCGGCCTGGAATTGATGGGCCACTCAGCGAAAAGTTACACGCGTTACAGCGTTGCAGTGCTAAGCAGCAACGATGGGCAAACAGGTTTGCCCTCGAATCGAACTTACGACACCTATCTCACATTTAGCCAAGCGTTTCAAGTGGGCAGACTGGGCCTGCAGAGGCTTGGGGCGTTCGCCTACATCGGTGAGAGGTCTACCGTTATGCAAACCTCTTCCGCTTCGGGCACGCCTGTGCCGATCCCTGGGGCGGCGACAGGAAACAAACCCTTCTATCGCGTCGGGTTTGCCGGCGATCTTTACGCCCTTCAGGGCAAATGGGAGTTTCTGCCATATTACGTCCACGGCTACGACAACGCATTTCTGGGCACCACGACGCCTGCAAATATCCCGCTTCCGCCGGGCGCACATGCACCTGTCTGGAATGGCGGGTTTCTCGAGTCCCATTATTACGTGAGCCCTCAGTTCGTCCTCACGGGGCGCTACGAGATTATCCGCATGTCCCAGCAGGCTCTCGACTCCAATCCAGGCAACCTGGGCGACATTGACGCCTATTCGTTCGGATACCGTTGGTATCCTTTCATGTACAGCCGTGCTGGACTGGCTTTTCACAACGAATACTCGATGGCGAGGAGCCGCGGAAGCGTGCCACTGAGTGGAGACGGAGTGGGTGCTCCTCCTTCTAGCCCGACCAGCGGCGTTTGGAGCCGCAGCCTGCTTATAGGGTTCGACTTCGACTTCTGAGAGCGGGTTCGGGCTCTACTTTTGTGCTGAATATTTCAGGTGAAGCGTGGAGCCCACTGCAGAAAAGAGGCCAATATGAAACTTGGAGTTAGCGTGATGGCGTTCCTCCCTGGCGTGGCATGCTTGATGCTGACGGCTGGTGCAATTCCATGCGCTGGGCAAATTGATATTCACATTCACAGTGCTACGGGACCGGCGCAGAGTCACATCGGCAATCTGACTGGACACTCGGAGACGGGTAGACAACTCTACCGCCGGTTTTGTATCGGGTGTCACGGCCCTAATGGCGACGGCAAGGGGGAGAACGCCCCGTACTTGGCTGGTGATATCCAGCCGCGAGACTTCACTCTGGGCCTTTTCAAATGCCGGTCCACCCCCTCGGGGAGCCTTCCCCAGGACAGCGATCTCTTCGATACGGTTGGCCGTGGTCTGGTGACTACCGGTATGCCGTCTTGGGGTCCGTTAACGGATCAGGACCGCGCGGATCTGGTGGCATTCATCAAGACCTTTTCTCCTCGCTTCGCGGAGGAGAAACCTGACAAACCCATCCCGATTCCCGCGGAATCAGCGGACACTCCGGAATCTCAAAAGCGCGGGGAGGAACTTTACCAGAAGACGCTGAAATGTTTTGAATGTCACGGCAAGGGCGGGCAGGGCGACGGCCCCTCGGCGCCGACGCTTCGGGACAACAAGGGCAATCTTATTTCCCCATATGATTTCACCACTGGTTCCCGGTTCAAGTGCGGTGCAACGAATGCGGACCTTTACCGGATTTTCATGACTGGCCTGGACGGCACGCCGATGCCGGCGTGGAGTGACTGGGTGAGCCCGGATCAGGGCTGGGACCTCGTCCATTACCTTCGCACGCTTCAAGTGAATTACACGGCGGGGAAGTCACATGGCGCTTCTCCATCGAGAGGAAAATCACACGAAGACGCGGCTAAGTAAAGCAGCAATCCTCTTCTTCTGCTAAGGAAGGCGACGGGCTGACCTTGGAGGGCGCACACAGTGGCCAGGTAGCAGTTGACTTCGAAGGCCCCTTTCTGTACCCTTAAAATATGATTTTCGACGTCCAGAAGACCAAGCAGGCTTGCCTCTGTTGTACCTGCTGTATGTGTGCGTCTTCTGGCGCCGGGGGCTAAATAGTCTAGAATCATAACGAGTAATTCTAGAATCCCACCGCCGGAAGAGACCTGGCGGTGGGATTTTTGTTTTTAGACAAGAAGTTCAGGAATTGAACCAAGCCTGTCCACAACTTTCTGGCGGACTCCAAGTGGAGCCCGTCGTGCAGGCAGAAAAGGAGACATCGGCCGACTGACCTGCCCGCCGCTGGTGCGGGCTCCACTTTTTCGCGGGACGCCCCGGCCTGGCCGGGGGCCTGGAGCCCGACCGCAGGGGGTCAGCAACCGGATAAATCGAGATGAAAAGATTCTCCAAGGCCCGACTGCCGACCAACAGAAGGATCTGGAAACTGGTTGTGGCTGTACTCCTAGCTGCGTTAAGTGTTCCCGCGCAAGGTGGAGATGACAGCCCTCGCAGATTGACGGGGTCGCAACCTTCGGCAACAGGAGGGATGACTGCGATTGCCTCGGGCTCGGCCCAGCCGGTCGCACCGAATGCCGGCACTCCGCCTGTACGCTCAGCCTCGGAGCCTTCGTTCGAACAGGTTATGGAGCTTTTGCAAGCCCAAGGACGGGAACTGGAGGCTTTGCGGGCGGCACTGCGGGAACAGCAGGAGTTGACCGCTCGGCTGGAAGCCAAACTCAACTCTGGTGGCGCGCAAGCCGATGTAGAAGAGGCAGGTGCGGAATCGCTTGCGACTGCCCAGACGATCCCCCCATCCAGCGCCGCTCAGGGAGACCTCGCCCAGAAGGTCGCCAAGCTCGGAGCGGATCTGGCAAATTCGCAGAAAGACCTTGAAGGCAGATTGAAGACTCTTGGCCCCTTTGTCTTAAGCGGGGACGTCCGGTTGCGCGCGGAGCCCACCTTCGGCGGGCCGCGCGATCAATCGCAGGATCGATTCCGGGAGAGGATACGGCTGCGCTTCAATGCCGAGGCCCGGTTAAATGACCAGCTCAAAGGCGGCTTCTCGTTTGCTTCCGGCGACCTGAATAATTCGATATCCACAAACCAAACCGCGAATCAATATGCCACGCGAAAACCCCTCGCCATCGACCGCGCGTATGCCACGTATAACCCGAGCTGGTTCCGCCCTCTCACTGTCACGGGCGGAAAATTCGCCTATCCATGGTTCAACACGGAGCTGGTCTGGGATAAGGATTTGAACCCGGAGGGCGCCGGCGAAACCCTCGCGTTCAACGTGAAAACGCCCGTCCTAAAGAAGTTCAGCTTAGTTGGTTTCCAGATGCCGTTCGCGGAGAACAAACGGACAGCGGTGAATGATAAGAGTTTCTACAACACCATGGTTTATGGGGAGCAGTTGCAAACATTCTGGCAGTTCGGCGGCCGGATCAAGTTGAGCGCTTATACGAGCTTTTACGACTGGAAATATGCCGATTCCATCGCGCTTTCCGTGGCCACGGCAAACAGCACGAGTCCGGACAATGGACTGCTGCCGCTGAATAACAACGGATTACAAAACTCTATCGCGACGGTGACCGTGACCAATGCTGTGACCGGCGCCAAAACGATCACCTCCGCGCAGTTTGCTTCAAAATTTGGAATCCTCGATTCGCTCGCACAACTCGACGTACGGACTCCCTCCGAACGCTGGCCGATTACCTTCGTGGGCGATTTCGCGCAGAATACGCGGGCTTGCGAGAACGTGCGGAACATTCCAGTTGCCGCGGTTTACTCAGCGCCTTGCGATTCGCGGGGCCGTCACGGGTATTGGCTGGAGGGCCGCATCGGAAGGACCGATAGGAAGGGTGACTGGCAATTCGGCTATACCCGGATCGTGATCGAGCGCGAAGCGATCATCGGCGCGTTCAATTACAGCGAAATCTTTCCGGCCAACAATGTGGAGATTCATCGTTCCGAAGTTATGTACCAACTTTTTCGGAACGTGACGCTCCAACTGAACGCCCTGATCGGCCGGCCTTTGGTAACGGCCGGCAGCCCGCCGCCCGTGCAGCCTCTGTGGGAGCGGCTGCAATTTGACGTGACGTACAAATTCTAGGCGGGACATGAATACGCAAGGATCGAAGAGGAGAATGATGAGAACGAGCTTCGGCGCAATGACGGCAATTCTATCGCTCGCCGCGTGCGCACTTCACGCGCAGCAGAAGCCGACGGTCCTCCGCGTGGGCTATTTCCCGAATCTCACGCACGCGCAGGCGCTGGTAGGACGCGCCAATGGCCAGTTTGAGAAAGCTCTCGGGACAGGCGTGCAGGTTGAATGGAAAGCGTTCAATGCCGGGCCTTCGGCGATCGAAGCGCTATTCGCCAACGCCATCGACCTCACGTATGTCGGCCCGAATCCGACGGTGGCGGGGTACTTCAGGTCGCAAGGCGAAGCGGTGCGCGTGATCGCGGGAGCCGCCAGCGGAGGCGCTTCCCTGGTGGTTCGCAAGACTGCGGGGATCCAAAACGCTTCGGATTTTCATGGCAAGAAAATCGCGACGCCGCAACTCGGCAATACTCAGGATGTGGCATTGCGATCCTGGATGCGCGCCAACGGACTCAAGGCGCGAGAAAAAGGCGGTGACGTCCAGGTGATCCCCATCTCGAATCCCGACCAGCTCACTCTTTTCTTGAAGGGCCAAATCGACGCTGCGTGGGCGCCGGAGCCGTGGGCGGCGCGCCTAGTTCACGAAGGGGGCGGGCGCATCTATCTCGATGAGCGCGATTTGTGGCCGGAACATCAGTTCGTTATTACGAACATTATCGTCAACCCCAAGTTTCTCAAGGAGCATCCGGACGTGGTGAAGGGGTTTCTCCGGACTCACGTGGAGCTTACCGAGTGGATCAACAAAAATCTAGCGCAGGCCAAGCAGATCCTGAATCAGCAGCTTCAAAAAGAAACGGGCAAGGCTCTCGCGCCGGAAGTTTTGGATGACGCATTCTCCCGTATGCAGGTGACTTACGATCCCATTCGGTCGTCACTTTTGAAATCAACCCAGCAAGCATTTGACGAGGGATTTTTGGGCAGAACACGGCCGGACCTGTCGGGCCTATACGACCTGACTCTGCTCAATGAAGTCCTTCGCGAAAAGAAGGCGAGACCCGTACAATGAGCAATTACGTCCTGGACTTGATCAGCCGTTCCATCGCCGGGGGCCGGGTGTTGCCTGAACACGAAGAGCTGCCGGAGCGGGTCAGACCGAAAAAAGACGCCCCCCCGGATGTCACTCCTGTGCAGGCACCACCCGCTCCACAAAAAGAAAGCATCGCCCTCAGTGGAGTTTTTCGAAGCTACGCAAATTCGCGTGGCTCGTTCACGCCCGCTTTGCAGAATATCGATCTCGAAATCGAGCAGGGTGAATTCGTCTGCATCGTCGGGCCTTCCGGCTGCGGAAAATCGACGCTGCTTCATTTGTTAGCTGGACTCGACCGGCCCACCACGGGAGAAATCACCGTGGACGGCAATCCCGTTCAGGGTCCCGGCACGGACAGAATTCTGCTTTTCCAGGAGCTGGGCTTGTTCCCGTGGCTGACGGTCCGGCAAAACGTGGAGTTCGGCCTGAAGATGGCGGGAATGCCGCGGGATGAGCGTCGAGACAGCGCCCGGCGTTATCTGCGCATGGTTCACCTCTCCCACTTTGAGGATCATTACATTCACCAACTCTCCGGCGGCATGAAACAGAGGGTCGCTCTGGCGAGATCGCTGGCGCTGCAGCCGAAAATCCTTTTGATGGACGAACCCTTCGCGGCGCTTGACGCGCAAACGCGCGACATGCTGCACGACGAACTGGAGCGCATCTGGAAAGAGACTGCACCGACAATCGTTTTCGTCACCCACAACGTCCGCGAGGCGGTGCGCCTGGGTGACCGTGTGCTGCTGATGAGTTTTCGCCCGGGACGAATCAAGAGTCAGTTTCAGGTCAAGCTGCCCCGGCCGAGGCACGTGGAGGATTCCGACGTCGCCTATTTGTCGAAGCAAATTCTTGGACAGCTTCGGGAAGAGATCGATCGATCCTTCAATGCGGAGTATTCCCGTGAAGAAAAGCGTTAACCAATTGATTTTTGCCACTGGCGTGCTCGTGGTTTGGGAAGGGCTGGCCCTGCTCAAACTCTGGCCTCCCTACGTGTTTCCCACGCCGCGGGGAGTTGCTGAAACTCTCTGGGCGGGCTTCGCGGATCACAGCATCTGGATCGGGATCGCCGTTAGCTTGCGGCGAGTCGCCATTGGATACGCCATCTCCGTCATACTGGGCATACTTCTAGGCATGCTGATTACCTGGAGCCGCTTCCTCGAAGACACCCTGGGAGGCGTGATCCTGAGTCTCCAGAGCCTGCCAAGTATCTGCTGGGTGCCGCTGGCGCTGCTTTGGTTTGGTTTGTCGGAGACGGCGATCATATTCGTGACCGTCATGGGTTCCATGCTTGCAGTAACTCAGGCCACCAAGGCCGGGTTCGACAACGTGCCGCGCATTCTGTCCATGGCGGGCAGGAACCTGGGCGCAAAGGGGCCGCAATTATTCTGGCACGTGTTGCTCCCCGCGAGTCTGCCGTATTTGCTGGACGGACTGAAGCAGGGCTGGGCATTCGCGTGGCGTTCGCTAATCCAGGGTGAAATGCTTTACGTCACCCTTGGGCTCGGGCAACTCCTGGTGGCCGGCCGGGACTTGAATGACATCAACCAGGTCGTTGTCGTCATGGTCTTGATCGCCGGGATCGGATACGCGGTGGACGGCATCCTGTTTCGGAGACTTGAGACGGCCCTTCGTGACAAGTGGGGAACGGCGATCGCCGCTGCCAGCTGAGTTCGGGACGCCTGGCTTCAGCGTCTGTATGAGAACCTGCTTTTTGGTCTATGTAGCGCCCGCCTTCAGGCGGGCATGTGCCTGAATTCAAAGTGTCGGCCTGAAGGCCGACGCTACATCGAGGCGGTCTGCGTTGATCAGCCAGGCTCCCAGAATCGTCAACAACAAGCACAGAATTATCTCCCACAAGCAAACAGCCTTCCCGCTGACCCAAACAAGAAGAAACTGGTAAAGCACAGACGGGAGCAGAAACCCAAGAAGTAGCAACAATCTCCCGGCCGCCTCGTGTGAAGGCACTTTTCGCGCGATCATTCCCAGTAATAATCCGGCCGGAAGGAAGATCAACACGTCGTAGGTAACCAGATAGCCGTCCAATTCGCTGGCGATCACTCGCGAGAACTTGTGCGCCAGAGCCGCGCCGGGGCTGAGGTAGTAGACCCGAGGCTCTTTCTTCCCGTCCACAAATAACGAGACACTCGAACCGTCGTAGGAAATAAGGATGTCGCGGGTCTGCCCGGGAGAGAAGATGCCCCGCACACGCCAAGCGAGCGCGGACCGGTACATGGAAAGCGGATTCCGGAACCAAAACACAAGATCGGCCCCGTCCCGCCGAAGCGTCAGGTCGGGCGTTCCGTAGACATGCGATATGGAAACAATGAGTTGTTCCAGGTCCGCGATGTCCGCAGGCGTGCAGACTGCTCGCACGGCAAATTGATTCGTTCTCTTCAATTCCTGTGTCAATTCCGTCACAGGAACCTTCGAACTGAGCCAGGAACTCCCGTTCAGGTCGAGCACTTTCGAATCGTATGGCGGGGAAGACGATATCCAGGTTAGAGCTGGAAGAGATTTCTTTTGATCGCTAAAGGGAGGCGCTCCGGCGAATTCATAGGAGGCCAGCAGGCCGGATTCGGTACCCGGCGCGGTTTCGCCGGCGGTGAGCTTCCGCGCGGACTCGTCTGAGAGAGCCCGATTCCAAATTTGGAGTTTGGCGATTTGTCCTTTCCACGCGTGCCGCGCTGTCCCATCGCTCCCGACAAACATGGGAGCGGTCGTGTCCCAGTTGCTCAAGCGAGTCTCATGCTGCAATGTCACGGCCAGAGCGAAGAAAAAACAAAGATAGGTCAGCAGGAAAATCCAGGCCCGCCGCGAGGACAACCAAGCTTCCACCCTTTCTTCGCACGCGGACAGGGGTTTCAAGAGCGTTTCGCCGCATCGATCGAACAGGAAGAAACCCGCCACCGCACCCGCGGTATTCGGAGTGACGTCGTCCCACGCCGAACTGCGCGTCGGAATGTAAAACTGGAGGAACTCCACCGCATACGACGTGACGGCGCCCGCGGCTAACGCCAGGACCATCGCTCGCCCCCTGCCGATGCCGCGCTTGCGCAGCTGGGCGGAAAAGCCAAAACCGAAGGGAACGAACAAGAGAACATTTAAGAAAAACTCGAGGTGCACTCCGTGTTTCTGAGCCGGCCCCAGGAAAAAAGGAGGTGCGTTGCCGGGATGCGGGGCCGCGAAGTCAAACCGGAAGGGAAAAAACGTAAAGTAAACGATACCGATGAGAGAAAGAATCAGGATTCGATTCGACCACTGGGACAACGCTCGAGGCGGCAGGGAGGATCGCTTTTTCATGGGTCCAGAACGATAACTCATTCGCCAACCATTTTGAGTTTAACATGACCCAAAGGTCCGGCTTCAAGCGAGGTGGATGCCGCGAGTGGCCAATGCGGTTATTTATTCGTAATCAAATCGTTTTGAAACCAAGCATTTTTGAGGTTTCTTGAGGACTGGACTGCCAATCCACTGGGACGTATCGCGAATGTCCACCAGGACAGATTCACGGCCTGTCCTTCCATTGGCCGCCCGACCAGTAGCGAGTTGCGGCTTGCGGTTCCTAGACTATTTGCGACATGGAATTGCGCCCAGGCGACCTCAATCCACGCGAACCTACGCCAAATCAACGGGTTGCGACAGGACTTTTAGGGCAGCACAGGCCTCTCGCATGGTTGGCGGTTCTCGCGACCCTGCTACTCACTTTGACTCTTTCGGGCTGCGTGGGATTGACGAGCGCTGGCACGCTCACCGCAAGCGCCACGAGCGTCAGCTTTGGAAACACTGCGACCGGCTCGAAAAGCTCGCGGACACTGACCATCACGAATACCGGCACAGTTTCGATCCTGATTTCCAAAGCTACGGCCTCCGGTGCAGGGTTCAGCGTCGTCGGTGGAACGTCCTCGGTTTCCATCGCGGCTGGAAAGAATCACGCGTTTCAAATCCAATTCGCACCCCAGGCTGCTGGAAATGTCAGCGGAAATCTCGTTGTAGCGAGCGACGCGTCGGATTCGACGCTTACCGTTTCACTGAGTGGAACGGGCATGGCAGCGCCGTCCATCACAACGCAGCCGGCCAGTCAGACCGTCACCGCCGGGCAGACCGCAACATTTGACGTGGTTGCAAGAGGCTCGGGCACGCTGACGTACCAGTGGAAAAAGAACGGGACCCCGATCGGCGGCGCGACTTCTTCGACTTATACGACCCCGGCCGCAACGGCTTCGGATAACGGCGCTCAGTTCAACGTCCTGGTCAGCGACAGCACAGGGAATGTTGCCAGCAACGCTGCAGCACTTACGGTGAGCGCCGCAACGGCGCTACTCAACGCCAGCACGGCAAGCCTGAGTTTCGCCAGCGTCAACCTCGGCAGCAACAGCGTTTTGGGCGTGACGTTCACCAACGCCGGAAATTCCAACGTGACCGTTTCGAATATCAGCATTTCCGGCGCCGGATTCACGGCGGGCGGAGTTTCGACGGGGCAGATTCTGACACCGGGACAGACTGCGGCGCTCAATGTGACATTTACCCCAGCGGCGGCGGTGGGCGCGACGGGAAGCGTCACGGTGGCCAGCAACGCCACCAATTCGCCGGCAATCATTTCGCTTTCGGGGTCGGGCGTCCAGACCAGTTCGCATTCCGCGACACTGTCCTGGACCCCCAGCACGTCGGCGGTGGAGGGATACAATGTCTATCGTTCCATCGTTTCCGGAGGAGCGTACGCGAGATTAAACTCCTACACGGTCACGGCAAGTTCGTACACGGATTCCAGCGTTCAGGCAGGCCAGGTATATTACTATATGGTTACTTCGTTGGCATCTGGCACGGAGAGCTCTGACTCGAACGAAGTCTCGGCTGCCATTCCGAACTCATAATTGACCCTTCCTGATCCAGCCACGGAGAGAAGATTCCGGGAGATCTACTGAATCGTGTTTGAGCATGAAAGCCTGTTTCCCGCCTTCGCTGACCTCGGCGTTGAATGCCCTGCACGTACCACTTCTAAGCGAGAGGCACATCTGCCATTTTGGGGTTGATCGCACCCAACCTAACCGCCGATAATCGGTGCAATGCCTGATCCCATCCTGTGGTCCGCTCGATCGGGAGATCTGGTGCTTCCCGAGGGTGAAATCCATATCTGGCGCGCAAATCTGGAGCTCCAGCCGGCTGTCCTGGACCGCCTCAAGGCGTGGCTTGCCCCAGAAGAGGAATCTCGGTCAGCACGATTTCATTTCGCTCGTGACAGGGATCGTTTCGTCGCTAGCCGAGGCGCCTTGCGAGAGGTGCTCGGGGCCTACATGAGCATTTCACCGGGCGCGATTCAGTTTTGTTATGGAATTCATGGGAAACCTGCTGTGCGAGTGGACGATTCCGGGTTGCCCATCCGGTTCAACATCTCTCATGCCGAGGGCCTTGCGGTATTCGGTTTCGCTCGCGGCCGGGAGATCGGGATTGATTTGGAGCCAATCTCGACTGCGTTTCCTGGTGAAGAAATCGCCGCGCGTTATTTCTCCGCGCAGGAACTTGCTGAATTGCGCGCCCTTCAACCGGCGGAACGGGCCGAGGGATTTTCCCTCTGCTGGACGGGCAAGGAGGCGTACGCAAAGGCCCGAGGCTTGGGTCTTGGAATAAGATTGGACAGCTTCAGCGTATCGCTCACGCCGGGCCAGCCCGAATCACTCCAGAGTGAAGACTCTTCTCGTTGGACGCTCCGATCATTCCGGCCAGCGTCAAACTTCGTGGCGGCAATCGTCAGTGAAGGCCCAAAGTGCGAGCTGCGTTATTGGGATTGGACATTCCGAGAAAAGCTTCACGAGATGGGCCTTGGAAGTGGTTGAATCCCCGCACACCAGCCCGCGCCACGTTGCTTAGAGCGTTTTCGAGTTAAGTGTTTACACTTGACAGCACATTTGTTCTCAATTTAGGGCCACAAAATGCAGTACCGCGTATGGGTGTGAACAGAAAATGCTCTAATTCCCGTATTCCTTCCGTTCCCGACAACGTCTCGGCGAACTCATGCGGCAGAATATTAAGTTACGCGTCGAACCGCGAATGTGAATGAGAGCCACTTGCCCGCCAATTCGTTGTGTAATTTCC
>WNFD01005508.1_pt1 | contig 21122 bp, 24 predicted proteins | sample 5400491 | NCBI WGS metagenome assembly WNFD01 (sample SAMN13153343, study PRJNA577476) | soil metagenome | isolation source: 120 cm saprolite under Douglas fir tree site 2 hole 2 replicate 2 | place: USA:California | collected 2015-04-18
GCGGCCATGTTGGTCGTCGTTTTCGGCTTCCTCGACTACCGCTCGATGCGGGACTTCCTGAACCCCGATCCCGCCGCCGCCGCAGGCGTCCTGGGGCTGGTCGGGGGCGCCGAGGGTGTGACGCTGAGCATCGTCATCCTCGTCGTCGTTTTCGGCATCCAGATGACGTCCTCGCGCTACTCGCCGCGCATCATTGGCCTCTTCACGACCAACCCCTTGAATGCGGTGGTCCTGGGTTTCGCGCTGGCCTCGATCCTCTACACATTCCTGGTCCGCTCCGAGGTCAGGCCCAACTACGTGCCGACATGGAGCGTCGCGGCCGCCGAGGCGCTTGCGATCATCAACTTCGCGATCGTCTTTCCGTACATCGGCTACATCTTCGCGGTCATGCGCGCGGAGACGCTGGTCAACAGCATCCGGCTCCACGCCAGGCGCCACCTGGCGAACGCCGTGGCCGGCCGGCACATCACGCGGTGCCGCAACGATCTGCTCACCTCCATCAACCAGGTCACCGACATCGCCCTCGGCTCGGTGCAGCTGGGCGATATGCCGGTCTGCCTGCTCACGATCGGCGTGTTGGGCGAGTTCCTGGCCCAGGACTACGTGAAGGTGAAGAAGGGTTTCGGCTCGGAGTGGTTCCATGTCGACCACGCCGAGCTGCCTGGCGACTCCGACCAGATCCTGGCGGAGGTGAACCGCGCGCACACGTGGGTCGAGTACACGGTGCTGTCGAGCTTCGTCCACCTGGTCGGCCTGACCCCCGCGCACAGGAAGGAGGCGGTGCACGCCGTCGCAGTGGCAACGAGGGACATCGGCCTCGCGGCCATCGAGGCCGGCGACCACGAGGTGGCCGAGTTGTGCATGCGATTCTTCAACACTTACTTGCGCGCGGCGCTCAACCAATCTGCCCCAACGTTCGCTTCGGCGACGATGAACGAGTACCGGCGTTACGCAATCGGTGCCCTGGAATGGAGGCCGGACCTCGCGATCGAAGCCGCCGCGCACATGCTCCGCTACGGCCGACACTTCGATGAGGCGGGGATGCCGGCCATCTTCGGCGCCGCCGCGGAGGACGTGGCCGACCTCGCGATCGAAGCCCGCGGGCGTGACCAGGAGGTCACCAGGCGCCTCGCGTTGCTGCTGGTCCACAACCTGCTCGAGCTCATCCCGAACGCCAGGCCGATCGGGCTGAACGGGCTTTTCAAGGCGGTCGCCAAGCTCACCTTCTGGGCGATGGCGTCCGACTCGAAGGACATCGCGCACATGCTCGTCGAAGGCATCGCCGCCGCGCCTCCCGATTTCGTGGAAGCCGCGCTGGACCGCATGGAGGTGATGCAGAACGGGCTGTTCTGGGAGGTCAACGAGCGCGTGGTGGCGTTCGACTGGGTCGAGGAGCCCCTGCGCGCCGAGATCCCCCGCCTCCGGACCGCCCTGCGCCGCGCGAAGGCGTCCGGGCGCGGGCCGGCAATCGAGCTCGACGATCCGCGGCCGACCGGGCCTGTCGACCTGGTCCCGCCCCAACCGACCTCACAGGCGCCTTCCAACGGATCGCCGAAGGGCGCCGACCCTGCTAAGGCGGAGAAGTCCAGTTGATCATCGCGGTCGACGTCGTCTCGAAATAATCGAGCAGGGCTTTCCTGACAGCTGGGCTTACGTCGAGGGATTCCACCGCTGCGGTCATGTGCCGGAGCCACGCATCGCGCTCGGCCTGACCGATCGCGAACGGCTGATGCCGCAGGCGCAGCCGCGGATGCCCGCGACGCGCGCTGTAGGTGTCGGGCCCGCCCCAGTACTGAATTAGAAAGAGCGTCAGTCGCTCGGTCGCGCTGGACAGGTCCGCGTCGGGATAGAGCGGACGCAGAAGCGGATCCGATGCGACGCCGGCATAGAAGCGCTCGACGAGGGTCCGAAACGTGTCAGACCCGCCGGCCTCCTCGTACACACTCACCGAGTTGAATTTAGACTTCTTCGCCACATGAACAGAAACCGGCAGCTTCGCCTTGGTTTCCTGAACATGCTTGTGATGCTCATCGCCCAGTTCCTGCTGGGCATGGCGGTCAATTTGTTCGTGAAGATCCCCACCGACCACCCGGGCGCCAACCCGCCCGAGTACTTCAGCGGCGTGGCGCAGAGTGTGACCTGGGCCATCCTCCACGGAGGCATCCTGCTGGCGGTCCACGCGGGCTTCGGGCTGGTGCTGGTGGTCGCGGCGGTGAGCGTTCTCGTCCAGGGCGTTCGGACCCGCCGGCGCGGAAGCGTTCTGTCGACCGTGTTCGGGTTCATCGGAGTGCTGGGCGCGGGCTTCAACGGCGGCAGCTTCTTGAACTACCACGAAGATTTCAGCTCGATGATCATGGCCACCGGATTTGCGATCGCGGTGGTGTCTTACTCGGTGGGTCTCTATCTAGCCGCCGGTGGCGCCGAACCGGCACCGGCACAGCGCGCTTAGCGCTCGAACTTTCACTCCGCCGGCGGGTTCGAGCCGGCGTCCTCGAGCAGCTCTTCCACCGGGCGTGCGATGACGTTCGCGGCTTTGAGCCCGGTCTTGTCGAGGTACCGCTCTACGATCCTCCGGCCCACCGCGTACCCGCCCATGTGAGGGATGCCGACCGGCTCCATGCCGAGCCGGCGCGCAACCTCGTCGCCGAGGACGTAAGGGCTCCAATCCCGAAATGTCGTGCCGGTGCCGAACGCGCCGACAATCTTGTCCCAGGTTTCGTCGAGGACCTTCCCGGTCACGTCCTTGTACCAGGCCCCGGTCGAATCCGGGCCGCAGACCTCGATGGTGAAGACCTCGGCGAGGCCTTCGTGCACGACCCATTCGGCGAGGTTGAAGGGCCCCGAAATGTTGGGGGTGCGGATGTTGTGCGCCAGCTCGTGCACAGCGCACGCGCCGATCCTCGTTTCGTTGTAGTCGGTCGGCCAGGCCACCATCCAGATCGTTCCCGGGACAGACCCCATGCCGTAGTAGCCGAGCGTGCGTTCCAGGAAGACCGGATCGTCCGGGTTGCCGAGCGTGAGCGAGACCTCTATGCGGTCCGGGTGATGGATGCCGGGCAGCGAAACGTTCTGGTACTCCCACGCGCGGGTCAGGTCGCGCTTGATCTGGCCCCAGGCGTCCGCCTTGACAAGTCGCTTGATCGCGGCCGGGTAGCGCGGATCGTCGACCTCGACCCGGAAGCCGTCGCCGCGCTCGTGGATCTGGCGGAGCGTATCCATCGCCGCGGAGTCAAACGACGAAATGCCTCGCATCGCGGCCAGCGCGTCGAGCCGTGCCGGCAGCGGGAGAGTGAACAACCGCTCGAGCGCGGACGCGTCGTCGTGTACGACGAACTCGATCTGGTCATCTGTGCTCAGCGCCATGGGCACCGCTTCCGACGGCCGCACCCGTTCAGCAACTCCACGTGTACTTACCGAATTGTGAGCCTCGACTCATCCCGGAGCGCCGCCCTCGCCGACCGGCGGGTGATGGTCATGCTCCGCGGATGGGCGCCGTTTGTCCTGCTGCTCCTCGCCTACGAGCTGATGCGCGACCTAGCCTCGTCGCTCGGCCTGCCGGCCCACGACCTTGCGCGCCTCGACCGCACGCTCTTCGACGGCTACCAGCCGACGCTCGTCCTGCAGGCTGCGGTCGGCAGGCTGTCCGACGCGGACCTTTTCGAAGACCTCGGCAGCCTCGTCTACGCGGTGCACTTCCTGCTCCCCATGGCGGTCGGCGCCTGGCTCTGGGTGAAGGACCGCGACGCCTTTCGAAGCTTCGGGCTGACGCTGGTCGTCCTGTGTGGTCTGGCGTTCGTCACCTACGTCGTGGCGCCGACCGCCCCCCCGTGGCTGGCCCAGCCCGCCTCGGTGAGGCACCTCATCGACGACGCGATCCAGCGCAGCGGCGTGCCGGCGAGCGTGGTGTGGCTCTATTCGCATCACGACTACAACCTCTACGCGGCGTTCCCCTCTCTGCACGCGGGCTTCCCCGTCGTCGCCGCCGCGGCCGCGTGGAGGCAGAGCCGCAGGGTCGGGGCGCTGCTGTGGGTGTGGGCGGTGATCGTCTGGGTCGCGGTCGTTTATCTGGGTGAGCACTACGTCGCCGACGTGATCGGCGGCGTCGCTTACGCGACCATCGCGATCGTGATCGTGCGGAGCCTCAAGCCACGGCTTTTCACTCGGCAATTGCGGGCGTGATCGCCGGGACGAGATCGGGATAGCGCTCGATCTCCTTTTCCGTGGGCAGGAACCACGCGATCACAATGGTGCCCAACACCAGGATCACATGGGTCATCAGTGATCGCTGGAGTCCGATGACGTCGGCGATGGCGCCATTGATCGGGACGCCGATGGCGCCGGTCACGAACCCCAGGCCCATCACGAGGCCGGAAGCCAGCCCGGCGCGAGAGGCCATCAACTGCTGCGCCATCAAGAGCATCAGCGGCGCCGTCGACGCGGCCAAAAAGCCGATGAGGATCGCGCTCCCGAACGCCCAGGGCCCGGGAAACATCGTGAACAGAAGGATGGCGGGGATGCTCAACACGAGCGTCGCGAGGATCACAGTGCGGCGGCCGTAGCGGTCGGCGAGCGAGCCGCAGCCGACGGTTCCCACCGCGCTTGCCAGGACGAGGGTCGTCGCGAGCGGGCCGTAGAACTCGGGGCCGTAGCCGAGCTGCCGGTACCACGTGGGCGTGAAGGCCTGGAACACGTTGACCGTCCAGGCACGCGACATCATGACCCCGATCACCATCGACAGGGCGAACACGGGCACGGCGCGCGGCGAAGAGGCAGCCGCCCTGGCGGCCGCGGCCGCGGGCCGGAGGCCGGCCCGCATGCGCCAGAGTAGGTAGGCGCCAGTCGCGACGCCTGGGATGACGAGCAACCCCGTCCCGCGGACGCCGAACAGGGCCAGCACTCCGATCCCAATCAGCGGGCCCAGCGCCACGCCCACTGTGCCCGCCGTGACATAGATCGACATGCCCAGGCTGCGCCGCCATGGCGGGAGCAGGGCGCGCACGTCGAGCGCGCCGAAGGGATGGAACGCCCCCGAGCCCAGGCCCGACGCGCACGCGAGCACCAGCAGAAGCGGGAAGGTGGGCACGAATCCGACCAGGGCGAAGGTGAGCGCGGTCCATGCGAGCGAAAGCCCGGTGAGTCGGGTTCCGTACCGGTCCGCGATCACGCCGAACAGCGGCTGCGAGATAGCTGCCATCCCGCCGTAGGCGAGGCTCACCAGCCCGACGGTGCCGAGCGTCAGATGAAACCGCCCGATCAGCACGGGGTAGAGGATCGGGATCACGCCGACGTAGCTGTCGACCGTCAGATGCCCGAGCATCAGCGTCACCAGCTTGCCGTTGCGTAGGAAGTCTTTCATCAGACCCGTGTGACTCCTATCATGGCCGGGCGTGCGAGAGCTCCTGTATCTGAGCCGCGACGACGTGGAGCGGTTGCTCGATATCGACGCGATGCTCGACGCCCTCGGCAAAGCCCTCATCGCTTTCTCGGCCGGCATCGCGGTGGTGCCGCCCCGGGTCGGAATTCGCGTGCCCGATCTGGGGATGATGGGCACGATGCCCGGGTACGTGCCGGGCGTAGCGCTGGAGGTCAAGCTGGTCTCGGTGTTTCCTGGCAACCATCACCGCTCGCTCCCCTCGCACCAGGGGCTGATCGCGCTTTTCGACGAGGGCGACGGCGCCCCATTGGCGGTCATGGACGGCACGTACATCACGGCCATCCGCACCGGGGGCACGGCGGCGGTCGCGGCGCGCGCGCTGGCGCGAAAAGATGCGAAGGTGCTGGCCATCCTCGGCGCGGGGGTGCAGGGCGCCTCCCACCTCGAGACTTTTCCTCGCGTTCGCGACTTCGAGGAGATCCGGATCGCATCGAGGGATGGCGCCAAGGCAGCGAGCCTCGCATCGCGCAACCCGCGCGCGCGCGTGACGCGCTCGTTCGAGGAGGCAGTGCGCGGATCCGACGTCGTCGCGTGCTGCACCGACTCCCGCGAGCCGGTGATCCGCCTCGACTGGCTGAAGCCGGGCACGCACGTCAGCTCGGTCGGCGGGACGTTCGGACCGGAGGTCGATCCTCAGACCATGGCCGCCGCGCGCGTGTTCGTCGAGTGGCGCGGGGCGGCCACCAATCCACCTCCGGCAGGCGCCCACGAGCTCCAGGGCATGGATGCCGGCAAGCTGACCGAGGTCGGCGAGGTGCTCGCGGGCACGCGTCCAGGGCGCGCATCGAATGACGAGATCACCGTCTACAAGTCGACCGGGCACGCGGTGGAGGACGCCGCCACCGCGCGGCTGGTCTACGACCGCGCCCTGGCAGCGGGCGCCGGCGTGATGCTCCCTCTATAGCGCGTCAAATTTCGATCAGCCGGTGCGGCACGGCGTTGACGATCAGCGTCCCGCCCAGCCTGCGGTCCGGCTGCTCCACGCCATATGGATGGATGTGGCCGTGTACGTGCAGCCGGGGCGCGAGCGTCTTGATCAACCGGTTGAAGACGGGGAAGCCGCGATGGGCGAGGTCATTCTCCTTGCCGCTGAAGCCCTCCGGCGGGGCATGCGTCAGCAGTACGTCGAGACGGCGTTTGCCGTCGCCTCGCCTCAGGCGCGCAAGCATCTCGATCGGAACCGCCCGCCACCGCATCTGCGCCGGCGTGTACTGGTTGGGACCGGGCTTGTAGCGCATCGACCCGCCGAGGCCTGCAATGCGAAGGCCGGCGGCGTCCGTGACCCGACCGTCGACATTGACGCAGCCCTCGGGACCGTGGCGCCGGGGCTCGGCATGCAGCGGCATGAACGTGTCGTCGATGGGCTTCAGGTCGGGGTCGTGGTTGCCCGGGACGTAGAGCAGGGGCACGTTGAGGCGGCTGACGATGTACTCGAGGTAATCGAAGGGAAGGTCACCGCATGAGAGGACGATATCCGGCTGCAGCCGCTCGAGCTTGTCACCGTACAGCCCCTCGTCAACCTCGTCCGCGACCGCAAGAATCCGCGTCACCTCAGCGCTGAGGTCAGGCTAGAACTTCTCGGCGCTGTTTGAGCTGGTTGATCTCGGCCATGCGCGCAGCCTCGAAGCCTTCGGCGAGACCCCTCTTCAAGATGTGCGCGATCTGCGACGCCGAATGCAGCCTGGGGATGTAGACGAAGTCGGCGCCCGCCTCGTAGAACCGCAGGGCCTGGGGGATGTGATCGGTCGTCAACATGACCTTGGCCCTGGGGCAGCTGGCCCGCGAATTGCGCAGCAGCCTCAGGTTGTCGGTGCCGCGAAGGATGTCGTCGGGAATGCTGCTCAGGACGAGCTCGGCGTTATCGATGCCCGCGTGACGCAGCGTGTCGGCATGCGCGATGTCGCCGTACACGATGCTGATGCCCCGCTTCTGAAGCTCTCGCATCACGGTCGGGTTGAAATCGATGACGAGGACCTTGTCGAGAAGCACCTGTCCCTCGACGGCGGTCCCGTCGCTCTCGAGCTCCAGCAGGATCGAGCTCGCGTCGCGAAAGAAGCCCAGGAAGATCACCGTCTCGGACCTCGCTTCCGCATGCTCCGGGGCGGTCTCCCCGACATCGAGGTCCTTGACCCGGAGTAATCTCAGCCCGCGGCTCAGGACCTTCTGGACGCGATGACTCGAATTGATCATGTAGGTCGACACCACTGATGTGATCGCGAAGGTCATGATCACGATCGTCACCACGTCGGTGTCGATCTGGTGATAGGTCAGGCCGATTGACGCGATCACAATCGAGAACTCGCTCACCTGAGCCAGGTTGATGGCCGGCAGCAGGCTCGCCCGGTGGCCCATGCCAAGGAAGTAAAGGATGGGTACGACCGACAAGCGGCTCAGCATCACGAAGCCGGAGGCGGCAAGGGCAACCGCCACCACCTGCAGGGTGGGGATTCGAATCTGCATGCCGAGGGCGACAAAGAAGAGGGTGACAAAGAAGTCGCGGATGCTCGTCGCCTTGGCCATGACGTCGAGGTTGTAGGGGAAGGTCGACAGGCTCACACCCGCTATGAGGGCCCCCATCTCGCGCGAGAGTCCGATCACGCTCGCGGCGCTCGCCAGGAAAAAGCACCACGCCAGCGCGCTCACAAGCACCAGCTCCGGCGCTTTGGCGACAGAGCGAAACAGAAAAGGAAGGACATACTTCGAGATCGCGAAGCCGCCGCTGACCAGCAGCGCGCCCTTCCACAGCGAGAAGGCCAGTGGGAGCAGGTTCGGGTTGGTGAGGTTGGGCTGTACCGCGAGCATGCCCACGGCCCAGATGTCCTGGATTACGAGCACGCCGAGCGTGATCCGGCCGGGCAGCGTATCGAGCTCGAACTTGTCGTTGAGCAGCTTGACCACCACCAGCGTGCTCGACAGGCTCATGCAGGCCGCGAGGTACAGCAACGCGTAATTGTTTTCAGAGTTCCGCACGCCGAGCAGGTAGAAGAACCCGAGACCGAGGGCGATGCAGATCGGGACCTGGAGGGCCCCGGTCAAGAGCACTGGCAGTCCGGCCGAGGCGAGCTTCTTGAGATCGATCTCCAGGCCGAACGGTCTGGATGCTGTCCTGGTTCTTCACCCAGTTGAAACCGACCGGGCCGATGACGACCCCGGTCACAAGGTAGGCGAGGATCAGCGGCTGGTGCAGCCTCCAACCGACCAGGGCGAGCACGGCCGCCGCGCCGACGCAGATTCCGATGCTCGACAGGAGGTCGGCGGGGACTGTCACTTTGCCGGTGCCGCGGATAGAGCGTCCCAGCGGGCGCGCAGGGCGTCTGCTTCCGCAGGGTCGCCGACGATGAGGAATCTCGGATGGTGGAGCCCGTCGATCAGGCTGGCGGAGAGCTGGTCGAAAACGCGGGCGCCTTCCTCGGCGCCCAGGCCGGCATCGAGCCACCGGCCCAGTCCTCGGGACCGGGTGTTCTGGCCGATGCGCGGGCTGCGCGAGCCGGGGCAGAACAGCGATACAAAGACGCCGCTGCCCCGCGTCTGCTGCGCGAGCGCCTGGGTGAACGTGGCCAGCGCCGCGTGGCCGGTGTCGTAAGGAATGGTCATCGGGTCCCCAGGGAGAAGGCCGCTGTATGAGACCGCATTCACGATGTGGCCCGAACCGCGCTCGGTCATGTGCGGCAGGAATGCGGTGCTGGTCCGCACCGCGCCGAGGAGGTTGGTCTCGAGCATCCAGGCCCAGTCCTTGCTGGAGATTCGATCCAGCTTGCCCTGCAGAAGGACGCCGGCGGCGCTGAGCACGATGTCGACCCTACCCATCGCCTTGATCGCGTCTCGCGCCAGCGAGCGCACAGACGCGTCGCTGCGCACGTCCGTCGACAGCGCGATCGCAGACTCGCTCGTGCCGAGCTTGAGGATCTCGGCGATGGTGCGATCCATTCGCGGCGTGTCGAAGTCGGCGATCACGATGTTCGCGCCCTGCCTCGCCATGGCCTTGGCTACCGCGCGGCCCACCCCGCTGCCGCCACCTGTGACGACGGCCACCTTGCGCCACAGCCCGCCACGCGCCGGCCCATCCATCTCAGAGAGCTGGCCCGGAATGGCTACGCCCTTTTGAAGCGCAGGGCGGTCCAGTCTTCGTCGATCTTCACGAAGGCGACCGGCTTGTATCCCGTCTCGCCGGTGATCTCGCCCAGCACGTCGCGCTTGGTCCACCAGGGTGTGGCGGGCAGGTCCGTCGCTCCCCGCGTGGCGCCGCCCTTCGGGTACGCGATCCAGAGCAGCCCGTCAGGCTTCACCGCCTTGATCGCCGCCGGCCCCAGCGCACGGAGCTCGTCCACGTTACTCACGAACAGCTGCACGACGTCGTAGACCGTCGACGGCTTGAGCGCAGTGAAAATGTCCGCCGGCGCCGGCGCGAGGTGGGCGATGTATCCGGGCGGAGCGTTGACGATTGCGACGTGATGGTTCGGCGCCATGCGCAGCTTCTTGGCCAGCACAGAGAGCCCGGGCGAGTCCTTGCCCAGCGCGAGCAGCGACCGCTGTGATTCGAGGTGGCGCAATCCGGAGTTACTGTAGCGGGAAGGGCGGCTGCCACCACCACGGTTGGTCATCGACTTCGATCGCGGCCACCCATTTCACCCACGCGAAGCCGCGCTGGCCCGGCACCACAAGACGGACCGGATAGCCATGGCCGGCGTCGAGCGGGCTGCCGGACATGCGCGTCGCCAGGAGCATGCGGCCGGCGTCACCGAGCGCGAAGCGCCGGCTGTAGCCTGTGATCGACCTCACGTTCACGCTGGAGGCGCCGCCCCCGGCTCGCCCCAGCAGGCGCTCGAGCAAGACCCCCTCCCACACCTGCTCGGAGTACCAACCGCCGGTGCAGTCGATCACCGCCGAGGTGCGGTCGGTGTACCCGACCAGCTCGGCATACGTCCATTCTCTGCCGGGCACGGCAAGCCGCCACGTTGCGACGTCGACAACAGGGACGCTGTCGAACATCCAGACCGTCGCCACCGGGTCGGCGGCCTGGAACGAGCCGGTCGGCGCCCGCCGCGCTGCCGGCATCAGCGCCACACCGAGCGCGGCGCCAACTGTGACGAGGCCGCCCTTGAGGAATGCGCGGCGGTCGAGGTCTGTGACCCGGAGCTTGAGTGGCCGTGCGACCACGTGCCACAGGAGGAACGGGATCACGCAGATGGCGGCGCCGACGTGAAAGTCCATCGCGGTGAGATAACCGATGTCGGGATGGCCGGCGGAGTGCAGAACCCCGAACCCGATCGAGACCGCGATGCCGAATGCGAGCACCAGCGACGCCCACTTCAGGTTTCGCTTCCGGCGCAGGCCTCGCCGCGCCACCAACGACTTCCACGGGACGAGCAGCACGATCGCCACGCCCGCCGCTGCGTGGAGCACGAGAACGGCGCCCGCGGGCTGACCCGCCAGCTCGAACGCCAGCCAGCCGCTCAGGAACGCGAGCGCGAGGAGCAGGAGAAGGGCCAGGTTGGTGAGTCGTCCTGCGGCGGCGCTCAATGGATCAGCCCTCGGCTCTCATTGCAGGCGTTCCGGTTGCCGTCACCTCGAGGTCAGCCCACATTCCGCTGGCCTCGCTGCCATCGACGAGCGAGGCGATGCGGTAGCTGCCCGGCGTCGAAGGGCTGAACACGAAGGATCCGGACCGTCCAGGGTCGAGACCGCGAGTCGGGTCCGGCGTCGACCAGCCCGGCTGCATCGGCGCGATGTCGGTCTTGCCTCGCACGACGGCGCACGAGTTGGGCACGGTGCCGCGATTCTCGCACTGCACCGTCGCTTGCCAGCCGATCGGGATGGTGATCACCAGCGTGCCGTTGCCATATCCGTTGTAGTTGAACTGGTAGTCCCCGGCGGGGTAGCCCGCGATCAGAGTGATCACGACCGCGCGGGTCGCGGAGTCCGAATGAATGTAGGTCTTCGGATCGGGCGGGGTCCCGGGGCCTGTGCCGGTCAAGGGATCGCACGCCGCAGCCAACAGCATCGCGATCCCCAGGCACCCAGCCGTCGCCCATCTCAGGCCCATGTGAAGTTGAGCCTATGATCCCACTGGGATGGGCGAACCACGTTCGGGCGCGCGGCGAGATGTGCCCAGGGTGATCCTCTGGTGGGAATCGCTGGAGACGTGGAGACAGCTCGTCATGTCGTTTCCGGTCCTATCCGTGCTCATGTTCGTGATCAACCTCGGAGCGTTCAGCCAGCCGCTGGGACGATCGATTTTCTACGGGCTGTTCGAGGGGGCGGTGCTCAGCGGACTGCTTGCGGTGGCGACCGCCACCGAGCGCGGGCAGCGCGGCTGATCCATCTGGGGGGGTGACGATGGCGACCAGAAGTGCGGCCGTGAAGCGGATCGTCGTTGGCGTGGATGGATCCGACCCGGGGAAGCATGCAGTCGAATGGGCGGCCCGGCTGGCGAAGGCGATGCGCTCCGAGGTCATTGCCGTCTACGCCCTCGACATACCTGTCGCGCTGCCCGACCCTTACACGATCCCCCTGTACCTCGATAACAAGGTGCGCGCGGGAATCGAGGCGGACCTGGTGAACAAATGGTGCCGCCCGCTCAAGACCGCGGGCGTCCGGTACCGGGCGGTGCTCCAGGATGGGCGGCCGGCTTCGGTGATCATGGACGTCGCGGACAGTGAGAAGGCCGACCTGGTCGTCCTCGGAAGACGCGGGCGCGGAGAGGTGACCGAGCTGCTGCTCGGCAGCGTGAGCCACGAAGTGGTGCTTCATTCCAAACGGCCCGTGCTGCTCATACCGCGGAGGGCCTGAGCAGAGCATGGCGTCATCCATTCGTCTCGGCCGGGTGTTCGGCATCGAGATCGGCGCGAACTGGAGCCTCGTCTTCGTCTTCGCGCTCATCGCCTGGACTGTCGCCACGCAGGTGCTCCCATTTGACGTCCCCGGCCAGCCGGCGTTGGCCTACTGGGTTGCGGGCGCCGCCGGCAGCGTCGCGTTCTATGCGTGCCTGCTCGCGCACGAGCTCGCGCACGCCCTCGTCGCGAGGCGCAACGGCGTCAAGGTCGGCGGCATCACGCTCTGGCTGTTCGGAGGGGTCTCGCGGCTGGACGGCGAGCCCAAGAGCGCGGGCGCGGAAGCGCTGATTGCAGGCGTCGGACCGCTGACCAGCCTCGGCGTCGCACTGATCGCGTTCGTGCTGTCGCGGCTCCCCCTCCCCGCACTCGTCGCGGACCTTTTTGGTTGGCTCGCGTACGTCAACGTCGCCCTCGCCCTGTTCAACCTCGTCCCCGCTTTTCCGCTTGACGGCGGGCGCCTGCTCAGCTCTTTCTTCTGGTGGCGCTCTGGGACCAGGCAGCGGGGCGTTCACAGCGCGGTGCAGATCGGCCGTGTGTTCGCGTACTTGATGATCGCGTTCGGAGTCTTCGAGCTCTTCACCGGAGGGGTGCTGAACGGTGTCTGGATCGCATTCGTCGGCTGGTTCCTTCTCTCGGCGGGGAGCTCTGAGGAGGCCGGAACCGCGATCAGGGGCCTGCTGACGTCGGTGCCGGTTTCGGCCGCGATGACGTCGCCGGTGGTCATCGTCCCGGACTGGCTCACCGTCGAACAGTTCCTGGACTCGATCGCGCCTCAGCATGCATTCACGACATACCCGGTGCACGATCCGTCGGGCAAGCTGACAGGGATCGTACGCCTGGGTGACCTGGTGAGAATGCCTCCCCAGGCGCGGGCCGAGGAGCGGTTGAAAGACCGCGCCCGCCCCATTACCGACGTGCCGACATCGCGGCCCGATGAGGATCTCGCTGCTCTCATCCAGCGAGTGGGGACAGCGCTCGACCAGCGCGTGCTCGTGTTCGACAACGGCCGGCTCGTCGGCATCGTGTCGCCGGTCGACGTGGCGAGGTTGCTCGCGATCAGGCAGTCTCTGGTCGGCGGGGCGCCGCCGGCGGGCGCGCCGCGCTGATCGGCGTGTCAGGCCCCTCCGCGCGCCGATTCGCGCCGATTGCGTGCTCCCTGATGATCGCCGCCTGCAGCATCGGCTCGCCCAATACATTCAGCCTGAGCAACGCATCGGTCGACGCGAGCCACACGTGCGCGGTGGGCGCCATCAACGTGTCCTACGACCTGCACGGCGCCATCGATGTCCACAATGGGACTGCAAACGCGGTGACGATCCGTAGCGTCGATGCCACCCTGACCCTCGCTGCGGTCAAAGGAGGCTGGCTGCAGAAGGTGGGCGATGCGTACGACGCAGGCTCTGCCACCTTCACCGCCAGCAGCGTCGGCGCTGGAGCAAACACAGCGCTCGCGCTGACCGTTCGGAGCTGGTGCACCGGCCGGGCCACCGGCTCTCCTGTCGCCTGGGGTGATTACGCGGTCACCTTCACGATGGCCACCTCCGCCGGCACGTTCAAAGTGACCAGCAGGGACAGGCACCGCATCGTCACCGCCTGACGCTTCTCTGGCTTCCTACGCGAGCGTTCCGAACAGCTGGGGCTGTGAGGTCGGCGCCTGCGAGCCGTCGGGCGCATCCTCGGCCGTCACGGCGATCTGCGAGTAACCCTTCAGCGGCAGGTTCACCAGCACGACCTTGCTCCCGCTGCTGTCGGGCACGAACACCGCGGCCGCGTCGGGGTGGCCGCCCGGCGTGATGAGCCAGACCTCGTACACCTTGCCCTTGTCCAGCGGCGGGAGGCCAGTGAAGTCGACGAGCGCGACCCCGTCCTTCGTCAGGTCGATGACGGTGCCATGCGCGCCGGCGAGGGGACCGTGGCCGACCAGCGTGAAGCGGACCACCTGGCTGGACACCGGCGGGACCGAATTACGCCCGGCGAGGTTGCCCGCGAACAGGCCGACGAGCAGCGCGAGCACGACGGTGGCGGCGATGGCCAGCGCGGGCACCACGCCGAACCGGATACCGGCCGGGGGCTTCCACCGCCGAGACGCAGGCACGACCTTCTTTCTTGCCATCGCCGTGGGGACAGTCGACGCTCGCGCGGCGGCGGCGGCACTGAACACCCGCTCGCGCAGCCTCGCCGGTGGGGCGATCTCCTCCACCTCGAGCGGCAGCGCAGCGGCGGCCCCGCGCAGGCGGGCGGCCGTCTGCCTGCAGCTTGCGCAGCCTTCGACGTGGACGCGCATCGCGGCAGCCTCGCCGGCATCCATCGCGCCCAGCACCCACGCCGCGACCGAGCTTTCCAACTCTTCGTGATCAGACATCGATCTTCTCCCGGGGTCCCCGCGGACTCAAGTCGAAGCCTCCGAGTCCGTGGGGTAAAGCCCTCTACCCTGGAGATACGAACTCAACTTCTCGAGGGCAAGTCGCATCCTGCCCTTGACCGTGCTGATAGGCACATGGGTCATTTCCGCGATCTCGGACTGCGAGTAGCCCTCGAAGTAGGCCATCTGGACGGCCTGGCGTTGCTCGGCGGGCAGGCTCCCTACCGCCTCGCGGACGGCCATGCGTTCGAGCGCCAGCGAAACCTCTCGCCACGGATCCGATCGTGGCCCGGATTCGGCCACGTCCGGCTGGAGCTCGAGCTCCTGCCGCTCGTGCGCGCCACGGCCCCTCAGGTAGTCGATGGAGCGATTGCGCACGGCGGTGATGAGCCACGTTCTCAGCGAGCCTTTTTTGGGATCGAAGCCGGCGGCGTTTGTCCAGATTTTCAAGAACGCGTCCTGCACCACGTCCTCCGCACGACCCGGATCCCCAAGCACACGCATGGCGACGGCGTAAGCCAGCCCTCCATACCGGTCGTACAGCTCCAGCAACGCATCCTGGTTGCCGGCCGCCAGGACGACCGCGAGGTCGGCGTCAGCACGTCCCTCTGTGGCTATCGGATCACGGAGCCTCCGCGGTCATGACCGGTGCTTCGGCGGGCATGCGGCGCGTCGTCAGCGCACCGATCGGCGACTTTCTCGGCGGCGTGACCGCCCACTCCTCGTTGTCGATCAGCCGCCATGCCCACTCCGGGTTCTCGCGCCGGCGATCGCGGGCGGTGTATAGCGCCCGGGACATGAGCTTGATGCCCGACAGGCCGGGAAGCCGGCCGATCTTCTCGTCGATCCCGAGCAATTCCTCCTCGCCCTGCTCGTCGTCGAACAGGTAGAGGGCCAGCGCGTCGACCTGCTCCTGGGTCTTCACGCCCTGGCCTACGGGCACCCACACGCGGTCGAGCATCCAGCGGTCGACCCGCTGCGCCTTCTCGTTATCGGTGAGCCACTCCTTGGCGGAGTTGAAGTAGAACGCGAAGTGGCGGCGCTCATCCTTGATGATTCGCCCCAGCAGGTCCCTCAGCACAGGGTGCTGCGACTTGCGAATGAGGGCTCCGTACCCGGTGAGCGTCGAAAGCTCGTTGATCGCGCCGATGGACAGGTACACCGCCGAGAAGTCCTTGAGCAGCCACGACCCCAACATCGTCGACAGGATGCTCACGCTGTTCTGAAGTCCGAGGTTGGCGCGAACGTTGGCGATCCGGTCCTGGGTGTCGAACTCGATCCCGTACAGGTTGAGGAACTTGCCGATGTTCTCGCCGTGCCACAGCTCTTCGTAGTTCCAGCAGGCGAGGAACGCGGTCAGGATGGGGTCCATACAGGCCCGCGTCACCAGCAGATGCGAGAGATAGAGCGGGACGTGGTTCTCGATGTCCATCATGTAGTGGAGACAGAAAAGGTCTCCCTTGGACAGAGGGCTGCCGGTCACCGCCGCCCAGTCGACCCCGGCAGTGTCGAGTTTCCTCGACTCCTCTTTGTAGCGCTCGATGCTGAAGCTCATCCTGTCCTCCAACCCTTCCGGCGGCGTCATTGCTCGATACGCAGCTTGACGGGGCCCGGATCATTCTCGCCCCAGAAGGGGCGCCACGCCCATCTCTCTTGGCCAAGTCACAGCCTCCTCACACGGCACGCTGAGCCGCCAGCGCCAACCTCAGTGCCAACGCTCGAGCGAAAAACAACTGGAGGAATCAGGCAAGCCATGAATAGAGTTCGTACAGCAATCACAGCAGCGGCCATCGCCGGGTCGATGCTGGTAGGAGGGGTGGCCGGAGCCGCCCTGTACGGCGTGTCGGCTCTCAGCGCGGCCGCGGCGACGACCGCGGCGAGCCCAACCCCGACGCCCGGCTCGTCCACGGGCAAGTTCGTGCCCAACGAGGACGCCACGCACGAGGCCGGTGAGAGCGCGGCTCGCGAGGCCCAGGAGAACGCTGGGCAGGTCCCGACCGTACCCTAATGAAGGGGTCCCCGCGAACTCACGGCTTTGGCTCTGAGTTCGTGGGGCAAAGAGTGCGGTCACGGAACGGCGGGGCCAGTGAAATGCTGGCCCCGCCACCATCAATTTCGAGATGCGCATGAAAGGCCGGTTGCTGATCGCGGGAGTGGCCGCCGTCGCCGCCCTGGCGCTCGCCGGGGGCGGAGCGTACGTCTACTTCTTCTCCGGACTTCGCTCATCCCCGAGCGCGCTCGGGCTCTCTTCACCAACCGGCCGCGCTTCGGGCAACCCCACGGCCACCACGGCCGGCGGCCTCGCCGGCACGTGGACGGTCACCACGGGCTCGCGGGCCGGATACCGCGTCCAGGAGCTCTTCGTCGGCCAGACGTCGAAGCACGAAGCCGTCGCGCGGACCACCAACGTGAGCGGCAGCCTGACGGTGACCGGTGACTCGAACGGCTACGAGGTAAGCAAGATCACTCTGACGGCCGTGCTCACGGACCTGCACAGCGAGGATTCGGTCGCCGGCCGCGACGTCACGCAGCGAGACGGCATCGTGGCTCGAGACATGAACCTGCAGCAGTTTCCGAATGCGACTTTCACCGCGTCGTCGGCGTCCGTGCCCGGCGCCGTGACCAGCCAGGCTGTCGACGTCACGGTGCCCGGCAAATTGACCATCCACGGCGTCACCAAGGACGTCACCGCGACCGCCAAAGCTCAGGTGACGGGCGGCGAAATCGAGATCGCGGGCAGCCTGGTGATCGTCATGACCGACTACGGGGTCTCGCCGCCATCAGTGCCGTTCACAACGTCTGACTCGCAGGTCACGATCGAGTTCCAGCTCTTCCTGACAAGGGCAAGCTAGCCGAACATCTGCCGCGCCACGAACAACACGTTCGCGGGACGCTCAGCCAGCCTCCTCAGGTACCAGGCATACCAGGCGTCGCCGTACGCGATGAGCGCACTGACGCGGTAGCCCTCCGTCGCGAGCCTCACCTGCTGCGACGACTGGATGCCGTAGAGCATGTGTAGCTCGAGCTGGTGGCGATCCATCCCGATCGCGTCGGCCAGGCGCGCGATGCGGTCGATGAGAGCGACGTCATGCGTGCCCAGGACGAGGCGCAGGCGCCCTCGGTTGACGTCGGGCAGCATCAACGCGCACAGCGCCAGGTAGTTGGCGTCGACATCGCGCTTGGCCGGAAACGCACGATCCGCAGGTTCCGCGTAGGCACCCTTGACCAGCCTGATGGCGGGCTTGAACGCGAGCATCCTGTACGCATCGGAAGCCGTCCGGTAGAGATAAGCCTGCAGGCAGACGCCGACAGCCGCCTGCCTGGCATGGATCCGGTTGTACAGGTCGAGGGTGCGGTCGGTGTACGCGCTGCCCTCCATGTCGATCCACAGGAAGCCCTTGGCCCGCGCGGCGGCGACGGCGAGCCGGTTGAGGTTTGCAAAAGCTGCGTCGGGGTCGATATCGAGGCCGACCTGGGTGGGCTTGACGGAGATCTCAGGCTCGAGGCCGGCCTCGGCCGCGGTGCTGAGGACCATCTCGTAGTGCTCGACAGCCGCGGCAGCCTCGGACAGCGCCTTGATGTTCTCGCCGAGCTTCGTGAAGACGGCCCCGATCCCCTGAGCCTTGAACGTGACGGCCGCCTTCAGCGCGGAATCGAATTCGTCGCCGGGCATGAACCTCTTCACAGCTCGCCGGACGAATCCCCAACGCGGCACATTCTCGGAAAGCCAGGCGTTCTGGGCGCACCACAGGAGCAGCGCCCTCATCCCGGCAATGATATGTGGGCGGGGGTGTGGCACGCCAAGTGGCTGTTCTATGCTCGCCGAGTGGTCATCCGAAGCGACCTCGAAGGCATCACCGACGCGCAGGCGCGCCGCGCGCTCGAAGGCCTGCCTCGCGCCGGCGACTATGAGGTCGTGGTCAAGCCCCTTCGGTACCGGACGTCACCGCACCTCGCCGCGCGCTGCGAGTTCGAGGAGCGCAGGATCGTGCTCCAGGTCCCGGTGCCGTTCCGCTCATTCAAAGAGCCGGTCGTCTTCGCGGCCCGCCGCAAGCGAGGGCATGGAATGCGCTTCGCGTGGGCGTCCGAGACCGTCTCCTTCCGCCTCCGTCGCGAGGTGCTGCGCTTCCTCTACTGCCACGAGTGGATGCACTGGTACCTGCACGAGGAGCTGGGCAGGCGATCCGCGGCCGAGACCGCATGCGACAGGTTCGCGCTCAGGAACTTCAGACGTCATCTCGTTTCGATCGCCGACGCCGACGCTGCGCTGCGCCGCCGCCCGCTCCCGAGGGTCGGTTCAGGCCGCGCCTAGCCTCTGGATGGCGGGCGTCTCGCCCACGAACAGGTCGACGACTTCTGGATCCCACTGGCGGCCGGCGCCGTCCACCAGCACGGCCAGGGCTTGATCGATCGGGAGCCGCCGCCGGTACGGGCGGTCGTTGACCAGCGCGTCGTACGCGTCGCACACGGAGACGATCCTGGCCAGGCGCGGGATCTCCCGGCCGCTGAGTCCGTCGGGGTAGCCAGTCCCATCGAACCGCTCGTGGTGGTGGCGGATGATCGGGAGCAAGGTCGAGGCCGAGCGCAGGGGCCTGACGATGTTCTCGCCGATGAGGACGTGGGACTGCATGCACGCCGTCTCAGCGGCATCGAGAGGCCCGGGCTTGAGGAGGATCGAGTCGGGAATGCCGATCTTGCCGATGTCATGGATGACGCCGCCCCGGTAGAGGGCGTCGAGCGCAACCTCTGGCAGCCCCAACCGGACGCCGAGGTGTCGTGCTGACTCGGCCACCCGCTGGGTGTGCTTCTCGGTGAGCGAGTCCTTCGCCTCCACCGCGGCGGCGAGCGAGAAGATCACCTGCTCGGCGCTGTCCAGGGTGTTGTACAGGGCCTTCAGGCGCAGCGCCGACCGGACGCGCGCGACCAGCTCGACGCGTTCCAGGGGCTTGGACATGAAGTCGTCGGCGCCGGCTTCAAGCGCCCGCACGCGATCGTCCGTCTGGTTGAGCGCGGTGATCATGACCACCGGCAGGAGCCGTCCGCGCGGGCCCGCCTTGATTCGGCGACAGACCTCGTAGCCGTCCATGCCCGGCATCTGCACGTCCAGCAGGACCAGGTCGGGCGGTTCCGCTTTTATCTGCGCGAGCGCGGAGGATCCGTCCTCAGCAACGCGGACGTCGCAATCGAGGCCGGCGAGGTACGCCTGCACCAGCTCGCGATTGGCGACCCCGTCGTCAACTACGAGTACGACCGCCATCTCCCTGTCCGCACACATCACCCGCTGTTAAGTGATACACGGGCGAACATCGTAGCTGCAAACGTGTGACTTAACGCCTTCTTAGCGTCTATCTCCAGAATGTGGCCGCGGCGCTCAGGCGGTGGCGATGCGCTCCAGCCGAGCGGGAGCGACCCGGGCCGGGTGCAGCCGGCTCAGGGCGAGGTGCAGCTGCTCGTTGGCAGCCGCGAGGTCGCCTCGCCTCTCGAGGAGCTCGGCGTACCGGACGTGGCAGCGGCTCAGGCGCTCCGGCGCGCCCAGCGCGTCGAGAAGGCCCCACGCTTCCAGGAACTCGGCGTCGACGCGGGCATCGTCGCCGCGATCGGCGGCGATGCGGCCGAGCCACATATGACAATCGGCGAGGCTAGCCTTTTCGGATAGGCGTTCCGCGAAGTCCCTGGCCTCGACAGCGTACTTTTCGGCCTCGTCCATGCGTGAGCGAGCTACGGCCAGCTCGCAAAGGCTGAGCAGGATTTCGGCCTTACCCACCTCTACGTCAGCCTCGTCCCACAAACTCAGCGCCCTGGAGAGGTGCTGGTCGGCAGCTGCGAGCTCGCCTCGCTTGATCAAGACCAACCCGAGGTTGTTCTCGGAACGGGCCAATGAAATCCGGTCGTTCAGGGTCTCGTGGATCGCGAGCGCGCGCTGCGCGTAATAGGCCGATTGGTTGAGCTGACCGATCTCCTTGTAGGCAATGCACAGGCCGCTGTACATCAGCGATAGGCGGCGCAGGTCCTGAACCACCTCCCCCGCCACGATGGCCCCTTCGTAGCAGTCGATTGCGGCGTGCCACTCTTCGTTTGTGGTGTGTACCGAGCCCAACACAAACAACAAGCGGGCTTCGGTCGTTTGGGGGATGGGCCTCAGTGAACGGCAGAGCTCCAATCCGCGGTCAGCCAGGGCCAATGCGCTCCGATCCTGGAGGAGGTAGGCGGCCGACGCCTCATGGCCGAGGCACTCGGCGGTCATGAGTGCATCTCCCGTTCGCTCGAAATGGTCCCGGGCAGCGGCAGCAAGCTGCCTCGCTTCCACCGGCTGGGCCAAACGCAGCAGCGCGTAGGCCATCAAGTACTTTGTCCGAGCCGCCGTGTCGGGATCTTGCGTCTTCGCGAGCAGCGCGCGACCGGAAGCCAGCGCACCCGGGGGATCGTTGGTCGCCAGCAGCAGCTCGACCTCCAGCGTTCGCGCCGAGGAGCGCGGCTCCATCGTGGAAGGCTT
>WNFD01001976.1_pt1 | contig 21115 bp, 25 predicted proteins | sample 5400491 | NCBI WGS metagenome assembly WNFD01 (sample SAMN13153343, study PRJNA577476) | soil metagenome | isolation source: 120 cm saprolite under Douglas fir tree site 2 hole 2 replicate 2 | place: USA:California | collected 2015-04-18
CTTGGATCGCCGCGCCGTGGCTGCCGGCGCTCGCCACCGTCCAGCTTTGCGGGCCGCTGACGTAGTCGCGGAACACACCGGCGCTGGCGAAGCTGATCAGGTTGACGTTGGCGAAATGCTGCGCGCGCGACTTTGCGCAACGCTAGGCCGCCCGGGCCGCTGACTGGCTCCGGGGAGGCGCCGGTCAGTCCTGTTACGGCGCACAGCTGCTGCGTGACGATGAACGAGGACGCCTGGCTGGCCGCGCTTTGAGGAGCACCGGGCCGCCTGGCGGCGGTCGCCCTCGTCGTCGTCGGCGAAGCACCACCAGCCACCCAGTGGGGATGGTCAGCCTCTCGGCAGCGTGCGGGGGAAGCCGAAGCGGCCGAGGAGCCCCAGGTCTGCGAAGCGGGTAAGCGCGTGGATCTGGTTGCCCCGCAGCGTGAGCACGATGAGACCGCAGGCCCGCCAGATCGGCGCGCTGGGGTCGGGGAGGTAGAGGACGAGGGCGGGCTGGCTGTTGGCCCGGGTGGGGAGGAATTTGAGGTCCTGGCCCAAGTGGGATTCGAGGAGGAATCCGGCGATCGGCTGGGGTCCCCGGTGCTCGGCGGGTTCGGGTGGCATAGTGAGCCTGGCGTCGTCGGTCAGGAGGGCCACCAGTTCGTCCAGGTCGAAGCGCTCGAACGCGCTGACGAACCGGTCGACGATGGCGGCCTCGGTCGGGGACTTGGGAACCGGCACGTCGTGCGGGTCCCGGTCGGGGCGGAGGCCGGCCCGGGCCCGGATAAGCGCGCTGTTAACGGCGGCTTGAGTGGTGCCGAGGATGTCGGCGGCCTCGGCCGCCGGGAAGCCGAGCACGTCCCGGAGTACGAGGACCGCCCGCTGCTGGGGTGGCAGGTGCTGCAGGCCCGCCACGAACGAGAGGGCGATCGACTCCCGTGCGTCGTACCGGGCTTCGGGGCCAGGGGTCAGGTCGTCCAGATCATCCGGGTAGGGCTCGAGCCACCACGGCTCGCCGGACCGTACTAGCCCGGTCCACCCCGCGCCCTGATCGGGCAGGCCGGCCGGCTGAGGGCGGCGGGATTCGCCGCGCAGGTAGTTGAGGCAGCGGTTCGTGGCGATCCGGTACAGCCACGCCCGCAGCGACTGGCCGTCGAACCGGCCGATCGAACGCCATGCGGCCAACAGAGCCTCCTGAAGCACGTCCTCGGCGTCGTGGACCGATCCGAGAATCCGGTAACAGTGCGCCTGCAGCTCGCGGCGGTAGGGATCGATGAGCTCGCGGAAGGCCTCACCGTCGCCGGCCTGGGCACGGGCGAGGGTCGCCTCGGTCATGGCGGGACACGTCCTTTCACATGGCCACCTGGATAACGCCTCCTGAAAGTGCAACACCGGCGGCGGCACGGATTCGTCGGCGAATCGCCGGGACGGCCGGTGCTTCAACTGGTGAGGACCTGACCAGTAAAGACCCGGAGGCACACGTGACCTCAGTAGACCCCAGGAACGACATCGGCGGCGGGAAGGCCGCGGCACCCGGCGAAGTGCGCCGGTGGCGGGCGTTTTCGCTGCTTGCAGTGGCTTACTTCATGACGGCGGTTGATCTGCTGATCGTCAACGTCGCGCTGCCGACGATCGGCGTCAAGCTGCATTTCGCCGAGTCGGACCTGCAGTGGGTGGTGACCGCGTACGCGCTCACCTTCGGCGGGTTCTTGCTGCTCGGCGGCCGGGCCGCCGACTTGCTCGGCCGCAGGCGCATGTTCATGGCCGGGCTGGCGCTGTTCACCGCGGCCTCGCTCGCATGCGCGCTGGCCACCAGCGGCACGTTCCTGATCATCATGCGCGGCATCCAGGGCCTGGGCGCCGCCGCGGTGCTGCCCGCCGCGCTGTCGATCGTGATGAATATGTTCACCGAGGGCGCCGAGCGCAACAAGGCGCTCGGGCTCTGGGGAGCCATCGGCGCCAGCGGGGCGACCGTCGGCGTGCTGGCCGGCGGTGCCCTCACCCGGTACGCGGGCTGGCCGTACATCTTCTACCTGAACGTCGCCGTCGGCGGGGCCGCGCTGCTGCTGGCGCGGCGGGTGGTGCCGGAAAGCAGGCTGCACGGCGCACGCCGCCGCTACGACCCGCTCGGCGCCGTCACCGTGACCGGCGCCCTGGTGATGGTGGTCTACGCGATCTCGCAGGCGCCGGCCGTCGGGTGGACTACCGCACGGACCCTGGCCCTGCTCGCGTCGGCGGCGGCCCTGCTGGCCGCGTTCGTGGTCATCGAGGCCAGGGCGGAGGCACCGCTGCTGCCGCTGCGGCTGTTCCGGCTGAAGACCCTCGCTGGGTCCAACGCGGTCGGCTTCCTGCTCGGGGCCAGCTTTTACGGCTACATCTTCATCGGCACCCTGTACATGCAGCAGGTGCTCGGATACTCGGCGATGAAGACCGGCCTCGCCTGGCTGGCCGTCGGCCTGACCGGGGTGGTGCTCGCCGGGCCGGCGCAGGTGCTCGTCACCCGCGCGTCAGCCAAGCTGGTGATGGCGGCTGGGATGACCCTGACCGGGGCCGGGATCCTGTGGGCGACCCAGGTGCCCGCCCACGGGAGCTTCTGGGCGAACCTGGCCGGCCCCTTCTTCCTGACCGGCACCGTCACCTGGGTGTTCATCCCGGTATCGATCGGAGCCCTGGTCGGCGTCACGGAGCGCGACGCGGGAGTCGCCTCCGGGCTTATCGACTCATCCCAGCAGCTCGGCGGCGCGATCGGGATAGCCGTCGCGTCAACCGTAGCGGCCGCGCGCTCCGGTGTCCTGCTCGGCCAGGGCCACGCCATCGCGGACGCGCTCACCGGCGGATTCCGTTGGGCATTCTGGGTCTGCGGGCTCGTCTGCCTGACCGCCGTCCCCGTCGCGTTCCTCCTCATCCGGCGCACCGAAATCGCCCAGGCCGCCACGGCCGCCATGCAACGGAAGGCCCCGGCACCCGCCCCCGCCGACTTATCGCGGTCGCGCCGATTGGCAGCCTGTCTTATGGGTGATGCCGACGGCACACCTTCCAGATCGCCGCGGGCCGCTCAAAGGACGCCGACGGGTCGATGCGGCGGCTGGCCGACCTGGGTTGTCCGAAGCTGGGCCGTGATCACGACATCAACCACTTGAGAAAGAGAACGACAATGCGCAAACTGATCGAATCGACCCTCCTCTCGCTGGACGGCGTCATCGAAGCGCCCGAACGGTGGGCCAACTTCGACGCCGAGGACACGGCGTTGTCCTTTGAGCAGCTGGGCAACTACGACGCGTTCGTCATGGGCCGGGTTCGGTAAAGGCGATTGTCCTGTGCCAGGGAGGTTGAGGCATTGCCAGCGTGTCTGAGGCATCGGGCGGACCGCTGTCAGTAAGACAGCCGCAATGGCGACACCGCTGGGGGTACCCGCTGAGCAGCGTGACCGGACATTGCTCACGACCCCTGCAACTGGCCCTTGTGGGCGTAAATCAGCGAGATCGACACGATGAGCACGTGAGGGTCCCTGGCCGAGAGCCTGGCCAGGATTCCCCCGGTGCCGGGCCGGAGCGTCTGCAGGTAATAGTTGCCGCGAGGCGCGCCACGCGGTCCCACGGCACCGAGATCGACTTGCAGGCTCAGCTGGTCGCCACGTTCTGCCCAGCTGTATTCCAGCCCGGCCTTTTCGTCTGATGGCGGGCTTATCGCGACGGCGTCACTTAGCACCACCGGAAGTCGCGACTGCGTGAACGCCACCACCGGCCGGTAACCGCCCCATCCGATACGGCTGAGCGCCAGCTTGAGCTGCCGGATGCGGGCCGTGCTGCGTCCGCCGTAGGCGTAGTAGCGGGAGTCAGTCCTGACGCAGGAAACGCCGAATCCTGTGCCTCGGTCGATCAGGCCTCCGCCGCTGCCTACGACGGAGCAAACGTCGAGTACCGATCGGTCAGCTGGCCGCAGCCAAGGGCGAGTCGCTGCAGAGTCCGGAACTGCGCGTTCATCCATGCACCGTTGGCCCGGTCCGCCTGCCGGACCGGCGCCGACCGCCCGAATGGCGCCGAGTTGGGCGGTGTCGGCGCGATGTCGTGATGCACGTACGAGATCACGACGGCCAAGACAACAGCGAGGCAAATGCCGATGCCGACACCGAATGCCAGGCAGCAGTCCCAACTCTGCCGGACTCGCCAATGCGGGGCCTGCCCAGGGTCAGCACGTTCCCTCGGCACTGGGCAGCGTGCCGCCCAGGCAGTCGTCCACGCGGGTAGCGTACTCCGTCTGACCGTCGATCGTCGGGTGGAAGCTGCCCGCTCCGAATGCTTCGGCACGGGCAGAAGATCTGCGTTGAAACAGATAAGTGACGGTCGCCCCAGCAGCGTTCCCACCAGGGCAACGATTGCCCCAAGCTCACTCTCCATTGCCATCAGGACACCATAAGTGGAGCAGTCGCACTCGGGCGATCAGCGACAACACGGCCTGCGCCACGTTTGAGAAAGCGGGCGGTCGCGTAACCGCGGCGAAACGGCGAGCCAGGAACGTGGCCATTAGAAGCATGTCCGCTCAGGTCAGAGGCGCTTACGGCGCAAGGACGCCATCTCTCTGTAAAACCGTCGGCTCAGCCTACGTTGGTTCGAACCCAACACCTGCCACCCACGTTTTCCCAGGTCAAGTCCGCTGTCTCGCGATCTTGAGAGGTGCATGCGGGAGCGGTCTGAGGAACCGCTGGCGGGTGTGGCCGCTGCTGACGACTCGGTCTAATACTCCATCGCGACGAATTTCGACGAGTGCCAACGCGCTCACGGAGACCTTAATGGGCCAGCGGGTGATCTTCTCGAAGTCGGGCCGGGCGCCCCGCGGGAGACGCTGACGGCGGAGCCGGGGCCGGCGACAATCAGCAGGGTGACCTCTGAGGCTGACCCGATCTCGCTGCTTGAGCGCGCTCTCGATCAGATGGCGGACGTCATCGCCGCGATCGACCCCGCCCGGCAGGGTGGCCTCGCCACGCCGTGTCCGGACTGGGACGTGCGCGCGCGCTGGTCAGGCACGTGGTCAGGCAGGACCTGCGCAACTTCCTGGATTCCGTTCAGGGGCGGGCGGCGGACTGGCAGGCCCCCGCGGACGAACTTGGCGCGGACTGGGCGGCCGAGTTCCGCACTGGCGCGGAGCGCCTGCTCGAGGCGTGGCGCCTCGCCGACCTGGACGAGCTCGTCGCCATGCCCGGCGGCGCGCGGACGCCGCTGCGCGGCCGGGCCGACATGCAGATCGCGGAGCTGGCGACGCACTGCTGGGACCTGGCGAAGGCTACAGGTCAGCGGGCGGCCCTAGATCCGGTGCTTGCCGAGCATGCGCTCGGCTGGTCCAAGCAGATGCTGCGGCCGGAGTTCCGCGGGCCGGACAAGGCCTTCGGCATGGAGGTCACGTTGCCGCCGGGCGCTCCCGCCTACGACCGGCTGGCCCGGGTGGTTCGGCCGGGAACCGGGCTGGTCGCCGCCCGCGTGATAGAGATGGCCGCATGCTCGATCATGTTTCGGGTCAGTGCACCGGCATGCGCTCCAGCGCAGTATTCTACGACGCGGTCCTGGCCCTGCTCAGCGGGCGGTGCGGGCTATGGCCCGAGTACCACGACGGCTACGGCGCGTTCGGGCGCGACCCGGGACGGCAACAACGTCGAGGCCGTCCGCCACGCGCCCGAGCCGGGGGACGTGATCACGGACGGCTTTGAGTCGAGGCACTGAGGATCGTCGGTGATCATGCGCGAGCGGCGGGCACTGGTCGAGGACGTGCACGAGCTGGCGTTGCGCATGCCGCAGGTCGCGGTGGAGCATGGGCCGCAGGGCAACCCGGTCTACCAGGTCGGCGGCAAGTCCTTCGTGTTCTTCCGCACCCCGCGGCCGGACGCCGTCGACCCGGGAACCGGTGAGCGGTACCCGGACGTCATCGTGTTCTGGGTGCCGTCGGAGGCCGACAAGCAGGCGCTGGTCCAGGACCCGGACTCGCCGTTCTTCACCACGCCGCACTTCGACGGGCACCCCTCGGTGCTGGTGCGGGCGAGCCGGGTCGGCGAGCTCACGCTGACCGAGCTCACCGAGGTCATCCAGGACGCCTGGCTTTCCCGAGCATCACCGAGCCGGGCCAAGGCTTGGCTCACGGCCCAGCCAGGGCATCCGCGAGCGTTATCCGGAGGACTACGACAAGCTCACGAGGAAGCCCGGCTTCCTGGTTCTCCGCGTGACCAAGCCCGAGACCGATCAGCGGTAGAGCTGGCGAGTCCCCCAGCGGTTGCGTTATGCCGGAATTCAAAGTCAGCTTGCGAGTTCGGGGATCACCTTTTCGGCGACCAGGTCGATGCTGGAACGGTCATGGGCCGCGTCAGCGAAGGAGCAGATCGCGTAACCGAGACCGAGGTCGCGGGTCGGCGCAAGCCGCTCGGTGATCTGCGCGGGCGTGCCGATCAACCCCTCCGACTCGAACTCCGCCAGCTCCGGCTCAAGGGCCCTCGCGGGGACTAGCGGCTCGTAGTGCGCCCGGAGCCAGGCCACCTTGCCGGCGACCTCCCGCTCGGTCTCGCCGAGGCGCTTCAGCGCCGCCACGAGCGGCCGAGCGGACAACGCCGGGACTTGCGGGGAGGGCGGCCCCCCGGTCGACCAGGCGACATGATGGTGAGGTGCGCCCCTGGAAACGACGGCTGTCTGATGACGAGTGTTCTGTCCTGCTGGCCGAGTTGCTCCTTCGGCACCCTGAGCTGGTCGCCGAGGCAGAGGAGATCACGTCCACTCTGCTGGTCGTGGAAAACGAACAGGAATTCGGCGACGAGATCACGGCCAAACTGCGGGCGCTACGTGCCAACGGGCCGGTGTCGGTCGATGCGGGACGGAGACGGGTCCTGGATGTGCTCCAGCCGTACATTGATGACCTCACCCGGCGGAAGGAACGCGGCGCCCGCCGTGCGGCCGCCGATATCGCGATCGCCGTGCTGTCTGGGTTGTACGGATGTCGCGAGGACACCGAGGAGGACCTCCTGCTTGTCCGGATGGGCCTGCCAGGCGCGGCAGATGACCTTGCACGCATGGTGTACAAGAAGGTGAAGGCACTGCAACTCTCGTTGCCGTCGCTGGCGGACGAGTGCCCCGAGTGGGAATGGTACGAGGAGAGCTGAAATCCGCATCGCGGTCTGGTGGGCAGGGTCACTGCCGTGGCGAGTCTTGTTCGCCGAGCTCGGAAAGGAGTGCGGCCCGCCTTTCCCCGAGGGCGGCGACCTGAGCACACAGCTGTTTCAATTCGCGGTTGATCCGCGCCAGCTCGGTCCGCGCCTGCTGTTCCCGCAGGTAGCGCTCGCCATGCAGGGTCCTGCCGAGATCTTCGACCTCGCGGCGGAGCAGCCGCAGCCACGGGTTCCCGTGCATCGCGGCGGGCCGGTACTGTAGCTTGCCCGCGTCGATCGCCGCGAAGATCTCGTCTTGCGTCAGGCCGTACTCCTGGCGAGCCGTCTTGTCGCTCAGAGTCGCGCCCTTGCGTCCCCATTCTCGATCGTGGAGGTCCATGTCCGGCCATTATCTACCGACGGACGAGTTCGCTGAGACGGGCGCCGATCACGGAGATGCCGGGACGGGGCTCGCGCTCGTAGTACCAGGGCTTTCGCCGACGCATCAGGGCCTCGCCGTGCTCGGCCCAGGTGAAGTTCGGCTTGCGCAGGACCTTACGGAACACCGCATCGACCGTGTCCGGGTGGGCGGCGGCCAGGCGGCGGAACGGCAGGGGCCCGATTGTCTCCGACCGCAGGTACCCGCGCAGGACGTCGGTGTACTGCTTTCCGGCCGCGAGAGCCGGGTCGGCGAACAGGGCGCGCAGCATCCCGTACTCGTTGTAGAAGTTGAGCCCGTCGGTCTCGTCGTAGATGATGCCGGTGGTGTCGGCGTCGGCGAGTTCGGGCGGGAACTCGAAGGCGGGCGCGTCCACGCCGGGGAGGTTCTGTGGCCGACGGCGTGCGGGCTGCAGGGCGCGCGCGGCTTCCTGCCGATGCCGGTAGTAGGTGTTGAGCCGTTCCTCGGCCTCAGCGGGCGGGAGGACCAGCTCGTCGCCGCCGAAGAACTCCACGAACGCGGCCCTGTCCTCCCGCATCAGCGTCCAGGCTTGCTCGATTTTCTCGGGATTACGATAGACCAGTTGGGGCTGTTTCGTCGCCACCGCGAGCGCGGCCTGCGCGATCTGCGCGGCGCCAGACTTGCGGTAGGCCGACATCGAGCCGGAGACCAGCCAGGCGCCTGGGACCGGGCAGATGGGCACGAGGCGGACGTGCACGAATCCGCCCTCGGGCAGCCGACGGAAAGCGGCCGGGCCCATGTTGGAGTACACGCGGTACTCCAGGTCATCGAGCAGGTTCAGCAGGACGAGCGAGTCCCGGTTCTTATGGTGGATCTCGAAGATCCCCTCCACCGGGTCGCGCCAGCCGCGCAGTATCTCCCGATCAGCCGCGGTCAGATCCGGCCGGCCGGCCAGGAACTGGTCCAGCATGGTCTTGCCGTTCGGCAGGCGGTGCTGAAGCACGAACCGGTCGATGACGCCGATCGCTTCGCCCTCGCTCAGCTCCTGGTAGGGATCGGCGGCCTCGAGCATGAACTGCTCCAGATGCCGTTCGAACCGCGGGCTGAGCGCGAAATCGACCAGGGTCCGCTTCAGTTCCGCGCTGCGCTCGACGAGGGAGGCGAGCGACGGCTCGCCGCCACCGTGGTTCGTGGCCCGAGGTGCCACTTCACTCCTCCGCCTCGCCGAGCGCGGGCCAGCTTGCGGTTGACCTCGGCCCGGTCGAACGGCTCGGGTTCTTCGGGGTCGTCCTCGCACCAGTACTCCACCGGGGAGCCACCTTTGTACACCACGCAGACCGGGTAGTCCTGGCCCCGGTCGCAGGGGAGCGTCTGCTCCAGCGTGATCTCGTGCTTCCTGCTTGCCCCGAGGTCATAGGTGTAGCTGATCTTGCCATCGTTGCGTGCCATGGCATTGCGCAGCCGGATCGCCTCTTCGTTGCGGGTCCCGTCGAGGTCCATGAGCGGGTCACTGTGCTGTTTCTTCCCAGCCTGGAACACGTGCAGGTGGTCGCCGTCCCAGCCGAACAACACCTGGATGACGTCGTACAGGTCGCCGAGGGTGGCCATGACCGGCAGCCGCACCCGGCTCCAGGTCGGCGGAACGCCGAGAGCGGCGCCCGCCACGGGCACGTCGGCCTTGGGCAGCACCTGCCCGGCGGTTACCGGACGGCGGCCCGTCCCGATCCAGCGAGCCAGCGTGACAGCCCGGCCCACGACAACGCTTTCACGCGCAAGCCGCGCCGCGTCGCGAAGCTCATCCCCGGAAACCGCCATGTCCACATTGGGACCCTACTGCCGGCCCGGCGGCGTGGTCGGCAACGAACTCCTGTGTCCCCGGCTGAATTGTGGTCAGCGCACTGTCGCCGGCCGGCTCCACTGACATGACCAAAGGCGTCGGCTAGCTGCCCCGGAGGTCCATGGCGAACATGTGCATGTCGCTCGCCGCGAGCTCGGTAAAGCCCAGGTGCCGGTAGAACCCGGCCGCGCGCAGGTTGGCGAGGCCGGACGCCAGGTGCACTCCCGGGGAGCCCTGCTCGCTGAGCCTGGCGAGCAGCGTCGCGATCAGGCGCCGGCCAACCCCGCGGCCCTGCAGCGGCGGCAACAGGTTGATGTGCAGGTGCGACGGATAGCCGCTGGGCACGTGCTGGCCGGGCTTCCAGGAGTGATGGATGTTGCTGAGCGCGGTGCGCTCCTGGACCGAGAGGCCGCGCGCGAGATCCGGTGGCGGTTCGGGGTGCCGGGTGCGCACCGCGGGCCACCAGTCGCGTTCCAGGCGCCGGCCGAAATCCTGGCTATCCAGGGTCGCCACGACGTAGCCGCCTACCCCGCCCGCGTCTTCAGCGACGAGCGTCAGCGACGGCTCGAAGATCGCGTAAGGCACGGCGTAGACGTCCCCCGGCAACCTGGGATCGCGGAAGATCGCCGTGCCGTCGCCGCCATTGTCAGCCGTCTGCAGGCAGATACGGTACACCTCGTCGCGGTCGTCCGGCTGGTACCCGCGGATCCGAATCTGCTCGCCGTCCATGCAGCCGTTCTAGCGCACCAGGATTCTCGCGCACCGGGCCAGGGTATGCCTCGACGCCAATCTCCCGGCGGGGGCGGTCCGGTGCTGCCGGCCGGGCCAGCGCGGGACATCAGCCGATACGCCTGCTATGAAATCGACGCGCGGACAGCCGCCGCTAGCCCGTTCTCATTCTTCCCGCCGACCGCGGGCGGCTCCGGTGACGAGCGCGACTCTCCCGGCGTGCGCTTCGTGGGTATCTGTGCCAGGCCTTTTGATCTCCTTTCCGTTTGCCGGCACGTCAGGATCTGGGGGCGTTCGGTCGGCCCGGCGCTGACCGACAACGGCCGGCTTGAGCACCTCCTCGCACCACTGGCGGAAGCTCGTCGGGGTTGTCGACTCAGGTGTGCGGGGTTCGGCGTTATCGAGGCCGCTGGCTTTGGCGACCCACATGTCGATGACGCCCTGGGCCATGGCGTCCGAGGCTCCGGCCTCGAGCAACCGCTGCTTCAGCACCTGGCCGGGGATCTGCTGGAAACGAACAGGCTTGCCGAGGACCTGGGAGATGATCCCGGCCATGTCGTGGTAGGAGATGTCCTCAGGACCGAGCACGGCTACATGGCCGACGCCGACCCAGGAGTTGCCGAGCAGGAGCCTGGCCGCGGCTGCTGCGATGTCGCGGGTTGCGCAGCTCGGCAGCTTGCGGTCGCCGGCGATGGGCGCGAAGAAGACGCCATCGTTCCTGATCGGCTCGGCGAAACGCAGGATGTTGTCCATGAACGAAGGCATCGTCAGCGCCCGGTAGCTGACGCCCGTGCTCGCGATCAGGTCGTCCATCGCGAGCGACCCGGTGACGTAGCCGGCGTGCGCTGCGCAGGGAGTGCCACGGCCGAGAGCCGAGATTCCGACGACACGCCTGACTGAATGCCGCTTGAAAGCTTCGGCCGCCGGCCGGGTGAAACCGACATAGGCGGCGTCGACGCTCTCAGCCCGCGGATCCGGCGGCGCGAGCCAGAAGACTGCGTCGGCGCCTGCGAAAGCCGCGTCGACGACGGCAGGGTCGCCATGAGAGCCCTCGACGACCTGGACGCGCTCGCGGGCGCTGGCCGGGATGCTGCACGGGTCGCGGCTGATGACGCGCAGCGCCTCGCCGCTGTCGAGCAGCTTTTCAAGGACCTGGTGGCCGATCAGGCCGCTGGGTGTGGTGATGACGATCATCGCTCCTCCTGCGTGTTTTCATCTCGTATAGCGATGATACATGTGTAATTTTACTAGCGCTATAGAGAGTGCTAGCCTCGGGCCCATGACCGTCAGAACCCGCATCCTCGAAGCCGCCGCTGGCCTCCTCGCCCAGTCCGCCGACGCAGACGCCTCCACCCGGGCTATATGCGATGCAGCCGGCGTTACCGCGCCGACCCTCTACCATCACTTCGGCGACAAGGAGGGGCTGCTCGCCGCCGTGGTCGACTTCGGCTGGGCCACATTCCTGGAGACCAAGCGCGCCGTCGCAGCCGTCGTCCACGACCACGTCGCTGACGACGTCCGGGCGGGCTGGGACAACCACCTGGAGTTCGCGCGCGAGAACCCGGGCTTCTACAAGCTGATGTGGTCGCCGACGGTCGCCGCCAACAGCAGGGCGGTACGCGAGGCGTACCAGATGCTCTACGACCGGCTGGAACTCGGTGCCGGCCGCGGCCAGCTGCGCATGTCGGCGGAGACTGCGGCGCGCATAGTCCTGTCCGCGACCACCGGCGCCGCGCTGTCGCTGATCTCACAGCCTGACCTGTACGGCGACGGCACGTTCGCCACCCAGCTGCGCGAGGCGGTGATCGCATCGATCACCCTCCCGGAAGATGCCGCGTTCACGGCTCGCCAGCGCCAGCGCGGGGCAGAGCCGACGATCGCGACCGCAGCGGCGACGCTCAGCAGCAGGCTCGCCGCGGAGGACGCACCGCTCACCGGGCCCGAGATGGCGCTGATGCAGCAGTGGCTCACCACACTGGCCGACGCTCCCGCGGCCGCGCTTCCCGCGCCGCCGCGCCGACCGCAACGCTCTGGAAAGGAGAGCTCGCAATGACCACAGCCCTGGAACCCGAGCTGACGACCTACCGGTGGTCGTCCCATAACATGGCCGGTTCCGGGTCGAGGACCCGGCAACTGGCGAGGTCATCACCCTCGTCCAGGGGGGCGGGACCGCGGAGGTGAACGCGGCCGTCGAGGCGGCCCACCGCGCGTTCCAGACCGACTGGCGCTGGCGTATGGGCAGCCGAGCGAGGAAGACTACGCGTGGGCTCGCCGGGCGCTCGGAGTCGAGTGACCAGCGCGATCACCTTCGATGCCAGCGCTCTCATCGCGATCGAGCGCCGCAGCAGGCGGATGCAGGCTCTGCTTGAGGAGATCGACCGGCGCGACTGGCAAGTCGCGGTGCCCGCGGCTGCCGTTGCTCAGGCGTGGCGCGGCGGACCGCGGCAGGCGCGGATCGCTGCGCTACTCGGCGATGAGCGCGCAGAGGTCGTCGCCCTGGACGACCCGGCCGCCCGGGCTGTCGGCCTGCTGTGCGGCAGGTCGGGCCACGCCGATGTCGTCGATGTGTCGGTTGCCCTCTGCGCGCGGCAGCGGAACCTGCATGTCGTCACCTCCGATCCAGACGATCTGCGGGCAGTCGATGACGCCCTCATCCTGCACGTGCCATGAAGTCACAGTCAGACACGGGAGACTGAGCTGGACTCGGTAGGGCAAGATCCAGAACACGCACAGCACTAACCAGCCTGCCTCCGTCCGCGCGGACATATGGCGGACAGCGACCGGTATTCACGGTGCCGGCTCGCCGGAATGGCCGCTGACCTGCCGATTCTCTGATGCCACCAGCACGCCAAACATCCCTGACCTGCTTATATGTGATCGGGGCGCGGCGTGCCTGCCTCTGGCTATTCCCTGTGATTCCCGGACTGTGGCGGCTGTCTGCGAAACCACGGCGACACACAGCGGTAGAGCGCGACGCGGAGCGACTTGGCATCGGGCATTCCGCGCCTGGTTGTGACCAGGACCGGCGTGGCCGCGGACGGAGAAGAGCGGGCGACTGGAGTCAAGATCTCCGTCTCAGCGGAGACGCTGGAGCAGAAACGGTCCGCGAACGCGGAGCACACCGTTCGTGAGGAATGCGCAGTCTCCGGCCACAGGCGTGAGCGTCGCCCACAAGACGAGCGAGAAATCGGCATTCTCGCCGCCGCCAACAATCTGGATGAAAGCGAACTGTTGCTCGCCTCCGACCGGTGACGGGGCGGGCGGCCAGTAGGGGGCCAGCAGGTGCAGGCTGACTGGTCTCGCCAATGGCTCCCGGACCTCTGTGACTACCGGCGGCCCCGCCAGCCCGCGGCCGGTGAGCCGGAACTTCACCGCCCGGTGTTCTGGGCTGCAAGAGCCCATGAGGCTTCCGACCCCGCGCACCGTGAGCACCACGCCTTGCTGCCCCGCTCGCAGGTTCCGGCTGGATGTAAAGACCGTGACGGCATTCGCGTTGGGGTGGACGAACCGTAGTTTCGTCTGCTCCAGTTTGGTCGACAGAGGATGGGGGGCTGGCGACACCGTCAACGGCCGCGGCTGCGGAGACGGGGACTGTGACTGTCCAGACGTGCACGCCGCGGAGACCAACCCTACGGCCATGGCCACGGCGACTCGCGTAACAGCTCCGGCACCTCGCATCCGCCACACCAACAATCTGACGCCTAAACGTGCGAGCAGGTTGCAGGTCAACGCCTTTAGTCTCCTGGCAGTTCGTCATCGAGGTTTATCAGGTCCTGGAATGTCTTGCACTCCGCAGCGTGCCACTCCCTGACGAAGACCTGACCGTCATCGTCAAGATGCACTTCCGCATACCATGGTAGACAATCGTCACAGCCATGGATCTGGTAGGGCTCACCGTCATCGTCGAACGCCGCCAGGTCGACGCACCCCGACGGGTGCAGTGTAGGTAGTGTTGCGTCGCGGCTCGCGATCTTCCACGGCTCAATTGGCGAGGGCGGCCAGAGGTCAACTGCGAGGCACCGCGGATACACAAACTCTCTGGTCAGGCCGGATACTCCGTCCAACTCGACAACTTCCCAAGCTGACAGTGCGATTTCGATGGCGGCGGCGGGAATATGCCGGCGCTACCCGTTCGTCCATCCGAGGGGATCGCCGTCGATGTTGTGCCAGGCCTGGGCCTGGCCAGCGTGGGTTAGTACGTCGGTGAGCCAGTAGGTCTGATCGGGATTCCATCCGGCGAGCATGGTGCGCGCGGTCCCGACAGGCAGCGGACAGCCAGCGGTGGAGAGGTAGCCGGCGATGGTGAGGTGAACCCCGTCCCAGTCCCGCGCGACCGCGGACCAGCGGGGCGCGAGCCAGTCTCCGTTCCAGCCGGTCCACGCCCACGTGTGCCGGTAACTGGCCGTCGCGGGCCGGGGGTAACCCGAGACGAGCTCCTGCCACGCGCGGGAACTATCGACCTCGAAGATCCGGGCTGCGTCCGAGACCGCGAGCGGCCACACGACAGCCTCGGTCTCGCCGAAGCCGTCTTCCTGCCCAGCCAGCAGCAGCGGGCCCAGGCGGCCGACCCGCCGGGTGATTGAGATCGCGCCGGGAAATGGATGAGTCCACCACTCGCCATGCGGATCCTTGCCAGCCGACCGGCGCAGGTACTTGTTCATGCGCTTCTCGCGCTCGTCGTCCTCCAGTCCGACGTTTCGCAGCGTGTCAGCTGCCTGGCCCAGGACCGGGGCTGGCTCATCGCGCGCGGCCCACTGCACAAATTCCTGAGCGGACCGGTCAATGTCTGACCACCACCACCCGCAGCCCTCAGCCCGGGCCAGTCGAGCAGCCATCGCGCGTATCGCCGGTCTCAGCACCGGATCGTCCAGCGGATCAGCACCTGCCGGGAAGCCGCCCCAGTAGCAGGCGCCTTCGGCAACCTCGGCGAGTTCCCTGACGCCGAACATCTCATAGCCGGGATCCACCGCGACGACGGCTGCCTCATCGCTCTCGCTGACAGCCTCCTCCTCGGCGGCAGGCCCCTGGCCGGCAGCAGCCGGATCAGCGACAAACACCGACCAAGATTGCGGCGGCCCGAGCTGCGCGTGAAGTACTACGACGTCAATCCCTGCCAGCCTGGCGCACAACTCGCGGGTTGAGCCAGAGAGACACGGCCGCGTGGCGCAGGTCGTACGGGCGGACTGCTAGCGGGGAGGCGACCTGCTCGGGCGTGAGTGCCAGGGTGCGGGCCTCGGCCCAGACGTCGCTGATCGCGGTGGAGGCGATGACGTGGCCGCGTTCGCTGCTGAAGATCCGGCCGTCAGCAGCGACGCCGAAGGCGCCGACATGCGCGCGCAGGATGCCCACCAGCTCAGGCGGGATGGACACGCGGCGAGATTCCTGGGCGGGCCGGTGTTTGAGCCCGCGTTCCTCGTGGGCTGACGCGGTGTCGGTCCAGCGCCGGTTCACCTCGGGCCGGGACTTGTCCAGGGTCAGCCGTCCCCAGCCGGTTTCGGGCAGGTGGCAGTCCCGCTGGCGCAAGGCGACCGCTACGCGGCGAAGTACATGCAGGCGTAGAGCGCCATCAGGAGCGATTCGGAGTCCTGCCTACCCGCCATCACCGCGCCTGTCTAGTCCCACCTGATGCTTGACGGGTTAGTCCCAGGACATGCTTGACAAGTGCTCTAGGAAATGGGGGCAGCCTTGCGGGGCTGGGCAGCTGGATATACATCTAGGCGATGACCTGGATGAAGAAGGCGGATGGCTGGCCCAGGCTGCATGGCCGTGATGGGTCCACCGGGACACCTCCGCCGCCGACGACCAGCATGTCCCCGCCCCGCGCTACTACCTCGCCGCCTGGGTTGAGGATTTCCAGGGGATCCAGACGGGCGCGGTAGCCCGGCGGCCAGACCACGGGCATCGCGTCGCCGCGGTCGATGAGCCAGACGCAGTACGTGCCGTCAGCGACGGAGCCTTCCGCCAGCTCGCCGCCGAACCTGGCCGCCATGCCGACCTGGCGGCCATCCGACGCGCGGATGATGGGCCCTGCCGGAAGGTCTATGACTAGCCTGTGCGTCACTTGGCCGCCTCCTGGTTCTCTGCGTCGGCGTGCCGTGGCCGGTGGGCCTTGATGCTGCGGACGGGCTGTGTGGTGGTCCGCCGGATGCTGCGGATGTCGTCTCCAGCTCAGGTCGATGGTAACGGGTGGTGTCGGCGACGTGGACGGACGGTGACGATCTGCGCGCAGTAGATCCGGCCGAGGGCGATTTTCCGCCCGGCGACCATGATGACGCCGGTGTTGCTGGCGCGGCGCTGGACGGTGACCGGCTCGGCTGATGGCCTGGGCGGTCGCCCTGCCGGGCGTGCCCCGCGCCGCGCACGGGCCTGTTCCCAGGTCAGCGGGTTCGGCCGGGTGCGCAGCAGCTCGCGAGTCTGGGAGCCGAAGAACATCAAGATGGCCTCCTCGATGGCGTTGCCGAATTCCGCCGCACCTATATCAAGAGCGGCGCCGCCGCGCGGCCCCGCGGCGGCGCTTCCCGCGCCGTGCTCAGCCTTGGTGGCCCGCTCGCGCGGGCGCGCCGCCATCGCCGACAGGTTGCCTCAGATCATCCAGGCTTATCACTCAACACACACAAGGAGCAGCGGGGAGCCCTGTCCTCCTCGGCTCGAAATTGTCCAGCTCGCGGCCACCGCGTCAATGGCGGCCCTTGCAGGCCGTCGCACGCGATCGGCTACGCCGACCATTGACCCGCCGACCACTCCCACGGACCTTGGCGCCTGCGAGGATGACGGAGAAGAATAGGACGACCGGGGATAGAAGGCGGAACCACTGTGCTCGGCACCGCGTCGAACAGGTATGTCGAACAGGTATGAGGTGCCGCTGGAAGTCCAGCATTAGGGCTCTTGCGGCCGTTGTTGCCACGTCCGCCGTCACCGCCGGGGTGACGGGCTGCAAGCCACACGTGTCAACGGCGGCCCCGTCCACCGTGGTGTGCGGCACTGTCCTGAGCAACAGCGTGGCAGCCCCGCTCGTGTTCGATGCGACGCGTCGACTGCCGATCATCAAGGGCACCACCGTCGGAGGGGTGCTTATGTTTCGTGTTGCTCGCGGATGTGCCGACGGGACCCACGTGTCCTGGGATCCGCGGTCAGCAGCGCACCTGGTCAAGGCCGCCTACGCGAGGGATGGGCTGCCGGTCGCGGTGGTGTTGAAGCCGAGCGGGTCAGGCGCGGAGTTCCGGCTGATTGGGACGAGGAATGGCAAGGTCGTGGCGTCCGCAACGGCGAAGCCCGCTGCGTAAATTTGCGACAGTTTGCAGCTCGCCGCGTGCCATTAATGTGACTGGCCGAGCGGGGGTTTCGTCGTCTGCCCGCATTCGAAAGCGTCGTCCGTCGGCCATGTTTGCTGGCCGCCCGGTGAGGGATATACGCGGGATGTGCGCCGGTCCCGCGATCAAAACCACGACGTTTGCCCAGGTCACGCATGGCGCATTGGCTGAAGCGGCGGTGGGCTGTAAAACTGCTCCTCCTCATTGCCGTGCTGCGTGCCCGATCGGAGGGCGACGCCAGGGAACTGGCGGTCAGTCACGAGCAAGGCGCCGACGAAGCGGCAGGTCAGCGACGTACCAGGTCAGCGGTGAGCAACGCCACTGACTTCAGAAGCTGACAGTTCGGGCTCAGTATGAGTGCTGCGCTATTGATGTTGTCAGGGCATACCAGGCCGCTGCTAGGGGAACTAGGATTCCCGCCGAGAGCGTCGCAGCTCGGCGCCACGCGGGATTGCGCAGACCCAGAACCAAAATCGCCACTGCCGCTGCGAGCAGGAAGCACTGCCCGATCCCGCCTGTCCAGACCCACAAGTGCGCGGCAGCACACGGGCTACAGGACCCTGATCCGCAACTGAACTTGTCCGTACAGTCCGACCCGATCCCGAACGCGTTAAGGAACCAACCGAACGTGCCGAGTACAGACACTACAGCGAGCGCTACCGAGCTGGCGACGACGAGAACCCACCGGGGCCAGTCTCTTCGCCCCGAGACCGATGCCGCGCTCATGCAGTCCACTATCACACGACCGTAACCACTGCGGAACAGTCGCAATGTCGGACGAGGAAGCGGCTGATGTGATCGCGCAGGATCGAGATAAGGACGGCGCCACGCTGCTGGCGCGGCGCGTCCGGGAGATGTAGCCCGTTGCGGCTCAGTCGCCGTTGCGGAGGTTGGAGAGCACCACCCACGTGAGCTGGGGCGAGCCGTCGCTGGCGATCGCTACGCAACCGGCTGCGACCGGGCAGCTCAGGGAAGTGGCGACGTCGTGTGGCGCCTTGAGGGCTATCGGCGGTCCACGGGACGACCACGTTAGCCCGCCATCGTGGGTCACCTCGATCGTCGTGTTGCTATGGGCGCTGCCGCTGATGTCCGATGTCTCCAGGAAGCAATCGGTCCCAGTCGCGCAGCTGAGCGCGACGCCGAATGCGGGCCAGTTCTTCGGGAAGGCGTCGACCCGGATGGTGGTGCGCCCGCTGGGTGCGTTGCTGACCCAGGCAAGGCGTCCGTTGTCGAAGCCCACCGCGCAGCTGCGCCCGCTTCCGCAGGAGACCAGCCATTGCTGCTCCGGCCCCGCGGGGTACGTCGCCGACCCGGCCCACGACTTGCCGCCATCGGTGGAGCTCAGCGCCGCGACGGTCGCGTTGGACGCGGTACCGCCTACGAGCGGGGCGAGGCATGCTCCGCCCGGGTCGCAGCGCAGCTGCACGACCCGCTCGGCTGCGGGGATCACCGGAGAGCTCGCCGCAGTCCAGGTTCTGCCGCCGTCGTATGAGTAGGTGAATGTTTCGCCTTTGGCGCCACCGTAAACGTTGGCAACGCAGTGCTGCGTCGTCGCGCAGGAGACCCACTCGACCTGGCCAGAGGGCGTGACCGGCGCGGTTCGGACGTGCGCGAAGCCATCTGTGGTTTCCAGCAGCGCCGGCCCGAACGCCGAGAAGCAGGTCAGCGGCGTCGGGCAGGATAGCCCCGCGTTCCACTCGGAGGTGATGGCTGGCAGCGGGGCCCCGGAGGTCCAAGTGGCGCCGCCGTCCGCCGAGCGCGCGACGTCGACGCTGCCGTCGCTGAGCCTTCCCTCCAGGTAGCAGACAGTGCGAGTCACGCAGGTCGGGGCCGCCGAGCCGTTCCCTACTGCACCGATGGAGGTGAGCGTTCCCGCCTTGCCCACGATCCTCATGGCCGTCAGCGATGCCGGCGTCCCGCCACCTGCCGGACCAGCCGGCGACGTCCCTGGAACAATCTTGTGCCCGGCGATCTGCAGGTGCCCAGCCGCGCTGCCAGATGCGCCGATGAGGTTGACGGCGCCGGCCACCAGGGCCACCGCGGCTGCGGCGGCGGCCAACGCCAGCCAGGGTGACCTCCCTGGCCGCAGTGATCCGGTCGGCTGATGCCGCTCCCGCTGCGCGGCGACGGCCGGCCGGGGAGCCGCGCGCCCGGAGACCGCCGGCCCGGGGACGCGGGCGGCGCCCTGCCCGGCCGCCGCTGCCACGCCGCTCGCGATCCGGTCGCCGACCTCATCGGCGGGCCAGTCGATGCCGCTCAGCTCGGCGAGCTCCACGATGAGAGCCTCGACTGAGCCGGGCCGGGCGCGAGTGGGCTCTGCGACTCGCCCGGCCGTCCTCCGGGCGAGCACGTCGTCGATCATCAGGTCGACCCACAGGCCGCCGCTGGCGCCATTCATCTCGTCCACAGGTCAGTCCCTTCCGAAGTCGGCCGTCATCTCGCCGAGCTGGTCATTAAGAGCGGCACGGAGCGCGGCAACGGCCCGGACCTGCAGCTGGCGGACGGCCGCCGAGCTGCGATTAGTCAGGAAGCCGACCTCGTTGGCGGTCCGGCCCCCGAGGATGCGGAGCCTGATCACCGCGCGCTGGTCGGCGCCGAGCCGGTCAAGCGCGCTGAGCAGGGCGGCGCGCCGCTCGGTGTCGATGGCCGGGTCGTCCGGCCCGCGCCCGGGACTGGGCCGCTCGGGGACCTCGCCCACCGGCACCACCCGCGCCGGTCCCGCCCGCCAGCGGTCGCGAGCCAGGTTGGCCGCGATCTGGAGCAGGTAGGCCGTGTACGGCACGCCTCGGTCCGCGAACTGCGGCAGGGCGCGAAGGGCACGCAAGAACACCTCCTGCGTCAAGTCCTCGGCCTCGGACGGATCGCTGGTGTACCTGGCGAACGAACGGTACACGGGCCTCCAGCTGCGCCGGCACAACGCTTCGAGCGCCCGCTGATCGCCGGACCTGGCCAGCGAGAGCAGCGCTGAGTCGTCTAGCCTCGGACAAGCGGGATCAGCTTGACCCCGGTCGTCTTTCGCGCGGACCACGTACTCCAATGCGCCTCATCTCCGTCACGGACTCCAGCGGCCAGCGGCCGCCGACACACAAGGAAGCGAGCCCGCGCCCCATCTGTGACGACATGCGCAACGCTCATCCGGGCCGGGATCTCACGGAGACCGCGGATGGCTGCTCAAGGCCAGGCGGGCTGCGGGGTGACAAGGCGGTCCCCGGCCCGGATGCCGTTGACTTCTACCTCCTCGCCAGCGGTGACGCCTACCGTAGGCTAAGCGCGTGGCCAGCCAACATTACTGAGATATCGAGCAAGAAAATGACGACGGCCCTGGTTAGGAACAGGTGCACGCAGAGTCGGGGCCATCTCGCTCCGCCATCGTCACCTCCGCCACTCGCATGACCAGGGCAGCCGTTAGCGCAGGCAGTCAAATGCCAGGCACTAGGGGCACCGACTCGCCGAGGCGACAGAATATTCTCTTCGGTACGGAACGGTCGGCCGCGCCGACCAGGCGGGCTTGCGCCATATCGAGTCGTACGGGTGCCTGGCCTGCCGGACAGGTGAGCAGGAGGTTACTGGAGACGCGCAGGCAGTCAAATGCCAGGCACTGGGGGCACCGACTCGCCGAGGCGACAGAATATTCTCTTCGGTACGGAACGGTCGGCCGCGCCGACCAGGCGGGCTTGCGCCATATCGAGTCGTACGGGTGCCTGGCCTGCCGGACAGGTGAGCAGGAGGTTACTGGAGAC
>WNFD01001884.1_pt1 | contig 21109 bp, 20 predicted proteins | sample 5400491 | NCBI WGS metagenome assembly WNFD01 (sample SAMN13153343, study PRJNA577476) | soil metagenome | isolation source: 120 cm saprolite under Douglas fir tree site 2 hole 2 replicate 2 | place: USA:California | collected 2015-04-18
GCGACGCGGAACGCAAGCAACGGGATATCGACCGAGAGATCGCCCGGCTGGAATCCGATCGCGCGATCAAGCCGCCAAGCAAGCTCGAGGTGAGGATCGATCTTGCGGCTGCCGCCGCGACCAAGGCGACGCTGCGGGTGACCTATGCGATGCGTGCCGCGCGCTGGACGCCGCTCTATGACGCCCGTCTCGACACCGGCGCGAAGGACCGCAAGCCCGCGCTCGAACTGGTGCGTCGTGCCGAAATCACCCAAACCACGGGAGAGGACTGGCCGAATATTGCGCTCAGCGTTTCGACCGTGCGAAGCGCGCGCGGCGGCAGGGCGCCTGAGCTGAATTCGTTGATCGTGCAATATCCGCCTTCGCCGCGGCCGGCGGCGCCCGCGGGCGCCGTGATGGATAATGCGAGGCCGCCTGCCCAATCACGCGCGATGTCCAAGGCGCTCGATCAACCTGCGGAACGAGAAAAGGCCGACGAGCAACAGGCCGCGGCGGAAGTCGGCGGTTTCCAGGTGGTGTTCAGGATTCCGGGCCGCGTCAGCGTTGGCGCGAGCGAGGGGGCCAAGAGCCTGCGCGTCTCCACCGCGAGCATTGCGCCCGATCTTGCCGTGCGTTCCGTTCCGGTGATCGATCCGACCGCGTTTCTCGAAGCCAGCTTCACACAAAGCGAGGACGCGCCGTTGTTGCCGGGCCGGGTCGCGATCTATCGTGACGGCGTGTTCATCGGTCGCAGTCACATGGCTGCCGCCGGCAAGGACGAAACGGTGCGGCTCGGTTTCGGCGCCGATGACAAGGTCAAGGTCGAACGCTCCGTCGTCAAACGCAACGAAGGATCGGCGGGCCTGATCCTGACGACATCGAAGACCGACGAACGCTCGTTCAAGACCGTTATTCGCAACGGTCATGATTTCCCGATCAGGATCGCGATCGAGGATCAATTGCCCGTCAGCGAAAACGAAGACATCCAGGTCGAGATGCTGCCATCGACGACGCCGCCGGCCGCGACCAATTTGCGCGACCGGCGCGGCGTGCTGGAATGGGCTTTCGAGGCCAAGGCAGGCGAGGTCAGGGATATTGCCTTCGCATGGCGAGTGCGCTGGCCCAAGGACAAGGGCGTCATCATGATGCCGGCCGGATAATGCGAACCGAGCGGCGGCGGCTGGCGAAGTTCCGATCCGCCGCTCGCCTCGTCCCGTATCTTGTTGCGCGGGACTACGCGTTCTCTCCAAAAGCAGCGCAACGCGCCGCGATCGTCAGCGCGTGCTGATATGTTCCGGCACTTCAAAACTAACCGTCTGGCTGTCGATCACCCGATGCGTGGGATCGGCCAGTTCGAACAGCACCTTGTGCGGGCCCGCTTTCAGGCCGACCACGATCACCGTTTCACCGCTGGCGTCGACAAAATGCCATGGCGCGTCGTCAACGGTGATATGGAGGTGGCCGATGCGCGGCGAGACGTCGAGGGCGCCTTTGCCGAACACCGGTACCACGCGCAAATTCTCGGTCCGGTACTGGATGAAGACGAGGCCCTTGACCAATTGTTCGGCAAGCGGCGGATCGACAATCAGCCTGGCGGGTGGTTCGTTTTCGATCGCGACCAGCGGCGACGGGCCGCGAATATCCTTGGCGCTCTGGGCGAAGGCGGCGCTTGCGAACATGGTGCAGGCGGCCATGGCGGCCAGAGTGCTGACGGTGATCGACATGACAACTCCTTACAATTCAAAAAGGGTGCGACGCAAAACCCGCGATCAAACGCCTTCGTAGACCAATCTTGTGCCGGCATCGATCGGCACCTTGCCATCCGAGCCGGTCAGGACGGCGATGTTGCCGCCTGAGCCTTCGAGTACGCTGATATTGTTGCGCGGTCTGTGCGTAACGATGGGCGATACCGCCGCGCTGTCCTTGATCAGGCTGACGAGGCCACGCGCCTCGGCGAAGGCTTCGCGAGGTGTCAGCCAGCCGTTGGTTGCGGCAAACGCCGCGCTCCCGACACAGCAGAGGCAGAAGCCGCGTCGCGACAACAGCGTTCCTCTTGAAGACTTCATATGACCCTCACCCTCCGCGCCGATGAGGAATCGTTATGCAGCCCCTGTTGCGGGCTGGTCTTTCAGCTTCGAACGAATGCAGGAAGGTCGTTGTTGAGCTGATTCTAGTGAGTGGCCATCAGCCCGTGGGCCGCGCTCTGGCCAGAAATGAAAAATCCCTCCCGAAAGGGGAGGGATCTTCCTGTGGTCGAAATTCGCCTTCGCCTTGCGCGAACGCTGCGGTTGAAGCCAGGAATAACGACGCGACGGAACAGAGCAGGGAAATCCGCATGGTGAGTCTCCAGTAAGTGGCCAGGCGGCTGTTCTGCGGAGCGCGCGTTACAGAACACTGACGGTTTTGTGAAGTGTTGACGGCGCCGGCGCGTGAACGTGCGGCGTTACGCCGCCGTTGGCCGCCGTCCACACGTTGTGGGCTTGCGTGATCGGGCTCACATAACGGATTGAGCCATTGGTTTAGCTTCCCGTCATCAAGCACGGGAGATTCACATGCGTAAACTTATCCTGATATCCGTTCTGGCGCTGGCATCCGTGACAGCTCAGGCTGGCCAGAACAGGGGCCTCCTCGCGTCCGGTGAAGAGCCGAACGAGAGAATTGAATCGGTTAACCCCCAGGAGCGGAAGCCCATCGTCAAGCCGGAGGCCGCCAAGCCTGTCAAGGCGATTTCCACGCCCGTGAGACAGGCTTCCAGTGCTCCGATACAGACCTCAAAGCCCGCGAAACAGGCTTCCAAGTCTCCGACACAGATCTCACAGCTCGTGAGACAGGCTTCCAAGCCGGCGAACAGGATCCCTGCAAGGGGATATGAGAATGAAGAGGCGGAGGCGCGACGCATCGCCGCGAACTACGGCGTCTCTTGGTGATACGCAAATATCGGCAGCGCGCGTAACTCGAAAGCAGCCGTTCAATCCGAGGGCAGGTGCCCTGTCGCCACCGGCCGCATCGTTTGCGGCAGCAGGAACGGAATCCCGTTGTCGGTATATTGAACAGCGGCCTCGACCCCGAATATTCGTCCGATGATTTCCGGCGTCACCGTTTCGCGCCGACCGCCATCGATGGCCAGCCTGCCTTGGTGAAGCAGGATGATCCTGTCGGCGAAGCGCATGGCAAGATTGAGATCGTGAAGCACCGCGACGACCGCCGTGCCGTTTGCCGCGCGTTGCTTTGCTGTCTCCACGAGATCGATCTGATGACGCATGTCCAGGCTGGATGTCGGTTCATCAAGCAACAACAGGCCGGGGCCGTGAAGGGCCTCGCCGCATGCGAGTTGAACCAGGACCCGGGCGAAATGCGCGCGCTGCTGCTCGCCGCCGGAAAGCGTCGGCAATTGCCGCTGGCGGAAGCCGTTCAATCCAACCTCGTGCAACGCCGCATCGACAAATCGCTGGGCCGCGGCGCGGCCGCTATCGCCGGCGCCCATGTGAACGATCTCCTCGACCGTAAACGGGAAGCTGACATTGACGTGCTGCGACAGCATTGCGCGATGCAGGGCGAGCTGCCGCGCAGGATAGGAGTGAAGTTCTCGCAGCTTGAGCCTGACCTCGCCGCGGGTGGCGCGGAGGTCGCCGGACAGTAACCGCAACAGCGTCGATTTGCCGGCGCCGTTCGGTCCGACAATGGCGACCGTCTCGCCGCCGTCGATACGCAAGTCGATCGCATCGACCAGCGTCGCGCCGTTGATCGCCATCGAGACCGATCGTGCCTCGATCACGGCCGTCATAGTCCGGCAAGCCCGCGTTGCCGCAGCAGCATGGCCAGAAAGAACGGCGCGCCGACCGCCGCGGTCAGGATGCCGATCGGCATTTCGGCGGGCGCGACGATGGTGCGGGCCAGCGTATCCGCCCCCACCAGCAGCACGGCGCCGAGCAAGGCCGAGGCCGGCAACAACAGCCGATGCGCGGGTCCGATCACCAGCCGCAGCAGATGCGGCACCACGATGCCGACAAATCCGACGACGCCGCAGACCGAGACCGCCACGCCGGTCATGGCCGACACCAACACGATCGAGATGCGTTTTAATCGTTCGACGTCGACGCCGCTGTGAAAAGCTTCGGCTTCGCCGAGCACGAGCACATCGAGCCCGCGTGCGATCCACAGGCATGCGGCGAGGCCAACCGCCAGTACCGGCGCGATGGTTGCCGTCTTGGCCCAGGTTGCGCCGCTCAACGATCCCAACAGCCAGAACGTGATGTCGCGCAACTGGCGATCGTCCGCCATGAACACCAGAAGTCCGATGCCGGCATTGGCAATGGCTGCGATGGCAAGGCCCGCCAGCAGGAAGATGGCGATCGACGTGCGGCCGGCGCGGCTTGCGATGCCGTAGAGGATGACGGTCGTCGCCAGCGAGCCGGTGAATGCGGCGATCGGCAGCAATTCGTTTTGCAGGAAACGAAGACTCTCGCCGACCCTGCTGTCGGTGAAGACAATCGCTGCGGCCGCCGCGAATGCGCCACCGCTGGAAACGCCGACCAGTGCCGGATCGGCGAGGGGATTCCGAAACAGGCCCTGCATCACGGCGCCTGACGCCGCGAGCAGGCTTCCGACGATGGCCGCGGCTGCGATTCGCGGAATTCGGATCGACCACAGCACGAGTTGGTCGCGCGATGTCAGGGGGTTGACGGGATGCTCCGGCCAATAACCCAGCGCGGCGGGAAGCCGCGCGAGCGGAATTCCCGCCGCGCCCAGCGTCAGCGCGATGATGGCCGCGCCGGCCAGCGCCGCGAGCAGACAAACGATGACAAGGAAGGCGGTGGGGCGCATCGGACGCCCGGCACGACGTGTTGCGCGGTCCAGTCCTGCTTCGGCCGTCATTGCCGGCAATTGGCCGTCAGCGCGGCAGGGGCGAATTTCTCCGCTTGCGGCGCCAGCGATGGGTAGAGCTTGATCGAAAGGTCGCGCGCGGCGGCGGCGGTGCGCGGTCCGAAGCCGAGAAGGTAGAGGCCGTCCATCGAGATGAAGGCCTTGTTGGCGGCGACCGGCGTCATGGCGAAGGCCGGGTGGGCATAGACGGCTTCCGCCTCGAGCGAATCGCGGCTGCGCGGGATCGAGAGCACGACGTCGGGCTTGGCGGCGACGATCGCTTCGTCGTTGATCATCTTGTATCCGTCGTAACTGTCGATCGCGTTGATGCCGCCGGACAGTTTGATGATTTCATTGGCGGAGGTGTTTTGACCGGCAACCATGGCCCGGCCGCTCAAGAGCGACATGACGAACATCACGCGGACCGGTTTTGTCACCTTGGCCCGGAGTTCGCGCAATTGCGTCAGATCGTTTGCAACGGCCGTCGTCAGGCACGCGGCTCGTGCATCCGCCCCCATGGCGTGTCCGACGAGCCTGACTTTCTCGAGCAACCCGTCCTCCGAGTAAACTTCCGGCACCAGCACCAGAGGCACCTTGGCTGCCTCCAGCACATCCATCGTTTCCTTCGGACCGGATCCCTGCATGGCGAGGACAAGCGAGGGGTTAAGCCCGAGAACACCTTCCGCTGAAAGCTGACGCATGTAGCCGACGTTGGGTTTGTCGCGCAGTGCGGTGTCCGGAAACAGGCTTGTGGTGTCGACGGCGACCACGCGTTGTTCGAGACCCAATGCGTAGAGGATTTCGGTGATCGCGCCGCCGATCGAGACGATTCGCGACGGATTTTCAATCGTGACCTCGCGGTTGCGGGCGTCGCGCACCACCACGCCTTCGGCCGCCGCCGCGGAATTCATGGCGAGATAACCGCTGACGATGGCGAGAGGCGTTACGACGTAAACGAGGCTGCGACAAAATGTCATTGCCGGATCACTTGGTCAGGATCAGCTTGTTTTGCGATGTCAGCCGCAGGCGGTAGGCCTCCTCGCCATGCACAATCATGATCTCGCGCTCGGTCGAGAACAGGTCGCGGCTGTCGATGCGGTTGCCGCTCATGATCAGAGATCGTGTCGCAGGAGAGGCTGCTCCGGCATGCTTTCCGGCGCCTCTCATGTCGTCTCCTGAACCCGCAGGCATTCGTTCGCTGCATCCCGAAATTGTTGGCGATGGATACTCTTACAGGCTGCTTGATGCCCAATCCAACCGCTGCAATTTACAATCGATATAAAGTGTATCGTGTCGTTCTTGACCGCCCCGATGTCGCCACGTAACCAAGAACGGCAGAATGCGGGCGGATCGCCCGAGTCTGAACTGGTAGCCAGCAAGCAGCTGCATTTGTCGCAGCGCCCGCCAGCCGAGCCCAAACAGCAGATCATCAGGTTGGGGTAGTAATGGCGGACGGGGCTAGGTGTTCGCGCGCCTTGATATTGGGCGCGTCGATGATTTCAAGTGCGCTGGTGTTTTCGGATGCCGGCTTGGCGCAGACGGCAGACACCGTCGGCCGTTCGTCAGAGCGGCAGAAGGAAAAACAAGCCAAACGCAAGCCTGTAATGCCGCAACAGGTGCAAGCCGCAACACCGGTCCTGACGGCGTACGCGCAGATCGGCGGCACGCCGGTTCAATCGCTCGATACCATCACGGTCGCGGCGTCGAAGACGGAAGAGCGCGCGATCGATGCGCTAGCTCCCGTGAGTGTCGTGACGCTCGATCAGATCCAGGGACTGCAGCCGAAGCGGCTGGCCGATATTTTCTATAACGTGCCCGGCGTGTCGTTCCAAGACCGCGGCGACGACGCGGCGACCGCGATCAACATTCGCGGGCTGCAGGACTTTGGCCGCGTCGCCGTCGTCGTCGACGGCGCGCGGCAGAACTATCAGCGCACGGGTCACAACGCCAACGGTTCGTTCTTCCTCGATCCGGAACTGGTCGGGGGTGTCGATATCGTGCGCGGCCCGACGGCCAACATCTACGGCTCCGGCGCGATCGGCGGCGTGGTCTCGTTCCGCACCAAGGATATCGACGACGTGGTTCGTCCCGGCGAGCGCTGGGGCGTCGATATGAGCGGTTCGTATGGCACCAACAAGGACCGCGGGCTTGGCTCGATCTTCGGCGGCGTGCACGCCGATCCGACGGTCGATGTGTTTGGCGGCGCCGTCTACCGTACCCAGAGCAATTACAAGGATGGCGCAGGCACCGAGATCGGAAATACCGGCAATGAAATCGCGGCCGGCCTGATGAAGGTCACGGTGCGGCCCGCCGAGGGTCATGAGATCAAGTTCGGCGCCGTGTTTCAGGATGACAAATACAATATCGGGCAGTTCAATCGCGGGCCGACCACCACGGCTCCGGCGCCCGCGCTCATTGCAGGCACGTCAGTCTACGCTTCCGATGCCAAGAACTATACCGGCACCATAACGTGGAAATATTCCAAGCCGGACGACATGTGGTTCGACTGGAACGCGACGGTTTACGGCAACCGGACCGACAACGACCAGATCAAGACCTACAACAACCGGATCAGTAACGGTGGTGGGACTTGTACGCTCGCTAACCCTGGCAACAACATCTCAGGCTGTGTCGGCGACAAGCGCAGCTACACGATCGACACGGTCGGGATCGATGTCAACAATACGACGCGTTTCAATGTCGGTGGCTGGCGCAACGCCTTGACCTACGGCGTCGACGCGTTCCAGGACGACGTCAAGACAACCGATAGCCGGGGCAATTCGAATATCACCACGCCAAGCGGCCTGCGCACCGTTTCCGGCGGGTTCGTTCAGTTGAAGAACAACTACTCGACCTGGCTCGAGATTTTGAGCGCGATCCGCTACGACCGTTACGACCTCGATGCGGGAAAGACATCAGGGGGCGGCGACCGGTTTTCTCCGAAGATCACGGTCGGCGTGACGCCGGTGGCAGGCTTTACCCCCTATGTCAGCTATGCCGAAGGCTATCGGGCGCCCTCGATCACCGAAACGCTGATCTCCGGCGCGCACGCGACCGGCGGCGGGCCCGCATTTTTCACCTGTCCGGACGGCACCATCGGACTGTTCTGCTTCCTGCCCAATCCGAACCTGCGGCCGGAGGTCGGCAAGAACAAGGAAGCCGGCCTCAATCTGAAATACGACGGCATCTTCGCCGCCAGCGACAGCTTCCGCGGCAAGTTCAACGTGTTCCGCAACGACATCGACGGCTACATCGATCTCGTCCCCTCGGCGCCGGTGCCGGTGCCGCCGTTCGGTTCGTTCCCGCAGTTCTACCAGTATCAGAACATCACGCACGCCAGGATCGAGGGCTTCGAAGCCGAGACGCTGTACGACGCTGGCACATGGTTCGTCGGCGTCGCCGGCCACCTGATACGCGGCAAGAACACGGAGACCAATGTCGGGCTCGCCACCATCACGCCGCGCAAGATCACGACAACGGGCGGTGTACGGCTGCTTGATCGCAGGCTGACGATCTCGGCGCAGTGGTCATCGTTCGGCGCCAACAACGATCTTCCGGCCGGCTATTTGCCGTCGACGTCGTACGAACTGGTCAATCTCTACCTCACCTATCAGGCGACCAAGGACATCACCCTCACGGCGTCGATCGACAACCTTCTGAACCGGTACTATCGGCCGTATGCGATCCCGGGGAGTTCGACCGACGGCACGACACAAAACGACGTGCTATTCTCAAGCCCTGGTCCCGGCACGGTCTACAAAGCCGGATTGAAGATTCATTTTGGCGGAGCGTAATCAGGACAACCGACATCTCTTTCGTGCCTCCGCCGCGCCGCGCTGATGCTCCAGCGCGGCTTCGGCGCGTTCGTGTTTCCGCCTAACTAGGCCGGTAATTTCAACCCCGGCTATGCCGTTCAACAACAATCAGGAGGTTTTCAGATGTTCATCGCGATGAATCGGTTTCAGGTAAAGACAGGCTCGGAGAAAGCGTTCGAGACCGTCTGGGCGACCCGGGAATCCTATCTCGGCAACATGGCCGGATTTGTCGAGTTCCACCTCCTGAAGGGCCCCGTGGCCGACGATCACACGCTGTATTCGTCGCACACCACTTGGGTCGACAAGGCCGCATTCGAGGCCTGGACCCGGTCGGAAGAGTTCCGCCGCGCCCATGCCCGCGCCGACAACAAGACCGGCGAAAGCCTCTATCTGGGCCATCCCAAGTTCGAGGGCTTTGAGGTCATCCAGAGCGAGCGCAAGTCGAGCGCGGCGGCCTAGAGCGGTTGATTTAAGACCAGCAAAGGAACTGACATGTTGAGTACGGACCTCGCCGATCTCACGGCGCATATGGCGCAAAATCCAGGTGCTGTGATCGAGGACGTGGCGCGGGAACGGAAGCTCTCGCCGCGCGCCGTGATCGAGGCGCTTCCGCCGGAGATGGTGCGTATCGGCCGCGGCGATGCATTTGCGGAAGCGATGCAGGACGTCGCGCAATGGGGCGAGGTGACGCTGATCGTTCATACCGACGATGCGATCTTCGAGTTTACCGGCGAGATACCGGCGGGCGAGATCGGCCGCGGTTATTTCAACCTGATGCGGCCGAAGGGACTGCACGGCCATCTCCGGCACGAGCGATGCGATGCGATCGCCTTTGTCGAACGGCCGTTCATGGGCAAATCGTCGGCCTTCATCGCCTTCATCAATATCGATGGCGGCATCATGTTCAAGGTATTCGTCGGCCGCGACGAGGCGCGCGCGCTGCGTCAGGATCAGCTTGCACGCTTCCATTCCCTGGCCGAAAGCATCGGCGCGAAGTAGGACACGCCGCATCATACATCGCTTCCTGCCTGCGAGAGATGACCATGCATCGAACCATGATCGGCACGAAAATCCGCCGCTGTCTGAAGCTAAATGCGTTGATTGCCTTCTGCGTGGCGCAGCTTCCGGCTGCGAGCTTTGCTGCTACCGACCAGGTGCTGCTGCCGCGCAACCTGTCGCCATGGGGCATGTTCTTGAATGCCGATATCGTGGTGAAAGCGGTCATGATCGGGTTGGCGTTCGCCTCGCTGGTGACATGGACGATCTGGCTGGCAAAGACCATCGAACTTCGTCGCAAGACCGCCATCGCAACGCGGGGACTGGGCCTGCTTGAGAGAGATACCGCGCTGGCCGATGCCGAGCGTGCAAGCCGTGACGGCAGCGACGCGGTCGCGCAGATCATCCGGTCCGCAGCACGGGAAGCCAGTCTCTCCGGCGGCATCTTCGATGACGGCTTCAAGGAACGTATTGCGCTGCGGCTGGATCGTGTCGAGGCCGCGATGTCGCGGCAGATCGCGCGCGGCACCGGCGTTCTGGCGACGATCGGCGCCACCGCACCGTTTGTCGGCTTGTTCGGAACGGTGTGGGGCATCATGAACGCCTTCATCGGCATTTCCGAAGCACACACCACGAACCTGGCGGTGGTCGCGCCGGGCATTGCCGAAGCCCTGCTGGCAACCGCGCTGGGCCTGGTGGCGGCGATCCCCGCGGTGGTGATCTACAATCATCTGACACGGTCGATCGCGGCCTATCGCGCGCTGCTCGGCGACGCCGCCGCGCAGGTGCTGCTCTTGATCAGCCGCGAAGGCGATCGCCGCGACTTTCGAATCGCGCGGGCTGCGGAGTGAGTGATGGGTGCGAGACTGGGCGGCGTGCGTGGTGGGATCGCCGGGCGGTCGCGCGTCGCCGATAACGATCTTGTCGAGGCGCACGAAATCAACGTGACGCCGTTCATCGATGTGATGCTGGTGCTGCTGATTATCTTCATGGTGGCGGCGCCGCTCGCCACCGTCGATCTCGGCGTCGAGCTGCCTGCCAGCGCCGTTGAGCCGCAACCGCGTCCGGACAAGCCGGTGTTCGTCACGGTGAAGCCGGATCTCTCCGTCGCGGTAGGCGAAGACATGATCCTGCGCGACGCACTTTCCGCCACGCTCGACGTCGCCACCAAGGGCCAGAAGGACGAGCGCATTTATCTACGCGCCGACAAGGCCGTCAGCTACGGCGACCTGATGGAGGTGATGAACCTGTTGCGCAACGCCGGCTATCTCAAGGTCGCTCTGGTCGGTCTTGACGGACGAAGCTGATCGCCATGAACGCTTTCGTTCTGCACGATGTCGGCGACCGGAGCGGGGTACTCCGTTGGGGAGCGTCGGCTGCGGCGATCGTCGGCCTGCATGCGGCACTGCTCGCGCTCGGTCTTGCCTGGCACACACAACATCCACTGCCTGGGATCACCATGCCCGCGATCATGGTGGACATGGCTCCGGCATCGTCTTCGCCGCAGCCGACGCCGATGGACCTGGCGCCGGGGCCGGTGATGCAGCAGGCTGACGCCTCGCCACCGCCCGAGCCGGCGAAGCCGGAAACAGTGCAGGAGCAAATCGCGCCGACGCAGCCGCAGGAAAAGCCGGAAGTGGAAGCCCCGCCCGAGCAGAAGGCGCAGCCTGCGCCGCCGAAGCCCGAGCCAGCAAAAATCGTCCCGGAGCCGAAGCCGGCACCGGTGAAACCGAACGTGGTTCGTGCTGAAGCAAAAAAGCCGACCGCAGCCCCGCCGGCGCCCCGGACCACCGCGGCACCTCGGGCCGAACGTCAGGCGCCCGCCGCATCGGCGATCAGCGCCGGTGCATCGGCGGCGGTGATGGCTTCTTACAATCAGCTCGTCGCGGCGCATTTGCAGCGCTTCAAGCAGTATCCGCCAGCTGCGAAGGCTGCCGGCGAGCAGGGAACGGCAAGGCTAAGTTTCAGTCTTGGCCGCGGCGGTCAGGTGCTCGGCAGCCGGCTTGCGGGATCGTCGGGGCATGCGGCCCTCGACGGAGAGACATTGGCGATGGTCCGCCGCGCCCAGCCATTTCCCGGCTTTCCGCCGGAAATGAAGCAGGGCTCGATGAGCTTCAATGTTCCGGTGCAGTTCTCGATCCGGTAGCACCGCTTATTCCTTCACCGCCCCGGTCAGCGACGAGACGTAGTAATCGACGAACAGCGAATAAAAGATCGCAACCGGCAGCGAGCCGAGCAGGGAGCCCGCCATCAGCGCTCCCCACTGATACACATCCCCGGAAACCAGTTCGGTCAGGATCGCGACCGGCACGGTCTTGTTGGCGCTGCTCTGGATGAACGCCAGTGCGTAGATGAACTCGTTCCACGACAGCGTAAAACTGAAAATTCCCGCCGAGATCAATCCGGGCACGGCAAGCGGCAAGGTAATCCGCCGCAGAATCTGCAGGCGCGTTGCGCCGTCGACCAGCGCGCATTCCTCCAGCTCGTAGGGGATGGATTTGAAATAGCCGATCAAGAGCCAGGTGCAGAACGGCACCAGGAAGGTCGGATACACCAGGATCAGCGCCAGCGGGCTGTCGAACAGCCCGAACTGAACCACGACGGTTGCCAGCGGAATGAACAGGATCGACGGCGGCACCAGATACGCCAGATAAATTCCAAGCCCGACATACGGGCTGCCCCTGAAACGCAGGCGCTCGATCGCATAGGCGGCCAGCGTGCTCGAAAACAGCGAGATGAAGGTGGCGCCGATCGCCACCGACATCGTCGTCATCAGCCAGTGCGGATAGGCGGTCTCGAACAGCAGATGCTTGATGTGCGCGAGCGTGGGCGAAGAGATCCAGAACGGATTGTGGGCCTTGTAGTTGAGCAATTCCGCATTCGGCTTGAACGACGTGATCGCCATCCAGTAGAACGGAAACAGCAGGATCAGCACGAAGCACGACAGCGGCAGATAGATCATCACCATCCGCCGCGCCCGCGAATCCCACTCCATCGTATCCGGCGTCGAACTTGCGACGTTGCTCGATTTTGCAGACGGCGCCAGCGCCTCAGTCATTGCTCTCTCCCTGCTGCCATTTGCGGCGGGCGAGGCCGAAGTAGCTGAACAGCGTCGCGAATATCAGGAACGGGATCATCGAGACCGCGATCGCAGCACCTTCGCCGAGCTCGCCGCCGGCGATGCCGCGCTGGAACGCCAATGTCGCCAGCAGGTGGGTGGAGTTGACCGGGCCGCCGCGGGTGATGGCGTAGACCAGCTGGAAGTCGGTAAAGGTGAAGATGATCGAGAACGTCATCACGATCGCCAGGATGGGGAGCATCATCGGAAACGTGATGTAGCGAAAGCGCTGCCAGGCCGTCGCGCCGTCCAGCATCGCCGCCTCATAGAGCGAAGGCGATATGGTCTGCAGGCCGGCGAGCAGCGAGATCGCCACGAAGGGAATACCGCGCCAGATATTGGCGGCGATCAGCGAGAACCGCGCGGGCCAGGGGCTTCCGAGAAAGTCGACATTGGTGGCGCGGAGGTGCAGCACGTCCACCAGCAGGTACGAGATGATGGAAAACTGCGGATCGTAGATCCACCAGAACGCCAGCGCCGACAGCACCGTGGGCACGATCCACGGCAGCAGCACGATGGCCCGCAACAGGCTCTTGAACGGGAAGTGGTTGTTCAACAGCAGCGCCAGCCAGAAGCCGAGCGCGAATTTCCCGAAGGTGGCGACGGCGGTGTAGAACACGCTGTAAAATACCGCGTTCCACCACAACGGATCGCTCAGCAGGTACTGGAAATTCTCGAGGCCGACGAAAACGCCGCGGCGGCCGATGGTGGTATCGGTGAACGCTAGCCAGACGCCCAATCCGAGCGGATAGGTCAGGAACACCAGCAGCAGGCCGATCGCCGGCGTCAGGCAAATGACGATAAGAAACGGCTTGTAGTCGAACAGCCGCACCAACCAGCCCGGCTGTCGATGAACCAACCTTCGCGAAGGCAGTGTCGTCACAGACATATCGTCGTCCTGGCAGTCCGGCCCCAAATGTAATCTCGTCATTGCGAGGAGCGAAGCGACGAAGCAATCCAGTTCTTGGTGTGGCTTCTGGATTGCTTCGCTTCGCTCGCAATGACGGTCCTTTTCGTTGGCTGCTTACCTGCGGAAATATCGTTTGGCGCGGCGCTCCGCTTCGGCGGCGGCGGCTTCAGGTGTCGCGGCATCGGTTGCGACCGACGCGCACATCTGCACCAGCACGTAGTCGGCGTTGACCGCGCCGCTGGCCGTTGAAATCGGCCCCTTGTACCCATTCCAGTAGGTATTCGACATCGTGTCCTTGAAAATCCTGACCTTGGGATCGCCGGACCACACCGCCGAGTCGGCATAGGCCGCAAGCGGTTGTGCCCAGTAGCCACTGTTGGCGTTAAGCCACGGCTCGTACTGTTCGCGCTCCATCATGAACTGCAGGAACGCCTTGGCGGCATTGGGATAGGGACTGTGCTTGAACACCATCGCGTTCAGCGTCAGCCCTCCCATTGGTGAACTCTTCGCGAGGCCTTTCGGCACGAATTGATGCTCGGTGTCCTCAGCGATCGCCGCCGTTGCCGGGTCGTTCTTCAGCGAAAAGTAAAGCGATACGCCGTTCGCGGTCAGCGAAATTTCCTGCGACGAGTAGGCGCGGTTGTTGCTGACGTCGTTCCAGGAAGGCGTCCCGGCAATGAAGGTGGGATACAATTCCTTGAGATATTTAAGCGCGGCGACGGTTTCCTTGCTGTTGATGATGACATTGCCTTCCTCATCGAGCAACGCGGCATTGTGCGACCACAGCAGCCAGTTTGCGAAGCCGTTGCCGTCGCCCACGGCGTTGCCGAGCGCGAAGCCCGCGGGTTTGCCGGCCTTCTGCAGCTTGCGATAAAGGTCCAGCAATCCGGCGTGATCGTCGGGAACCTTGTCAAAGCCTGCCGCCTGCACGATCGATTTGCGATACACCAGCGGGCCGCTGGCGGCGCCGAACGGCAATCCGATCCATGCGTTGCTCTTGTGACGCTTGCCGTATTTCTCGGCGAGAAACATCCAGCCGCCATAACGCTTGCCGAGATAGTCGGCGACGTCGGTCAGTTCGATCAGCTTGTCGGCATAGATATGCGGCGCATCCGAGAAGCCGATGATGATATCGGGACCGGCGCCGCTGTTCGACGTCACCGCGGTCTGCTGGTTGATGTCTTCCCACCCGACGAAGTCGACCTTGACCTCGATGCCCATCTTCTCGGTGAATTTCGCCGCGTTGGCCCGGAACACGTCTTCGTCGGCTTTGACAAACCGCACCGGCCGCAGCATGCGCAGGCTCGCGCTTTTTTCGATCGGGAGCGATGGTGCGGGAACGTCAACGGCATTGATGGCCGAGGCCGTCTGCGCCGAGGCGCCGGTCGCGGCCAGCGCCGCCGCGGAAAGTCCCAGACCCAACGCGTCACGGCGCGTGATGTCGTGCTTCATGATCTTCTCCCTGCTTAAACCCGGCGTTGTTCGCCGATGAATTGGGGCCGTGCTTAGCTGTTGGGGCCACGCTCCATGCTGACAGGTTGCCAGCGTTGCAGCGAGGTATTCTGCAGCACCGACGGATTGACGCAGCTTACCGGCCACAGGCCGGACAGCACCAGTGACAATTCGTAGCCGACACGGCGCTTGCGTGCCTCGTCAAAGCGTGCCGAGGCGGAGGCGACATGGGCGGTCATCGTGACGTTTTCCATGCTCAGCATCGGATTGTTGTGCGACGGAGGTTCTGTTTCCAGCACGTCGAGCGCGGCATGGGCGATCCAGCCTTCCTGCAACGCCTTGATCAGCGCCTCTTCATTCACGGTCGCTCCGCGGCCGGTATTGATAAAGGTCGCGCTTGGCTTCATCTGGCGGAAATGCGTTTCGCCGAGCATATGGTGAACCTCCGGTCGCGCCGGCGCGTGCATCGACACGAAATCGGACTGCGAGAGCACCTCCGACAAGGTCGCCGGCAGCACGCCGTGATCGGATATCAACGTCTCCGCGATGAAGGGATCGTAGGCCATCATCCGCAGGCCGAATGGCGCGGCGCGTTTGGCGACGGCACGCGCCACGCGCCCGAACGATATGAAGCCAAGCGTTTGCCCCATCAGCCTTGGGATCTTGAGCAGGGCCGGGCGGCCCTCGGCCCAGCGTCCGTCCCGAACCATCTTGTCCTGTACGACCAGGCGGCGAAAGCCCGCCAGCAACAGCATCATGGCGTGATCGGCCACTTCCTCGATGAACGTGTCGGGGATGTTGGTGACGGGAATACCGCGCGCGGTCGCCGCCTTGACGTCCACGCTGTCGACGCCGACGCTGCCGAGCGTGATGACCTTGCAGTTTTCGAGGGCATCGATGATCGCCTTCGAAATCCGCATGCCCTTGCCGTAGACGGCATCGGCGGTCCGGGCTGCGGCGATAAACTCCGCTTCATTGGCCGGCGCCTCGACGATCTCGGCGCCGATCGGATCGAGCGCTTCACGCTCCAGGGCGTAACCCCCGCCGGCAACCGTGAAACTCGCGCCTTTCGGCGTCACCACTTTGAATTTCGACATTGTTTCTCTCCCGATTTGACATTTCGGTGTTGGTTATAGCCGCGACAGGTCGCGGCTGCCCCCGATTCCAGCGTCTTGATCAGCTTCCCGGCAACCCCCGCCGCCGGAGACGATGGCGGCCTTCGTAACCGGGGTAGTTCTACCGAGAAGACTTGGTAACCAAGTGCTAAAGGATTTGACTATATCGTGGCGCGAGTAATTCCGCCAATCGCACCTTGCGTGCAAATCCCCCCGGAGATGCCCCCGTGAAGCTGACCAATCTGACGATCACCCCCAAACTCGGTATTTTGGTGGGTGTGACGCTGTTCGGCCTCTGCATCGCCGGCGCACTCGCAGGCTATCTGATGCAGCGCGAGATGCTGAACGCGCGGATCGATCAGGTTCGTTCCATCGTCGACATGGCACGCAACATGGCGGCCGGCTTGCAGAAGCAGGTAGATGCCGGCGAGCTCACCAAGGAAGCCGCGTTGGCCGAATTGGGCCGCCGCGCCAATTCGATGACTTACGACAAGGGTGCTGGCTACCTGTTCGGTACGACGTTCGACGGCATCACGGTGATGTCGCCTGATCCCAAGCAGATCGGGACCAATCGTATGGACGTGGTAACCAATGGCAGGATGCTGTCTCGCGAATTGCGCGATGGCGTCAAGGCCAACGGCGAAATCCTGCTGACGTACGAATACATGAAACCCGGCGAACAAAAGCCGATCCGTAAGATCGGCTACGCCGTCGCTATCCCCGGCTTTGACATGTATCTCGGCACCGGGGCCTATCTCGACGATCTCGATGCCAAACTGACGCCGATCGCGTGGGTGCTGGGTCTCGCCATTCTCGGCATCGCCGTGATCGCGGGCAGCATCGCCTGGATGATCGGACGCAGCATTACCCGTCCGCTCGGTCAGCTCGGTGCCCGGATGCGGGCGCTGGCCGATGGATCCCTGGAAGGCGAGATCCCCGGTATCGAGCGCGGCGACGAGATCGGCGCGATGGCTGCGACCGTTCAGATCTTCAAGGATAATGCGCTGCGGATTCGCGGCCTCGAAAAGGTCGAGGCGGAGACACAGGGCCGCGCCGCGGCCGAGCGTCGCGTGGCAATGGAGAGCATCGCCAGCGACTTCGAACGCAGCGTCACCGGCATCGTCCGTTCGGTGTCGGCGGCGGCGGCAGGAATGCAGACCACGGCGCAATCCATGACGGCGACCGCCAGCGACGCCAGCGCACGCGCCGCAACCGTCGGGGCTGCATCCCAGAGCGCCTCGAACAACGTTGGAACGGTCGCCGCTGCGGCGGAAGAGCTGTCCAGCTCGGTGACCGAGATTTCCCGCCAGGTGACGCGTTCGAGCGAGATCGCCAGCAAGGCGGTGGGAGATGCCGAGCGCACCAACGTCACGGTCCAGGCATTGTCCACCGGCGCGGAGAAGATCGGCGAAGTGGTCAAGCTGATCCACTCTATCGCCGCCCAGACCAATTTGCTTGCCCTCAACGCCACCATCGAAGCCGCCCGCGCCGGCGAATCCGGCCGCGGCTTCGCCGTCGTCGCCTCCGAGGTGAAAGCGCTCGCCAACCAGACCGCCAAGGCCACCGAGGAAATCTCCGCCCAGGTCGCGGCCATGCAGGCCTCCACCAGCGATGCAGTTCTCTCGATCGGCGGAATCACCGAAACCATCGCGCAGATGAGCGAGATCACCGTCAGTCTTTCCACCGCGATCGACCAGCAGGGCGATGCGACCCGGGAAATCGCCCGCAACATCCAGTCGGTAGCGGCCGGATCGAACGAGATCAGCGCCCACATCGGCGGCGTCACCACCGCCGCGGTGGCCACCGGCGTGGCCGCCTCGGATGTGCTCTCAAACGCGCGTGAACTCGACAATCAGTCCGGCATGTTGCGCGGGGCGGTTGACGAATTTCTGGCCAAGGTCCGCGCCGCGTAGTTGCGACCGTCGTTACGTGCCCCGGACGCTGCGCAGCACCACCAGCGCGTTCTCGCGCGTCTGCGGCGCGCTATGGTGGTGGGCTGCTGATCCGGGGTCCACATATCGGTCCCGGCTCTGCGGTGCACCGTGAAGAACGCTGCACCGCGTCCGGGACACGCAAATCGCTGCGAAAAGGTCATTGCTTCTCGATACCAGCATCCGCGATCAGCTTCTCCCACAGCACGAGCTGCTCTTTCAGGAATGCGTCGAATTCTTCAGGGGAGCCTGAGAACGCCTCCATACCGCGCTCGGCGAGTTGGCTCTTGATGTCCGGCCGCTCGATGACCTTGCGGATTTCCGCGTTCAACCTGGTGACGATATCCTTCGGCAGATTGGCCGGGCCGAGATAGCCCTGCCACGACGTGATGTCGAAGCCCTTCACCGTATCATCCATGGTCGGAAGCTGGGGCAGCAGGGCCGAGCGCTGCTTGGTCGTGACCGCAAGCGCCTTCAGCGCCTTGGCATTGACGTGGGGCAGGCCGGTCGGAACATCGATGAACATCATGGAGACCCGGCCGGCGATCACGTCGGTCAGCGCCGGCGGTGAGCTCTTGTAGGGAACGTGCAGCAGATCGATACCGGCAAGGCGGGCAAACGTCGCGCCTGACACGATCGCCGACGAACTGCCGCTGGCATAGGAGAACTTTCCCGGCTCCTTCTTGGCCAGCGCGATCAGCTCGGCCACCGAATTCGCCGGAATTTCCGGATTGATCACCAGCATGAACGGCAAATCGCCGGTCCGCGCGATCGGCGTGAAGTCCTTGATCGGATCGTAGCTCATGTTCTTCAGCAAATACGGATTTGCCGAGTGCGTCGTATTCGTCGTCACGAACAGCGTGTAACCGTCCGGCGTCGAGCGGGCAACATAACTGGCGGCAATCGAGCCATTGGCCCCCGCTTTGTTGTCGATCACCATGGTAACGCCGAGGGCCATGCCGAGTTCTTTCGAGATGAGGCGTGTCGTAGTGTCGGTGCCGCTGCCGGCGGCGAATGGCAATACCAGAGTGATGTTGCGGTTCGGGTACGGCGTCTGCGCGGAGGCGGCGGATGCCAGCCCGGTGAAGATCAGCGCGAATGCGGCGGCTGCGCGCAAGTGTTGTGTCGATAGCGAAATCATTCTGTGTTGTCTCTCCCATGGGTGCTTCTCGATCGGCTGTTGCCGGGCAGGCTAGCCTGCCCTGCGCCGGAGCGGAAGCGATACAGCGCCGCAGCCGTAAGTTCATACCGCGGCCGATGCCTGCCGCGACGCGATCACGACGCCCGCCAGCACCAGCAGATAGCCGACGAGGTGAAACAGCCGCGGCTGTTCGCCGAGCAGCAGGATCGCCATCGCCGAGCCGAACACCGGCACCAGATGAAAGAACGGCGCCGCGCGGTTCGGCCCGATCAGCGCGATGCCGCGGTTGAAAAACAGATATGCCAGCGTGGAGGGGAAGATCACGACATAGATCAGCGTCGCGGCGGTCAACGGGTCGAATTTCAGCGTGTAGCCGGTCGAGAATTCCCAGATCGAGAAAGGCAACAGCAGCAGCGCGCCGCAGCCGGTGGTGAAGACAATCAGCGACAGCTGGTGCGTCTTCGGCCGGCGCGGCATCAGCGCCGAATATAGTCCGAATGCCAAGAGCGCGCCGGCGAACATCACATCGCCCTTGTTGAACTGGATGCTGGCGAGCGCGCCGAGGTCGCCATGCAGGATGATGGTGAGTACGCCCGCAAGCGAGGTCGCAATGCCCGCGAGCTGCGCCCATGTCAGCCGCACGCCGAACAGCAGCAGCGACCACACCGCCACGAATAGCGGTCCCGACGACTGGATCAGCAGCGCGTTCAGCGCCTGGGTGTATTGCAGCGCCCAGTAGGACAGCGCATTGTTGATGGCAAATCCCGTCGCCGACAGCAGTACCAGCAGCGGCAGCCGCGCGCGCAGCGCCGGCCAGTCGCGCCGCAGATGCGGCCAGGCGAACGGCAGCAGCATCAAAAACGCGCCGATCCAGCGGACGCAGGACAGCGTCATCGGCGGAACGTGGCCGGCGACGTAACGCGCGAGCACGATATTGCCGGCCCAGAACAGCGCGGTCAGGCTCAGCAGCAGATAGGGCTGGTTGTTGAGCCATCTGGCGGGACCGGCGGCCGACGGCGGGACTGGGGGAATCTTCATTGCTTCATGGTGAATTGTGCCGGAATCATGCCGCGCGACAAGTCCCGGGGCTGCAATGCTACAATGTCCTGACCTCGTCGAACGCCATCAGGAGCCTGCCATGGGTGTGGATTTATTGAATATCGAGGGCCTCAAGGAGCTCGAGCATCAAGCACCGGTCGTAATGGTGAACCTGATGCGGTTCCGCGATCGCTCGCTCGACGGCAACGGCAGCGGCTGGGATGCCTATCTTCGCTACAGCGCCCTGACCGTGCCGATGATCAAGGCGCGCGGCGGAACGCTGCTGTGGACCGGAAAGGCCAAGACGGTTGCGCTCGGTCCGCAAGACGGCAACCAATGGGATTATGTGGCGCTGGTGTATTATCCGTCGGTAGCTGCTTTCATCGACATGATGATGTCAGCGGATTACGAAAACCTGAGCGATCCGCATCGCCGCAACGGCTGCGCGGAGCACGTGATCATCGCGACCGCTGAGGCCTACAGCAAGTTCAAGGTCGGCTAGAGGCTCCAGGACGGTGCGGCCGGCTGCCGCCACGCGATGCGTCTGAAAGCATCCGATCAAGCGCGCCGTGGCAGGCCGACTTCACCAGCGCGCAGACCTCCTCTACGGACCGATCCGCACGAAGCATGGCGAACATGGCGAAACTGGTGAGGGCGAAGATCAGGTCGACAGCGTCCCGCCGCGCCCGAGCCGACGCCGTTTTCCCGGCAACTCGTCCGATCAGAATATTGACGGTTTTTCGTCGACGTT
>WNFD01006554.1_pt1 | contig 21109 bp, 12 predicted proteins | sample 5400491 | NCBI WGS metagenome assembly WNFD01 (sample SAMN13153343, study PRJNA577476) | soil metagenome | isolation source: 120 cm saprolite under Douglas fir tree site 2 hole 2 replicate 2 | place: USA:California | collected 2015-04-18
TGCGAACAGTTTCTCCTTGAAGTTTTCTGTGCTCTCGCGGGCAACGGAATTCCTTACAGGAACGAGTTGAGTCCGAACAACGGGCGCACCGGAACTCTCACCGGGATGCGACATGACAGATAGCCCGCCTCGCGACCACGCCCTTGCTCTTCGTGATCACTTCACCTCAATCAGGTTGTGAAAAGGACTTGCACCGCCAAGCTGTCGATCATGCTCGGCACACACAAAAATCGGGAGACTCGACGAGCCTCCCGTATTGTTTGGTCTGTGGACTGCTAATCAGAAGATGAACTTCAAGCTAAGGATCATGCTTCGGATCCCACCGCCGAATTGCTTCGGTTGCAGGAATGTAGGATCCGTGGGCAACGCGTATCCCTGAGTCGCCAGGGCCGTCGTGACGCCTCCGTTGCTGAAGACATTCCCGTTGCTGAGAGCGTAGTTAGGGTGGCTGAGAACGTTGAAGGCTTGTGCACCGAACTGCAAAGACTTGGTTTCGGTAAAGTAGATGTGTTTGTAGACGGCTAGGTTGAACGTCCAGAAACCGGGGGAGCGGAAGCTGTTTCGCCCCAAGTTGGTGAGTACGCCGGCGCCTGCTAAAACGTATCTAGCGGTCGGATCAACAGGAGTGTAGCCAATCGCCGGGTCGAAACCCATCCCGCTCCCTGAAAGGTTGCAGCCGTTGGTCGGGAAGGCAAGACCCTGGCCAGCTGAAAATGTAGTCGTACCCACATAAGTGGCGTTGCCGGGACCCTCGCACACTGGAAAGATATCCGAACCAGTGTTCCCCGACCCCGACGGATTCAGTAAAGCCCTATCGCCTGCGGTATCCCCGTTACCATTCGCGTCAAGTCCCGACTGTATGGTAACCGGCTGTCCCGACTGGGCGAGTAGCGACGAACCCAGACTGTAACCATTTAGCAGTGCCTTTACGAATCTATTGCTGGCACTGGATTTGGGGAGATCATACGTCAACGACAACGCGAACTTGTGGCGGACATCCAAGTCCGAATTGCTGCGGTCCTGGTTAATCTGGTTGGTATCCTGTGCCCGGCGCGGGTTTAACGCGCTGGTGTGGAACTCATTGTCGGAATTGGAGATGGTATGGGACCAGGTGTAATTGGTATTGAAGCTGAAGCCCCGCCCTGCACGGTGCGTGAAGTTGACCGAACCCGCGTGGTAGATGCTACTCCCCTTCGGAGGATCGGCAGTCACGATGCCCTGAAAACCATACTGAAAGTAGGTGTCATTGGCAAACGTAGGATCGAGAGCGCAGTTGAAATAGGGGGCGGTTATGCAGGCGAAGTTGTTGAAGGGTGTGTCCGTCGGAGTATTGGCGCTCCACGCCGTTGGAATGGTGGACGCCTTGAAGTAAGTTGGCAATGGTGTTCCACCCACGTCAAAGTAACTACGGAAGTTGCGACGGAACTGTACCGGTAACTCCAATCCACGCGTGCCCAGATACCGAATCTCGATTGTGGAATTGCGGGCTACCTCGCGCTGCACCCCTAGACTCCAAGTGAAGATCTTGGGCATTACCGTGTCGTCAATGTAACTGGAGGTCAGCGCCCGAGCTTGCGCCTGTGTCTTTGGGGGGGTCAGAATACCTGGCAAGCCACCAGTTGCTAGGAATGTCTGCCCGTTGGGTTGCGCGCACCAAGCTGGCGGAGTGGACAGTCCGCAGGCCGAAGCTGGATTCATTTCGCTCGCAACCTGGGGAGGAAGAGTGATCGATGCAAAGTTTTGGAACTTCACGTCGTATGAGACACCGAAGCCGCCTCTAATGGCGGTCTTTCCGCTGCCTGTGGGGTCGTATGCGAACCCTATGCGGGGGCCAATGTTGTTGGCATCGGTTTTCGGAACTCCAAATGTAATCACCCCGGGAACATTCGAGATCGCGTTCAGAGCTTGAAGCTTGGCACCCGCTGGATTGGTCCAGTATTCGTAACGCACACCGAGGTTTAGGGTCAGTCGCGGTGTGACTTTGATGTCATCTTGAACGTATGTAGCGAACAGACTCTGCGTTCCCAGAAACGTTCCGGAACCGGCGCCACGTAAAGTTCTTCCCGGCTGACTGGGGAGTTGGTCGTTTATGAATTCCTGCACGCTACTGTACCAATAGTCGCCAAGGCTGCGAGGCAGGAAGAACTGTGGGTAGATGAAGTGCGCGTACTGCCCTCCGAACTTAAGTGTGTGTTTCCCTTTAACCCAAGAGATGTTGTCCACAACCTGATAAGTGTTCTGTTTCTGGAACTGGGGATCGGCGGGGCCGATGGTCGAATTTCCCAAATCGCGGAAAGTAACGTCAGCGGGGCAGGTTGAACCACAAGGGTTCGCGAAGAATTGCGCGTAATAGGCGTACTGCAGCCGCACATCGTTGATCAGGTTGTTTCTCAAAGACCAGGTATCGGTCAGCGCAATCTTACGGTTGCGGGTCAACAGATTTTGGTTGAATAAGGCTTGGGTATCGTTCACGGGAAACAGCTGAGTGATTTGGTTGAACAGAAAACGTGTGCCGATCTGATGGCGTCCCCAGGTATAGTCGGTGTTGAATTGGGCGTCGTGCTCCTTCTGCAATACCGGACTGACAATCGTCAATTGCCCTATGGGAATTGATTGGCCATTTACCGTAATCGAATTGGCAGCGACCGGGGCTGCCGGAAAGTTCTTCAAAATGCCCGCAACCGCTGCATCAGCAGCCATCCCCTGCAAGATGGACAAGCCTGCGGCAGTTGGTAAAACGATATTTGTAGGTGATCCGGATCCATGAAGAAACGTACGCTCATACGCCCCGAAGAAAAATAATTTGTTCTTAATGAGCGGTCCGCCAAATGTACCGCCGTAGCGATTATTATCGTAGGCCGGCATACTCGTAAGGCCTGGTGTCTTGTTCAAGATGGCCGCCTTTGTAAGATTATCCAGCGAATTCAAGTTGCGGTTCTGCAAGTACCACTCACCCGAACCGTGATAATTATTACTTCCCGTCTTGGTCACCGGTTCAAACTGGCCGCCAGCGGAATGTCCATATTCAGCGCTGAACTGGTTGGTTTGCAGGTGAAATTCTCCAACTGCATCGAAGATCACGGTCGAATTCGGGCCAGTTACACCCAGGTTATTGTCATCGACTCCGTCGATCGTGAAGTTGTTGTCCCGAGGCCGTGTCCCACCGATTGCGCCGCCCACACCGGTGGTGCCGCCCGGCTGCGCGATTGTATTCGGAGCCAGGATTGCCAAGTTCAAAGCACTGTACAACGTCCCCCCGACCACTGGGACGTTCAGCACGTCCTTGGCATCGAAGTTATTGTTGAGGGCAGCGGAAGTGGTCTCCACTTGCGCTACTCCGGCAGATACCTCCACGGTTTCTGAAGCAGTGCCCAGGTCTAGCCGGGCATCAGCGACATTATCCTGGTTGGCCGATACCGACACACCCTTCTTGACGTATTTCTTGAATCCCTTCGCTTCCACTGCGACGCTATATGTTCCAGGCAGGACACTAGGAAAATCATAGGTTCCCGCTGAACTGGTTGTGGTGTTCTGGGACACTTGAGTAGATTCATTGGTGACCGTTACTTGACTACCTGAAACGGCCGCACCAGTGGGATCGAGAACCTGCCCACGCAACGTACCGGTCGTACTCTGAGCGGCAGCCAATTGCCCGAAGACAAGGTAAACCAAGACAGTCAGGGTCAAAATCCCGGTGTTCTTTCCGAAACCTTCACCTGTGGGCATAGATTTCAGGCTCGACTTGAATCGCTGCATAACTTTTCTCCTGAGCACGGGAAGATTAAATCTGCGCGAACTAGGTAACACTGAGCACACGCTCCTCCAGGCTGTAGCTTATGAACGTGAGTGGTATGGATACACCCATACTGAGGACGAAACTTATTCAGTCATAGACTGGTTGACGGAGAGGCGTGATGGCGAGGCAAGGGCTCAGTCGCGCGAAGCAGGGCTCCGTCTACTCTGATCTATGGTTGGACGGTACCAGCTATGGAAATCGGGAGTGTTGAGACTCTCGGCTGAGGGGTTGTTGCTCTCGAGGATATCGCCGCGTTGGAACCTAGACTAGCCGGCACGTGCGACTCCACCTCAATCATCCTGGAGTGCCCACCCGGTGAGCGATTTGCGCGGGGGGAACACGCTTGGTCATTGCTCGTCTGGGACTGGCACGCGCTGGTCTGACAATCGTGTGAGTCGCTACTCACACCGCTTTTCTCTATTGCGTCATACAGTGATTGCACGCAGAGGAGCTGTGATCATTGTTCGTCTGCCCAAGGTACAAGGTGGGACATCATGGCTTGTCAGGCTTCGTGAGCGGAATGCAGATGCGTACAGCAGTCCCGCCTTCCGGCGGATTGATTAGTTCCATACTCTGTTCTTGACCGTAGAGGGCTTCGAGCCTCTCGCGCGTGACTTTCAGACCGAGACCGGTTCTTGGTGGACCTTCAGGCTGGCCCATGCCGGGCCCGTTGTCTTTCACTTCCAGCTGGAGTTCTGGACCCTTGGCAGTGGCGGAGATCTGAATCTCGCCTCCCCTACACAATCTCGAAATGCCATGTTTGACGGCGTTGTCCACGAGTGGCTGCAACAATAAATGAGGAACCTGGGCATCGAGAGTCTCGGGAGCAACTTTGAGGATTATGGTCAGCCTTTCTTCGAATCGCACCTTTTCAATTTCGAGGTAACAATTCAAAAACTCGAGCTCGTGGCTAAGGATAGTGATCTGTGTCCCCGAGGCTTCGAAGCTCATTCTCAGCAGGTCGCTAAGGCGCGTCATCATCCGGTCAGCGGCCTGGACATCAGTCAGCATCAGTGCAGAAATCGAGTGCATGGTATTAAAAAGAAAATGGGGCTGAAGCTGGCTTTTTAACGCCTGCAGATGTGACTTCGCCAGTTGCGTTTGAAGTTGCGAAGTGCGCAACTCCCTCTCGCGGAATCTCTGATAATAAGAGACTACGTGCGCTATCAATAAGATCGGTACGTAGGTCCCTGTAATGTCGTCGATCACGTTTTGGAAGAAGAGGGACTCAAACAAATCCCATCGGAGGCGGAGCGCGTGCGCACCGGCGCCCCATACGGAAGCGTAGCCCTTAATCCCAGTATCCCAAACCGGATAGGTCAGCCCGCGTAAGACGACATGCGTCATGGTAAAAACGAGGGCTCCCCCGAAATAAAGCAGAGCACGACGACCCAAAACGCCTCGCTGGGCGGGATAACGGCGTGCCAGTGCGAGAACAAAAGGCGTCAACGGAGCATAGGTGAGTGTCTGGCTAAACTGCAGGGCAACCATGCTACGAAAAGTCACCGGAAAGCCCCGCAACCGGTCGAACTGATACATGGTGACGCTGCCAGCCATGGCAATCAGCGTCCAAAAGCCGAAGCTCATTGCCCAAATCAGCCAAGGACCCGTGTTGATTCCTATCTGGACTTCGTGCGTCTCCACGCCTTCCGCAACAGCTTCCCGTCGTGGTCGGCGGACCAGTTCACCGCCACAGTGTGGACAGACGTTCTGCTTGCTCGTGCTGCAGGCCGGGCAGAACGTACATTCGTAAGAACACACGTATGCCTCAGCGTCGTGCAGTAGAACAGCTTCGCAACCTTCACAAGTGTTTTTCACGCCTCGCCGCCCTCTAGGACAGGACCGGATTGTGCAAGATCATGAGATCATCCTTCCTTCGCTCCGGATGTGGTCTGACCGTGGCGGACGTCCGCACAGCCCATCACATTGAATCATGTTACTTCCTGTACTGGGATCTAATTACGACCCACAGATTGTGCGTTGGTCCCACGCCATCGACTGTTCGTCCCACATGGACTGAATAGCTTTCTCAGATCTCTGATATAGCGGACCTGCAGAAGAATAGTGAGCAAGCTCTCTGGGGCGGGCTTGCGCGATGCCATGCCATCCCCGGTTTCGCAGTTCTCGTAGACACGCCCCCGTTGACACATCCCACAACTGAAGCGATTCGGAATGCGCACCGTCCTACCATCCGGACACCGGAAACCCAGTGTCGCCAGTGCACTAACCGTGACAACCAATTTGCCTGCTACTCGGGGTCGGAGAACACAGGCCAGCGCTTCTGCGCATAGGTTCAGGCGCGATTGCGAGAACTGTCGCACCGCTACTGCTTGTGATACTTCGCGGGGATAATTTGTGTTTCCGAGACGAACAAGAGTGCGCCAGAGCGTTCAGTCGTGGCGAACCCCCAATCCTGCTGGAGAAGGCGCTTCGCGGGATGAACTGAGACCTCGCGCTCCTCAACAACAATTCGTTAACACTGAGGGTTCAACAATCACCATGATGAAGTGCAGCAGCTGCGGGCGGGAATGTCGTGGCCACGGTGAAAACTCGACGCCCGACAACGCATTCCATCCCACTAGAAACTGAGCTTCAACGAAAACTCAATCACCCGTGGCGAGCCCAGGCCAAATACACCAGAACCCAATCCGACACGAAGGCTGTTGGGCTGTCGTCCGGGGGTGCCGTTGATCGTACCCACCACCGGCGACTGACCCGCGATGCTGAGCACACCGCTCAGAGTGCTTTTCGGAGCGTCAAAATTCGCAAAGTTCATGGCGTTGAAAAAGCTGACCCCCGGTTGTAACTCAACCTGCTCCTTTATTTTGTACGCCCAGTTGAGGCTAGCGTCGAGAGCTCGCAACCAGCCGTCGTTTGCCTGATTCGCGGGCGCCGTGTTTACGAGGGGCATGATGCCACCCAGGGACTGCAGCTCAGCTTGTGTGAATAGTCCATTGCTAACGAGCGCCCGGCCAGCAGGAGTCGGATTGCCTGCAATGTTTCGGTTGTAGTTGTCAATTACGCTGTTGATGTTGCCGCCATTGATGCTGCGTCCATAGGATCCAAGATTCGTGCCCGGAAGAATGCTGCCCACAGGGCCATTCGAACCGTTCGCCGTGTTGCCGTCTCCAGTACCATCTCCGTTGACGGCGGTAACGAAGATTCCGCCTGGAGCTCCCGTGGGAGCCAGCGTCAGGGTTTGAGGCAACGCACTGTAGAAGTGCCCGATCAGGCTGGCCCGGAAGTGAACGGGAAACTCCATCGTTCCGCCGAAGGAAATCTGGTGGGTACGATCCAACCCGTTGGGACCGATGTATTGGTTAGGATTCGCATAGTTCCATGCGCTATTGATGAAGTCACTGTCTTGCGCCTCCGAAACATACCTAGAGAGCGCATATGAGAACTGAAGGTTGGCATAGCGAACTCCTCGGAAGGGATTTCGCACGTCCTGCTTCAGCGAGGTTTGCAGACCGTTGTACACAGAGCGCCCAATGGGGAATAACATCTGGTTCCCTCCAAGTTTGGGGTTGATGCCCGGAAACGCTGCGTTGGGACACGGCGAACCGCCGCACAGGCCGTAACCCGAGTCAAGGCCATTGACGGCGAATGCCGAAATGCTTGCGCCGGGATTGGCGGCTATGTAGCAGTTAATTGCGGCGATGGAGTTCGCAGCGGTGACACTGCCGGCCCCGCACGCTGGCCCCACTGTGGCGTTGATGGCTGCAAGAGCGGCATTCGGGTTGAAGAATCGGGTGTCCCCTACGTGATTCGTGTCGACGGCGAGCAACGTGTGGGTTGATATGTTGCGCAGGTAGTCTGCCGTGAATACCGTGCCGTTGCGTATTTCGCGCTGGATGCCGAAATTCATCTGCACCGAGCGTGGCGTGCGGTAGCCGGGATAGAACAAGTTGGTTCCCGTCCCGTTCGGACCGGTATCAGCCAGGGCAGTCCCGATAAAGCCGCCATTGGGCGCCGGCCCCGAGCCGGAAGTAGCAGCGGCTGCCTGGAATTGGGCCTGCAGTGAAGCGATCTGAGTCTGCACCTGTCCTATGGGCTGGCCACAAAAGGCGGGAGTAATCTGTGACGATGTCCCTGGCAATGTAAACGTCACTGGGGTACCACCCGTGCATGCAGGTTGAGTGCCGAGGAATCGCCCCTGGGTTAGCCGCCCTGGGCGATCGAAGAGTACGTTGTTCCAGACTGAATTCTCGTAGAACAATCCAATTCCGCCCCGGACCACAGTTTTTCCGTTATTTGCCGGATCCCAAGCAATCCCGAGTTGGGGTGCGAAGTTGAGGTTCGGATTATTAACGCGGTTGCCCAACCCCGAATAGAACTGATTGTTGAACTGATTCAGGGCTGCGATCCCCCGCAGGTCCGAATCTGTCCTTCCCGAGTCCCGGATGTACCGTAGGCCGTAGGTGAGAGTGAGATTCGGCTTCACCTTCCAGGAATCGCCCATGTACCAATAGAAGCGGTTGTCTGGTCCGAGGCCGCCAGCTGGAAAACCAAATGCGGCTTTTTCGGTACCAAAGCCCTGTCCGTTTCCCAGCAGGACAAAGGTCGTGGGATAGTTGAGGGCGTTTGCGGCTCCGCCAGGCATGGTCAAACAAGCTCCGGAGCAGGCTGTTGCGCTGGCATTGACGGCAGGCCCATCGGCCAGAAAACCAGCAAAACCTCCACCTTGTATGTGGTTGAAACCGCCGCCGTAACGAAGAATGTGCGCACCGAGCGCCCTGCCGCCATCATATTTGAGCTGATGATTGGATTGCGGCGTGGCCTGCGGAGCCAGAAAAGGCTGGCCGGAACAAAACACGTCGGGCGTTGCTCCCGAAGTGTTGAGACAGAGTGGGTCGGGCCCGATCGCAAGTTCGATTGGTGAAGATGGATTAAACGGAGTCGAAGTGGTCACGCCGGTAACAATGTGGTTGAAGAATTTCATGTAACCGAAACGGATGTTGTGGGTAAAGTTGCGAGTCGTGAAGTCAAGTCCGACTACGTGGTCGCGGGTATGAGTGGTGTTGTTCATCGGCTGGAATGCGATGGCCTCGAAAGCCGCGAAATCGCTATTCTGGTCGTAAGAAAAGCGGTAAAACATTTTTGTAGTTCTTGCTGAGCTCGTAATCCAGCTTGGCGATGCCTTCGGCCTCGCGGAACTGCGCGGAAAAGCCCCCCGCCAGCGATTGAAAAGGAGGTCCGGCCAGTACAGGCTGAACAAAGTCCTGTTTCGTACGCTCGGCATCGACAAAGAAAAACAGTCGGTTCTTCATAATTGCGCCGCCGAGGCTTCCCCCAAACTGGTTTCTTTGGAAAGGAGGGCTCGAGGCCCCGGGAAGGTTCGCGTCGAGTGCCTGATCGCGAAAGTAGTAATAGCCTTGCCCGTGATATGTATTGGTTCCAGATTTCGTCACTACATTCACGGAACCGGACGAGGTCAACTCTGTCGACAGATCCAGCATCGATTCTCCAATCTGGAATTCCTGGATCGCGCCCTGGGGAATGTCCTGTGTAGTCGTGCCCACCGTCTCATCGCTAGTATCCACTCCGTCAACCTCGATGCGCGCTGTGCGTCCGAAGCGGCCGCCAAAAGAAATTGAGGAGAAGCCTTTCTTTGTGGGATCAAAGTTGCCACCGTCCTGGATCTGGACTCCGGGCTCCAACTGAGCAAGATCGAGGAAGTTTCGACCGTTGATGGGTAAGTTCTCAATCTGTTGGGTGTTGATTACGCCCTGCACCGTTGCTTGTTCGGTGTTCACCCGCAGCTCGGAGGCCTGCACCTCCACAATCTGGCTAGCTTCGCCCAACTGAAGCTTGAAGTTGCCGGACGCCGTTACCCCCACCTGAACCGGTATGGTCGCGTCTAGGGTTTTGAAGCCCTGCGCACCTACACGGACGACGTACTCGCCGGGGGACAAAGCGCCCGAAGAGAAAGTTCCCGACGATGTAGTCGTAGTTGTGAGCTCCTGCCCCGTCGCTTTGTTTGTGATTGTGATTTTGGCTCCGGTAACGACGGCGGAGGAGGGGTCAGTTACCGAACCCTGAATACTGCCCGTGGCCACAGTTGTCTGGGCCTGTGAAGTTCCGGAGGACAACAAAAGAAGTGCAATGCTAATCAAAGTGGAAGCGACAGATCCCTTGTCACTGGGAGAAGAGCTAAGCCTCAGTAACATCGTCGTTCACCCACCTTTCAATCGTAAATCGAGATTGGATACGTCTGCGTCTGAACTATGCTTCGCATACGTCCCGCCACAGGATGGCCTCGGGTGACAGCGTGGTATGACTACACTCTTCATGCCTACGGGGAGTGGATTGCAACGCACGAAAGCAGCGATTCCCAGCAGCTGATAGCGAGCGCCAGCCATCAGTAAACCGCTGGATCTATTGCTTTTCATACGAAAGTCGTGCGCGGGATACAAGAATTGGGAAATAGTCCACAGCAGAGTGGTCACGAACTAAGATCAGGGTCAGGATCCTCCCGCGGGGTGAGCCGTTGCCATCGCCAAAGCGTATCGTTTTTGAAACAACGGATTTCGCCTTCTTCAGTCATGATATTTAACGCCCGAGCAACCAACGGATGTGCGAGCCGCGGACTGTCAAACCAGAACGACCCTCTTCGTACGATTCGGGAGTAGATCTCTTTCACAGAAGCGGCTGGTTCGCTCTCCAACAGGGCAATGCGGCACGCCCGCTTCAATGCGGGATGTGTGTACTTTGTGTGGCCGCGCACGCACGATCGCCACTCGCCGGCAGCACGTTCGTCGATTGCAATATCGCTGCCAGTCTGATGGTTCGTGCCTCGTCGGCTGCCGGGTTTGAGAGACTCGGCGAGCACATCGTCGCGCTCTAGCCCTCCGATCTCCTGCAAACCGTATATGACGTGGTGAAGACTCTGGATGCGCTCCCTGATCTCTTTCCTTCGCGCCTGCAGGCTGTCAAGTTCGGTCTGTATCAGTTCCACAACTGCAGAGACGGAGCCCTGAAACTCAGCAAGGGTGATGGAATCGTTAGACGGCGCTCTTGCCATGTCCATGGATTAACAGCAGGATTGGGGACCACTCAATAACCTCGGGACAGAAGCTCGAATCCAGGGATGAGCCGCCGGCTTCGGTCCTATGGTTGCATCGTACCTAAGGCGCGGGATGCTTCGGCGAACTGGAGCGACCGAGGTCCCATACTGGTCTCTTCGGGTTCTATCGCGAGTCTTGACGGCCGGAACACTTGGCTTCAATTCGAATTGCGGATCACGGCGACGGTGTTTGATATCCGGGTTACACAGACAGCCGCAAAAAGCTTGCCACCGTAGGCGCTTTTGGTTCCATGGCAAAGACTGTTGAAAACGGCTCATTGGTCTTCAAGAGGAAGAGGAGAGTTCCTGCACGACGGCGCTACGGTTTGATGGAACCCTCGGTAATGGAAAGCCAAGTCCGCTTCCGACTCAGTTGCCAAGATCCGCTGTCTTATGAATTGTTCTCAATCAAGTGCTGCAAGGCGAGGCGGTATCCGCGGCTGCAAGACAGTTCCTTGCCACTCTTCAGAACTACCACATACTCGCCACTGTTCACCGGTATTAGTTCTTTGATCTTTCGCGCATTGACGATTGTGGAGCGATGAATGCGCACGAAATGCTCCGGGTTCAGGCGTTCCGATGTGCGGCTAATGGTTTCCCGAAGGAGATAGGATTCTTTCCCTACATTGAGACGTACATAGTTGGCGGCGGCTTCGACCCAGTCGATTTCGTCGAGATCCAAGAATACAACCCGCCCCCTGGCTTTGATTACCAAGCGTTTCTCCTGTTCAGATGCGAGCAGTCTTTCGGACTCGACGCGCGAGAGGAGATCAAGAATACGGTGCGAACTCTCTCTAGTGCTCGATGGAGGCGCTCCTGATCGAAGGGCTTCAGCAAGTAGTCGAGAGCATGTGCTTCGAATGCTCGAATCGCATACTGATCATAGGCCGAGGTAAAGATGACCACGGGCATTTCGGGGGGCGAGAGTTTTCTGAGCACCTGAAATCCGTCCAGGCCCGGCATTTGAATGTCGAGCAGGAGTAGATCGGGGTGGCAGCTGCGGACTGCTGATACCGTTTGCGTGCCGTCATCGCACTCGGCTACGACTTCGACACTGGGTTCCGAGCCCAGTAAGAGACGCAGTTTCTCCCGAGCCAGTCGTTCATCATCGGCGATGATCGTGCGGACCACCGCGTCGGTCGGTTGATCTTGTTGCGTCCGTGCGGCGAGATCCGGGGTCATGGGGCTGCTTTAGGCGTGCAATTGTCCGCAACTGATAGACGTGCCTGTGCCGAAATGGTTGCTAAGAAAGAGGAGTGCGATCGTTCTCTGGTCTATCCCTCAGAGCGGTGAACTGGTCCTCGAGGAGCTAGACCTCGTCCCGCCTCCGATGGTCCCTGGCACGGCTAGAGGCAGTTTGTCCTCCCCGTAACCAGGAATCCTTTGTAAACGAAAACAATTGCCATTGCACCGTTAGCGTGACTTTCGGGTTGTGTGTAACTATCTTTGCGGTTGCACGCCGTAATGGGCGCCAATTTTGCCCGTTATGCCTGGCATCGGGGCGCGCTCTGAAGTTTATCCACCTGATCTGCGACGGTCGCGGGGTCCCTCTCGCCATTCAACTGACCGGAGCCAATCGTAACGACTCGCGACAAGCCCTCGCACTCGTTGACGCCATCCCCAGATTGCGGGGAGAGTGGGGACGACCGCGCCATGGTGCTGATTGCGTATTGGGCGACCGTGGTTATGACGCTGAGTCAATCCGGCAAGGTCTGCGCGCCCCCCACATCGCCCCTTTTCTTGCGAAGCGCAACCCCGAAGATGGCAGCCGACTGGGGCGATGGCGATGGGTAGTCGAACGGACCTTCGCTTGGCTGAATCAGTTGCGGCGACTGCGCGTGCGCTACGAAAGGCGGGCGGACAGTCACGCGGCATCTCTATGCCTGGGTGCGCTCTGATCTGCTGGCGCTTCCTGCGAGTCGATTGGGTGGCGGGTTGAGGGTTGAAGTTAGCTTTGCCCGCAAGGCATTGACTTGCCGCAGCTTGGCTCACTAATATGGTCGCTCACTGATCGGCCTCTTCCATTGATCGGCCAGACCATGTCGCGCTACCGTATCGTCGAAAAGCTGGGCGGCGGTGGCATGGGCGTGGTTTACAAGGCTGAGGACAGCGAGCTTGGCCGTTTCGTCGCGCTCAAGTTCCTGCCGGATGAGGTGTCCCAAGATGCGCAGGCATTGGAACGTTTCCGACGTGAAGCCCGTGCCGCGTCCGCTCTCAACCATCCCAACATTTGCACCATTTACGACATCGGCAAGAGTGACGAGCAGTCGTACATCGCGATGGAGTTTCTGGACGGGCTGACGCTGAAGCATCGCATCGGCGGTCGGCCAATGGATTTGGACACTCTGCTGTCGCTCGCTATTGAGATTGCCGACGCCTTGGATGCCGCCCACTCCAAGGGAATTGTCCACCGCGACATCAAGCCGGCAAACATTTTTGTAACCGATCGTGAACACGCCAAAATCCTTGACTTTGGGCTGGCCAAGGTGGCCAACAGCTCGGGTGCCTCTGTGGATGCAACCCAGACCGGTGCACCTGTCGTTGACTTGACCAGCCCAGGGACCACAGTCGGCACGGTGGCTTACATGTCGCCCGAACAAGCCCGCGGCAAGTCACTCGACGCCCGGACCGATCTTTTTTCATTCGGCGCGGTGCTCTATGAGATGGCGACCGGTGCGGTGCCTTTCCGTGGGGAAACGACGGCCGTCGTGTTTGATTGCATCCTGCACAAGGAACCGCTGGCGCCGGTCCGCTTGAATCCCAGCCTGCCATCCAAGCTGGAAGAGATCATTAATAAGGCTATAGAGAAAGACCGCGATTTGCGTTACCAGCACGCTGCTGACATGCGCACAGACTTGAAGCGGCTAAAACGCGAAGTTGAGTCAAGTAAAGCGGCGGTGGCGGTCGCGGCCGGAGCGGAGGAGGCCGGGCGGCCCAGTTCCGGCCGGGTAGAGTCCGCGGACAAACAGAGGATGGCGTCTTCCCCTGCACAACCAACTGCAGCGTCGCCGACGGCCCGGTGGAAGATCCTTGTGTCAGTGGCTGTGCTTGTGCTCGCGGCGCTGGCCGGTGGCGCTTACTACTGGCGCTCGCGGCAGGCTGCGCCACTCACTGAAAAAGACACGATCGTTCTCACTGACTTCGAGAACACCACCGGCGATGCCGTCTTCGATGATGCTCTGAAACAGGCGCTGAGCGTGGACCTGGGGCAGTCACCATTCCTCAACATTCTGTCCGACCGCAGGGTGGGAGAGACTCTGCAGTTGATGGGGCGGTCGGCTAACCACCGCGTCACGCCCGATATGGCGCGGGAAATCTGTTTGCGCACCGGGACCAAGGCGCTGCTCCGAGGTTCGATTTCTCGCTTAGGCAACCAGTACGTCGTGGGTCTTGAGGCGGTCAACTGCAGTACCGGCGACACGCTGGCAAAAGAACAGGCAGAAGCTCCCAGCAAAGAGGATGTCCTCAAGGCTCTGGATAAGGCCGCCTCCTCCATGAGAACCAGGCTGGGCGAGTCGCTAGCTTCGGTGCAGAGATTCGACGTCCCCATTGAGGCAACGACTTCATCACTGGAGGCGCTGAAAACTTTCAGCATGGGCGTAAAGACCACACGGCTGCAGGGAGATGCGGAGGGGATTTCTTTTTATCGCCGGGCGATCGAGCTGGATCCCAATTTCCCCATGGCCTATGCGCTGTTAGGGTTGTCCTACGCCAACCTCCAGCAACCCAGCCGGGCGGCCGAAAATCTCAAGAAAGCTTACGAATTGAAAGATCGTGTGAGCGAGAAAGAGAAACTTCGGATCTCCGCAAACTACTTCTACGTCGTGACCGGAGAACTGGAGAAAGAAGCCCAAACCTACCAGCTTTGGGTCCAGAGCTATCCGCGCGATTCGGTACCTCACGGCAATCTGGGCGCGAACTACGCGGCCCTGGGGCAATATGAACAAGCCATCGCGGAAACCCGGATCGCTCAGGATCTGGAACCCAACCGGGTCACCAATTTCTCGAACCTGTCTCTTATGCAGATGGCGCTCAATCGTCTGGACGACGCCCAGGCTACGTTCGACCGCGCCAAAGGGATGAAGTTGGACAGTGGCACGATGCGATTGTTTACCTACTACCTGATGTTTCTGCGTGGAGACACGACCGGGATGCAGAAGCAACTTGACTGGGGCGCAGGCAAGCCGGGAGACGAAGATCCTTTACTTTCGGCCCAGTCGGATACGGAGGCGTACTACGGGCGGTTGGCAAAGGCCAGAGACTTCTCCCGTCGTGCTGCCGACTCCGCACTCCGCGTGGACTCCAAAGAGACCGCTGCCCTGTGGCAGGTGAACGGCGCCTTGCGAGAGGCTGAGTTTGGCAATGCGGAGGTCGCCCGCCACAACGTCGCAGCCGCCCTGGCAACTTCTCCGGGACGCGATGTGAAGGTGTTGGCGAGCCTGGCCCTGTCGCGCGCCGGAGATACCGCCCGTGCGAAGACGATGATCGATGAACTGGAAAAGACCAACCCCTTCAACACCGTGCTGAAAGTCTATTGGCTGCCGACTCTGAAGGCGGCGATCGACTTGGCGAAAGGCAACTCCGCCGAGGCGCTCGTTTCCCTGGAAGCCGCCGCTCCCTACGAGCAGGGGCAGCCACCTCCTGCCCAGTTCGGAACACTCTATCCCGCCTACCTGAGCGGGTACGCGTATCTGGCGGCGCACAACGGCACCGCTGCGGCCGCGGAGTTCCAGAAGTTCCTCGATCATCGCGGCCTGGTAGTCAACTTCCCGCTGGCTACCCTGGCGCGCGTCGGACTCGGGCGCGCTTACACGCTCTCCGGCGACAAGACGAAAGCAAAAGCCGCTTACCAGGACTTTCTTAATCTCTGGAAAGACGCCGACTCCGACATCCCCATTCTGAAGGAAGCCAGAGCGGAGTACGCGAAGCTGCAGTAAGCGCACGTGAGCTCTCGTGGTGGAGGTTTTGTTAGACGCTTAGCGTGGTTGACCAGGTCGCGAAGCTGGAAACGCATTATTGGAGCCACAGTCCTGCTGCTCTTTCTGCTATTCCTGTTCCCTGCTCTACCCCCATGGATGGGCCGCTGTCGCCCAAATGGGCAATCCATATAAGAGTCAAGTCGGTGACCGATCACCCTATGCGATACTGAACCCATGCAGTCCCCACTTCAGGCCCCCACGGCAGCCACAGATCCCAAGTCCGTGAACGTGAATCTCACGACCGGAACGGGCGTTGACATCGAGTGGAAGGACGGTCACCGCTCGCATTACAACTTCGCCTATCTCCGCGACGCCTGCCCCTGCGCCATGTGCAATGAAGCACGGGACAAAACCGGCCGCCAGCCGGGCGAGCCTGCGAAACCCGTTCCGGGCGCGCTGCCCATGTTCAAGCCCTCCGCCAAGCCGGTCTCTGCCGAAGGAATCGGCAAATACGCCATCAGGTTCAAATGGAACGATGGGCACGACTTGGGTATTTACTCATGGCAGTTGCTTCGCGAAGTTTGCCCGTGCCGGGGGTGCGAGGCCACAAGAGCGGCGGGATAATTCCTTCCCGGCTCCCGCTCCGGTCCTCCTCAATACCCTGTAAAATCTAAGTACCAACTCCGGAGCCACTCCCGCATTGTCTTTTCTCGACCAACTTAACCCGCAGCAGCGCGAAGCCGTGGAAACTACGGAAGGCCCGGTGCTAATTCTTGCTGGTGCGGGTAGCGGCAAGACGCGTGTCATTACCTACCGCATTGCCCATCTCATCGAAAATCTGCGGATTATGCCGGAATCCATCCTGGCGATGACGTTCACAAACAAGGCCGCTGCTGAGATGGGCGAGCGCGTCGACAAACTAGTGGGCGGCTTGAGCATCGCCAAACCGGTCATCTCGACGTTCCATTCCTTCTGCGTGCGCGCTCTCCGCCGCGACATTGAGGCCCTGCGCATTCCTTCATCCACGCCCGGTCAGCCGCCCATCGGACATACTAAAAACTTTGTCATTTACGACGAGGCCGACCAACTCTCCGTGGTGAAATCGACCATGAAGCGCCTTGGTCTCGACGACAAGCAACTCACTCCGCGCACCGTGCTCTCGCGAATCTCGTGGGCGAAAAATCACATGCTTGATCCGCAGGAACTCTACCTGCGATCGGCCGATCCCAAGACGGAAAGGATCGCGCATCTGTTCGCGGAATATCGAAAGGAGCTACGCAAGGCCAATGCCCTCGATTTCGACGACTTGCTGCTCGACGCCGTTCGTCTGCTAAAGTCGTCCGCGCCGGTGCGCGAGTATTACAACCGCCGCTTTCAATACATCCTGGTCGACGAATATCAGGACACTAACCGTCCGCAATACGAGCTCATGCTGATGCTGGCGGGCACACGACACAATCTCTGCGCCGTTGGCGATGAAGATCAGTCGATCTACTCGTGGCGCGGAGCCGACATTCGCAACATCCTCGAGTTCGAAAAGGATTTTCCTGAGGCCAAGATCATTCGCCTGGAACAGAACTACCGCTCCACGCAGAACATCCTCCAGGCGGCAGCGTCTGTGGTGGCAAACAACATCCGGCGCAAAGGAAAAAATCTTTGGACCTCGCACCAGGGCGGGACCAAGATCGGCTACTACGAAGCCCCCGACGGCGAGAACGAAGCTCTCTTCGCGGCCGACTGGATTGCCCGCTACGTCCGCGAAGCCGCGCATCGCGGAGAGGCCGCCCGCGCGGCAGTCCTCTACCGCACGAACTCCCAGTCGCGCCTGTTTGAAGAGGCCATGCGCCGTTACGGTCTGAAGTATCACGTGGTCGGAGGTTTCTCGTTTTACGAGCGCGCCGAGATCAAAGACATGATCTCGTATCTCAAAGTCGTCTTGAATCCGGATGATTCGATTTCGCTGTTGCGTGTCATCAACACTCCGACGCGCAGCATCGGCAAGGGTACGATTGATACTCTGGAACGGCTCGCCCTGGAAACAGGGCTGTCGTTATGGGGCGCAATTGGCGAGGCCATTCGTCGTCAGCTCCTGCCTCAGCGCGCCCTCGCTGCAGTGCGGAACTTCCAGCGGCTCATTGAAGACGCCCGTGCCATGCTAGCCGGAACTTTTGTCGAGCGATTGGAAGAAAGTGTGGGAGCGGGCGACTCGCCCGCGTCTGCGGATGCCGCAACGGAATCAGCCACAATGAACGGAGACGCTACTGCGTTCGATCCGACCGAGTTCGACAATACGGCCTTCGATTTCGCTGGAAGCTATGCGGGTAACGAGGCCGCCGTGGGAGACAGCACCCGCGTCCCGCCGGGCGCAGACCACGCAAACCCCCAGCTGGACATTCCGCCAGATGCTGCTGGGCTGGAATTCTCCAGCCACTTCCCGACCCCTACCGTCTCCAGCGCCGAGATCCTCAAGTTCCTCATCGACCGCACCGGCTACATTAAGCAGCTGGAAGAAGAAGATACTCCTGGAGCTTATTCGCGCATCGAAAACCTACGCGAATTGCTTAATGCGGCCATGGACTCGCGCGACCGCGCCGAAACTCTCGACCAGTTCCTGGATCATGCCGCTCTGGTGAGTGACGCTGACGATTACGACGAGCGCGCGCAAATCACGCTCATGAGCCTGCATGCCGCCAAGGGCCTGGAGTTCCCGCTGGTATTCCTTAGCGGTCTCGAGGAAGGACTTTTCCCGCATTCGCGCACCATGCTGCAGCCCGACGAGGTCGAAGAAGAGCGCCGCCTCTGCTACGTAGGCATGACCCGCGCCATGGATCAGCTGATCCTCACCCGGGCCGTCTACCGCCGGAGATACGGGACCGACCTGCCGGAAGCCAGCGTGCCATCGCGCTTCCTGGAAGAAGTGCCAGCACCCCTAATCGAAGAGTTGGGCGCGCCGCGCCGCAGCCGATCGACGGTGGGGGCAGGTGCCTCTTGGATCGGTTCAGGGCAAGCTTTGTCCACGCCGTCGGGTATCGCAGATCACACTTCCGCACACTATTCCTACGAAGACGAGGATCAAAGCACGAGTTGGCGAGTCCGCGATCATGCCGGCAGCATCGCGGCCAATCGATCTCGCCAGAAACCCACAGTGCCGGCAAAACCCTTCAACTCTATCGAGAACATCGCCGAGTTCTTCACTTCGCGTGGCAAAAAATTCACTGTCCCGAAAACGCCTGTAGAAAAGCCCACTGGCAAGCGCGGCTTTCGTCCCGGCCAGAAAGTCCGCCATCCCAAATACGGAGAAGGAACCGTCTACCAGCGCGAAGGGGAGGGCGAAGAAGCCAAGATTACGGTACAATTTCCTCGCTTCGGGTTGAAGAAGCTGGTGGAGAAGTATGCCCAGTTGGAGCGGGCTTGAGACGATTGAGTAATTGGGTAATTTGGTAATCGGGCGAATTGTTCATGCAAAGTTGAGCGTCCCGATTTTCAAGTTACAAAATTACGATTACAAATTCAATCCAAGAAAGCATTCATGGCAAATACAAAATCACTAAGCAAAGAAGAACGCAAGAAAGCCCGCCGTGCCGCCCGCAAGAAGACTAAAGCGGAAAAGCCAAAAAAGCCCCGCGACTACGCACGCGGATCGAAGAAGCCCAAGGTGAAGAAGCTGGCGCGCGGTCAGGCGAAACGGTAAAGGCAGCAATTGCCATGGAGCGCTTAGCATTTACGGCAGCGGTTCGGGGAACCGGACCTTCGTCAGCTATGGCTAAGGGCTAGCGGCCCAGAGCTGGGTTCAGGAGATTAACAACCTTTTGGCACAACCACCAACCACGACTGAGCCTTCAGCGGATAATGTTATCCGCACCTCGTCTAGCCAGCTTTTCTGTTGCAAGTCGATCGACAAGCTGATTTCCGAAGCGGAAGATCCCGCTCGCCGTCTGAAGAAGACGCTTGGGCCATGGTCGCTGACCGCCCTGGGCATTGGAGCCATCATTGGCTCCGGCATTTTCGTGCTCACGGGCACCGCCGCCGCCGGAGAATACTTCCAGGCGCCATCCATCCTGCACGCGCAAGTTCTCGATCTCATCGTGAACTTGCTTCGCGGCGGAGGGACGGCGCAAGTCCTCATGCACGGACGCCCGCCCGCGGGTCCCTCGATCGCCATCTCATTCTTTCTGGTAGCCCTGGCTTGCAGCTTCGCTGGACTCTGCTACGCCGAATTGGCATCGATGATTCCCATCGCGGGCAGCGCCTACACGTACTCTTACGCCACGCTGGGCGAAATTTTCGCCTGGATTATCGGCTGGGACCTGATCCTGGAATACGTTGTCAGCAACGTCGTGGTTGCCATCGGCTTCAGCGCCTACACCAAGGCACAATTGGAATCCTTTGGCCTGCACTTGCCCGACAAATGGTCCACGCCGGTCTGGGAAACGGGCCACTGGACAGGCTCTTATTTCAACCTGCCAGCTTTCGTGATCATTTTCATACTCACGGTGCTGTTAGTGCGCGGGGTGCGCGAATCCGCGGAGGCTAATAACGTGATGGTCGCCATCAAGATTGGCGCGATCTTGATCTTCTTGGTCGTCGGTGGCGCACTAGTAAATCCCTCGAACTGGCACCCCTTCGCGCCTTCCGGATTCGGAGGCGTCGTCACCGGTGGTGCCATCGTCTTCTTTACCTACATCGGCTTCGATTCCGTTTCTACCGCGGCCGAGGAGGCGCGCAACCCGCAGCGTGATTTGCCCATCGGCATCATCGGCTCGTTGATCGTCTGCACTATTCTCTATGTCGGCGTTTCCATCGTGCTGTTGGGCATGATGAAGTACACCACCTTCGTCTCCGGAGAAGCTGCCCAGGCCCCCGTGGCGTACGCGTTGCAAGTGCTCGGCGCCAGCCGATGGTCTCGTTCGATCATCGTGATCGGAGCGCTTACCGGGATGATTTCATCGCTCCTGGTCTTCCAATACGGCCAAGCTCGCATCTGGTATGCCATGTCGCGCGACCGCCTTTTTCCCAAGCTATTCTCCAAGGTTCACGCTAAGTTCAAAACGCCTCATTACTCCACCTGGATCGCCGGTTTTGCCGTCGGTATCCCCGCCGGAATCTTTGCCATCAGCGATGCCGCCGATCTCTCGAACATCGGCACGCTTTTTGCGTTTGTTCTGGTGTCACTGGGCGTGATCATCCTGCGCCGCACTCAACCCGACCGCAAGCGGGTGTTCAAAGTGCCCTTCGTTCCATGGTTCCCGTTGGTCTCAATCGTGTTGTGCGGCGGCCTGATGACCGGTCTCACCGTCATCACCTGGCTGCGCTTTGTGATTTGGCTCG
>WNFD01001887.1_pt2 | contig 21098 bp, 18 predicted proteins | sample 5400491 | NCBI WGS metagenome assembly WNFD01 (sample SAMN13153343, study PRJNA577476) | soil metagenome | isolation source: 120 cm saprolite under Douglas fir tree site 2 hole 2 replicate 2 | place: USA:California | collected 2015-04-18
ACCGAACTTTTCCATGTCATCGCCCATGGCAGCCACACCGTCAGGATGGAGGCTGGCGGCATCGCGAAGATAAGAGATCACGTCCTCGACTTTGCCAAAGGGAATGAGATAGCGCAGCGCCTTCTGGCCGGGATAGAGCAAGACGCTCTTGCCGCGATCTTCAGCCACGTAAGCGCCAAAAAGCTCGTGCGGCTCGAAGCCCGCGGACAGGAAGTGAATATCATCGACCAGTGTGTAGGCGACGTTTGCGTCCGCCAGCGCGGAAGGAAGCTGCGGTTCCCAGACGCGCTCGGCCAGCCAGGCTCCAGAGGGGGGATAGCCGAAATGCTTCTCAAGATAGACGGCCAGACGCGTGATTTGCTCGCATTGATCTTCCGGAGGAATCGAGATCAGGATGGGTTCGTAGAAACCGCCACCGACAAGCTCAACCCGGCCGGCCTGGACCAGATTGCGCAGGCGCGCGAAATACTCGGGCCGATGCTTCTCGATCCAGACGAGGAGAGGACCGGAATAGTGGAGACCGAGATGCACGCCGGGATGTTTTTCGAGTTGTTCGATGAAAGGGAGATAACAAGTCTCATACGCTCTTTCCAGGACGTGCTCGAAATTGCCGCAAGGCTGATGGGCGTGAATGAGCAGAGCGAGATGGAAATTCTGCGGCATGGGGACAGTTTTCCCTCTAACATCATAACCCGCTCTGCGAATTTATGAATTCCAGCCGCAGGTGGGATGCGCGAAGTGCGCACCTCGATGAGATGCAGGACACGCCCCTGGAGGACCGGCTTTCGCGGTCCGATCAGGGCGCGGTGTGCTTTAGCACCCAATCAGAGACGGCGTTCAGGGCCTCCGGCGCCATGGTTTCCTGAATGCCACCGTATTCGGTTGGCGAGCCGGTCGGGCTGTGTTGAAAGAGGTGGTTCAACCCAGGTAATTCCGTAGTTTGAAAATCCTTGTTGCCGCCTTCTTGCAAGGCTTTCTCAATTTTGGAGAGATTCTGCTTCGGCGGGACTTGCAGATCCTTTTCTCCATTGAGGGCGAGGACCGGACACGCCGTCTTTTGCAATGCGGGAACGGGATCGTAGTCGAGGTAGTATCGAAACCACGGCGAAACCAGCATGCGGACTTGCGCCTGGACGGCGGAAGGCGAAAGCGCCGCGCCCGTGCTGGTGGACAGCACAAGGTCATTCAGTTTCGCTTCGAGTGCCGCAGGATCTTTTTCCTGCCGTACAAAAGCGTAGGTTTGTTTGTTGAACGCGAGGGTTCTTGCGACTTCACCATCGTTAACGCCGGCGGCTCTCAAGATGAGTTCTGACTGTAGCAAAAGAACGTCTTCACCTTTCAGGCCCGGACCAGCCAGAAGCACGATCCAGGCGACTGTTTGCGACTGCGTCGCAACCATGGGGGCGATTATTCCGCCTTCGCTATGACCGATAAGACCGATTTTTTGAGGGTCGATTTCCTTGCGAGTTTTCAGATAGGCGACGGCGGCTTCGGCGTCGCCGGCAAAATCCTCCGTCGTCGCGTTCGCGTAATCGCCCGTGGACTTGCCGATTCCACGCTTATCGAAACGAAGAACGGCGATGCCTTTTCGCGTCAGGTAATCCGCCAACACGAGAAATGGCCGATGTCCAACAAGAGATTCATGGCGGTCGTTCGGCCCGGAATCACCGAGGAGAATGGCCGCGGGAAACGGACCCTGGCCGCTCGGGAGAGTGAGCGTGCCTGCGAGTGAGATTTTTGCTTTTGCGTTCGGGAAGATGATCTCTTCTTCCTTATACGGATAAGGTTTTACGGGGTTTTGCGGGCGAACCAGTTCAAGAAGCTGGTCCGAGCGCTGAAAATTGAGTTTCCGCTCGACTTCGTTTTGCTTCCAGCTTCCGTTGATAGCCGTTTTCGCGGCGTTAAGCGTGCCGTCATAAACGCCGCTCACTACAGGTATTTCAAAATGAAAGCCCGCGTCTTTCTGGCTCACCTTGATAGCAGGCAGCCCACTGACTCCCTGGTCGGGACTGTCGAGCGCAGCAACGAGGTGCTTCTGATCGTCATGCGAGACATGCAATTGCAGGCGAAGGCGCATGCCGTTGCCCTCCAGAGCGCCTTGCCACACTCCTTCGGCGCTCGCGATGACGTCGGAGGGATTCTTAACACCCGCTCCTGCAGCCTGGCGATGAAAAACAAGCGGCAGGCTTGCGCTGCCTTGCGTCCAGTCACCTTTAATGCTGCGATGATCCGCCGCAAACCTTCCTTCATAGGAAGCGCCTACGGAAGCCACATTGAAATGAAGAGAAGAGTCTTTCAGGCTAAGAGAGGTCACTTCAATTCCGTAGACCCCTTGGTCCAGGCTATCGATGGTGGCTTTGAAAGAACCGTCTTCCGCCTTAGAAACATGCAGAACGAGATGGAGTACCGCTTCGCCCGCTTGAAGCGAACCGGTCCAGTGGCCTTCCAGCGCGGCGGATCTCCGTTGCGGCTGTGGTTTGTGAACGGCCGGAGTCTGGGCCGAGGTCGTCGGAAGAATGGCGAGGCTGAAAAAAGAAATGGCCAAGGCTAGACACGGGGTTCGGGCGTTCACTCAAGACCTCCACGACGCATTCAGGATGGTAGATGATTCCCGGTCCAAAAGAGTTGGCAATGGTGATTTGTGCCAAAGAGCGCGGAGGAGAGGTTCGGCTTACGTCAATACCCAAATATCGGCCCTGCAGTGGGGAAGGCCGACATAAAAAAAGCGGCGCGCTGGAGCGTGCCGCCCAAAACTGCAACAACTGGGTGGGTCCTAAAAGACCGAGCTACTTTCCTTGTTTTGCATACCAGTCAGCGTTGATCGGCGTGAAGCTATTCCACTTTTCCGGGAGATCTTCGAGCGCGAAAATAGCGGTCACCGGGCAAACGGGTACGCAAGCACCACAATCGATGCATTCGGTCGGATGGATGTAGAGTTGCGTCTCAGCCTCGAAAGCCGGTTCATCTTTGCGCGGATGAATACAGTCCACCGGACAGACATCCACGCAGGCGGTGTCTTTTGTGCCGATGCACGGCTCGGCTATCACGTAAGCCATTAAGGGTCTCCTTTATTCGGGCAGCGGACCGGTGGCTCATCCAGCGGAACAGCACACCCGGCAAAAACTCCTTATATCATGCGGCTGCCCGGCGCAACAAGCAGCTAGGGGAATTGTACGCGGGGGGAAGGAGTTTCTCAACCGACAGAGGTATGGATAGAATGGGAACGGAAGGAATGTCCATGAGAATCCAGATTTGTTCTTTCTCGCTCATTTTGCTGGCCGCGGCGGCGGCCCTGGCCGCACCGCAGGCCTCCAAGACCGCGGCTTCCCGGGATCCAGAGCTCATCGGCGCACAGGCCTATCAGAAATTGCTCCAGCAAAACCGCGGGAAGCCGCTGCTGGTCAATTTTTGGGCGACCTATTGCGAACCCTGCCGCGACGAGTACCCCATGCTGAATGAATTGGCGAAGAAGTACGCGCCGCAGGGATTGAAAGTCGTCGGTGTAAGCATGGATGACGATGGCGATTTGATCTTGATGCGGCGTTTTCTGGCCCGTTACAAGCCGGTGTTTCCCAATTACCGGAAAAAAGCAGGCGAGGCGGCGGAGTTCAGACAATTCACACAAGCAGTGCTTCCAAGTTGGAACGGATCTCTTCCGGCTACGTTTTTCTATGGCAAAGACGGCAGGCAGGCGGGACATATGTTCGGCGAAGGCCCGCGGGAAACCTACGAGGCGGCCATTCGAGCGCTGCTTACCTCGGGATCCAACTAACGCCGATCTTGGATGACCACGCCCTCGGGCCAGATGAAGAATTGCACAAAAAGACGAAAAAAATCAAAGGGCTGAAAATTCACGCGCTGACACCAGGAGAAAAACTATGATTCGCAGCGAGAATTTGCGCAGCGGCTACATTCAGGACGATGTCGAGGAATATATTTACGGGCTGCTGCCGGAACGCGATGCCGTTGTCAGGGAGATGGAAGATTATGCCGCGCAGAATCGTGTTCCGATTATTGGACCGGCGGTGGCGCGAATGCTGGCGCTTTTTGTGCACATTTCAGGTGCGAAGCGGATTTTTGAGATGGGCTCTGCCATTGGCTATTCCACAATTTGGCTGGCGCGCGCGGCGGGGCCGAAGGCAAAGGTGTTTTATACGGATGGCGATCCGGAAAAAGCGCGCCGCGCGAAGGATTATTTTCGCCGGGCGGGAGTCGCCAAACGCATCGAGGTGCACGTCGGCGACGCGCTGGAACTGCTGAAGAAAGCTCCCGGCACATTCGATCTAATATTCAATGATATCGACAAGCACCAATACCCTGCCGCGCTGCGCGTGGCCCTGCCCGAGCTGCGCCGCGGCGGCTTGTTCATCACGGACAATACACTGTGGTCGGGGAAGGCGGCACGGCCGGCGGCGCCGGACGACATTCACACGCAGGGTGTCCAAGAATTCAACCAACTCGTGTACGCTTCGAAGCAGCTCTACCCGGTCTTGATCCCGCTGCGCGACGGCGTTACTGTCTGCCGGAAGCAATAGCGCAGAAACGAGCCTCACGGGCGGAAGAAGTTGCGGACGAGGAAACCGAGGTTGGCAGGGCGCTCGGCGAGACGGCGCATGAAATAAGGAAACCAGTCGCGTCCGTAAGGAATGTAGACGCGAACGCGATAGCCATCCTTGACGAGCCGGCGCTGCAGATCGGTGCGCACTCCGTACAGCATCTGAAATTCAAAATCATCCTTGGAAATCTGCTTGGCCGCCGCATGGCGAATCGTCGTAGCGATCATGCGCGGATCGTGCGTGGCGATGCCGTGGTAAAAGCCGCTGGATAGCAGGAGCTGCATCAGACGGACGAAATTGGCATCCACATCGGCTTTCCGTGGAAACGCAACCTCCTCTGATTCCTTGTACGCACCCTTGCACAAACGGATGCGGCAGCCGTACGCCAGTAAATCCGCGACGTCTGTTTCGCTGCGGTACAGATAGGATTGAATGACCGTGCCCACGGCGGGATTCCGCGCTCGAACGCGCTTGACGAGGTCAATGGTGCGCTGCGTATAAAGAGACCCTTCCATGTCGATGCGCAGAAAATTGTCGAAACTCGCAGCACGCTCCACGATGGAGCGAAGCAAGCCTTCGCAAAATTCAATATTGATGTCGAGACCGAGTTGGGAGAGCTTGCCGGAAACGTTGGCGTGCAGCCCTTCCTGAGCAATGCGTTCAAAAACCTCGAGATAGGCATCGCGGGAATGTTGCGCATCAGAAATGGTGGCAACATTTTCGCCGAGGTAATCAAGGCTGGCGAACATGCCCGCGTTGTTGCACCCTCGGGCCGCGGCGATAGCTTCATCCAGCGTTTCGCCGGCGACGAATCGGCGCGCCATGCGGCGCGTGGTGCCATTGGAGGTGACCCAATTGGCGAAGCCTTTGCTGTCGGAAAGCTTGAGCAGGATCGACCGGAGCATGCGGGACTAATTATGGCAGCCCGAGAACCGCGAAACTAGTGTGTGTGCTCTTCGAGAAACTTTTCGGCATCGATAGCCGCCATGCAACCGGAGCCCGCGGCCGTAACCGCCTGGCGGTAGCGATGGTCCTGCACGTCCCCGGCTACGAACACGCCGGGAATTGCGGTGAGGCTGCCATGCTTCGCCAGCAGGTAGCCGTTCGCATCCATCTCGAGTTTGCCCTTGAAGACAGTCGTGTTCGGATCGTGACCGATGGCCACGAATACCCCATCAAGAGGAATTTCGCGTGTTTCCTTCGTCTCCAGATTGCGCAACCGCACTCCTTCGACGGATCCCTGCGGTGCGAGGATTTCCTCAATCACAAACGGAGTGACAAACTCGATCTTTTCGTTGGCCTTCGCGCGGTCAATCATGATCTTGGAGGCCCGGAATGCGTTTCGCCGGTGAATGAGATGGACCTTACTCGCGTAGCGCGAAAGGAAATTGGCTTCTTCCATCGCGGAATCGCCGCCGCCAACCACCGCGATGGGCTTGCCGCGGAAGAAATAACCGTCACAGGTGGCGCACGTGGAAACGCCGTGGCCGATCAGTTCTTTTTCACCTTTCAGGCCCAGCAGACGCGCGGAAGCGCCCGCGGCCACGATCAGCGCTTTCGTTTCATAGGTATCTTTTCCGGCGGTTACTTTGAACGGGCGCTTGCTGACGTCGACTTCCGTGACAGCTCCGGCTTTGAAGTCCGTGCCGAACTTTTGCGCTTGCTTGCGCATGTTTTCGATTAGCTCCGGCCCCATGATGCCGTCCGGGAAGCCGGGAAAATTCTCAACGTGCGTGGTCAGGGAAAGCTGGCCGCCGGGCTCACGCCCGTCCAGAACAAGCGGCTTCAGGTTCGCGCGAGCAGCGTAGATTGCAGCAGTTAGACCGGCGCAGCCGCTGCCGATGATGACGACGTTGTACATTCGATCGTTCTCCATGCATTAGATTCAACACTACAGTCGCCGGATACAACGCAGTGCGGTATTGTAGCATTCCCTTTCCCGCGATTCGGAATGCGGGCAGCCAAATTGGAGAGGCTTTTAACATGAACGGCATTGACCGGTGCGAACGGCCGCCGCTATAGTCCAAGCAAATATCCGGTTGCCCGAGGAGAAAGCCACGATGGATCCGCGCTACCCGATTGGAAAATTTGAAATGCCGGCGCAAGTGACGCCGGCTCGGCGTCAGCAGGCGATCGACGAGATTGCGGCCGCGCCGGCCAAAATGCGCGCCGCGGCCAAGGGTCTGAGCGATTCGCAGCTTGACACGCCGTACCGCGAAGGCGGCTGGACGGTGCGGCAGGTCGTGCATCACGTTCCGGACAGCCACCTCAATGCCTACGTCCGATTGAAGCTGGCGCTCACCGAGGATAAGCCGACAATCAAGCCCTACGACGAAGCGGCCTGGGCCGAACTGGCCGACTCAAAATCGACACCCATCGAGGTCTCGCAGACGCTGCTGGACTCGGTGCACAGCCGCTGGGACCGGCTATGGCGCTCGTTGAAGCCCGAACATTTTGCGAGGGTTCTCGTCCATCCTGAACATGGCGAGCGCACCGTGGACTGGCTGCTGTTTCTTTACGAGTGGCACGGGAAGCATCACATCGCGCATATTACGGAGCTGCGCAAGAAAAAGGGCTGGTAGAAAGGACAAGGGAGTCGTTCGTTTTTGCGCTCGACTTTGTCGCTCCTTTCGCCCGGAGGAAAGGTTGGCGACTGCAGTTGTGTGGCGCGCGGCGCTCCGGCTCGTGTACGATGATCCGGTACAAAGAGGAGACGCATGAGCCGGCCGGCAGGAACTTACGCTATTTTTGAAACTTCACTGGGAAACATTGTAGTGCGCTTGCTCGAAAACGAAGCGCCCAAGACAGTCGCGAATTTCGTGGGACTTGCCGAAGGCACCAAGGAATTCACGAACGAAAAGACCGGACAAAAAGAAAAGAGACCCTTCTACGACGGATTGATCTTCCATCGCGTGATTCCGCAATTCATGATTCAGGGCGGCTGCCCTGAGGGCACCGGAACGGGCGGGCCGGGCTACAAATTTGCCGACGAATTTCATCCCTCGCTGAAGCATTCGAAAGCCGGGAAGCTCTCCATGGCCAACTCTGGGCCAGTCACGAACGGCAGCCAATTTTTCCTCACCGTGGCGGCGACGCCCTGGCTGGACAACCGCCACACCATCTTTGGCGAAGTCGTCGAAGGCCAGGAAGTAGCGGACAAAATCTCGAATGTGCAGCGCGATTCGAATGACCGGCCGCGAACACCTGTGTCCATCACAAAGTTGCGCATCGAGCGCGTCGCCTAAGCGGACGCTATTGCAATGCTCACGCCCGAGCGACTATTCCGATTCATGATCGAATTGATCTTCGTCTTGCTCGGCGTTTTGTTGGCATGGCTGGGCCTTGCTGGGCCTGCTCACGGCAGAACCGTCGATCGGCACGGCACCGCGTGGCTGATTCTCAGCGTAGCGCTGATCGTGTGGGGCCTGCGCGCGCTGTACAGTCCTGGCCAGTGGTGGCTGCGGTGGCAGAACTGGACGCGTGGCCTTTCGCTCGCACTTCTGGGCGTCCTCATGCTCGTGATTTCACGCGTACCGTTCCTCTGGGTTGGTCCGATGCTCGCGGCAGGCGGCGGCCTGCTCATGCTGCGCGGCATGATTGCCGCGTATTTGATCTTCCGTCCGCGGTAAAAGAGATTTTTCCGCAATAGCCGGGGGGCGAATCTCAAGCTAACTGCTTTTTTGCCCTTCTTTCTTTCTCTTCCGCTTCCACTATAATCCTCATAACAGATGGCCCTCCCAGCGTTTGGGATCCGCCAGGGGCCGTCAAATCACTTCATCGAAAAAATAAAGGAGAACGTCCGTGCTGAAAGAGTTCAAGCAATTCGCCATGCGAGGCAACGTGTTGGATATGGCGGTCGGCGTCATTATCGGCGCGGCCTTTGGAAAGATTGTCTCATCGCTGGTGGAAGATGTAATCATGCCGCCGATCGGTCGGCTGCTCGGCCCCGTGGATTTTTCGGCACTGTTCATCAACATGGGCCGCGTACCGTACGCAGCGCTGGCGGACGCAAAGGCCCACAATGCGGCGACACTGAACTACGGGATTTTCCTGAACAACGTGATTAATTTCCTGATCGTGGCTTTCGCCGTATTCCTTGTCGTCCATCAGGTGAACCGCTGGACCAAGAAACCGGAAGCCGCCGCTGCGCCAACAACCAAAGACTGCCCCGAGTGCGCGATGACCATTCCCATCGCTGCGAAGCGCTGCGGTCACTGCACAGCGCAGCTCGCCTGAAACCGTCAATAACGGCAGGCCATTATATGTTGACAAGAACAATTGCTGCTGAGACGAAAGGAAGTCAACACACAAGGCAACGCTTAGAACTAGGAACTGAAAACTGACTTGTTTCAGGCCTTCGGAACTTTCTTTTTCTGGTTGGCTTCGAGATGCGCACGCAGCCGGTTGACCACGATGTCCTCGTGCCCTTCTTCCACCTCTTTTTGCACTTCTTCCAGCGCAAAGTGCACGACGTCATGATGGTGCATTTCCAGTGGCGCTACGGCATCGCTGAAACGCAGCCACAACCGGTGCAGCAGATTAACCTCATTGGCGGTCAGATTGGGCGCGTGCGGCCCGAGGACTTTGTAAATCTTGTCCCCATTGGGCATGTGAATTTCCAGGTTGAATTGCGGCTTTTGGTCGCCGAGTTTTTCCCACGCTTCGCCGATCTGTCTCGCTTGCTCCTCATTCGATTCCTTTGTTGAACGCCCCGCAACAATGGTGCTGGATTGCAGTGAAGTCGCAGCGCGCAGGATGCCGTCCCACAAATCGTTTGCGGCGACGACTGCGAGGCGAATCGACTTGCCTCGTTTTTCGGCCATGGAGAGCGCTTGGGAGAAAAGCTGTTGCTCGATGCTGCCGAAAAGCTGATCGGCCTCGAATTCGTTTTCGCCCGAAGCCGAGCGGCGCAACAGGCGGACATGGAGTACGACAACATCGCGGCGCCCGGGCTTAATGCGGTCAAGCACATTTCCAAGATGATAGAGGGCGTAGTGATTGCTTATCGGAACGAGGATGTTGCCCGGACGCGCACCCACGGCTTCGGGTGTCAATTCCGATTCCAGCTCGAGATTGAACTGGTCCATCTCGACGCGGGATGCGCCGCCGTGTCTACCCCGGCGTTCCGAAATCGTGAAGACGATGTAAAGCAGAACGGAAAACGTTGCGCCCGCCATCGTGGCGACAGGTTTGGTGAACAGGTTTACGACGGCGATCAAAAACAGTATCCCCGTGATCAACCCCAGTCCCACAGGAATCTGTACGCCTCGGAAAGTGAAATTCAGCGGAACCTGAAATTCGCGCTGGCCAGGACTGGTGTAGCGGAGAACCAGCACCGCGAGGCCGTTCATCGCGAAGCTCCAGATCACCCCGAAAGCGTAAAGGTTCGCAAGAAACGTGACGTTTCCGCGGCTGATGATGATGGTGATGATCTGCAGCGCCACGACGATATTTATGATGCGATGGCTCGTGCCAAACCGTTTGTGCGGCTGCCGGAACCAGGCGCTGAGCACGCCGTCTTCAGAAACGCGGTTCAGTACGCCGTTGGAGCCGACGATGGCCGTGTTCACCGCGCCCGCCAGGATCAGGGTTCCGACAACAACGACGAAGCCGTGGAATATCAGGCGGACAAAAAATGGCCCTTCAAGATTCATCGCCAGTCCGCCGATCAGGTTTTCCAGGAACTGCTGGCGCACAGCGTCCGGAATGATCATCACGGCAAAAAAGGAAACCAAGGAGGTAAAGACTAAACTGTAGACAAAAATAACCGCGCCGGCCTTTTTCAGGTTGGGGAGCTTGGGGCTTTCGATTTCGCGATAGACCTGCGCCAGCGATTCCTCGCCGCTCATTGCCAGGACGGAGTGTCCGAGGGCGATGAAAATCGCGATGATGCCGAACATGTGAGGAAGACTGCTGTGTGCCAGCCAGCCGAGGGCGCTGGTGCTCAGCCGGAGGTTGCGCGGGTGCGGCCACGGAGGAAGCGCGGAATGGCGCACCGCGATCGTGTAGACACACCAGGCAATGAGCATCACCACCATCACGGTGACCAGCTTCATGATTTGCAAAGCCTTTTCGCTGGACTCGGCAACGCCCTTGGTGTTCTGCCACCAGAAATAAAGCGTGACCGCGACGGCAAAGCTAGCGGCAATAAAACTGATTGTTCCAGAAGCGAGCGGGCCGCTCACGCGAAAATACTGCAGAAGTTCGTTGATCAATCCTGCAAGATACTGGCCCGCCGCGACGCCGCTGATCGGGCCCGTAAGGATGTAATCAAACATGAGCGCGGAAACACTGAATTTCGCAAGCGTCCCGCCGAGGGACATCTTCACGGCGCGGTACACGCCGCCGCGCACGAACATGCTGCAGCTTTCCACGTAAACCGCACGCACGGCGTAAGAAAACAGCATGATGGCGAGGATGAACCACGGTGCGGTCTTGCCGATGTAGCCTTCGGCTTCGCCGCCGGCGTAGTACGCGGAGGAGGCTAGGTCGTTCAGCACGATGGCCGCCGCCCGCCAGAACGAAATGAATGTCAGCAGGGCTGTAGTGGCGACGATGACACGCGGAATACCGTTGCCACGGCTGCCCGCGGCAGCAGGGCTATGGGGAGTACTGCTCATGTATGGGTTGCGCTAACTTGCAGGTTGAAATGCTCGCATTTTTAAGGCACTAAGTCTAGCCGGACATCCCGGTGAATTACCAAAACGCTCTAGCACGCGGCCGCGCGAAAGGCTTTGGCGCATTCGGCGCAAGGGCAGATGTTACGGAGATGGTCATAGCTATAAATGCCGGTGGAGTGGCCATCTGTGAAGCTGATCTGAATGGCGTAGTTGCCCACCTGGGTGGCAGCCTGAGCGCGCGGCTTAGGCTTGAACATGGGCAGTGCGGGAGATGACTTAAATGACGAAGCTAACTCGCCGAGCGACGCCTTCTTCTCCCGCGCGTCGTTGCAGGTGGCGCAGGGGCATTCTTCGCGCAAATAGGCAAACTCGTAGTGGCTCGCATGGCCGTCAGCCCAGGTGATATCCACACCGGTGCCGTTCGAAACGTGAATCTTGATGCTCGTTGGTTTCTTTCGCGGGTCGAGAGGAGTCGGCATGGTTTGCGTATGCGATCAGCCCTTGGACTTGTCGTCGCAGCAGTCACCTGGCGGAATGGGATTCCCGTGCGGGCAAGTCTTCGGGTGCCCGAGGAACGTGCAGATACGCTGGTCCAGTTCCGGGCTGATGATGTGTTCGAATTTGCAGGCTTGCGTGTGCGCCTCGGAATCGTCAATGGAAAAAGTGTCCTTGAAGAGGCGCTCGGCCAGGCGGTGACGCCGGACGACGTCGCGTGCGCGCTGACTGCCAACGGGCGTGAGCTGCACTTCCCCGTTTTTCATTTGCACTAAGCGCAGATCGGACATGCGCGACAGAACGCGCGTGGCGGGCTCATCGTCCACCACTGGCAGACGCCCCGATGGGCCGGTGGCGTGAAGGCGCTCCGCTTGCGCCGGCTTCCCTTCTTCGCCGCAGACCCAAATCTGCTCGAGGAGATGATCGAAACGAATCTCGTCATCGGTGGAAATGGGCGTGCAACAGTCCGCCGTGTCGGCGAGAGGACAAGCCAGCGGATGGCCCGGCCCGTGCTGCGCGGTGTCAAAGTGAAGATGACCGTGTGCAAGTTCAATACGGCGGTCAGCCTGGCGCGCGATGTCCGGGTCGTGAGTGACCATCAGGATGGTGTGGCCAGCGTTGTGCAGCTCGCGGAAAATCTGGATGACGATAGCTTCGTTGGCTTCGTCGAGATTTCCGGTCGGCTCGTCGGCGAGAATGATCTTCGGCTGATTGATCAACGCGCGCGCGATGGCCACGCGCTGCTGCTCCCCGCCGGAGAGTTGCGCGGGGAGATGCGTCAGCCGATCGCCCAGGCCTACGCGCTTCAGCGCCTCTCCGGCCTGCTCTTCGTCCGTGACGCTATGGAAATACTGCGCGAGCATCACGTTTTCCAGCGCCGTCAGATACGGCACGAGATGAAATTGCTGGAAGACGAAGCCGACTTTTTCCGCGCGGTATCGCACTAGTTCGTTTTCACGAAGTTTCGAAAGGTCGACGCCGTCAACCACCACACGGCCGGAAGTGAGCGTGTCCAGGCCCCCGAGAATATTGATGAGCGTGGTTTTCCCGGAGCCGGAAGGCCCCATGAGCGCGACCCATTCGCCCTTGTTCACGTCGAAGCTCACATCGCCGAGCGCGCGCAGTGAGCCGTACTGTTTGATCAAATTTTCGATGACCACTTGCTTCGCCGCAGTTTGCGGCGGCGCTTGAACCACGGAACTCACGCTTCACCCCTGAACACCGATGCCGGGCGGATGCTGGCCAGCCGCCGCAGCGGATACGCACTGATGATCGCCACGATGATGGTCAACGCCACCGCCACAGGATACACAATCAAACGCGGCCGCGCTGCCACGTCAAAAACCACTTTGCCCAAACCGATCGATAGAAAGATGCCAGCCGCCGCACCAATCATTCCTCCAGCAAGTCCAAGCAACGCCGCCTCCGCAAGAAATAGCCGCAGCACGCGGCGCATCGAGCCGCCGATGGCCTTCATCAAGCCAACATCCATCTTCCTTTCCATCGCCACGTTGGTCATCGCCGCCATCACGCAGAGTGCGGTCAGCAAGAGCACGATGCCGACGGTCGCCGTTAGAAGCCCGCTGATGCGGTTGTAAATCTTCGCTTCGCCTTCGGTGAATTGGCGGATAGGGCGGACCTCGGCGTTGGGTAGTTGTGCGGTCAATTTGGATTGAAAAGCCTCAATCTCTTTCGGAGTACCCGCGTAGCTCACCTGTACAAGGCTAACTTGTCCGTTCAATCGAGCGAGACGCTGCGCCAGTCCTAGATCAACAAAAACCTGGTCGTCTGAAGCGTCACCTACCGAAATGATTTGAAGCACGTGCACCCGTTCCATCCGGCCTCCAAGGAACAATTCCAGGTAATCGCCTTTGGCGAGGCCTAAGATTCTTGCGATCTTTTCGCCAGCAAGACACTCGTAATTCAGTTCATCCGGCTCCCAGGGCGTCAGTTGGGGGAACTTCCTTCCGGCAACCAGCGGGAGGTTTGCCAAACTTGTCCCCACAATTACTGCCTGAGTACTTTCCCGCTGCGGAACATACACGCTGCTCGCCTTCCCCAACCCGGCCACAATATAGAGAAACGGTACTACTGGAATTCCCGGGTACGCTTGCTCTCGAATTCTGCTTATAAAATGTACGTCGTCCCGCAGCGTAGAACCGGTTGCCATATCCGAGGAGCCGCGTGGCGCTACTACAAAATTCGCGCCGAAGGCGCGAAATTCGGTGGTAAGCCGGCGTTTCGCATCCACTTGCAGATTGAGCAGCGCGGCGGTGACGGCGGCGCCCGCTCCTAACGCCAACATTATGACGAAGAGGCGGCCGCGATTGGCGCCAAGCAGGCGGCGAATGATGCGCCAGAACATCGCTCGATTGGTTGTGCGATGGTCGGCCATCATTCGCCTCGCAGGATGGGCGCCGGCTCGTAGCGCGAAGCACGGTGCAGCGGGAACGCGCTGCCAAGAATCGTGACGCCGGCAGCCAGTGCGATGATCACAGAAAAGACGATCAGCGACGGCGCTGGCGCCACGCCGAAGATTTTCTCTCCGACCAAGCGCGCCAGAATAATCCCCAGCGCATAACCGGCTCCTCCGCCGACGAACGCAAGCAAAAGTTGTTCTGCCGCAAGCAGGAAGCCGACGGTGCCTGAGCCCGCACCCAGCGCTTTCATCAAGCCAATCTCCGTGCGCCGTTCGATCACAGAAGCCGCCGAAGATGCCCCTACAGCGAGCGCTGCCGCGAGCAACGCCGCTCCCGTGACCAACCACAGCAACACTCGCACGCGCGTAAGAATCGCGCCTTCCCCTTCTGCCACGCGGCGAATCACGCGTACGTCCGTTCCCGGCAATTCCTGCTGAATCTGAAACGCGATCGAAGAAATATAGGGGGAGCAGAACCACGTGTCGTATTCCTTAGGGGTGAAAGTCTTCGGGTCGCGCTTCGCAAACGCATCTTCCGGCTTCGTCAGCGCGCTCACATACAGCCGACGATAAGCACCCGGCTTGGCCGAAATGTTTTGCGCAATCGCGATTGGCGCGACGATCGCGTCATCTTCCGGGCCCCCAGTGGAAAGGATCCCCACAACCCCAAGAATTTGTCTGTTATCGCTGTCTCCGACCAAAATTGCGTCTCCAATCTGTCGGCCTGTCTTCCGAGCGAAACTGGCTCCTACCACGCACTCAGCCGCATCTTCTGAAAACCAACGCCCCTCGACTGTCCACCAAGGATTGGTTTTTTCAATGCCAGTTACGAATCGAGTCTGGAGATCGGGAGTCCAAATCGAATGCTGAGACCACGTTCCAATCAGTGTTGCCGAAAGTGAAGGAACGAACCCACTACTTATGGGCTTCGGGAGTATTGCGGTTTTGATGGGAACTTCCAGGATTGGTGCAAACCCCACAATATTGTTGTGCCAGAAAATCGTTTTCAGTTTGGGCAGATCGGCTTCCGGCAGATACGCTCCTGCGTTCACAGGACGGTAATCCACGCCGCCGATTTCGAGCGGGAGGGAATCCGCCTGCGGCGTGACTAACAGATTGGCCCCCAGACTGCGGAATTCCTTCGCCAGCCGGTCGCCCACATCCAGCGACACGCTCAGGGCCGCCGTGGCTACGCCCATGCCCAGCGCCAGCGCCGCTCCGGTGAGGAGCTTGTGGCGTGGTCGGCGTCCAAAAGAATCGGCAACGAGTCGCAGGAACATAAAATTGTTGGTCGCGCGAGTGAAGGGCACGAACCAGAGTGCCGCTACTGAGGAATCTCCTTCGCGGCTTGTGTCAACGACGAAATATCGATCACCAGGTCTCCGCCATCCACGCGCGACGGCACACCGATGGGATTACAGCCGCCCTGATTGCCAATCGACGGAATGTAAATCGCCGAGGCGCAGTGCCGGCAAATGACGTTCTGTCCATCCTGCCGGTAGCCTTCCGCACCGCAGATGCGGCAGGCATCCAGCGCCACTCCCCATCCGTTCGGTTTTTTAATGATCATGAACCGGAGCGATTGCCCGCCCACATTCACGGTGAAAAGATGCAGGCTGCCATCCTGAACTTCGCCGACCGGCACGCGCACGATATCGCCGGCAGCGTTAATCGGCCGGGCCGTCGGCGGCGCCGAGTTTGCCCGCGCATAGATGAAATCCGCGGTCAGCACCAGAATCACTGTGAGAGAGGCGATTGCCGCGGCCATCATCCAATTCCGCTGGCGCCGGCTTTGCGATTCGAGCAGCCGCTTCTCCGCGTCATTCATCGTTCCCCGGCCGCTCTTGTCATGGTTAGCCCCTTGCCATTCGCGCAAGACCAACAGCGTCGCTGCGCCAAAAATGAAAACAAAAAAGAACAGTTCGTTCCGGACAATAGGTCCCAGGATCGTCATCTCCGCCTTGCTCGAAGGCAGCCAGCGTGCTTCGCTCAGTTCGTGCAGGCCGGTAAGCGCGAGCTGAAACGAGACGAGCATTAGAATGACGGTCGTCGCGGCGAAAAACCGGTGCAGCGGTATGCGCAGCGTGCCCTTAAAGAAGAAAAGCCCCACCGCGACCGCCCCGGCAATCCCCACAATCGTCCCAATCCAAGTTTGCAGCCCTTCGCTGGAAAGCTCCACGGCGCGCAGAATCAGCGCCAACTCCGCCCCCTCGCGCAGAACCATCAAAAACACAAAAAGAAATATTCCCCAGCCGGCCGCCCGGCCAGCTTTCTCCGCGTAGGTCTCCACCTTGGCCTCGATCTCTTTTTTCAGGTGGCGCGCAACGCGGTTCATCCATACGATCATCGTAATAACGAAGATCGCGGCGACCAGGAGCATAAGCCCTTCGAAGCCGTCTTCGCTGATGCGCCAGCGCTCCAGCGCCACCGCCACGCCCAGGCTGAGCGCCGCAGCCGCTGCTACTCCGTACCACACGAAACGCGCCAGGTGCCCGCGGCCCGTGCGCGAAAGATAGACAAGGATTATGCCGACGACGAGAGAAGCTTCAACGCCTTCACGAAGTGCGATGAGGAGAGCCGAAAGCACGCAGACTCCAGTTGTAAGTAATTTGCAACTACAATCTAAGTGTACCGCACGGAGGAACTTCCGTCAACCGGACCAGCTTGGTCCTATATCCTCTGCCAGGTTAGGTTATCCTATTTGACGCTCATGCGTACCCTCCGCCGTAGCGCCTCGTTGCTCTTGTCGCTGCTGCTTTGCGCTCAGCTTCCTGCGCAAACGCCGTCGCCGTCGCCACTCAATGGCGCAACGGTGCACCCAGATCCCAAGCGCGCGCAGAAAGCCGCTGAGCGGGGCGACAAGGCGGTAGCAGCGGGGCGAATCGATGAGGCCCTGGCAGCTTACGAGGAGGCCGCGCGTTACGCCCCGCAGGATGCCTCCATCGTGGAGCGGAGTGCGGCGCTTCGTTCCAAGCTGGTTCGCGCCTACGCCGAGGCTGCAGAACGCGATGCCTTGGCAGGCCGTTTGACTGAGGCCACCGAGGAATTGGGAGCTGCGCTACGGATCGATCCCGGAAACACGATTGTTCAGGAACGCCTCGGTCAACTTGCTGCCATGGAGGACTCGCCACGCGCAAAGCCGGCGGCCAAAATCTCTGGCTTGCCGCAGCTGCAGCCGCAACCCGGAAAGCGCAACCTGAATCTGCGTGGCGATACCAAGACGGCATATGAACAGATGGCCGGCCTTTTCGGCGTCAAAGCGGCCTTCGATCCGGACGTCGTCGCCAGAAACGTGCAGCTGCGCGTTGACAATGTGGATTTTTACACGGGTATGTCCCTCCTCGGCACGCAAACCGGGACCTTTTGGCGCCCCTTGAACCCCACCTTGATGTTTGTCGCTCCAGACACGCCCGAGAAGCGGCGGCAGTACGGATTGCAAGCGGAGCAGACCTTTCCACTCTCCGCAGCCGTCGGCCCCGAAGATGTCACCGAGTTGCTGCGCGTCCTGCGCGACATCACCGGAGGTACGCGCATTGATATTGACACTCGCAGCCGCACCATCACCATGCGCGACACGCCGGAGCGGCTCGCCCTTGCCGGTGAACTGATCGAACAACTCGAGAGGGCTCGCGGTGAAGTTATGCTGGAAATCGAGCTCCTGGAGGTCGACCGCAACAAGGCGCGCGAACTTGGAATTACACCTCCGGCTTCCGAGCAACTCATCGCCCTGAATACCAACGACCTGAACAAGCTCAAATCGTCGACGAACCTGACGAACCTGCTCACCAATATTCAACAAGTCTTTGCAGGGAAGGGTTTCTCCAGCATTCCCGCCGTCGTTGCCGTCGGCGGCGGCCTCTCCACTTTTCTGCTCACGCTTCCGAGCGTCGCTGCCAACTTCTCCGACACTCTCTCACTGGTTCAGAGCGGCCGCCAGGTGCTGCTGCGCGCGCAAGATGGCAAGCCGGCCAGTTTTTTCGTCGGCGACCGCTTTCCCATCACGCTCTCGCTGCTCTCCGGAAGTTTGGGGAACGCCAGCGCATTGACGGGAGTGCCGGGTTCCACAATTTTCCCGGAGACCAGCCTCGCAGTCGGGGCCAATCCGTCCGCGTTGGTCGCAAATAATTTCACCGGCGGCACGCTCCCTGATCTGGCGGTTGTTTTTGACGATGCCAAGGCCAACACCTTTGTGATCCTGCAAAATCAGGACAATGGAAACTTCACCCAGGTAACGCCATCGCCGATCACCCTGGGCGCCAACGAAACGGGCCAAGTCGCCATTGGCACCGGGGTTTTCCGCAACGACCTCAAAAAGTTCTCCACCACCCAGCCGCCGGACGTGGTCCTGGTAAATTCCACTTCGAACAATGTTTCGGTCTTATTGGGGAGCGTCGACGCCAATAACAAAGCCAACGGCTTCTTTACCGAAGCGCCGGGCTCGCCGATCCCTGTCGGCACGAGCACGAATCCCAGCAATAATCCAAGGTCCGTGGTCGTCGCCGATTTCAACGGCGACGGACTTCTGGACCTCGCCGTCGCCAATCAGGGTGACAATTCCATCTCACTTTTCCGGGGACAGGGAGATGGCACGTTTGTGGAGTTTCCAGGCTCGCCTTTCAAGCTGACGAATACCACCACGATTTCGGAGACCGCACCGGTAGCAATGGTCAGCGCAAATTTTCGGAACCGCACCAACACCGTCAATAACGCCGCTGAACAAGACCTTGCCGTCGTCAATCAAGGCTCGAACAATCTTGCGATTCTGCTCAGCTCAGTTGATCAGAATCTGAATGTCACTCTTACGGAAGCTCCCAATTCTCCGATCTCAGTGGGAACTACTCCGGTGGCGATCGCATCGGGAGACTTGAACGCCGACGGCGTGCGGGACCTTGCCGTGGTGAACCAGGGCGATAATTCTGTGTCGGTCTTGCTGGGAAGCGGCAATTTGGACGGCACTTTCACCGCAGCTACGGGCTCTCCGCTGCCGACCGCGACGACTCCTGCTGGAATCGTGATCGCCAATTTTGCAAACGGCACCGTACCAGACCTCGCGGTGACGAACAAAGGCTCCGCTACGGTGGGCGTTTATCTCGGCCTAGGAAAGGGCACTTTTGCCTCACGCATTGAACTGAACACTCCCGCGGGGCCTACGGCAGTCATCGCGTCGCCATTGACAACCAGCGGTCTTCCCGACGTCGCCTTGGTGTCCCAGGATTCCGCCGCCACCCAGGGCGAGGTAACCGTGATTCAGGATTCCACGAATTTCGCCAACAGCTCAACCGTCGGCGTGGCGCAGACACCCTATCCGGCATCGGAATATGTCGATCTCGGCGTGAAAATAAAAGCGACGCCCACGCTTCACCCCAACCATGAAGTGACTCTGCTGCTCGACTTCGAAATTCGCTCACTGGCCGGCTCCAGCGTGAACGGGATTCCGATCATTTCCAATCGGACGCTGACGCAAACCGTTCGCGTCAAACAGGACGAACCGACCGTGATTGGCGGTCTCACCGACGCGGAGGAAACCCGCTCCATCACCGGGCTGCCGGGCTTCGCTAATCTTCCCATCGCGGGATACGTGTTCGGAGGGCGGAGCAATTCACGCCAGGACACGGAACTTCTGATTCTCGTCACCCCGCGAAAACTGCGCCTGGCGGATCACCTCACTCGGACCATTTTCGTGGGCCGCGGCGATACCGGAGGACGCGGCACCGCCGGTCCAGGAACACTCCAGTCACCTGCGCCACAGCCGCAACCTTAAGCCCGTGAATATCAGGATCCCCGGGGCCTGCCACTCTGGCGATCTGCACTTTGTTGGGAGACGAATTTGCGTTCGCGCCTGGATGAGCTACGGCAGAGCTTCGAACACGACGATTGGCTGGTACGTGCGCGGCACGACGGCTTCGGCAATGGCGATGAGTTTATCCTGCTGGCTGAATACGCGCAGCCGCGGCGGCTTCGGTTCACCGCCATCGAGTTGCGTAGTCGCGCCGGGAGGCAGCTGGACGCGGCCCGGCTGAAGCTGCGCGAGCGTAATATTGAACTTCGTGCCGTGACGCACGCGCTTTTCGACCACAGGTAAAACATTAACCCGCGGAAAATTAGTCAGCAGGCTTTCGAGTGGGATCAGGCAATCCGCAAATTTCCCGGCCTGCTTGGCTTCGGCGAGTTCCTCGAGCGTGATCGCCTGCTCCAGCGAAAATTCTCCCACGGCCGTGCGCGTGATTTTCGCCAGGTGCGCGCCGCACCCGAGTTTCTCTCCCACCTCGTGCGCCAGCGAACGGATGTAGGTGCCGGAAGAACACTCGATGACAAAACGCGCGATGCTGCCCTCAATCTCCTTCAATTTGTACTCGTAAATCTCGACTTCGACGGCCTTCAACTCCACAGTCTGTTTTTTGCGCGCCAGCTCATACGCGGGGCGCCCTTTCACTTTCTTCGCGGAAAAGGACGGCGGCGTCTGTTCGAACCGCCCGATTCGCTCCACAGCAAATTTTTCGACGGCAGCAGCATCCAATGCCGGCGCGGTGTCCGGCCCTTGTGCCTCGCCATCGGAATCGTACGTATCCGTCGCGAAGCCGAAGCGGAAGCCCGCCTCATAACGCTTGCGGCGCCCGGCATAAAATTGCACGAGCCGCGTAGCCCGGCCAAGCAGCAGCACGAGAACACCGGTCGCCAGCGGATCGAGTGTGCCTAGATGTCCGATCTGCCGGAAGCCCGCCAGATGGCGCACGGCATCGACCACGTCGTGCGAAGTTTTCCCTTTCGGTTTATGGATGACGAGCGCGCCGTCGATCGGCGCCGGATGTGGTTGTCGTGGCATTCTCGAAATTAAGGATTCCTACTTGCGCCAAAAGACCAAGAACCAAGCACTAATGCGCCGCGGGCGGATCCTTCTTCATTTCCTTCAAGAGCCGCTCGATGCGCTCCACGTGTTCTTGCGAAAGATCCAAAATGAAATGCAGTTCCGGCACGCGGCGGAGTTGCAATCGTTCGACCAGCTCCCGG
>WNFD01001950.1_pt1 | contig 21088 bp, 19 predicted proteins | sample 5400491 | NCBI WGS metagenome assembly WNFD01 (sample SAMN13153343, study PRJNA577476) | soil metagenome | isolation source: 120 cm saprolite under Douglas fir tree site 2 hole 2 replicate 2 | place: USA:California | collected 2015-04-18
GGTGGAACCGAGGCGAATGCGCTGGCGCTGACGCCTGGGCTGCGGCGCGATTCCGGACTTCCGGTCGAACGGTTGTTGGCCTCGGCCATCGAGCACGCCTCGGTGCTGGCAGGTGGGCGGTTTCCGACCCAAGCGATCGGCACGATCGGCGTAACCGGTTCCGGCCTTTTGGATCTGGACCGCCTGCGCGCGCTGCTCCAAAGCGGGCCCCCCGCGCTGGTATCGGTGATGCTGGCCAACAACGAGACCGGTGCGGTGCAGCCGGTGGCGGAAGCTGCTGAGATCGTCCATGCCGCGGGCGGCCTGCTGCATGTCGATTCGATCCAGGCATTTGGAAAAATACCCTTCAATATCAATTGCTTGAATGCTGATCTGATCACGGTTTCCGGGCATAAGATTGGCGGACCGAAAGGCGTGGGCGCGGTGGTTCTGGCCGAGGGGGTGCGGGGACTTGAGCCGCTGCTGCGTGGTGGCGGCCAGGAACTGGGGCGCCGGGCAGGGACGGAGAATGTTGCTGCTATTGCGGGGTTCGGGGCGGCGGTGAAGACCGCCATGGATTCGCTCCGGAATGATGCGATTCGCTTCGAAAACCTGCGGAATCGGCTTGAAACGGGCTTGCGGCAGACGCCAGGGGCAATTGTATTCGCCGACGACGTGCCGCGTCTGCCGAATACCACGCTTTTTACGGTTCCCGGGATGAGGGCGGAGACCGCCGTCATCGGTTTCGACCTCGAAGGTATCGCGGTTTCCTCGGGTTCCGCCTGCTCTTCGGGGAAGGTTCAGCCCTCGCATGTGCTGGAAGCCATGGGATTCGGCCCCGAAATCGCCCAGGGAGCCGTGCGGCTCAGTCTGGGCTGGTCCACGTCGTCAGCGGACATTGATCGCTGTCTTGAGGCTTGGCGAAAGCTCGCCGGTACCCTACTTAAGGGTAGCGACGAAACACTGCTTGAACGGTTCTAAAGGCAGGTGATTTCCGCCGGGAAACATCGTAAAGCTTTGGAATGATCCACCGCGGTCCTTGAAACCGCGAGCGGAGGATGAGAATGGCTGCCGTACAAGAGACCGTTGATCGGGTTCGCCGGATCGACGTCGACCAATATCGATATGGATTTGAGACGCTTATCGAGTCCGACAAGGCCCCGAAGGGGCTATCGGAAGATACCGTCCGCTTCATCTCAGCGAAAAAGAACGAACCGGCCTGGATGCTGGAGTGGCGGCTGGAAGCCTATCGCCGCTGGCTGACCATGACCGAGCCGAAATGGGCGCGCGTCCATTATCCCAAGATCGATTACCAGGATCTCTATTATTACTCGGCGCCGAAGCCGAAGAAGACGATCGGCTCGCTCGACGAGGTCGATCCGGAGATTCTCAAGACCTACGAGAAGCTCGGCATTCCGCTCCGCGAGGTTGAGGTGCTGGAAGGCGTGGTGCGTCCTGAGGGCGAGCGCAAGATCGCGGTGGATGCTGTCTTCGATTCGGTATCGGTGGCGACTACCTTCCAGAAGGAGCTGAAAGCCGCCGGCGTGATCTTCATGCCGATCTCGGAAGCGATCCGCGAGCATCCGGAACTGGTGAAGAAATATCTCGGCACGGTGGTGCCGACCTCGGACAATTATTTTGCCACGCTGAACTCGGCGGTGTTTTCCGACGGCTCGTTCGTCTACGTGCCGCCGGGCGTGCGCTGCCCGATGGAGCTGTCGACTTACTTCCGCATCAACGAGCGCAACACCGGGCAATTCGAGCGCACCCTGATCATCGCCGACAAGGGCGCTTACGTCAGCTACCTCGAAGGCTGCACAGCACCTCAGCGTGACGAAAACCAGTTGCACGCGGCCGTGGTCGAACTGGTTACGCTCGATGACGCCGAGATCAAATATTCGACGGTGCAGAACTGGTATCCCGGCAATTCCGAAGGCAAGGGCGGCATCTACAATTTCGTCACCAAGCGTGGCGACTGCCGCGGCAACAATTCGAAGATTTCCTGGACCCAGGTCGAGACCGGCTCGGCCATCACCTGGAAATATCCGAGCTGCATCCTGCGCGGCGACAATTCGCGCGGCGAGTTCTACTCGATCGCGATTTCGAACGGTCACCAGCAGGTCGATTCCGGCACCAAGATGATTCATCTGGGCAAGAACACCACCTCCAGGATCATCTCCAAGGGCATCGCCGCCGGCGTGTCGCAAAACACCTATCGCGGCCTCGTTACCGCGCACCGCAAGGCGACCGGCGCTCGCAATTTTACGGCGTGCGACTCACTGCTGATCGGCGACAAATGCGGCGCACATACCGTGCCCTATATCGAGGCCAAGAATTCGTCGGCGCTGTTCGAGCACGAAGCGACCACCTCGAAGATCTCCGAGGATGTGCTGTTCTACTGCGTGCAGCGCGGGCTGTCGCAGGAGGAAGCGGTCGGCCTCGTGGTCAATGGTTTTGTCAAGGACGTGCTGCAGCAGCTGCCGATGGAATTCGCGGTCGAGGCGCAGAAGTTGATTTCGATTTCGCTGGAAGGTTCGGTTGGATAGCGCCTCATCCTGAGGAGGCCGCGAAGCGGCCGTCTCGAAGGATGAAAAAATTGTCGGCTACGTCCTTCGAGATGCGCCTTCGGCGCTCCTCAGGACGAGGAAAAAACGGAAGAACTTGATGCCATTACTCGAAGTCAAAAATCTGCAGGTCCGTGTCGACGAGCGTGAGATTCTCCACGGGTTGTCGCTCACCGTGAACAAGGGCGAGGTGCACGCCATCATGGGGCCGAACGGCTCCGGCAAGTCGACGCTGAGCCATGTCATCGCCGGCAAGCCGGGTTACGAAGTCACCGGCGGTGAGATCCTGTTCGAGGGCGAGGATCTCCTGGAGATGGCGCCCGACGAACGTGCCGCCAAGGGCGTGTTCCTGGCGTTCCAGTATCCGGTGGAAATCCCGGGCGTTGCCACCATGACGTTCCTGCGCACGGCGTTGAACGCCCAGCGCAAGGCGCGCGGCGAGAGCGAATTCTCTACCCCTGACTTTCTCAAGAAGGTGCGCGCGGTCGCTGCATCCCTCAACATTCCCCAGGACATGCTGCGCCGCGGCGTCAATGTCGGGTTCTCCGGCGGCGAGAAGAAACGCAACGAGATTCTGCAGATGGCGCTGTTCGAGCCGAGCCTGTGCATCCTCGACGAGATGGATTCCGGCCTCGACATCGACGCGCTGCGGGTCGCCGCCGACGGCGTCAACGCGCTGCGCTCGCCTGACAGGGCGATGGTGGTGATCACGCATTATCAACGGCTGTTGAATTATATCGTGCCCGACTTCGTGCACGTGATGTCGAAGGGGCGCGTGGTGAAAAGCGGCGGCAAGGAACTGGCGCTGGAGCTAGAGGCTTCCGGCTATACGCAGTTCGAAGACGCGGCCTGACGCGGAATACGGATTTTGCAATGAACGTAGCACTGGCCAAAACAGAAACCGGACGGGCGCTGAGCGATATCTTCGCCATCGCGGGCGACCGGCTGCCGGGCGTGGGCAAGGTCGCCGACATCAGGCGGCAGGCATTCGAGGCTTACGAGCGCGGTGGCCTGCCGCACCGGCGCATCGAGGACTGGAAATACACCGATCTGCGCGTGCTGATGCGCGAAGTGCTGCCGCTGGCGGCGGCGCCGGACTCAGCGGCGCTGACGCGTGCCGGCACGGCCTTGAAGCTTCACGCCATCAAGGGTGTGCGCCGGCTGGTGCTGGTGGACGGTGCGTTCGCGCCGAAATTGTCCGAAACGGCTGGTCTGGAAAAGGGCCTTGGCATCCGCACGCTGCGCGAAGTGCTGGAAGCCGGCGATACCACACTGCATCCGCTACTGTTCGCGCCCGACAATTCCGATTCCATGGTGGCGCTCAACAGCGCGATGATGACCGATGGCCTCGTGATCGAGGTTGCCGATGGCGTTGTGCTGACGCAGCCCTTGCACATTGTCCACATTGCCAGTGGCGCTGCGTCGTCGGCGATGTTCACGCGCTCATTGCTGAAGCTCGGCAAGGCCGCAAGCGCGACGCTGGTGGAGAGCTACATCAGTGCCAATGGCGCGAAGGCCTATCAGGTTCACGACTCGCTGGTCGTTTCGATCGGCGATGGCGCGCGGCTCGATCATGTGCGGTTGATCGAGGACAGCCGCGAGGCCTTTAACATTTCGTCGTCCGTCGTCACGCTGGGCGCGCACGCCCACTTCAACACCTTCGGCATGACCAGCGGCTCGAGCGCCAGCCGCTATCAGGCGATGATCGCGTTTGCCGGCGAGGGCTCCCGTGTCGAGACCAACGGCGTCAATCTGCTCAATGACCGCCAGCATGCCGACACCACGCTGTTTCTCGATCATGCGGTGCCGAACTGCGCCAGCCGTGAAATCTTCCGTGCCGTGGTCGACGACCGCGGGCATTCGGTGTTTCAGGGTCGCATCGTCGTTCGCCCCAAGGCGCAGAAGACCGACGCCAAGATGATGACGCGGGCGCTGCTGCTCTCCGACGAGGCCGAGGCCGACAACAAGCCGGAGCTCGAAATTTTCGCCGACGACGTCACCTGCGGTCACGGTGCCACCACCGGCGCGCTCGACGAGAGCCTGTTGTTCTATCTGCGCGCGCGCGGTTTGTCCGAGAAGGAGGCGCAGGCCTTGCTGATCCAGGCATTCGTCGGTGAGGCGATCGAATCGATTGCCAGTGACACGTTGCGTGAACTTGCGATTTCCGCGGCGCAGCGCTGGCTGGCGGCACGAGGATGACCATGCATCCGGCAGTTTCAAACGGTTCATATGATGTAGCCAGGGTGCGGGAAGACTTTCCGGCGCTGGCGCTGAAGATCTACGGCAAGCCGCTGGTCTATCTCGACAACGCCGCTTCCGCGCAGAAGCCCAATGCGGTGCTCGACTGCATGACCGAGGCTTACAAGTCCGAATACGCCAACGTGCATCGCGGGCTGCATTACCTCGCCAATGCGGCGACCGAGGCCTATGAAGGCGGCCGTGCCAAGGTCGCGAAATTTCTCAATGCGGGGCGCAACGAAGAGATCGTCTTCACCCGCAACGCTACCGAAGCGATCAATCTCGTGGCGTCGTCATGGGGCGAGCCGAACATCGGGGACGGCGACGAGATCGTGCTCTCGATCATGGAGCACCATTCCAACATCGTGCCCTGGCACTTCCTCAGGGAACGTCATGGCGCCGTTATCAAGTGGGCACCGGTGGATGACGAAGGCAATTTCCTGATCGACGAATTCGAAAAACTGCTGACGCCGCGCACCAAGCTGGTGGCGATCACACAGATGTCGAACGCGCTCGGCACCATCGTGCCGGTCAAGGATGTGGTGAAGCTTGCCCATGCCCGCGGCATCCCGGTGCTGATCGATGGCAGCCAGGCCGCCGTTCACCTCGCCATCGACGTGCAGGATATCGATTGCGATTTCTACGTCTTCACCGGCCACAAGCTGTACGGCCCGACCGGCATCGGCGTGCTCTATGCCAAGCACGAGCACCTGGTCGCAATGCGGCCCTACAATGGCGGCGGTGAGATGATCCGCGAGGTCGCAAAGGATTGGGTCACCTATGGCGATCCGCCGCACAAGTTCGAGGCGGGGACGCCGGCGATCGTGGAATCGATCGGGTTGGGGGCTGCGATCGACTACGTCAATTCGATCGGCAAGGAACGCATTGCCGCGCACGAGCATGATCTTTTGACCTATGCCCAGGATCGCCTGCGCGAAATCAATTCGCTGCGCCTGATCGGCACCGCGCGTGGCAAGGGGCCGGTGATCTCATTCGAGATGAAGGGCGCACATCCCCACGATGTCGCGACCGTGATCGACCGGCAGGGGATCGCCGTGCGCGCCGGCACCCATTGCGTGATGCCGCTTTTAGAGCGGTTCAATGTCACGGCGACGTGCCGCGCTTCGTTCGGGATGTATAATACACGTGAAGAAGTCGACCATCTGGCACAGGCGCTGATCAAGGCGCGGGAATTGTTTTCATGACCGACACTGCCGAAGTCAAAGCCAGCAACATGCAGACCAATTCGGCGTTGCCGCCGGAGGAGACCGAGCGGCTCGGCGGCGAAATCGTCGCCGCGCTGAAGACCGTGTTCGATCCGGAAATTCCGGCCGATATCTACGAGCTTGGCTTGATCTACAAGGTCGACATCAAGGACGACCGCACCGTGGACGTCGAGATGACGCTGACGACGCCGAACTGCCCGGCCGCCGGAGAGTTGCCGCAGATGGTCGAGAACGCGGTCGCCAGCGTCCCCGGCGTCGGCGTGGTCAATGTCAATCTGGTCTGGGATCCGGCCTGGACGCCGGACCGGATGACCGACGAGGCGCGCCTCGTCCTCAATATGTGGTGACGCGTGAGTTTACAGGAAAATGACCGGCATTGATTTGCCTTTTGGAATAACGATATGACTGACATGACACCTGCCTCCACGACACCTGCATCAAAGCCGAAGCCGCGGCCTCGCCCGCAGGTGATGAAGCTGACGGAAGCCGCCGCGCATCGGATTACCGAGCTGACGCGCCGCGCCGATTCCGAAATCGTGGGCTTGCGGGTCGGGATCAAGAACGGCGGCTGCGCCGGGCAATCCTATACGGTCGAATACGCCCATGAGGTCCGCCCCACCGACGAGGTGGTCGAGGACAAGGGCGTCAAGATCCTGGTCGATCCCAAGGCCGTATTGTTTCTGCTGGGCACCGAGATGGACTACAAGGCCGACAAGATGTCGGCGCAGTTTATCTTCAACAATCCGAACCAGACCGGCGCCTGCGGTTGCGGCGAGTCGGTGCAGCTTACGGCCGCGAAGGTGGATGGCTGAAGCGCGGGTCGTCCCGGCGAACGCCGGGACCCATAACCCCTGGCATCGCTGCTTGGAGAAGGCCTCCGCCATACTGCGAAAACGAGACAACACGGCGCCGCGATGAGCGCAATTGCGCTCACACTGGGGTCCCGGCGTTCGCCGGGACGACTCGTAGAGACGTGAGCGGATTTCCATGGACCGCGATTTCCTGATCGACTTGTTTGCCGACTTCGGCCCCGTGACGATCCGCCGGATGTTTTCAGGTTTCGGCATTTCCGCAGACGGTACCAACTTCGCCCTCGCGCTGCGTGGCGGTCTTTATCTGCGCGCGGACGACCAGACCATTCCGCGGTTCGAGGCCGAGGGATCAAAGCCGTTTCAGTATCAAACCAGGGCCAAGACCGTCACGGTGGGCTCGTACTGGCAACTGCCGGAGCGGCTGTATGACGATCCGGAAGAACTGACGGGTTGGGCGAGGGCGGCCTTGGCGGCGGCACAACGCGCGGCGTTGGGCAAGCGTCCGAAGGCACGCAAGGCGAAGGCAACCAGGAAGAAGGCCGCAGCCGCCAAGAAAAAGACGGCAAAGAAAAAGAAGACCTCATCCTGAGGAGCGCGCATTTGCGCGCGTCTCGAAGGATGGCAACGGGCACCGCCCGCAACCCCATGGTTCGAGCCGCGCAAGATGCGCTCCTCACCATGAGGCTGTGGCAGACTCAGTGCAGCGTGACGTCAGGCAACTTGGCTTTGGGTCTCGGCGGCGTATTCCGGATCTGCCTCGCAGATGACGCGATTGCGGCCGTTGCGCTTGGCGGCGTAGAGGCAGGCATCGGCACGCTCGATCAGCGAATCGGTATCGTCGCCCGGCTTCAGCATGGAAACGCCGACCGAGATGGTAACGCGCCCGAGAATTTCGCCGGTGGATTTTTTCTTCAATTCCTTCGCCATCACAGCGCGCCGGATGTGATCGGCGACCGTCAGCGCCTGGCGGAGCGCGGTGTTGGGCAGCACAACCGCGAATTCCTCGCCGCCGTAGCGGGCGGTGATGTCCTGGCCCTTGATGGTCTGTTTCAGCGACATGCCGACCAGCCGCAGCACCTGATCGCCGGTGAGGTGGCCATAGGAGTCGTTGAACGATTTGAAGTGGTCGATGTCGAACATCAACAGTGAAAGCGGTTCGCCGCTCGCGAGCGCGTTCTCGACGGCCACATCGATCGAGCGGTCGAAATATTTGCGGTTGCCAAGACCGGTGAGCGGATCGGTCAGGCTTTCGGCCCTGATGGCCTCGAGACTGTGCTGGAGATCACTGATTTCCGATTTTGACAGCCGCAGCCGGTCCCGGAGCGCTCTGTTGGTCTCGCGCATTTCGCGGGTGGACTTCGTCAGCGATTGAACGATCGTTTGGACCTGGTCGCGGTTCTGGGCGACCGAAAGCTCTGCGGTGGCGCCGGACAGGGTGTCGTCATAGCTGGCCGACATTCCGAGGGCGTCGTCGATGAGGGTCATCACGTCGTCGATTTCGCCGATCACGCGCGCCCCGACCTTGTCGATACGGTCGGTGGTCTTGATCTGCGAAAGATAGGTCTCGTAGATCTGTTCGAGGTCGGCTTCGGTCAGTTTGCCGTTGCGCGCCAGGGTCTCATTGATGATCTTGTTGAGGGCTGAATTGTATCCGGTCGCGTAGACGTACCAGATTTCATAATTGCGCGGGACCGCGGTCTGCCGGAGCGATTTGATCTGGCCGAGCGCCACTTCCGCGAAGGCCAACGTGCGTACGTGTTCGTCCACGGCCTTGGTCACTGATCCCGTCCCCAAAATAACGGGCGGCGCCGCCCGCTTTTCCGCAGCAATAATTAAAATTATAGCCGGCAGGGTAAATCAGGAGGATGAATGACCCGTAAACGGGTTCCATCAGACTTTCGTGCGAGATTTCTAGATGCGGGCCCGAACGGGGCGCAACAGGAAGGCCGGGAGATGCGAGTGATCGGCAGGCTCCGATGCCGAATCGCGCGGAGCCTGCGGCGTCTCGGCGCGGCCGATCGAAGGCGCGCGCGAGGCCGGAGGTGCGACCGGCGGCGTGAACGCGGCGACGGGTGCCTGCGGTTGTGGACTGGAATTGCGACCGCCACCGTTGCCACCCGAACGTCGTGGTTCGCGCTCCCGGCGCGGCTTGCGGCCTCGGCGTGAGCCGTCGCGTGAACCTTCTGCTGCGCGTTCGCGCGGCCGTTCGGTTTCGCTTGAGGCTGCCGGGCCGTCAACCGGCCGGACCTCGACGCTGCCTTCGATGCGGGGAATGGTTTGCCCGATCAGTTTTTCGATCGCGACCATGGATTTTTGATCGAGCGGCGTGACGATGGAGATCGCAGTGCCGGCGCGCCCCGCACGCCCGGTACGGCCGATGCGATGGACGTAGTCGTCGGCATGATGCGGGACGTCGAAATTGAAGACGTGGCTGGTCGTGGGAATGTCGAGGCCGCGGGCCGCGACGTCCGATGCCACCAGCAGCGGAATTTCGCCCTTGCGGAATTGATCGAGTGCCGCGGTGCGCGCCGACTGATCCATGTCGCCGTGCAGAGCACCGACGCTGAAGCCGTGCTTCTGCAGCGATTTGTACAGCAGCGCGACTTCGCGCTTGCGGTTGCAGAAGATGATCGCGTTCTGGAGGTCCTTGGCGTCGCGCAGCAGGCGGCGCAGCGCGTCGCGCTTCTCATGCGGCTCCCGGCCCACGCTGACCTGGAACTGGGCCACGCCCACGGCAGTCGTCGCGGGTCTCGAAACTTCGATCTTTGCGGGGTTATGCAGGAAGGTTTCGGTGATGCGGCGGATTTCGGGGGGCATCGTCGCGGTGAAGAACAGCGTCTGCCGCGTAAACGGAATCATCTTGCAGATGCGTTCGATGTCGGGAATGAAGCCCATGTCCAGCATGCGGTCGGCTTCGTCGATGACAAGCAGTTCGACGCCGGTGAGCAGAAGTCCGCCGCGCTCGGTATGGTCGAGCAGCCGGCCGGGAGTTGCGATCAGCACATCGACGCCGCGCGTCAGCTTGGTGTCCTGGTCGCCGAACGAAACGCCGCCGATCAGTAGCGCGACATTGAGTTTCTGGCCGGCACCGTATTTGTCGAACTGTTCCTTGACCTGTGCGGCGAGTTCGCGGGTCGGTTCCAGAATCAGGGTGCGGGGCATTCGGGCCCGGGCGCGGCCCTTTTCCAGCATGGTGAGCATCGGAAGGACGAAGGCAGCGGTCTTGCCGGTGCCGGTCTGGGCGATGCCGAGAACGTCTCGGCGGGCCAGAACATGGGGAATCGCCTGTTCCTGAATAGGGGTGGGGGTGGTGTAACCGGTGGCCGCGACTGCGGCGAGCACCTTGTCGGACAAGCCGAGATGGGAAAAAGACATTGAGCCTCTGGTAGATACCGCCGCTTGGAATCCCGGAAAAAGACTGTTGCGCTCAACCCCGGAACGGCATGCAGATTTGCACGGGATTTTCGGAAACGCAGACAGGCGGCTTATTCAAGATATCGCGTTTCGATACCGGGCCGCGTCAAGCGGGAACATAGGGGCGAATTGGCCAAAGTCAATGGAGCAGGGGCCGGAAGCGCCGAAAAAGCTTAACGTTTTTGCAAACTTCAGGCTCCGAATCACCCCTGATAGCGCCCGACGCCCTTGCCGGCGTAGCTGTGCGTGACGCCAGAGAATTCGCCTTCGGACACAATCGGCGGTCCGCATTGAAAGCCGATTCGGTGACGATCCCTCGCGACTGTACCTATCGGGGTACAGCGTGAACGCGATAATTCCGCCAACGTCAGCGTTCAGGATCGGCCGCGGCCTGTATGCCCGCGCGGTTGGTGGACGACCACGGCTTGGCGTGATTGAACCGCCCGGACAGGTTTGCCGACTACGGAATAAAGCGGCGTTCGCACGAACCGCCGATCGATCGTGCATGGCGGGGAATTCAATGACGAGACGGCTTTCCAGACTGGCAGCGCTGCTGGGCATCGCCGCCGCGCTTGCGGCGTTCACAGCCCCCGCGCAGGCCGAAAAGCGTGTCGCGCTTGTCGTCGGCAACAACGACTACAAGAACGTGCCGAAGCTGCAGAAGGCGGTCAACGACGCCCGTACCATGGGCGATACGCTCAAGCGGCTGGGCTTTTCCGTGATGGTCGCGGAGAACCAGACACGGCAGGCGTTCAGCCAGACCCTGCTGGCGTTCGACAATGCGGTTCAGCCCGGAGACACCGCGTTCTTCTTCTATGCCGGCCACGGCTTTGAGATCGCGGGTCAGAACTTCCTGCTGCCGACCGACGTGCCCGCCGCGAGCGAAGGCCAGGAAGAACTGGTCCGCGACGCCTCCGTCCTCGCCGACCGCATCATCGAGCGCCTGCAAAACAAGAAGGTGCGCACCTCCATCCTCGTGTTCGATGCCTGCCGCAATAATCCATTCGAGCGAAGCGGCACCCGCGCCGTCGCCGGCAGCGGCGGTCTGGCGCCGATGACGCAATTGCCGGAGGGCGTCTTCTCGGTGTTTTCGGCCGGTCCCCGGCAGACCGCGCTCGATCGCCTCTCCAACAGCGACGTCAATCCCAATTCGGTGTTCACGCGAACGTTCGCCAAGGAATTGACGGAGCCCGGCGTGAATATGGTGCAGGTCGCGCAACGCACGCGCCGCCTTGTCAGCGAGATGGCAGAGACGGTGAACCATAAGCAGATCCCGGTCTATTTCGACCAGATGGTGGACGATGTTTTCTTGAACGGCGTCGCGAAGGGACCGCCCGAGGCTGCCAAGACAGCCGAGCCGGCGCAGAAGGTCGCAGCGCTGCCGCCGGTGTCGGTGCCGCGCGTGCCGCAGAACGATTCCGTCAACGCGCCGATCGCGATGTTCTCCCGCCACAATGGCGGCTGGACCGTGGTGTTCTCGATCGCCGATCCGACCCTGGGGATTTCCTGGCGAATGGGCGATGCCGGCGAATTCCGCGAGACCGGCTTTATCGACACGCTGGATCCACGAACACGCAAGCGGATGCCGAATCCATCGATCGAGCTTTCCGCCGATGCACCGGCGGCCACCATTCAGGTTCGCTATGTCGATATGTCCGGTGAAATGCAGGGACCGTTTCCGATCAAATTCGATCCGGAGGCGGCGCTGATCCGCGATCAGCGAAAAATCCTCGACATGACCGCGACAAGCTGGCTGTCGTTTCGCGAGTTCAACGGCCTGCTGGTCTATTACACCCACCTGATGTCGTATCGCTGCGCGATCCGCGAAGTACGCGTCGGCATCGATTCGGCGGTGCCGGACAAGGTGCTGAAAATGCCGCCCTGCGATCCCAGGGATCCCAGCGCCATCCCCCACGACGCGCAGCCTTATCTCAAATTGGCGCCTTCGACCCAAACGGTCTCGGTGGAATTGACCTACCGCGACGGCAGCGTTTCGGAGATCAAGAGTTTCCGGCGCTGAGAGCCCAGATGACGAGAGCCAGATCATGGACGCGGGCACTTCTCCAGAGCGACCGTCCCGGCGCACGATAAACACCCGATGCTGCATCGTCGGCGGTGGCCCCGCCGGCATGATGCTCGGATATCTGCTGGGGCGCGCCGGTGTCGAAACGCTGGTGCTGGAGAAACATGCCGACTTCTTCCGGGATTTTCGTGGCGACACGGTGCATCCCTCCACGCTTCAGGTGATGGACGAACTCGGCCTGATCGACGGGTTCCTGAAACTTCCGCACCAGCGACTGCAGAAAATGGACGGGAAGTTCGGCGCAGCTTCGATTCGAATTGCGGATCTCAGCCGTCTCAAGGTCAATTACCCTTTCATTGCCTTCATGCCGCAATGGGACTTTCTCAATTTCCTGCGCGAGAGCGGCAAGCGGTTTTCCTCGCTCAGGGTCTTGATGAATACCGAAGCGACCGACGTGATCTGGTCGGACGGTGCGGTAGTCGGCGTGCAGGCCATGACGCCGGATGGACCGGTCGAGATTCGCGCGGACTTGACGATCGGATGCGACGGCCGGCATTCGATGGTGCGCGAGCGAGCCGGACTTGAAGTCGAGGAAATCGGCGCACCGATGGATGTGCTCTGGTTTCGGGCCAGCAAAGGTGAGGAAAGCGAAAGCGTGTTTGCGCGTGTCGAGGTCGGCAAGATGATGGTGACGTTCGACCGCGGCGATTACTGGCAATGCGCCTATGTGATTGCCAAGGGACAATACGGCGCGGTGAAAGCGCGCGGCCTCGACGCATTTCGCGACGACGTCGTCAGCATGGCGCCGATCCTCAAATCCGGAATCTCGGATGTGAAGACGTGGGACGACGTGAAACTGCTGACGGTGGCGATCAATCGGCTGAAGCGCTGGACCCGCGCGGGTGTGCTTTGCATCGGAGATGCCGCGCACGCGATGTCGCCGGTCGGCGGGGTCGGCGTCAATCTCGCGGTTCAGGATGCGGTTGCGACCGCGAACCTGCTGGCGGCGAAGTTGGCCATCGGCTGTCCCGATGAAAACGAGCTGGATGCCGTGCGAAGGCGGCGGGAGTTTCCGACCCGGATGACGCAAGCCATGCAGGTCGTTGCTCAGAACAAAATCATCAGCGTCGCGCTCGATTCAGCTAATCGAGACCTCAGGGTTCCTCTCGCGGTACAATTGATCAATGCGCTGCCGTGGCTGCAGGGCGTCACGGCGCGCTTCGTCGCTCTGGGCGTGCGCCCCGAGCATGTGCACTCGCCGGCCTCTCCGGGCTGACAGCCAGGGTTTCGCCAGCGGCAGGATGCGACGACAACGCGCTTGGGCGCGAACGCGCAAGCAAGCGTCGGCATCGATACGGCGGTGCCGGACTCGCAAGCCTCATCTCAAGATGGGAGCCTTCCCGCGCGGGCCCGGATGTTAACTATAACATTTAGTTGCGGCTGAGATGTGCCAGCAATTCCGCGCCGCTCAAGGTCCCCTAATGGATTGGCAAGGAAAGTGAGACAGCATTCCCTTCGTAACAAACATCGTTCGGAAGACCTGGGGGACTAACTAAAATGACGAGCTCGAAATTCATTGCTGCATTGGCATGCGCCGCCGCTCTTGGAGTTGGCGCTGCTTCTGCCGCGGATCTGGGGGCACGACCCTACACCAAGGCGCCAGTCTACGCTGATGCGCTTTACAACTGGTCGGGCTTCTACGTGGGCGGTCATGTGGGCGGGGCCTCGACCAAGCAGAGTTGGACGAACGTCGCGAATACGACTGCGTTCGGCGATCTCGGTCCGGGCGACGGTTTCCGCCAGCGGGGAACGGGCGTATTTGGCGGTGGTCAGATGGGCTACAACTGGCAAGCTGGCAACTACCTGTTCGGTCTTGAGGGCACGGCTTCGGCGATGGATAATCGCGGCAGCGTGCTCAACCGAACCTTCGGCGCTGGAGATGATCAGTTCAGTTGGCGCAGCAATTGGATGGCGACCGTCACCGGTCGGATCGGCTACGCTGTGACGAACAATCTGTTCTATGCCAAGGGCGGATATGCCGGCGTGAATAACCAATTGTCGGTTGTTGACGCGAATCCGAATCCGTCCACGGGTTCCGGGTCCCAGACCCAATGGCACAATGGCTGGACGGTTGGCGCGGGCTGGGAATACGGACTTACCCAGAATTGGATTGTCGGCCTCGAATATGACTATTCGGCTTTCGAGACCAAGCGCTATCAACTCGCTGGCGCCGCTCCCGGAGTCTACGCATTTGATGCGAGGCCACGCGATATTCAGTCGGCCGTTGTCCGCTTCAACTACAAGCTCGGCGGCCCGGGGTACGCAGCGTATTGATGGGAACCAAGCCTCAAGACAAAAAGCCCCGGCCGCGGCCGGGGCATTTTCTTTGGGGAAACCGGCGCTTCGCTTATCCCATCACCGAAAATCCGCCATCGACGGGGATCGCGGTACCCGTGACAAAGTCCGACGCTGCTGAGCTCAGAAACACCGCGATGCCCGCGAAGTCGGCGATCGCGCCCCATCGTGCCGCCGGCGTGCGCCCCAGAACCTTGTCGTGCAGGCCGTCGATCTCCTGGCGGGCGCGCTTGGTCAGATCGGTATCGATCCAGCCCGGCAGCACCGCATTGGCCTGGATGTTGTCGGCGGCCCAGGCGACCGCGCAGGAGCGCGTGAACTGCACGATGCCGCCCTTGCTCGCGGCGTAAGCCGGCGCGAAGCTGGCGCCGAAGATCGACATCATCGAGCCGATATTGATGATCTTGCCGCCGCCCGCGGCCTTCATGGCCGGGTAGACCGCCTGCGAACACAGGAACGCGCTGGTGAGGTTGGTCTTGATGACGCTGTCCCATTCTTCGATATCAAGCATGTGCGGAGCCTTGCGAATATTGATGCCGGCGTTGTTGACGAGAATGTCGATCCGGCCGAGTTCGCGCACCGTCCGCTCGACCATGGTTGCGACCGCCGATTTGTCGGTGACGTCGGCGGTGACGGATATGGCCTTGACGCCGCGCTGTTTGAGGTCGGCCACCGCAGCATTCGACTTCGCCTCATTGCGTCCGACGATCGCGACAGCGGCACCGGCCTCCGCCAGTCCGCGCGCCATCCCGAGGCCAATGCCGCCATTACCGCCGGTGACGATCGCCACCTTGCCGCTGAGATCGAAGAGTCCCGTTTTCATGATTGTCATCCAGATGGTGTTTGCAGATGGTGTTTGGCCGCGACGAGAGCGTGCCTGATTAGCGCTTGCCTTGCCAGATCAGGATCAGGCCGACCGCGGCCAGCGCGGCGCCGTATCCGGCCCATTGGATCTGGCTGATCATGAAGCTCGACTCGGGCCATTTGATCACGCCGGTACCCTGGCCGATCCAGAGTAGGCCCATGGCAAGTGCAAGAAAGCCTGCGATCAGGAGCCAATTGCGCATGGTGTTTTGCCTTTTCCGCCGTCATCGATCCGGCCTGGAACGATTTAGCCAGAGTGGCGCGCCCGTTCACCGCAGGCAAGGGGCAGAGCTCGCGAACGGGGCAACAACATCATTCGTTCGCGAAAGGCACAAAAAAGCCCCGGACGATGCCGGGGCTTTTGAGTAGCTGAAGATCAGCAGAGATCAGTACTTGGCGACGACCGGGCCACCCCAGTTGAAGCGATAGACCAGCGAGGTGCTGATGGTCTGAACCAGCGGCTTATCCATGTGAATGGTGCGGCCATTGGACAGGTTGGTACCATCGATAAGCTCGTTGATGTTCTTCGAGTCGTAGTACGCCGCCCGGTATTCGGTCTTCATGAACCAGCCAGGGGCCGCGATACCGAAGATGTTCAGCGAGTTCTCGACGCCGCCGCCGACGAACCAGCCGCCGCGATCAAATCCATTGGTGTGCAGGCCCGAAGCCGCGCCGGTCGCCGTGCTGACCAAGGTGGTGCCCGACCAGCTGGATCCGGTATAACCGGCATTGACGTAGGAAAGCACGTTGGGAGCTACCAAATAGCCGATGCGTCCGCCAACCGCCCAAGTATCCCTTAGCTTCTCTTGGCCGGCGATGAGGCCTTGATCCTGGATCGTGCCCTTGAGGCTGCCGAACTGGCCGTCTGCCAAGATACCGGCGACCCATGAACCACCAAACTGCCAGTCGTAACCAGCGCCAACGGTACCAAACCAGCCGTCGCCGCCCTGCTTCTGATTGACGCCCAGGATATTGACGCCGGTAACCGAGTCCCGGATCGTCGTGTCGGAGTCCCACAGTCCGCCGCCAATACCGCCGAAGATGTAGAAGCCGGTCCAGCTATACGCCGGCGCCATCATGGGGGCCTTGGTGTAGGGACGGGCCGCAAGATCGGCCGCCGAAGCGGATCCGGCGAGTGCCGCGGTTGCCACTAGAGCAAGCACTAACTTCTTCATATTAAATTCCTCAGCAGTTTAGCGTTCGGACCCGACCGCGTGACAGGAAGGGACCGCAAGCGCCGATTCCCCAAAACGTGTCTGAACTATAGACGCTTCTGCCTAAAATGCTGTTGCCGAGGAAGCACACACGCTCGGAAACGGCGATCGCGGAAAGTCTGTGAAAGTCAGAAAGTTCCGTGAAATCAGGTATTTTGCACCGGTGTATACCCAAATACCGTCGCAAAGCGTCTGGCGCCCTCACACGTCCAGCAGGTCCTCGCTGGCGAACTCGGCCTAGTCGGAAATGAAGGCGAATCGCGCCTCGGCCTTGCTGCCCATCAGGCGTTCGACCGAATCGGCGGTGCCCTCGCGGTCGTCGGCCAGCAGAGCCACGCGCAGCATGATGCGCTTGGCCGGGTCCATGGTGGTTTCCTTCAGCTGCGCCGGCATCATTTCGCCGAGGCCTTTAGTTCTTATAGTTTCTTGGCGGGTCGGGGCGGCGGCACGGGCCTCGACGTCAATGCTGCAATCGATTTGCTGTTGGCATTGAACGTGGCCAAAAGTCTTCAGGATCTCAGTCCATTGCGGAGCGTTGGATTGCACAAATTGAAGGGCGCGCGGAAAAAGCAATGGGCTATGACGGTCAACGACCGTTGGCGTATTTGCTTTGAGTTCCGCAAAGGCGACGCGTTCGATGTCGAGATCGTCGACTATCACAAGGGGTAGGACATGGCTCCCGCAACACATCCGGGCCGGCTTCTGAAACGCGAACTCGGCTCGCGCAAGCTCAGCGCCAACCGTTTGGCGCTAGATCTCGGCGTGCCGTCAGGACGCATCACCGACATTCTTAATGGACGGCGCTCGATCACCGCCGATACGGCGGTAAGGCTTGGTCGGTATTTCGGCAATAATGCGCGGTTCTGGCTCGATTTGCAAAGCCAATACGATATTGCCGTGATCGAACGTGAGAAGGGTGCGGACATCAGCAGGCGAGTGAGGCCTGCCGACGCGGCGTAACTCACACGTCCAGCAAGTCGTCGCTGGCGAATTCCGCCTTGTCGGAGATGAAGGCAAAACGCGCCTCGGCCTTGCTGCCCATCAGGCGCTCGACCGAATCGGCTGTGCCTTCCCGGTCGTCGGCCAGCAGCACCACGCGCAGCATGGTGCGCTTGGCCGGGTCCATGGTGGTTTCCTTCAGCTGCGCCGGCATCATTTCGCCGAGGCCCTTGAAGCGGCCGACATCGACCTTGGCGTTGGCATTGAATTCGCTCTTCAAGAGCGCATCCTTGTGGGCGTCATCGCGGGCGTAGATCGTCTTGCTACCATGGGTGAGGCGATAAAGCGGCGGCACCGCAAGGTAGAGGTGGCCCTCATCGATCAGGCGCGGCATCTGCCGGTAGAAGAACGTGATCAGCAGTGAGGCGATATGCGCGCCGTCGACGTCGGCATCGGTCATGATGATGATGCGCGCGTAGCGCAGATCCTCCTGGCGGTAATGCGCGCCGGTGCCGCAACCGATCGCCTGCATCAGATCGGCGAGCTGGGCATTGGCGGTGAGCTTGTCCTTGGTGGCGGAGGCTACGTTGAGGATCTTGCCGCGCAACGGCAGGATCGCCTGGGTCTTGCGGTCGCGCGCCTGCTTGGCGCTGCCGCCGGCCGAGTCGCCCTCGACGATGAACAGCTCCGAGCCTTCGGAGGCGGTATTGGTGCAGTCGGCGAGCTTGCCGGGCAGCCGCAGTTTCTTCACCGCAGTCTTGCGGGAGATTTCCTTTTCGGCGCGGCGGCGCAGCCGCTCGTCGGCGCGCTCGACCACGAATTCCAGGAGCTTGCTGGCCTGCACCGGATTGCCTGACAGCCAGTGGTCGAACGGATCCTTGATTGCCTGCTCGACAATGCGCTGGGCCTCGGCGGTGGCGAGGCGGTCCTTGGTCTGACCCTGGAATTCCGGCTCGCGCACGAACACCGACAGCATCACGGCGGCGCCGACCATGACGTCCTCGGAGACGATGCTGGCGGCGCGCTTGCCCTGGCCGACGCGCTCGGCGTGGTCCTTGAGGCCCCGCAGCAGCGCGCTGCGCATGCCCGACTCATGGGTGCCGCCGTCCTGCGTCGGCACGGTGTTGCAATAGGAGGACATGAAACCGTCGGCGTCGGCGGTCCACGCGACAGCCCATTCGCAGGCGCCGTGGGCGCCGACCCGTCCGGATTTGCCGGAGAAGATATCCGGATGCACCAGGGTGTCGGCATGAACAGCGGCGCCGAGATAATCCTTCAATCCGCCGACGAAGTGAAACGTGTCCTCGGCGGGCACATCTTCTAGGCCCTTCAGCAGGGCCGGGTCGCAACGCCAGCGGATCTCGACGCCGCCGAACAAATAGGCCTTGGAACGCGCCATCTTGAACAGGCGCTGCGGCTTGAAGGTGGCCTTGGCGCCGAAGATATCCGTATCCGGCTTGAACCGGATACGCGTGCCCCGGCGGTTGTTGATCTTGCCGAGGTCTTCCAGCTTGCCCTTGGGATGACCGCGCTCGAACGCCATGCGGTAGAGCTTTTGGCTGCGCGCGACTTCGACCTCGAGCCGGGAGGAAAGGGCGTTGACCACGGAGACGCCGACGCCGTGCAGGCCGCCGGAGGTCTCGTAGACCTTGGAGTCGAACTTGCCGCCGGAATGCAGCGTGCACATGATGACTTCGAGCGCGGATTTCTTCGGGAATTTCGGATGCGGATCGACCGGAATTCCGCGGCCATTGTCGGTGATGGTGAGAAATCCGTCGGCGCCCAATTCCACTTCGATGAAGGTGGCGTGTCCCGCCAACGCTTCGTCCATGGAATTGTCGATGACCTCCGCGAACAGGTGATGCAGCGCCTTCTCGTCGGTGCCGCCGATATACATGCCGGGCCGCCGGCGTACCGGCTCGAGGCCTTCGAGCACCTCGATATCCCGGGCGGTATAGCCGGATTCGGCGCTGGCGGCGCGCGACGGGGCCTTGAGCGGGGCGCGGCCCTTCGGCTCGGAGGCGCCGAACAGGTCGTTGGCGGTTTTGGCTTTAGCGTTTGTTTTCAATGGTTTGGGCATGGCTTTTCATGGGTTGCGCGCGCTTGGCGCGCGGCGAATCGGTCTGCCTGACTATGCCATGGATGGGCTCAAAAGGTGACGGCGGGACTGACGCAATGGTTGCCCCTCGGAAGGGGCGGTTCCGCGAGGTCCGGAACACGATCACGGTGAACAGCGCCATCGCCGCGACCACGATCAGCGATCCCACGATCGGGGCTGCTACGAAGGCTTCCCCTTCAACAGCACGACGGCAACGCCGGCCGGAAACAGGATCGCGCCGCCGATCAGGTTGAGATGGACGCGCGCGGCCGCGGGCCGTTCGGGAGAGCCGGAGCTCACGCCCCGTCCCCGTCTTTGTGACTTGATGTCGCCGATGGGGCTGGCTTACCTGATCTTAGGCATTGAAACCGTAGAAAGGTTCAACGCCTTGCTCAGACAGGCTGATGGCCTGGGAGGCGTTCGAGAGATGGAGGATTTTGCGCGCGCCATGGCCGATTTCGTGCGCGACCATCAGGCGTGGGCCGCCCCGCTCGTTCTATTGCTGGCGTTCGGCGAATCGCTTGCCTTCATATCGCTGCTGATTCCGGCCTGGGGCGCGCTGGTCGCGATCGGCGCGTTGATCGGCGTCAGCGGCATCAACTTCTGGCCGGTCTGGATTGCCGGCGGGATCGGCGCCGCCCTTGGCGACTGGGTCTCCTACTGGTTCGGCTTCAGGTACAAGGAACAGGTCGCGCAGATGTGGCCGCTGTCGCGCTATCCGGAGATATTGCCGCGCGGCGAGGCCTTTGTGCAAAACTGGGGCGTGCCGAGCATTTTCATCGGACGGTTTTTCGGGCCGTTGCGCGCCTCGGTGCCGCTTGCCGCCGGCATTTTCGAAATGCCGTACTGGCGTTTTCAGTTCGCCAATTTCGTATCGGCGCTGGTCTGGGCGGCGGCCTTGCTGTTGTTCGGCGACGTGATCGCGTACGTCCTCGAATGGCTGTGGCGGGTGGTCTGAAGCTCGGCTCGGAATGAGCTCGGAGTGGGTGACTGGCGAATAGAGCATGATCCGGAAAAGCATGCCCTCGGACTATCATGCTCAAACAAAAAGCTAAAGCGGGATGACGATTCGAAGAAAAGTCATCCTGCTCTAGCACCGTCGCAATCGATCCGCTTGGATGCGATGGCAGCCGGAAAGGTGCGGGGAGGGCGTCCCCGCATCCTACAAAAATCAATGAGATTAGAGCGAGGCATTCCAAAGTGTCGGGACCCAGCGATAGCCGTTGCCGTCTTTCTCGACGCGCACAAGTCCGGGGAAACCCGCATGGAACGCCTGGATCGGCATCTTTTCCGCGATCGCCATATCATAGAGCTTGCGTCTTGTTTGCACCGCGAGCGGCTTATCTACATCGGAAACGAACT
>WNFD01001888.1_pt1 | contig 21086 bp, 16 predicted proteins | sample 5400491 | NCBI WGS metagenome assembly WNFD01 (sample SAMN13153343, study PRJNA577476) | soil metagenome | isolation source: 120 cm saprolite under Douglas fir tree site 2 hole 2 replicate 2 | place: USA:California | collected 2015-04-18
TGCGAGTTCAGATAAGACGTGATGTAGTTCTTGTCGTAGCCCGCCGCCACCCATTCGTCGATGTTGGAATGGCTGGTCCGGTGAACCTGGAAGCCGGACGGATACATCACGGTCCAGAGCGACAGATCCTTGCCGCCGATATGCGCTGCGGCGCTCCACGCCGCCTTGTGCTTGCGTTCGTCGGCGGCGACCCTGGCCATGACGTAAATGCCCCAGCCGAGATAGGCGCAGTTGGGAGCATGGTTTGGACCGCTCGCGAGCTTTTCCCAGCTGCGTGTCTTGGAATTGTAGACGTCGTCCGATCCGGGCAGGATGTCGAACCCGACGACGTCGCCGATGACGGAGGTGTCGCTCGCTTTCGCCACTTGACCGATATCTCCCCACCACGGGATCATCGAGCCGATGCCGGCCAGGAATTGCTGGAATCCGGTGGTGTTCGGATCGGCGTTGAGCTGATCGGCCGGCTCGGACGGCAGCGCGTCGACGACGTCCTGAATGGCGCGAACCCAGGCCGGATTGTTGATGCGCGGCTTCATCGTGTCCACGTCGAACAGCCAGGCCTTGTCGTCCGGATGCTTCGCGTAAGCCGAGGCGCGGCTGCCGAGGAAATAGAAGCCGAACCCGCCCCAGGGCTTCGGCGCATCGAGGTAGCCGACCGCGTTCTGGCCCTTGATTTTCTTGCCCTTGAGGAACTTGGTCACGGCCTGGACCTGCTGCCAGGTCTTCGGCACGCCCCATTCGCCCTGGTTGCCCGCGTCCTTCCAGGCCTTGGCCAGATTGGGGTCGGAGAAATAGTCGGTCCTGTAATTGAAGTTGTGGCAGTCGCCGTCGATGGTGACGCGATAAGTCTTGCCGTTCCAGGTGCCGACCGGCGGTTTCAGGTAGTCCACATAGTCGTCGATATCGATCTGCTTCTTGACCCACTCCGGCATCTCCGACGCCAGGCCCTTGCCGCACACATCGCCCTCGAACGGGGCGCCCATTTCAAGAATGTCGAAGTCGACCGTGCCGGTCGCGATCGCTTGTTGCAGTCGCGGGTTGTAGTCAGCCTGAGCGAGGTCGATCCAGGAAATTTTTGCTCCGGTATAGGCTTCCCACGGTTTCAGGAAACCGCGGAAAAGCAGGTTGTGCAGATTCTGGTTGTTTAATCCCATGAAGGAGAGTTCGACGCCCTTGAATTCGCCCTCCTTGACGTTCGCCTTGGTTGGGCCGAGGCAAAGCTCCCCGACCCTCTGCCAATCGGCGTCGGTTGGGGCGCCTTTGCCCACACCTGGAAGCTGCAAGATCCGCGCCCGCAGATTGTCCTGTGCCAGCGCGCGCTCGGAAAGCGCGCCGAGAGCGCCGGCCGAGCCGAGGGCAGCCGCACTGGCCGCTCCCTTGAGGACTGTCCGTCGGTTCGGTCGCATCCGGAGATGTCGGTCGTACTCTTGCTGTTTCACCACGAAGCCTCCCTGATTTTTTTGATGCTAAAGTTTCAGTCGCCTGAGCACCGTTATTCTGGGGATAGGACGTTCGAGGACTCATGTGTCCTCCGCTCTTACTGGCGCAATCCGGACAGATGGTGAGAGGCCTTTTCGAGTATGCAACAGCCTTGATCAATGTCAACGAATCCGCAGGCAAGCGTGGCGCCGGGCATGGCGCTGCCCGCGCGGAGATCATTCTCAGCGAGAAGGAGCGCGGTGCGCTGCAAGCGTTGCGGCGCCGCAAGATCGGCGGGAGGGCCTTGTTGATCCTCTTGAGCTTAGGCGGCGTCGGGCCCGATCACTCCCTTCTTGAACACGAAGCAGCCGTAGAAGCGCCGTTCGCCGGTCTGGATCACGCAATAGGATTTCTTCGCGAGTTCATAGAAGGCGAATCGCTCGATCGAGCCCATGGGCAAAGGGCTGCCCTGCGCAGCGTCGATCTCACGCTGCACCTCGATCTGCACCGGAAGAACCTCATCGGGCTTGCCGACGATTTGCATTCGCAAAGCGGGCTTGTCGACAAAGGAATCGAGCGGCAGGACTGAAAGGATAGCGCGTGCCGCCCGGCCAGCCGTTACGTTATCGATCCGGAGGAGCCGCCCCAGCACGGTCTGACGGGCGGTCGCGTCGGCCGGGAAATTCGTGTCGCAGATGACGAGGTCGTCGCCATGGCCCATGGCCCGCAACGCGTAAAGGACGTCCGCATTTAGAATTGGATCGATCGATTTCAGCATGCTGGCCTCCCTTGAATTCGACAAATCTCTTTGGCGACTGACTGTCTGATCCCACCGATGCAGCCGTCTCCTTCAATATCCAGTATAGAACATGGATTGAGCTGGCGGCCAGCGCGGCGCCCCTGAGAGCGAGAAGCATGCATCATGAATGATGCTGCCGTATCCGATCCGAACCTACCGCGGCCCGCCGATGCCCTTCAACCGGCCGAGACAAAGCTTCTCCCGAATCTGTCGCATAATGTTGGATTTGGAATGTCCGCTTCTCCCGAAGCGACGTCGGGCACTGTTGAGCGGCGGCCTTCCTAGCGGCACAGGAAATTTATTGGGTCACCGCATTGCTGACACCGCGCCAGATTCGGCGGCGGCGGCAATCTCTCGGGCGGTTCGGTTCGCTTGACGCCATCGACGACGAGGCTGGCGACGTCGATTTCTCCGCTGTCCCCCGAAATGCCGGCGCTCGTGCGGGTCACCATGGGCAGGGATGCTAAGCGATCATTCGAAGCGCCGGAAACCCCCTTGGCGAAGCCGTCGTTTCGTATGTCAGTCCTCGCGGTAATATCGAGATCCGCTGCATCGTGCCGGCCGATGCCGCGTGAGCGATGCGCTGACACTTTTTGCCAGAGGATACTGCGCTCCTAATCGCGCAGCCGCTCAGTTTCAGACAGACTCTTCGAAAGAGCCAAATAACGTGCTGATTTCGAAGCTCGTCGATCCGTTTAGCGGAGTATCCGCGACGGTCTGAAAGACCTCTCTGCTGTCAGCCCGGAGTTCGGGCTGCGGCGTAGCGGTTTGTTGCTCCAGAATCGGCCACCGACACCTCGAAATCGCAAATTTGCCTATTGGCAGTAGATACCCGGCGATAAGGGCCGAGGCGCAGATTTCCATTATGTTGTTGTCTTGTCAACATATTAGGTTGTTTTGTCAACATAATGAGCTTTTCTCCGCCAAAATAATAATTCAATGTTGTGATATCAACATGACGGAGGTATAAGATCGAGATAGGCGCCTTGGCGGGGCGCCCCCGAGATAAGTTCGATAGGGAGAGTGCGTGATGAGCCAAGAAAAGAAAACGTACCATCTGGATGTCATCGTCATTGGCGCGGGCTTTGCCGGTCTGTATGCGCTTCATCGACTGCGCGGCGACGGATATTCGGTTCGCGTGCTGGAGGCGGCCGGTTCGATCGGCGGCACGTGGTACTGGAATCGCTATCCGGGAGCCCGCTGCGATGTCGAAAGCATGCAATATTCCTTTTCTTTTTCCGACGAGATCCAGCGCGAGTGGAAATGGTCGCAGCTCTATGCGCCCCAACCAGAAATTCTGCGATACATCAATTTCGTGGCCGACAAGCTTGACCTGCATCGGGATATCCAGCTTGAGACGCGCGTGGTCGCCGCCACGTTCGATGAGCAGACCAAAGTATGGACTGTGCGGACGCAAGCCGGGGAGACCTTTTCCGCGCCGTTCTGCATCATGGCGACGGGCTGTCTATCGATTCCAATTGTGCCGACGTTTCCCGGCATGGACGACTTCAAAGGTGGGGTCTATCGCACTTCGGATTGGCCACACGAAGGCGTCGATCTGACGGGCAAGCGGGTCGGTCTGATTGGAACGGGCTCGTCGGGCATCCAGGTAACTCCGATCCTGGCCGAACAGGCCGACCAGCTGTACGTTTTCCAGAGGACGCCCAACTATACTATTCCGGCCTTGAACAAGCCGATGGCGGAAGATTACGAGCGCGCCTGGAAGGATAATTACAGCGAGCGGCGTTTGGCCGCGCTGGAAACCCGCAATAACACGCTCAATGAAGCCGGCACTGTGCCTGGCCGTTCGGTCAGCCGCGATGAGCGGGAGAAGGAATTCGAGCGGCGCTGGACGACGATCGGTGGCATCGGCTTCATGTACGCCTATCCGGACATGATCAGCGATCCGGAGGTCAATGCCCATGCATCGGATTTCGTGCGTCGCAAGATCGTTGCGATCGTACGCGACCCCGTTGTCGCGCAGAAGCTGACGCCGACCGACTACGGCATCGGTGGCAAGCGAATCTGCGTCGATACGGCGTATTTCGAAACGTTCAACCGCGACAATGTCACCTTGATTGACGTCAGGAATAATCCGATCGAAACGATCACGCCGACCGGAATCCAAACGCGATCTGGATCGTTCGACCTCGACGTCATCGTTCTGGCCATTGGCTTCGACGCCATGACGGGAGCGTTGCTGCGCATCGACATCACGGGTCGGAATGGCGTCAAGCTGCGCGAGCGTTGGTCGGAGGGCCCCAAAACCTATGTCGGGATGGCGATCTCCGGCTTTCCGAACATGTTCATAGTCACCGGGCCGGGCAGTCCCTCGGTCTTTACCAACATGGTGACGTCGATCGAACAGCATATCAACTGGATCGCCGCGTGCATTGCCCACGTCAAGCAGAGCGGCAGCTCAGCCATCGAAGCGACTCGGAACGCGGAAGAGAAATGGGTCTCTCACGTCAATGCGGAGGCGAACAAGACGATGATGCCGAATGCCAATTCATGGTATGTCGGCGCGAATGTGCCGGGTAAGCCTCGGATCTTCATGCCATATCTCGGCGGCGCGGCGGTCTACAAGAAAGTGATCGAGGACGTCGCCAAGAATAACTACGAGGGCTTTGGACTGTTGTGAGCCCAGTCTAAGAGCCGATCTCGAGGTTGCCTCGGACATGACGACCTGACCGTTGGAATCGAAGGCAGATCAATGCGCTTGGTGAGTGCGATTTCAACATAGGCATGTTGCGGCGCGATTAGGGTGTTCACGCGGGATATATGTTGCGTTATCAACATTCGGCATGCTTGTCTGCAATGACCGCCGAGCGGCGAAACGGGAGGGAACGAATGGTCCAGGCGGCAGTCCCTGCGCATGCGGTCTCGTATGGTTCCTGGTCTTCGGGATTGCGGCACCCCGCGCACGTTTGTCGAGTTGCAGGCGAGAATGCCATCTCGGCAACATCACAATCCTCGCCAGACGGACGGTCGCGATGATCGACGCTATCCTGTCGCAGCTCGCGAACGGCCTCGTGCTTGGGTTTTTGTACATCCTGATCGCGGTCGGCCTGTCGATCATCTTCGGGCTGCTCGGGATCGTCAATTTTGCCCACGGGGCCTTCTTCGCGCTCGGAGCCTATTTCGCCATCACGCTCACGGGCTATCTTGGCTGGCCCGGTGTGGTGCTGGCCCCATTTGGTGTCGCCGCTGTCGGTGCCCTCTGCGAGATCGCTCTGATCAAGCGGTTGTATCGGGAAGGCCCACTTCTTAGCCTGATTGTCACCTTCGCGCTCGCATTGCTGATCGAGGCATTGATCCGCTCAGTCTGGGGATCAATGGGGCTTCCAATGAGCCCACCGGCGTTCCTGACCGGTCTTGTGGAGTTCGGGCCAATTTTGCTGACGACGTACCGTCTCGGTTTGCTTGTCATCACAGTCGTCTTGCTGGCCCTGTTGTGGGCGTTCTTCGCATTCACGCCCTATGGCCGTATCCTTCGCGCGGGCAGTCGCGACCCGGAAATGCTGGCCCTCTTGGGCATCGACTTTCCCAAGGTCATGACCGGAGCTTTCGCGCTGGGCTGCTTTCTCGCCGGGGCGGCAGGCGCTCTCGCGGGGCCCCTCTGGACAGTCTCGCCGGCAATGACCTCCGCCGCCAGCATGCCGGCTTTCGTGATTGTCACGATCGGCGGACTTGGCTCCTACAAGGGCGCCATCGTTGCTGGCCTTCTGGTCGGCGTTGTCACGGCGCTTTCAGTGCAATTCATTCCGGGAGCTTCGGGGGTGGCGATGTACGTCCTGATGGCTGTCATCCTGTTGTTGCGGCCGCGGGGACTGTTCGGAGAAGCGTGGGAGCGTTTCGAATGACTTGGCCCAATGCTTTGCGTCATCCAGTTGTCCTGATCGGCCTCGTACTTGCTGCGCTTACCCTCCACGCCTTGGCGGTGGGTTCACATTTGTCGATCGTAACCGAGATCGTGATCTATGTCCTCTACGGCGCCGGCCTCAACGTAATGCTTGGCTATACCGGCCTCGTCCCCTTCGGTGCGTCGGTGTTTTTCGGGATCGCGACCTATGTCGCCGCGGTCGGTATCCAGCGGTTGGTTGGCAATGAGGTCGAAGCCCTGGTTCTCGGCGTCGTTGTGTCGGTTCTGTTGGGCTTGGCGCTGGGTGCCCTCGTGCTGCTGCGCCGAGGCCTGTATTTCTCGCTGCTGACCCTGGCGTGTTCACAGATCGCATTTGAGGCCGCGCTCAAATGGTCGGACGTCACTGGTGGCGAAAACGGGCTTCAGAACGTTCCGCGTCCACTCTTCGGCGACCCGCGGGCCTTCCATCTGGTGTGTCTGGTTCTGACTATCTTGGTTCTGTGGGGCCTGTGGCGGTTGGCGCACTCGCCGCTTGGCCGCATCTTCCAAGCGATCCGCGAGAACGAAGAACGTGCGCGAAGCCTGGGCTATGACGTCTATCGCCTCAAGCTCTGTTCTTTCACGATCTCAGGCGGCGTCATCGGCCTTGCCGGCGGTCTGCTCGCCTTTCTCGTGCAAGGCGCCTACGCAAACAATCTGAGCTGGCAGCACGCGGCCGACGCTTTGCTGGCCAATGTGCTCGGCGGCATTCATCATTTCATGGGGCCATTGTGGGGCGCCATCGTGTTCATCCTGCTGCAGGATTATCTTAGCGCGATTATCGAGAATTGGTGGCTTCTGTTCGCGCCCATCGTGATCGTGTTGGCCCTGTTCTCACCGCAGGGGTTGCACGGCCTCGGTCAGCGTTTGTTCTCGCGTCAGCGCTACACGCTCGTCAGAGACGGCCTCCCGGATCGGCCGAAGCAAATCACGCCGTTCGATGCTGCCGGCGAGGCGGTGGACACCCCCACACCCGTGCTGGAAATACGAAAGTTGTCGCGGCATTTCGGAGCCCTGGTAACCGCCAATGAGATCGACCTCAAAATCATGGCTCGCGGACTGCACAGCCTGATCGGCCCCAATGGCGCCGGCAAGACCACGCTATTCAATATGCTGACCGGTGTATTGCCGCCGAGCGGCGGACAAATTTTCTTCGGCGACCGAGATATCACCGACGCCTCAGTCCATGAGCGTGCACGTCTCGGCATTGGCCGCTCGTTCCAAATCGTGCGCGCTTTCCCCCATCTCCCCGTCTTTGAGAACGTCAGGATCGCGGTACAAGCGGTTCACCGGCGCAGGTTCAATTTCTGGAATGATGCCTACGGCTTCTCGGACATCAACGACAGAACCTGGAGCCTGCTTGCCGCGGTGGGTCTGCAAGACCGCGCCTCTGTGCAGTGCGATAATCTGGCTCATGGCGAGCAAAGACTGCTTGAGATTGCCGTGACACTCGCGGGCCAGTCGAAGGTGCTGCTATTCGACGAGCCGCTGGCCGGGCTGGCTGAGCGGGATCGCCGCATCGTAATGGAACTGATCGTAAGGCTCTCGAAAGGTCATGCCGTGTTCCTGGTGGAGCATGACATCGACCGTGTGATGAGCGTGTCCGATCGCATTACGGTTCTGCATGCGGGTCGCCTGATCGCCGATGGCTCGCCCGATTCGATCGTCCGCGATCCGGCCGTCATTGATGCCTATCTAGGGAAATCGCACGCTAAAGCGGACGCGCCCTTGGAGCGTGCGGCCGTCGCACGTGCGCCTGGAAAGGTCCTCCTGCGCGTTTCCGGGCTGTCTGGCGGCTACGAGGGCAGCCGCGTCCTCAACGATTTCGGCATTGAGGTTCGTGAACGCGAAGTGGTCGCCTTATTGGGGCGCAACGGAGTCGGCAAGACGACCGCGCTCTGCGCCATCATGGGTGCATGCGAGATCGAGACGGGAACGATCGACTTCGATGGGCAGTCGCTTGTCGGCCTGCCGTCTCATGTCGTAAGCCGCCACGGTATCGCGCTTGTTCCGCAGGGCCGCCGTCTTTTCGGTAATCTTACGGTGGCGGAAAATCTTCGCGTTGCGATGCGGCCGGGCGGCGCTTCGCTGGACGAAGCTTATCAGCTGTTTCCGAAGCTGCGGATATTGCAGAACGCCACGGCGCAAAATCTGTCGGGAGGCGAGCGGCAGATGGTCGCGATCGCGCGGGCGCTGATGATTCCGAGCCGCTTAATCCTTCTCGATGAACCCTTCGAAGGTCTCGCGCCGGCGGTAGTGGATGACATCATGACCGCGATCCTCGAGTTACGTAAGCGTGCCAGCCTGATCATCGTCGAACATGACGCTGCGGCGATCCTGCAAATCGCCGACCGCGCCTACATTCTGGTCAATGGCACCGTGGCGTTCGAGGGAGCCGCTGACCAGCTTGCCCGAGATACTGCCCTCCAAGCCAAGCACCTTGGCCTCGCGCATGCACAATGACAGGCCGTCCGACACGTGAAGAGCAAAGCAGAACAGACTCAGACCAGACCCCAAGGAGGAGTGATCCGATGAATGATCAAGGCAACTTCGATATACGCGGCAACCGTCTCCATCGTCGAACGCTGTCGCGGCGGCGCTTTCTGACTAATTCCGGCGCGGTGCTGTCCGGTGGCGCGCTCGCGTTGGCGACCCCATACATTGGCACGGCGGCTGCCGATGAACCGTTACGCATCGGCATGGTGCTCGCCAAGCAGGGCGCATTTGCCCAGCAAGGCGCCGATCTCGCGGCGGGTGTTCAAATCGCGCTCAAGGACGCCGGCAACAAGGCGCTAGGCCGCAACATTGAACTAACGTGGCTCGACGAATCGGATCCGCAAGGTGCGACCCAAAGCATCACCAAGTTGATCCAAGAGCAGAAGGTTTCGGTGGTGGTCGGCGGAACGTCGAGCGCCAATTCGCTTGCTATGGGCGCCGTAGCCAAGCGCAGCCGCGTGCCATTCATATCGCTGAACGCCGCTGCTCGAGAACTCACCGGCAAGGCATGCAACCGCTTCACTTTCCGCGCCCCGGCCTCGGTACCGGTGTATGCCCGCGCAATGGCGCCGGAACTGCTCGCGGTTGGGAAGAAGTGGTATTTTCTGATCGCGTCGTTCACTTTCGGAGATGACGTGCTGGCGACCTACGGCGACATCGTCAAGGCGGCGGGCGGCACCATCGTCGGTACCGATCGCGTGCCCGTCGAAACGACTGATATCAGTTCGTACATTCTGAAAGTACGCCAGGCCAAGCCCGACCTGCTCGTCAGCGGCCTCGCCAATGTCGGACCGATCCTGAAGCAGTTGAAGGAATTCGGTATGACCGGTCAGATCGGCGTGGCGGGCCCAGCGGTGAGCGACACCGATCTGTGGAGCGTGCCACGCGAGGCGCTTACGGGAATCTACGGCAAGACCTGGTATTTCAATGATCCCAACAATTCGCCGGAGGACAAGGCCTTCGTCGAGGCCTATCGGAAGGCAAACGAGCGGCCGCCAACCGACCGTGTATGGGCCGGCTGGTTCATGACCCGTTTCCTGATGGCAGCCATCGAGCAGGCTAAGTCGGTTGAATCGAACAGGTTGGTCGAAGCCTTGGAAAGTCTGCGCTTCAAGGACGGCAATCAAGACGTCGGCTTCCGCGAGTGGGACCATCAGTTGATCCGGCGGCCGGTCGTTGGAATGGCACAAGCGAATGCGACGGACAAATGGGACACCCTCAAGGTCAAGTCACAGGCGGTCGCGGACGCTGCGGAACTGGGTCGCTTGTTCGGCAGCAAGGAAGACGTCGGCTGCACCATGGAACCCCTGTGACTGCGGACTAACCCTTGCCGGCGTCGTGGACAAGTGCCGTCCAGGACGCCGTCGCAGGCGAGAGACAACGTGCTGGGCGGGATAAGAGGTTCAGATGAGTCGCTTTCAGGACAAAATCATACTTGTCAGCGGCGCAGCGCGAGGTCAAGGCGCGGCGGAAGCCCGACGTCTGATCAAAGAGGGCGCGCGGGTCGTCCTCGGCGATGTGCGCGAGCAGGAGGGCCTGGAGCTTGCCGCAAGCCTCGGTGGTTGCGCGAGCTTCAGGCGGCTCGACGTGTCGGATGTGGCTGACTGGGACAAGGTCGTCGCCCATTGCGAACAACTGGGCGGGCTTCACGGCCTGGTCAATAATGCCGGCATCTATCAGCCGAAGCCTATCCGGGACACCGAGCCGGAACTGCTCGATGCCCATTTTCGGGTCAATCAGCTTGGCGTCGTCCTTGGATTGAAGAGTGTCGCGCTGTTGATGGAGCGATCTGGTGGCGGATCCATTGTCAATGTTTCGTCCACCGCCGGCCTGCAGGGTATCCCGAATGCGATTGCCTATGTCGGAACGAAATGGGCAGTACGGGGAATGACAAAGACGGCTGCTCTTGAACTGGCGTCATGCAATATCCGCGTCAACTCAGTACATCCCGGTTTGATCGACACACCGATGCTGAACAGCCGGGCAAGGGACGATCTCGAAAGGCGCGCCGCATTGATCCCGCTGAAGCGGATGGGAACGGTGGATGATGTCACCAATCTGGTGTTGTTTTTGCTGTCGGACGAAAGTGCTTACATGACAGGCGCCGAGATCAGTGTGGACGGCGGCCTATCGCTTTAATGGCGGCGCTTGCCGGGCCCGATGCGTCGTTCGCTATCAGAACGGCAGACCGACATAGTTCTCGGACAGCGATTTGATGGCTGCGTCGGAACTGACGAGGTAGTCGAGCTCGGCGCGCTTGATGCGTGCCGAGAAGTCGTCGATATCTGGAAATAGATGCAGCATCGACGTCATCCACCATGAAAACCGTTCGGCTTTCCAAACCCGCGCCAGCGCGTTAGCCGAATAGGCGTTAAGGCCTGCCTCTGATTTCTCGTCATAAAATTCGCGCAACGCTTCCGACAAATAGTGGACATCGCTGACTGCGAGGTTCAAGCCTTTGGCGCCGGTCGGCGGCACGATATGCGCGGCATCTCCCGCCAGAAACAGACGGCCGAACCGCATCGGCTCCAGGACATAAGAACGCAGCGACGCGATGCTCTTCTCGATCGAGGGTCCGGTCACCAGAGCCGCCACCGCCTCGTCGTCGAGCCTCCGTTTGAGTTCGTCCCAAAATCGCGCGTCGGACCACTGATCGACATGGTCGTCGATCGAACATTGAACATAATAGCGGCTTCGCGTTTTGGAGCGCATCGAGCATAGTGCGAATCCTCGTTCGTGACCGGCATAGATCAGTTCATTGCAGACCGGAGGTGTTTCCGTGAGGATACCTAGCCAGCCGAACGGATATAATCGCTCGAATTCGCGACGAGAGGCGGCGGGGACGCTTTGCCGGCAGATGCCATGGAATCCGTCGCAGCCCGCGATGAAATCGCAGTCGATCGTGTGGGTTGCGCCATCCCTAACGTAAGATACTGATGGGCTTGTCCCATCGAAGCCGTTCGGATGGACGTCCGCGGCACCGTACACCATGACCAGCCCGGCGGCGGCTCTGGCCGTCATCAGGTCGCGCGTGACTTCAGTCTGGCCATAGATCGTGACATGACGCCCCGTGGCCTGGCGCATATCGATGCGGTGGCGTGCCCCGCCGAACGCTATTTCGATTCCGTCGTGGGAAAGGCCTTCCGCCACCAGGCGATCGGCGACGCCGATCGACGTGAGGATGTCCACAGTGCCCTGCTCCAGAACACCGGCGCGAATGCGCGCCAAAACGTAGTCGGCATCCCTGCGTTCAAGGATGACGTTGTCCACGCCATAGTGATGAAGAATCTGTCCCAGCAAAAGGCCGGCGGGGCCAGCGCCGGCGATAACAACCTGAGTTCTCACTATTGCTTTTCCCATATGTTGATATCACAACATACAGTCAGGTCCTGCCAAGGTCAACGGCTTGATCGCGCTAGCTGGCTATGTTGACACAACAACATGATGGATGTAGGGTTTCGTCTCGAACGGCTAGTGAAGAAGAGTACGAGGAGGGTCGACCATGGACGACGAAAGCCCCGTAGCGGCGGTCACCGGCGCCGCCGATGGCATTGGTTTGGCGGCGGCGCGACTTTTCGCCAGACGTGGCTATCGCGTCGCGCTGATCGATATCGAGGCCAGAAAGGCCGCCGACCGCGCGGCGGACCTTGGCGGAGCGCACGTCGGCATCGCTTGTGACGTGTCCAAGGAGGCCGACGTACGCAAAGCCTGCCAGGAGATCGCCGATCGGCTTGGGCGTTTGGACGTGCTCGTCAACAATGCCGGGGTCGGCAGCCCCCACGTCCCGACCACGGAACAGAGCGTCGAAAATTTTGAACAAATTCTCAGCATTCACCTCACGGGAACGTTTCTTTTTTCGCGGGAAGCCTATGCCGTCATGGCGCCGCGCCGATCGGGAGCCATCGTCAACATCAGTTCGATCGCAGGGCTATGTGGTCTTCCTCGGCGCAATGCCTATGGCGCCGCCAAGGCCGGCATCGCTTCGATGACGCGGTCGATGGCGTGTGAGTGGGCGTCGAGTGGCATTCGGGTCAACGCGGTCGCCCCTGGCTTCGTCGCGACGGCGCTCGTCAAGAAACTGGAAGCTGACGGGTTTGTCGATACCCCGCGGCTGGAGCGGCGCATTCCAATGGCGCGGCTGGCCATGCCGGACGAAATCGCCGCCGCGATCTGCTTCCTCAGTTCATCCGACGCGAGCTACATCACCGGCACAGTCTTGTCGGTTGATGGCGGTTGGACGGCCTTCGGCGATTCCGGTGATGCATCGATGGCACAGCCTTGAGTGCACCCGTATCAATCTGACGTACACGGCCAGAAGCATGACTATGTCATGGATCTGGTGGCTTCGACCACCGGAAGGTTCTTCAGCAGGATATGAAGATAGCCGATTAACGCGTCGACGTCTTTCTTGCTCAATCCAGTTAGGAGAGCGCTCTCTCGCGCGAGAGCCAGCTTGATGATGCGGTCGTGGAGTTCACGCCCTTTTGGCGTCAGGCAGAACTCGAGATTACGGCCAAACCCCTGCTTACTGCGGATCATCTTCTTACCTTGCAGGAAAGCCGCCCCGCGGCTGATCGCCGCTTTGTCAGTCCCCATCAATTGGCTCATTTGTGCGCCCGTGCCCCACTCATAGACGGCCAGGTAAGACAGAATTCGCCACTCTACGATGCCGACGCCGAAGCGGCTTCGGTAGACCTTTGAGGCGTCGCCAGCCAACTTATTGGAGAGCCACGCGAGTAAGCCTGGTACGTATCGCTCGAGATGAAGCGTGACCTCTGTAAGGGCTTTTGACGTCTTGGGCGGCATGCTCACGGTCCCGTTGATTCTGTGATGTGAGCTGAACTATTGGCGGGTTACTGACGGCACTGCAAGACGTTTCAATCTTCGGCCGAGCGAAGTGACGCTGCAAGGGTCCGGCATAGCGAGATTGCCTGCAGTGGAGTATTGACAAATCAACATACTTCGGTGTATTGACAAGTCAACATAAGTGCGGAAATATCCTTGCTAATTAGAAAAAACGGTGGCGGGATCGCGTGCGGGCGCGATTCTATTTTCGGTCAACTCCTGGCCTATATCTTGACCGCGATCAGGATTGGCAGGCCGATGGCGGCCCTCCCTAGCGGCGCCCAGATCGAGGCGGCGCGACTGCCTCGCAGTTGAGATCGCGCGCCTCGTCGAGACGAAGACCGTGCCGATGCATCAACCGGCGATGGCGGGCGGAATCTGCCGCGACGAAAAGCTACGCCAGAAAGGGAGGGAAATCATGACGTTCGATCCTGACAGCGCCGCTCTCATCGCTCGCCTCCGCGAATTACAATTGCCGCGTTACGAAACGCTGTCGCCGGAAGAGGCCCGGGCCGCGATGGCAGCCTCTCGAGAGGCCGCGGCGGTTCAGCCGCCGGAAATCTTTCAAACGCAAGATTTTGAAATCCCCATAAACGGTCACGCCGTCAAGGCCCGGCTCTATCGCCCGGTCGCGTCGGTTGCCGCGCTGCCGATGCTGATCTTCTTTCACGGTGGCGGCTGGGTGCTAGGCGATCTGGAATCCCACGACATCTTGTGCCGACGCGTGGCTAATGCTGCTGGATACGCCGTGCTGGCGGTGGAATATCGGCTGGCGCCCGAAAGCAAGTTTCCCGCTGCACTTGATGATGCGATTGCCGCAACAAACTGGGTGTTCGACAACGCCACCAGACTGAATGTCGATCCTCGGCGAGTGGCGGTTGGCGGCGACAGCGCGGGTGCCAATCTCGCGGCTGTGGTGGCTCACGTCGCGCGCGATGCAGGTGCGCCGCTGATCCGGTTTCAGCTCCTGATCTATCCCGTCGTCGATCTCTACTTCGGTCTTCCGTCGCATCAACTCAAGGAAGATGCGCTGCCGGTACTTGGCGAAACGATGATCTGGTTTCGCGATCACTATCTGAGCGATCCGGCGCAACGTGGGAATTGGCGGGCATCGCCGTTGCTAGCGGAAAATTTCTCCGGCTTGCCTCCGGCTTATGTGGTGACGGCCGGATATGATCCATTGGCTGACGAAGGCCGTGCTTACGCAGATAAGCTTGCGAGCAGCGGAGTGACCGTCAAACATCGCCATTACCCGGGCCAGATTCATGGATTTCTAACTATGGGCGTCGCCTTCCCAACGACAGAATCGGCGGTGGCCGAAATCGGCGAAGCGTTGCGTCGGGCCGCCGCGATATGAGCGACCATCGTGTGCGACTGGTGAAATGATCAAAATGCGTTGCGATACCAGCACTCCAACTTTCGATTTGAGCCCAGAGGAATGCCAATGAACGATCGAGAACGTAACCGGGTCTGCGACGTGCTTATCGTCGGATCGGGCGCGGGCGGACTATCGACCGCGATCACTGCCAAGAAAGGCGGTCTTGACGTCGTGATAATCGAGAAGGAGGCTTTTTTCGGTGGGACCACCGCCTATTCCGGAGGAGTGCTTTGGATTCCCGGTAATCCTCATGCCCGCAAAGCCGGGATCAACGACACGCGCGAAGCCGCCGTCACCTATCTGCGCAACGAGACGGGGAATTACTTTAGCGAAAAGGCGATTGAAGCCTTTCTTGATCAGGGACCGCGGATGCTCGAATTCTTCGAGCGCGAAACCGAAGCAAAGTTCCTTCTCTCCGGCTATCCGGACTATCACCCCGAAGTCGTGGGCGGAGCGCTAATAGGTCGGTCCGTGACGGCAGCGCCCTTCGATGCTCGCGGCCTCGGCGACGAGCTGAAGCGATTGCGGCCGCCGCTGGCGACGATCACCTTCATCGGGATGATGTTCAATTCGTCGAATGAAGACCTTAAGCACTTTTTCCGCGCGACGCGATCGCTCAAGTCCGCCGCGTATGTGGCAAAGCGACTGATCAGCCATTTGAAGGATCTGGCTCTTTATCGCCGGGGGGTCCAAATCACCAGCGGTAACGCGCTGGCGGCACGATTGGCCAAGACATGCTTCGATTTGGGCATTCCATTGCTCACAAGCACCGCCGCGCGACAGCTCGTCGTTGAGGATAGCTCGGTGCGCGGCGCGCAGGTATCGGATGACAAAGGCGAATTCACAATCACCGCGCGACGGGCCGTGGTGATGGCCTGCGGCGGATTCCCCCACGACCGAGAGCAAATATCGCGCGCCTACCCGCATCTCGCGCGGGGTGGCGAGCATTTCTCCCCGACGCCCGAAGGTAACACCGGCGACGGGGTGAGAATGGCGGAAGATGTAGGTGCATCATGCGAAATCCGGTTTCCGAATGCCGCGGCTTGGATGCCGGTGTCGAAGGTGCCGATGGGCAACGGCAAGGTCGGACTGTTTCCGCATCTAGTCGACCGCTACAAGCCCGGTATCATCGCGGTGAATCGCCGCGGCAAACGCTTTACCAACGAGTCCAATTCCTATCACGACACCGGCGTGGCGATGATCGCCGATGGCGAGGGGGATGCGGAGACTGCGGCGTGGCTGATCTGCGACCATCCGACCATCCGGAAATACGGTCTTGGTTATGCCAAGCCGGCGCCGGTGCCGATCAGCATCTATGTACGCAACGGCTACCTGCAGACCGGAAAGACGTTGCGCGAGCTTGCGCAGGCCGCCGGCATTGACCGAGAGGCGCTTGAGGAAACCGTAAATCGTTACAATTTGGGCGCGCGGGTTGGCGAGGATCCCGAATTCGGGCGGGGGTCCACGGCTTTCAACCGTTTCCTTGGTGATGCTGAACAAAAGCCCAATCCGAATGTCGCGCCAATCACCAAGGCTCCGTATTACGCATTGAAGGTGGTGATGGGCGATCTCGGCACGTTCGACGGGCTCACGACCGACATTGTTGGCCGCGTGTTGGATGGGACATTCAAGCCTATTCCTGGGCTCTATGCGGTCGGCAATGATCGCGCGAGTATCATGGGCGGCAATTACCCAGGGGCCGGCATTACGCTCGGTCCCATCATGACGTTCGGCTACGTCACCGGCCAGCATCTCGCTGGTCGCGACGTTCTCAACGCGGAATGAATTTCAAAAAGGCCGATTCTCTGTTTTCGATCGCCAATGACTCAAAGGAAAGGGACCACCATGAAGATCGACCGTCGTACGTTTGTTGGTGGAGGCGTTGCCGCAATCATTTCCGCGCCACGCCTTGCGCGCGCACAGGGCGCAAAGACCGTTCGGATCGGCATCATCACCGATATGTCGGGCATCTACCGCGACGTGTCTGGACCGACGACGGTCGCCTGCGCCCAGCTGGCAGTCGATGAGTTCACGGCCGCCAATCCTGATATTAAGGTCGAATTGCTAGTGGCGGACCACCAGAACAAGGCCGATATCGGCCTCGGCATCATCCGCAAGTGGTTCGATCAGGATGGCGTCGACGTCATCGAGAATGTCGGCAACAGTTCGATTGCGCTGGGCGCCAAGTACCTCATCGAGGACAAGAACAAGGTCGCGCTGGTGACGACGGCGGGAAGCTCCGATCTGACTGGCAAGAGCTGTAGCGCCAATCTCGTTCACTGGTCCTGGGATTCATGGTGTCTGGCGCATTCGACGGCCACGTCGACGGTGAGAGCCGGCGGTACCAAATGGTTCTTCATCACGGCTGACTACGCCTTTGGCCACGCTGCAGAGGCCGACGCCACAAAATTCGTCAAGGCCGCCGGCGGAACAGTGGTCGGATCGGTACGCTATCCGTACGGATCAACCACGGATTATTCCTCATTCCTCCTGCAGGCACAATCCAGCGGGGCCAACGTCATAGGCTTCGCTAATGCCGGCAGTGAATTGATCAGCTGCTTGAAGCAGGCCCAGGAATTCGGTCTCGACCGCGGTAACCAGGAATTCGGTCTCGACCGCGGTAACAGGCGAATGGTCGCGTTGGTGGGCTACATCACCGACGTGGTCGGCATGGGCTTGCCGACGGCCAAAGGACTGTCGCTCACGGAAACATTCTATTGGGACCTTAACGACAGGACGCGTAGCTTCATGAATCGCATCAAACCGAAGCTGGGCAACGGTGTCTTCCCCAATATGAGCCAGGCCGGTGACTATGCCTGTGTCAGGCACTACCTGAAGGCGGTTAAGGAGCTCGGCGTCGAGCGGTCGAAGGCGTCGGGCCGCGACGTCGTCGACCTTATGAAGAAAATGCCGACGGACGATGATTGCTTCGGCCAGGGAAGCATCCGGAATGATGGCCGTAAAATCCACCCGGCCTACCTGTTCGAGGTGAAGAAGCCGGAAGAGAGCAAAGCGCCGGGCGACATCTATCGGCTTGTATCGACCCTTCCGGCGGAGGAAGCGTTCCGGCCGATCGGCGAGGGCGGTTGCGCCCTGATTCGAACCTGATAAAGCGCGTCGACAATTGGCGGTGATGCATGTCATATGTAGGAGCGATGGTCGACCTGCGTGTTTACACAATCCGCTTGCGCAAGATGGCGGAGTTCATCGATGTGTTCGATCGTCTTGCTATGCCGGTCCAGCTGAAATATCTCGGCCGGCCGCTAGGGATATTCAGTAGTGCTGTCGGACCGCTCAACCAGGTCGTCCATCTTTGGGGCTTCAACGACATGGGCGATTTCGAGCGTCGCCACGCCGCGCGCGACAAGGACCCCGATTGGCCGGCCTATCTGCAGGCCTCCGAACATCTTATCACGGCACAGGAGAATCGCCTGATCCGCAAGATCGACTTGCCCTCGTTGGCGTTGGATATTCCTGTCCAGTGAGTGCCGCCAGGCCTGTTAAGGCGAAGGTAGGTAGCTGATGAGCTGGATTGATCTCTCGGGCGAGGTGGCGGTCGTTACGGGCGCGGGCGCCGGCATCGGACGCGGAATTGCACTGGGGCTTGCGGACGTCGGTGCGACGCTGGTGTTGCTCGATCGCGAGGACGCATCCAGTACGCTGGACGAGATCGCATCGCGCGGTGGGCGCGGTTTCTTCGTGCGATGCGACGTGACGGACGACGGAAGCGTCGGCAGTGCCGCGGCGCAATCGCTCGAGACATTCGGGCCGGCTACCATTCTCGTCAACAACGCCGGAACGATGCGAGCCGGACAGCTCGTCGATATGCCGATAGCGGATTGGCAGCAGATATTGTCACTGAATCTCACTGGCTATCTCAGGTGCGCGCAGGCGTTTGGTGCGCAGATGCTGCAACGCGGGCAAGGTTCGCTCATTCACGTCGCATCGATTTCGGCGCATGCGCCTCAGAGTTTCAGCGGTGCTTACAGTGCCAGCAAGGCCGCGGTGGTCATGCTGTCGCAACAGCTCGCCGTCGAATGGGGCCCGAAGGGTGTCCGCAGCAATGTGGTCAGCCCCGGTCTCATCCGCACACCAATGACGCAGTCAATCTACGACGCCCCAGGCGTGCTCGCGGCACGCCGCGCGCTGGTACCGCGGCGGCGGATCGGCGAACCGGAAGACGTCGCCAATGCCGTCGTGTTCTTGGCGAGCGAGCGGGCGGACTATATTACGGGCGCCGAGATTGTCGTCGATGGCGGCTTTACCCGTGGCATCATGGGCGTCATCCCTCGGCCGGGCTTCGAAGCACATATTGACGGCTGAGGATTTCTCCATCGGTGGCAGATGTGTCGCGTAATGAGCGGTTATGGAACGACCGCTTCTGGCGCAAAGCGGACGTTCAGAGAGAGGTCCGCCAGATCATCGACCGGGCGCTGGTTTCATCCCTTGCTTTACGCGCTTCCGTTCGATCTGCTCAAGCAGGGCCTCGTTGCTCAATGCCCAGCGGCAAATGGCAGCGATCGGTTGATGAATGAGTTTGCCCGCGGCAGTTAGTTTGTACTCGGTCTTTGGCGGGATAAGCTCGTAGACTTTCCGATCGACCAGCCCATCCGCTTCAAGTTGCCGCAGAACCTGAATAAGCATTTTTTTTGAAATGCCGGGAACGCCTCGATGCAGTTCGCCAAAGCGAACGGGGCCGCTCGACAAATAGTAAATGACGATCGGCGTCCATTTGTGGGCAATCAAGTCAAGCAGGCGACGGGCCGGGAAAGCCGGGCCCAACTCGTGCGATTTCGATTGGGACGATTTCATAAACACGGCCCTGGCACGGAGCGACGATGACAAATGAATATCATCGACTGTCTGCAAGGTGGCGGTGCACAAACGAGATCGCCATGCCGCCTTCACCGACTGCAGTCGCAACCCGCTTCACTGAGTTGTGCCGAACGTCTCCCGCGGCAAAGGATCCTGGAACCGACGTCTCCAGATGGTAGGGTTGGCGCTTGAGCGGCCATGCTTTGGGCCAAACGCCGTTTTCCAGCAAGTCAGAGCCGGTAACAAGGAAGCCCGCCGGATCACGAACGATCGGCGTATCGCTTGCCCATTCTGTATTCGGAACACCCCCAATAGCCACGAAAAGACGCGTTGCCGGGACGCGCTCGACGATGCCGGACGTCCGGTCTGCAATGCCGATCACCTGCAGCGCGTCGTCGCCGTCAAGTTCTCTTACTTCAGCGTTGAAGCGGACGCGGATTTTCGGATGGGACAAGATTCGCGTCGACAGATAGCTGGACATCGTTTCTTTAAGCGCGGCGCCGCGCACGAGCATCGTAACCTGGTCGGCGTATTCCGCGAGGTGCATTGCAGCCTGGCCGGCCGAGTTTGCGCCGCCGACGACATAGACGTGTTCGTTTCGGCAAAGCGGAGCTTCGCTCATACCGGCGCCGTAGTAAAAGCCCCGGCCAACAAAACGCGCTTCGTCCTGCAAATCCAGCCGACGCCATTCCACACCCGTTGCGCAGATGTTTGTCTTTGCGACCATCTTTGAACCGTCCGCAAGGCAGGCGACGATTTTGCCGTCGACGAAAGACGCCTTGATGCCTTCGCGCATGAGCAGGATCTCGATGCCGAACCTGACGGCCTGCTGTCTTGCACGTTCCGCCAGTTCAGCCCCAGAAATGCCGTTAGGAAATCCCATGTAGTTCTCGATCAAGGAAGACGAGCCTGCCTGTCCACCGACGGCATGGCGCTCAATCATGACGGCATGCAGACCTTCGGAGGCCGCATACACCGCCGCCGACAGGCCCGCCGGCCCCGCACCATAGATCGACACGTCGTATTCCTTAAGCCGAGGCTGCGTCACCCAACCGAGATGTTGCGCAAGTTCGCGTACCGAAGGCGCGTAGAGACGCACGCCGTCCGGGAGCTGCACGATCGGCAACCGCTGTGCTTCGTCTTCGGAAATCGCCAACCCGCTATCGATACGTTCATCGCGACCGAACTCGATCCAGTCGAACGCGACGACGCTCCTTTGCAGGAAATCCCGCAGCGCGAACGCTTCTCCGCTCTGCGCCTTGCCGATGAGGCGGACGTTTACGGTCGCCTTTGCAGTCGCATCCGACATAATCGTTTCCCGATCAGGTCTTCTTCGCCCAGCGGTCGCCGAGCTCCACACCATATTGGACGAGGCTGCCCCCGTATTCCAACTGCAATCTTTCGACCTCTTCCAAGCCGACGTCGACGTTCGA
>WNFD01001890.1_pt1 | contig 21077 bp, 21 predicted proteins | sample 5400491 | NCBI WGS metagenome assembly WNFD01 (sample SAMN13153343, study PRJNA577476) | soil metagenome | isolation source: 120 cm saprolite under Douglas fir tree site 2 hole 2 replicate 2 | place: USA:California | collected 2015-04-18
TCGATCACGTCGATGCCGACGAACAGCAGGCCGCGCTCGCGCAGCGCAGGTCCCAGTGTCGCGCAGATCTCCCGCTCCCGTTCGCTGAGATCGGTCGCCTGCGCCGCGCCGCCGCGCACCATGTTGGAACGCAGATCGTCAGCCGCCGGCACGCGATTGACGGCGCCGGCAAACTCGCCGTCGACCAGGATGATGCGCTTGTCGCCATGCTTGACCTCGGGAAGGAAGCGCTGGATCACCCAGGGCTCCTTGAAGGTCACGGAGAACATGTCGAACAGCGAGCCGAAATTCATGTCCTGCGGCATGACGCGAAACACCGCGGCGCCGCCATGGCCGTGCAACGGTTTCATGACCACCGCGCCATGGGTGTCGCGGAAGGCATTGATCTCGTCGAGATCGCGCGAGATCAAAGTCGGCGGCATCAGTTGCGGGAAATTCATCACGAACAGTTTTTCCGGCGCGTTGCGGACGCTCGCCGGATCGTTCACGACCAGCGTCTTGGGGTGGATGCGCTCCAGGAAATGCGTCGAGGTGATGTAGGCGAGGTCGAATGGCGGGTCCTGCCGGAGCAGGATCACGTCGAAGGCGCTGAGCGGTTCGCGCCTGGGCTCGCCGAGGGTGAAGTGGTCGCCGGGCTCGTCCCGGACCGAGAGCAGCTGGATCGGGGCGACCAGTTCCTCGCCATGCAGCGAGAGCTTGTCCGGCGTGTAATAGGACAATCCGTGGCCGCGCTTCTGCGCCTCCAGCAAGAGGGCGAAGGTCGAATCGCCGCGGATATTGATGCGCGCGATGGGGTCCATCTGGACGGCGACGTTCAGTTTCATATCGGGGGTCCGCAAGTCTGGAGGATCAAGTCAAGTCTGGAGGATCAAGTCTGGACGATCTGAGGGGTTTATGGGCTCGCGTCGAATGCCGCTAACAGATGGCGCGGCAGGCTCCGGGGCGCAATCAGGATGGCGTCAAAACGCAGCTCAAATTCGGCGTGCTCGGGATGCGCCACCAGCCAGACTTGCGCGGCATCGATGATGCGCGCCTGCTGCCGGGGTGTCACGGCGAAGGCGGCCTCGTCGAGGCTGGCACGGGCCTTGACCTCGACAAAGGCTATGAGATTGCGCCGCTTCGCGACGATGTCGATTTCGCCATGGGGCGTCCGGAAGCGTTTGGCGAGGATACGATAGCCTTTGGCCATGAGGTAAGCGGCGGCGCGGCTCTCGGCCGAGAGGCCGGTGCGGAACGCCGCGACACGCTCGGGCGAAGCGGCCTTGACGGTCCGATCCGGCGAGGCCTGGTCAGTCTTCGCCATGGCCGCCCCTCACGTTCACTTCCTTGGCAAGCTCCAGCGCGCGGGCATAGACGGCGCGGCGCGGCCGGCCGGACAGTTCGACCGCATGCGCCACGGCGTCCTTGACGCTGTGATGCTCAAGCGCGCCGCGCAGCAGATCGTCCAGCGCGTCCGCGGTCATGATCTGCGCGTCTGCAGCCGGCGGACCGATCACCAGAACGAATTCGCCGCGGGTCTCCAGCGCGTCGGCCTCGCGCGCCAATTCGGCCAGGTTTGCGCGCCTGACCTCCTCGTGCATCTTGGTCAGCTCGCGGCAGATGGCGGCGTCGCGCGTGCCCATGAGATCGGCGAGATCGCGAAGCGTGTCCTGCACGCGGTTGCCGGATTCGAACAGCACCAGTGTCGCGTCGATCCGGGCGAGGTCGGTCAATCGCGCGCGGCGCGCGGTCTCCTTCGGCGGCAGAAAGCCCTCGAAGAAGAACCGGTCGGTCGGGAGTGCCGCGACCGACAGTGCAGCCAGCACCGACGAAGGGCCGGGCAGGGCGACGACAGAATGGCCGGCCGCGCAGGCCTCGCGCACCAACTTGAATCCGGGATCGGAAATCAGCGGCGTTCCGGCGTCCGACACCAGCGCGACGGAGCCGCCTTGTGCCAGCCGCTCCAGGATCTTCGGCCGCGCGATTGCCGCGTTGTGCTCATGGTAGGGCATAAGCTCGGCCGTGATTCCATACCGTTCGGTCAGCCGGCGGGTGATCCTGGTATCCTCGCAGGCGATCATGTCGACGGCCGCGAGCGTCTGGAGCGCGCGCAGGGTGATGTCGCCGAGATTGCCGATCGGCGTTGCGACCAGATGGAGGCCGGGAGCGGCTTTGGCGGCGGTCACAAGGTGGCCGTCCACCACAAAAGTCCTGATGGCGGGTTCCGCCACGGCATCGCTCTTTATTGGGGCCGCTTTTGCGCTCATTATGCTAGCTTAAAGGGGAGATGGCCCTGGCGCCACAATTGCCGTCATCCGGGGGCGTCGTTCATGCGGCGTTCAACGGCGAAGAGGCTATCCTTGCTGACTATTGTTGGCGACTTTCACTCCGCTCGGCGCGGCCATAATCCTTTTGTTTTGGTTAACTATTCGCCGACAATATGCCTGAATCCCCTCCCTGATCTCTCCTAAGGAGGGCGTTCTGGCCGAAATTCGTCGGTTAAGCCAAGAGACATGATGGCGGGCCCGCTCAAATTGAGAACTGACGCTTCGGCGGCGCAAACCTGGGGTGCAACGCGGCGGGCGGCAATCGGCTTTTTGCTGAGCGCACCCGTGCTTTCGGCCTGCGGAAGCATGCAGCAATTTTCTAACCCGTTCGCGAGCTCCGAGAGCCCCGCGCCGGCCGGGCCGCCCAAGGACCCGGCGGTCGCGGGCAACGGTCAGGTCAAGGTCGGGTTGATCCTGCCGCTGTCGGCGTCGGGCAATGCCGGCGTCGCCGCGCAATCCATGAAAAATGCCGGCGAGATGGCGCTGGCCGAATTCCAGAATCCCAACATCCAGCTGCTCATCAAGGATGATGGCGGCAGCCCGCAAGGTGCCCAGCAGGGCGCGCAGCAGGCGCTCGATGAAGGCGCCGAGATCATCCTCGGTCCGCTGTTCGCCGCATCCGTTCCGTCAACGGCGCAGGTCGCGCGCGGGCGGAGCGTATCGTGCATCGCCTTCTCGACCGATTCGAGCGTCGCCGGCCGGGGCGTCTTTCTCCTGAGCTTCCTTCCCGAATCCGACGTCAACCGGATTGTCGAATATTCGGCCAGCGTCGGCAAAAAGTCGTTCGCCGCGCTGTTGCCGGAAAATGCCTATGGCAATGTCGTGGAGGCGGCGTTCAAGCAGGCGGTCGGCCGCAAGGGCGGACGCATCGTCGCCTTCGAAAAATATGGCGCCGACCGCGCGACGGCGGCGCGCACGGTGGCACAGGCGCTAGGGCAGGCCGACGCACTGTTGATCGCCGACGACGGTGAATCGGTCGTAGCGACAGCCGATGCGCTGACCGCGGCCGGCGCCAATCTGCGCAACATCCAGTTGCTCGGCACCGGGCTGTGGGACAATCCGCGCGTCCTCGCCAGCGCGGCGCTGCAGGGCGGCCTCTATGCGGCTCCGGACCCTAGCGGCTTCCGCGCCTTCGCCGGCCGCTACCGTACGAGGTTCGGCTCGGAGCCGGTGCGAACCGCGACGCTGACCTATGATGCGGTCGCGCTGGTCGCGGCGCTGGCGAAAGCGCAAGGAGGGCAGCGCTATTCACCCGACGTGATGACCAATCCGTCCGGATTCGCCGGTATCGACGGACTGTTCCGATTCCGCGCCGACGGCACCAATGAACGCGGCCTGGCGGTCATGCGCGTGGCGACGGGGGGCAGCGTGCCGGTTGCCGGTTCGCCCAAAAGTTTCGGCGCGTAGCGGATTTTACGCCGCGAGATCGGCCACCACCGCATCGAGCACCGGAAAACCCGCCTGCGTGACGCGCAGCCGGCCGTCGGCTTCGACCGCGATCGCGCCTTCTTCGCGCAAGACCGCGATGCGGCGCGGATCGAGCGTGCGGCCGGCGAGCGCCGCGTACCGCTTGGGATCGATCCCTTCGGCGAGCCGCAGACCCATCAGCAGGAATTCGTCGGCGCGCTCGACGCTGTTGAGCCGATCGTCGGTGATGACGCCATGGCCGTTGGCCTCGACCCGCATCAGCCAGGCTTCGGGCCGCCTGTCGGTCGCGGTCGCCTGCCGCATGCCGTTGATATCGAGCCGGCCATGCGCGCCGGGGCCGATGCCGGCATATTCCCCGCCGCGCCAATACACGAGATTATGCCGGCACTCCGCGCCCGGCCGCGCGTGGTTGGAGATCTCGTAGGCCGGTAGGCCATGCAGGGCACAGACCTCCTGCGTCACGTCATAGAGCGCGCGTGCGGTGGCTTCGTCCGGTGTCTTCAGCTTTCCCGCGGCGTGGAGGCCGAAGAACGGCGTGTCTTCCTCGATGGTCAGCTGGTAGAGCGACAGATGCTCGGCGGCTTCCGTGATCGCTAGCTTGAGTTCGTCGGCCCACATCGCGGGCGTCTGGTCGGGCCGGGCATAGATCAGGTCGAACGAATAGCGGTCGAAGGCATGGCGCGCGATCGCGACTGCATCGCGCGCCTCGCGCGCGGAATGCAGGCGTCCCAACATTTTCAGCGAGACATCATCCAGCGCCTGAACGCCGAGCGAGACGCGGTTGACGCCGGCCGCGCGGTAACCGGCAAACCGGGTCGCCTCGACGCTGGTCGGATTGGCCTCCAGCGTGACCTCCACGTCTGGCGCGACGCGCCAATGCCGGCCGATCGCATCCAGGATCGCGCCGACGGTTCGCGGCGCCATCAGCGACGGCGTGCCGCCGCCGAGGAAGATCGAGCTGACCTCCCGGCCCGGAACGCGGGCTGCGGTGGTTTCGATCTCGCGGGCGAACGCCCGGGCAAACCGCTCTTCGTCGACCGCGGCATGCCGGACATGGCTGTTGAAGTCGCAATAGGGGCACTTCGACAGGCAGAACGGCCAGTGCACATAGACGCCGAAGGCGCTTTTGTCAGCGCTGGTCAAGACAGAGCTCCGCAAGCTTGACGAAGGCACGGGCGCGGTGCGACAGGCCAAGCCCGAGCGGCGGCAGCCCGTGCTTTTCGATGCCGGTCATCTCCCCAAAAGTCCGATCGAAACCATCCGGCATGAACATCGGATCATAGCCGAAGCCCGCCGTGCCGCGCGGCGGCCAGACCAGCGTGCCGTCGGCGCGCGCCTCGACTTCCTCGAGATGATCGTCGGGCCAGGCCACGCTGAGCGCGGAGACGAAGTGCGCCTTGCGCTTCTCTGGCGTGGTCGCACTGCGTTCCTGCAGCAGGCGTTCGATCCGCGCCATCGCTGCGTTGAAGTCCTTGGTCGGGCCGGCCCAGCGCGCGGACAAGATGCCGGGCGCGCCGTCGAGCGCATCGACCTTGAGGCCTGAATCATCGGCAAAGGCCGGGAGCCGCGTGGCCTGCGCCGCCGCGACCGCCTTGATCCTGGCATTGGCAAGGAAGGTGGTGCCGGTCTCTTCGGGTTCGCCAAGTCCCAACTCGCCGGCTGAGATGGCCGCGATACCATAGGGCGCCAACAGCTCGCGCATCTCGGCAAGCTTGCCGGGATTGTGGGTCGCAATCACGAGTTGGCCGGTGATCTGGCGATGCATCGCGACTACGCCACCGCCATCTTCTGCAGGTCGACCAGCCGCGCCACGCCCTTGCGCGCCAGCGCCATCAAATTGAGAAACTCGTCCTGCGAGAAAGGCGTTTTCTCCGCCGTGCCCTGCACCTCGATGATGCGGCCGTCGCCGGTCATGACGAAATTGGCGTCGGTGTCGGCCTCGGAATCCTCGGCATAATCCAGATCGAGCACGGGCGTGCCGTTATAGATGCCGCAGGAGATCGCGGCCACGTTGTCGCGCAGCACATTCGCCTTCAGCATATTGCGCGACTTCATCCAGCCGATGCAGTCGGCGAGCGCGACCCAGGCGCCGGTAATGGACGCGGTGCGGGTGCCGCCGTCGGCCTGCAGCACGTCGCAGTCGACCGTGATCTGCCGCTCGCCGAGCGCTTCCAGATCGATCGTCGCGCGCAAAGAGCGGCCGATCAGGCGCTGGATTTCGACGGTGCGGCCGTTCTGCTTGCCGGCGGACGCTTCGCGCCGCGTTCGTTCCAAGGTGGCGCGCGGCAGCATGCCATATTCGGCCGTCACCCAGCCGCGGCCCTGACCCTTCAGCCATGGCGGCAGCCGGTCTTCCAGGGTGGCGGTCACCAGCACATGGGTGTCGCCGAACTTCACCATGCAGGACCCTTCGGCGTATTTCACGACCCCGCGCTCCAGCGAGACGGCGCGCAGTTCGTCGGGTGCACGGCGGCTCGGCCGCATGGGAACTCTCCGGAAATCAAGCAAAATCGCTTCGCGCTGCTTGTAGGAGCGGGAAAGGGAGGCGGCAAGGCCTTTGGACGGCCTTTTCGGGACTCCAATGATCGCTTGTCACAGACCCCCCGGATAGCCAAACTACTGGGCAGTAAAGGGAGTTGTCTGTGGCCCACCACGATCCCATCGGCCTGATCACGCCGCATGCCGGTCTCGCCCAGCTCAACGAGCGGTCGCGCGACATCTTCCGCCAGATCGTCGAGAGCTATCTGGCAACCGGCGAACCCGTCGGCTCGCGCAACATTTCACGCCTGATCGCCGTGCCGCTGTCGCCTGCCTCGGTGCGAAACGTGATGGCGGACCTCGAACAGCTCGGCCTGATCTATGCGCCGCATACCTCCGCTGGCCGGCTGCCGACCGAACTGGGTTTGCGCTTCTTCGTCGACGCGTTGATGCAGATCGGCGACCTGACCGAGGCCGAACGGCAGTCGATCCAGAGCCAGCTCGCCGCCGTCGGGCGGGCGCAATCGGTCGAGGCCGCGCTGGGCGAGGCCTTGACGCGGCTGTCGGGCCTGACCCGGGCCGCCGCTGTCGTGTTGACCGCCAAATCCAATTCGCGGCTCAAACATATCGAGTTCGTGCGGCTGGAGCCGGAACGGGCGCTGGTCGTGCTGGTCGGCGAGGACGGCCAGGTCGAGAACCGCGTCCTCGCTTTGCCGCCCGGCGTTCCCTCGTCGGCTCTCACGGAAGCCAGCAATTTCCTCAATGCGCGGATCAGGGGACGAACGCTCGCCGAAGCCCGGCTGGAACTGGAAACCGCGCTGACGCAGGATCGCACCGAGCTCGATCAGTTGACACAGAAGGTGATCGCCGCGGGCATCGCGAGCTGGTCCGGCGGCGAGAACGAGGACCGGCAACTGATCGTGCGCGGTCACGCCAATCTGCTGGAGGATCTGCACGCGCTGGAAGATCTGGAGCGGGTGAAATCGCTGTTCGACGATCTCGAAACCAAACGCGGTGTCGTTGATCTTCTGGGGCGCGCCGAGCGTGCCGAAGGTGTGCGGATTTTCATCGGATCGGAGAACAAGCTGTTTTCGCTGTCGGGCTCGTCCACCATCGTCGCGCCCTATAGTGACGGCGCCGGCCACATTGTCGGCGTTCTCGGCGTGATAGGTCCGACGCGGCTCAACTATGCCAGGGTGATTCCGACGGTAGATTATGCCGCGCGCATCGTGAGCCGCATACTCGGCGGCTGACAGGGCCGGTTGGGGATGGTTTCGCTTGATTTTCGGCGCCTGAAGCACGATATCCCGGGCCAGCAACCCCCCTCCAACTTCATTCCCGGCGATTTTTCGAGAAAGTAGGCCATGACTGACCCCGACCTGCAGAAGAACGATCCGGTGGAGCCGGCGCAGGCCAGCGAGCCCGTGGTTTCGAAGCCCTACATCATGCCTGACGATCCGGAAACGGGATCGGTGGAGGCGCTGACCAAGGAAGCGGCTGACGCGCGCGACAAGATGCTGCGCACGCTGGCGGAGATGGAGAATCTGCGCAAGCGCACCAGCCGCGAGGTCGCCGACGCCAGGACCTACGGCATCACCGGCTTCGCGCGCGACGTGCTCGATATCGCCGACAATCTGCAGCGCGCGCTGGACGCGGTGCCCGCCGAAGCGCGTGCCAACGCCGATCCCGGCCTGAAGGCGCTGATCGAAGGCGTCGAGCTGACCGAGCGGTCGCTGCTCAACGCACTGGAAAAGAACGGGGTGAAGAAATTCGATCCGGCGGGCGGAAAATTCGATCCGAATTTTCAGCAGGCGATGTTCGAAGTCCCCGACCCGTCCGTGCCGGCCGGAACCGTGGTGCAGGTGATGCAGTCCGGCTACATGATCGGCGAGCGCGTGCTGCGGCCGGCGCTGGTCGGCGTCTCCAAGGGTGGCGCGAAGGCGCCGCCGGCCACTCCCGCCAACGGCAACGAGCCCGATACCGCCGCTTGAAATAGCATGCCGGATCAGCTGCGCGGCTGAATTCCGTCGCGCACGGCGCGGAAGCGTGGAAACGCCGTGGGCCATTGGTCGCGCGGCGCACTGCCGATGATGCGAAGCATGTTCGGTCCACCGAATCTCAGCCACTGCACCACCGTCACCGACGTGTTGTCCTTGCCGCTGGTGGCGTCGATCCGCGTTTCGTAGCCGGGCATGCCGTCGATGCGGATCGGTTCAGACATCGTGATTCGCGCGTCGCGAACGCCTGGAATCGTCGTTGCGGACTGCTGCGCAAAACGGCCCCGATCGTCCGGCTGCGGCGGCGTCACGCCGAGCACGCCGATCACCATGAAGGGGGCTGGCTCGAAGCCGGTCGTCTCGTCGCCATCGGCGAGCACCAGGGCGGCACCCGGCGCCAATGTGCGAACGTTCTTGAAGCTGCTGAGTTCGGTCACGTTGAACGGCATCAATCCGAGCTGTTCCTCCACCGGGACGTTCTTGCGGGTCACCGTGGAGGCAAACATCTGGCGGACGGCGTCGTCGGAATAGATCTTGGTGGCGTTGTCAGGAACCTGCACGGCGACATAGCCGGAGAAGGTGCCGCCCGACAGGATCATCGAATAGCGCCGGACCGTGTTGGCGCCATCCTTGGCGGTTTCGGCGGTGTAAAAGGCGGTGCCCGCCGGTGTCTCGATCTTCTCGGGCTTGACGCCGCCGACGCCGGCCGGATTGGCCTTGAAGGCGGCCGAGACTTCGCTATAGGCGTCGGGGGGAAGCTCCGTCACCAGCACCTTCACGCTCTGGTCTTCCGATTCGAAACCGGTGAATGATTTGGCGCGGGAGAGGCCGACCAGCGGCGCCAATCCGACCCGGACCCCCGGCGGGAACGTCGCGTCCGCCGCCAGGGCGGGTCGCCATGCGGCGGCAGCCAGTAACGTAACCGCAGTCAAAAATCGAAGGCACTTCATGAAGAACCCATGTGGTTTGCATTGAGGCCGTTCGATGGTCGGCCGGAGGACGAGCCGGCGGCATGTTTCGGCGCGCCCGCTTTTAGCGGTTTTGAGGGCCCGGTAACAGGGCCGGGGTGCCGTTCTGTTCCGCCTGCTGGTCCCACGCGGCCGGCCGGCTCTCGCGCCGCATCCGTTAACGGGACATTGCCGGGTGGTCCGGCCAATGCCCGTCATGCGCGCAGGGCGGCATTATCTTTCAACGATACGGGTTTTCATGCGTCAAGGTTGCGCCGCGGTCCTTGCGGGCCGATACCCCTGTCCTATATGGAGGCTCACCGCCGCGATATCGCGAGTATTTGATCAAAGGGGGTATGGATTGGGGTGCCGTCTGGGCCCTGCCGACCTGCCGCAAAAGGAAGGATATGAGGACCATGGGAAAGGTCATTGGGATCGATCTCGGCACCACCAATTCGTGCGTCGCCGTCATGGATGGCAAAACATCCAAAGTCATCGAAAACGCCGAAGGCATGCGGACGACGCCGTCGATCGTCGCGTTCAGCGATGATGGCGAGCGCCTCGTCGGCCAGCCGGCCAAGCGCCAGGCGGTGACCAATCCCGAGCGCACCTTCTTCGCGGTCAAGCGCCTGATCGGCCGCCGCTACGACGACCCGATGGTCGAGAAGGACAAGAAGCTCGTCCCCTACAAGATCGTCAAGGCGTCCAACGGCGACGCCTGGGTCGAAGCCGACGGCAAGACCTATTCGCCCTCGCAGGTCTCCGCTTTCATTCTGCAGAAGATGAAAGAGACCGCGGAAGCTCATCTCGGCCAGAAGGTCGACCAGGCCGTCATCACCGTTCCCGCTTATTTCAACGACGCCCAGCGCCAGGCCACCAAGGACGCCGGCAAGATCGCCGGCCTTGAAGTGCTGCGCATCATCAACGAGCCGACCGCGGCTGCGCTCGCCTACGGCCTCGACAAGACGAAGACCGGCACGATCGCGGTCTACGACCTCGGCGGCGGCACCTTCGACGTCTCGATCCTGGAGATCGGCGACGGCGTGTTCGAGGTGAAGTCGACCAATGGCGACACCTTCCTCGGCGGCGAGGATTTCGACATGCGGCTGGTCAACTATCTGGCCGACGAATTCCAGAAGGAGCAGGGCATCAACCTGCGCAACGACAAATTGGCCCTGCAGCGCCTGAAGGAGGCGGCTGAAAAGGCCAAGATCGAATTGTCCTCGACGACGCAGACCGAGATCAACCTGCCGTTCATCACGGCCGACCAGTCCGGGCCGAAGCATCTGACGATGAAGCTGACGCGCGCCAAGTTCGAGGCGCTGGTTCAGGACCTCGTCGAGAAGACCATCGAGCCATGCCGCAAAGCGCTGAAGGATGCCGGCCTTACCGCCGGCGAGATCGGCGAAGTGGTGCTGGTCGGCGGCATGACCCGCATGCCGAAGATCCAGGAGATGGTGAAGCAGTTCTTCGGCAAGGAGCCCCATAAGGGCGTCAATCCGGATGAGGTCGTTGCCATCGGCGCCGCGATCCAGGCCGGCGTACTGCAGGGCGACGTCAAGGACGTGCTGCTGCTCGACGTGACACCGCTGTCGCTCGGCATCGAGACGCTGGGCGGCGTGTTCACCCGCATCATCGATCGCAACACCACGATCCCGACCAAGAAGAGCCAAGTGTTCTCGACCGCCGAGGATAACCAGAATGCGGTCACCATCCGGGTCTTCCAGGGCGAGCGCGAAATGGCGGCCGACAACAAGATGCTCGGCCAGTTCGACCTGATGGGCATTCCGCCCTCGCCGCGCGGCATGCCGCAGATCGAGGTCACCTTCGACATCGATGCCAACGGCATCGTCAATGTTTCGGCCAAGGACAAGGCCACCGGCAAGGAGCAGCAGATCCGCATCCAGGCCTCCGGCGGCCTGTCGGAATCCGACATCGACAAGATGGTCAAGGACGCCGAGGCCAATGCGGCCGCGGACAAGAAACGCCGCGAGGCGGTCGACGCCAAGAACCACGCCGACGCGCTGGTGCACTCCACCGAGAAGGCGCTGGCCGAATACGGCTCGAAGATCGGCGAGCCCGAGCGGCGGGCCATCGAGGATGCCGTCAGCGACCTCAAGGAAGCGCTGAAGGGCGACGATGCCGAGGCGATCAAGGCCAAGACCAACACGCTGGCGCAGGCTTCGATGAAGCTCGGCGAGGCGATGTATGCGCAGCAGGCCGAGGCCGATGCGGCCAAGGATGCTGCAAAGGACGACGTGGTCGACGCGGAATTCACCGAGGTCGACGACGACAAGAAGAAGTCTGCTTGAGGCGGGCAACGGCCATGACCCTCATGCCAAAGAGCGCAGCGCGTCTCGATGGGTGAGGGTCATTTTTCATTCAGTCGGAGGCTGCACGTTTCTTGCAGCGCTTCGAAATGAAGACGAAGTTCGGGCGGGTTTGACGGATGTCTACCAAGCGCTGCTATTACGAAACCCTTGAAGTCGAACGCAACGCGGACGAACCCAAGCTCAAGGCGTCGTTCCGTAAGCTCGCAATGAAATGGCATCCGGACCGCAATCCGGGCGATGCCGCGAGCGAAGTCCGCTTCAAGGAAATCAACGAAGCCTACGAGGTCCTGAAAGACGGCGAGAAGCGCGCCGCCTACGATCGCTTCGGTCATGCCGCGTTCGAGCAGGGCGGCATGGGTCCCGGCGGACCGGGATTTGGCGCGGGCTTTGCGACCTCGTTCTCCGACATCTTCGAAGACCTGTTCGGCATGGCCGGGCAACGCGGCCGTGGCGGCGGACGCGAGCGGGGCGCTGATCTTCGCTACAACATGGAAATCAGCCTCGAGGAAGCGTATTTCGGCAAGACCGCGCAAATCGAGATTCCGGTCTCTGTCACCTGCGAATCCTGCTCGGGCACCGGCGCCAAGTCCGGCACCAAGCCGAAGACATGTTCGACCTGCGGCGGCGCGGGGCGGGTGCGGCAGGCGCAGGGATTCTTCACCCTGGAACGGACCTGCCCCGGCTGTCAGGGACGCGGGCAGATGATCGAGGACGCCTGTCCCTCATGCTCCGGGTCGGGACGGGTGACGCGCGAGCGGACCTTGTCGGTCAACATCCCGCAAGGCGTGGAAGATGGGACGCGGATCAGGCTGGCCGGCGAAGGCGAGGCCGGCTTCCGTGGCGGCCCCTCCGGCGATCTCTACATTTTCCTGTCGCTGAGCGCGCATGAGTTCTTCCAGCGCGACGGCGCCGACCTGCATTGTCGCGTACCGATCTCGATGGTCACCGCGGCCTTGGGCGGCGAATTCGAAGTGCCGACCATCGACAAGGGCAAGACCAAGGTCAAAGTCCCCGCGGGAACTCAATCGGCGCGTCGTTTCCGCATTGCATCGAAGGGGATGCCTGTGCTGCGCTCGCGCCAGACCGGAGACATGTATGTCCAGGTCGTGGTCGAGACGCCGCAGAACCTGACCAGGAAGCAGCAGGAATTGCTCGCCGAGTTCGAGAAATTGTCCTCCGGTGCGACGCAGCCCGAAGCGTCGGGCTTCTTCGCCAAGGTTAAGGATTTCTTCGGCAGTCGCGCGAGCTAGCAGCCCTGCGCCGACACACGGCCGTTTGTGCGCGGCAGCGAAAAATACCGACAGCAGAGGCCTTATGGTCGCGTCTCCGCGCGGCATGGTTCGGCTTGACCGTGTCGCTTGGGACCTATACGTGTTTATGACCCTTTTCTGACACTCCCGTGGAAGCGCCCTCCCCCCGTCTGGTCGTAACATGCCTCTGCAGTCGTCCGCGCGTGCGTTGAAGAAACCCCTTCGTCTCGACGATGAGGTCCGTTTTCTCCGTTCGTGGATCGAGAAGCCGCTTCATGTGGGCGCGGTGATGCCGTCGGGCCGACTGCTGGCCCGCACCATGGCGCAATATGTCGACATCGAATCCGCTGGTTCCGTGGTCGAGCTCGGACCGGGCACAGGCGCGATTACCAACGCGTTGATCGAACGCGGCGTCGATCAGAAACGTCTTGTGCTGGTCGAGTATAATCCCAGCTTCTGCGTGCTGCTGCGCGATCGCTACCCGCAGGCTAAAGTGGTGCAGGGCGACGCCTACACATTGCGCGAAACGCTCTGGAACGTCCTGAGTGCGCCCGCCGATGCCGTGGTGTCCGGTCTGCCGCTGGTGACGAAGCCGATGCTGACCCGCGTCAGGCTCGTTCGGGACGCCTTCGCGGCGCTTGCGCCCGGTGCGCCGTTCGTTCAATTCACCTATTCGGTGGTGCCGCCGATTCCGAAATCATTGCCCGGCGTGTCCACCGAAGCGTCCGAGCGGATCTGGATGAACCTTCCTCCGGCCCGCGTCTGGGTGTACCGCAAGGACTAGCGCCACCCGGCTCGTTCGCTCGGTGGCATCAGGTTTGCCCCGAATGCGAATTCAAACGTGTCAGCGCTGAAAATCCTGGTGATCCCCGGCTCGTTGCGGACCGGCTCGCACAATGTGCGGCTTGCCGCGGCGGCGGCTTATGAGTTCGCCCAGGCCGGCGTCGACGTGACGCGGATCTCGCTCGGCGATTTCCCGCTGCCGATCTATGACGGCGACCTGCAGGCGAAATCCGGCGTGCCGAAGCACGCAGTCAACCTCAAGCGGATGATCGGAGCCCATCACGGCGTCCTGCTCGTGACGCCGGAATACAATTCCTCGGTGCCCGCGCTTGTGAAGAACACCATCGACTGGATCACCCGGGTGCAGGATCCGCAAGAGTCGCGCGGACAGGTGTTTCGCGAGCGGCCCTTTGCGATCGCGGCCGCGTCCGAAGGCCGGCTCGGCGGCACCCGTGCCTTGGCGGCGTTGCGGCTGATCCTGTCGGCATGCCACGCCATCGTGATTCCGAACCAGCTCGCGTTGTCGTTCGCTAACCAGGCCTATGACGACATGGACAGATTGAAAAATCCGGCCGATATCGAGGCGCTGCGAGCGCTGGTGCGGCAATTGATCGACGTTTCCCAACACATGATGTGAGGTGAACCATGCCGCCATCCGACATCGCTGCCAAAGACCGGTTGATTGTGGGGCTCGATCTGCCAAGCGTCGAGGCGGCCGAAGCGATGGTCGCGCGGCTCGGCGACAGCGTGACGTTCTACAAGATCGGCTATCAGCTGAGCTTTGCCGGCGGGCTGCCGCTGGTGCGCAAGCTCGCCGACAATGGCAAGAAAGTCTTCATCGATCTCAAGCTGCACGACATCGGCAATACGGTCGCGCGCGGGGTCGAGAGCATCGCCAAGCTCGGCGCAACATTCCTCACCGTGCACGCCTATCCGCAGACCATGAAAGCGGCGGCGGAAGCGCGCGCGGGCACCGATCTCAAAATTCTCGCGGTCACCGTGCTGACATCCTATGACGATGGCGATCTCCATGCGGCCGGCTACCGGTTCGGCGTCTTCGATCTGGTCGAGGCGCGCGCGCAGCAGGCACAGGTGCTCGGCATCGATGGCCTGGTGTGCTCGCCCGAAGAGGCCGGCGCGGTTCGCAAGGTGGTCGGCCATCAGATGCGGCTGGTGACGCCTGGCATCCGGCCGGCGGGTTCGGCGACCGGCGACCAGAAGCGGATCATGACGCCGGCGCGCGCCATCGCCGCGGGCGCCGATTATCTCGTGGTCGCCCGCCCGATTCTGGAATCCGCCGATCCGAAGGCGGCGGCGGAGGCCATTCAGGCCGAAATCGCGCCGCTGCAGGCCGCGTAAAGAAGGAAATAACGAGATGGCAAAAGGCTACTGGATCGCACGCATCGACGTCCACAACATGGACGGCTACAAGGACTATGTCGCGCAGAACGGCGCGGTCTTCAAAAAATACGGCGCGAAGTTCCTGGTGCGCGGCGGCACGTTCGAACCCAGGGAAGGCTCGTCGCGATCGCGCAACGTGGTGCTCGAGTTCAAGGATTATGAGATCGCGCTGGCCTGCTACAATTCGCCCGAATACCAGCATCTGGTCGCGACCCGCAGCCCGCATTCGCAAGGCGACCTCGTGATCGTCGAGGGCTATGACGGGCCGCAGCCGTAAAGTAGGATCGCAAGCCTTTCCGTCGTGGCCGGGCGTTGTCCCGGCCATCCCCGTCTTCTCTGCCCTTTCGCTAGGATTGGATAGCCTGGGCACGCTAGGCGTGACGAGCGGTTGGTGTTCGGTTAGTTGCCGGAACAGGCCGCCCCGGCTACAAGGGCTTCATTGAGGGATACGCCATGTCCGACATGCGGTTGATCGTTGCGGGGGCCGGCGGCCGTATGGGTCGGGCGCTGACGCGTGTCATCTCCGAGACGAAAGGCGCGGTTCTGACCGGCGCGCTGGAGGCACCGGGATCGGAGCTCTTGGGCAAGGACGCCGGCATGCTGGCCGGACTGCCCCCCAACGGCATCAAGCTCTCGGCCGATTTGTGGACATTGTCGGCGGACGCCGACGGCATTCTCGACTTCACCGTGCCGGGCGCGACCATCGCCAATGTCGCGATCGCTGCCCAGCGTGGCATCGTTCATGTCATCGGCACCACCGGGCTGTCCCACTCCGACGATGCCGTGATCAAGAGCGTCACCTCGCGCGCCGTCGTGGTCAGGTCCGGCAATATGAGCCTCGGCGTCAATCTGCTGGCGGCGCTGGTCAAGCGGGTGGCGCAGTCGCTCGACGAAGGCTTCGACATCGAAGTTCTGGAAATGCACCACAAGGCCAAGATCGACGCGCCATCGGGCACCGCGCTGATGCTGGGCGAGGCCGCCGCGGCTGGCCGCGGCATCGTGCTCGATCAGCATTCCGCGCGCGGCCGCGACGGCGCCACCGGCCCGCGCCGGCCCGGCGATATCGGCTTTGCATCCTTGCGCGGCGGCACCGCCGCCGGCGATCACAGCGTGATCTTTGCGGGCGCCTCGGAGCGGCTTGTGCTTTCCCATCATGCAGAGGACCGGACGCTCTTTGCCCAAGGCGCGCTGAAAGCGGCGCTGTGGGCGCATGGCAAGCCGCCTGGCCTCTATTCGATGGCCGACGTGCTGGGTCTGGCCGACTTTTAACATTCGATCGGAATGGAAGCAGAGGTATGAGCGAACGTCTTCTAGTGCTGGTGCGCCACGGCCAAAGCGAATGGAATCTGAAAAATCTTTTCACCGGCTGGAAGGACCCGGATCTCACCGAGCAGGGCGTCGCGGAAGCCAAGGACGCCGGCCGCAAGCTGAAAGTCCAGGGGCTCAAATTCGACGTCGCCTTCACCTCGGTCTTGCTGCGGGCGCAGCACACGCTGGATCTGATGCTCGCCGAAATCGGCCAGACCGGGCTTCCGACCAAAAAGAACCTCGCGCTCAATGAGCGCGACTATGGCGATCTCTCCGGGCTCAACAAGGACGACGCGCGCAAGAAATGGGGCGAGGACCAGGTGTTGATCTGGCGCCGCTCTTACGACGTGCCGCCGCCCGGCGGCGAGAGCTTGAAGGATACGCTGGCGCGTACGCTGCCTTACTACGTCCAGGAGATTCTTCCGGGCGTGCTGCGCGGTGAGCGTACGCTGGTCGCGGCTCACGGCAATTCGCTGCGTGCGTTGATCATGGTGTTGGAGAAGTTGACGCCTGAAGGCATCCTGAAGCGCGAACTGGCGACCGGCGTGCCGATCATCTATCGCCTCAACGCGGATTCCACGGTCGAGTCGAAGCTCGATCTGGCGACGTAAGCGCGGGAGCGATTTCCGTTCTGAAGGTGCCTTCGCTGCAGGATGGGCTTCGCTCAACCCATCCCGACAAGGCAATCAGTGCACGCCCACCTGTCCCGCTTCCCAGCCGAGCATCGCCTGCTTGCGGGTGATGCCCCAGTGATAGCCGGTCAGCTTGCCGTCCTTGCCGAGCGCGCGATGGCAGGGCACCACGAACGACACCGGATTTTTCCCGATCGCGGCGCCGACGGCACGCGAGGCCTTGGGCGATTTGATCTTGCAGGCGATGTCCGAATAAGAGACCGCCTTGCCCATCGGGATCTTCAACAGCGTCTCCCACACCCGCACCTCGAAATCGGTGCCGATCAGGACCACCCGCAGCGGCTGATCCGGCCGCCACATCCTGGTGTCGAAAACGCGCTGGGCCAATACGGCCGTGCCGTCGTGGTCCTCCACATAATTGGCATTCGGCCAGCGCCGCGTCATGTCGGCAAACGCGGTCTGCTCCTCGCCTGGATCGGCGAAGGCGAGGCCCGCGAGCCCGCGGCCGGTCGCGATCACGATCGCGGTGCCGAACGGCGAGGCGTGGACGCCGTAACGCAGCGTCAGCCCGGCGCCGCCATTCTTCCATTCGCCCGGCGACATGGCTTCATGGGTGACGAAGAGGTCGTGCAGCCGCCCCGGACCCGAAAGTCCGGAGTCCAGCGCCGCGTCAAGGATGCTGGCGGAATCGCGCAACAGCCCCTTGGCGTGATCGAGGGTGAGCGCCTGCATGAAGGCCTTTGGCGTCAGCCCGGCCCAGCGGCGGAACAGATGGTGCAGTTCGTCCGGCGTGACGCCGGCCGAGTCCGCCATCGCCTCGATGGTCGGCTGGCTGCGCCAGTGCTCCGAGATGAAGGCGATCGCGCGGCGCACGGAATCATAGTCCCGCAGCGCTGCATTCTGGGGGCCTGGCTTGGTCAGCCGCTGGTCATGTATGGCAAGTGTCATCATGGAGGTGGATGTAGGACGTGCAGACATAAGAAACCACCCGATTCCCGATTGGCCTTAGCCCACCGGGTTGAACGTCACCCCGCGCCGGGCGGCTGCGAGTGCGGAACTCAAGGCCTTGGCAAAGCTTGCCTTTTCGTCCGGACCCAAAAACCTGCCGATCGCGAAATGGCGGCCCCCGGACACCAGATAGAGCCGCTCCACGCCGTATTCCTGATGCACTTGCTGGTCGAGCCGGACCCAGAGCGGATTGAGCACCCATTCGACGACATGGCCGCGATGGCTGATCCGGCGCACGCGCAGCTCGGAGGGCGTCATGGAAATTTCCTCGCGCGCCTGGGCACGGCGGAAATTGACCTTGAACGCCCAATAGATCACGAGCACGTCCAGCCCGAAAAAGCCGACCACCGGCCAGGCGCCCATCATCAGGAAGGCGACGCCGGCGACGAAACTCACAAGGCTCAGAAACACCATCAGCACAACAAAACCGGTGCGGTTGAGCGATCGATGAGGCGTCAGGAGCGCCGAAAACAATTCGGGCTCGGCCGCGTCTGGATCAAAATGATTGCCTGCCATCATCGCCTCTCAGTATACCGACTTTCATGGCGAAAATCATCCGCGCTCAACGCACCAAGAGAGCTGGCGTTCGATCGGTGCCGAAAAAATCGGCAAGCAATGCCAAAGCCACGAAGGCCAAAAAGGCCAAAAAGGCCAAGTCGGGACCGGTGCGGGCCGTGAAAAAAGCGCCAAAACTCAAACCACCCCGACCGTGGACCCCTGAAGAGGTCCGCGAGGCCTTCAGCCGTTTCCAGAAAGCCAATCCCGAGCCGAAGGGCGAGCTCGAACATCTCAATCCGTTTACGCTTCTGGTTGCGGTGGTGCTGTCGGCGCAGGCGACCGATGCCGGCGTCAACCGCGCCACGCGCGCGCTGTTTGCCACAGCCGACACGCCGCAAAAGATGCTCGCGCTCGGCGACGAGAAATTGCGCGACTACATCAGGACCATCGGCCTCTACCGCACCAAGGCGAAGAACGTCATCGCGCTGTCGGAGAAGCTGATCAGGGATTTCGGCGGCGAGGTGCCGCGGACGCGCGCTGAGATCGAGTCGCTTCCCGGCGCCGGTCGCAAGACCGCCAATGTCGTGCTCAACATGGCCTATGGCGAACACACGATGGCGGTCGACACCCATGTGTTCCGGGTCGGCAATCGCACCGGGCTTGCGCCGGGCAAGACGCCGCTTGAAGTCGAGCTCGGGCTGGAGCGAGTCATTCCGTCCGAGTTCATGCTGCACGCGCATCACTGGCTGATCCTGCATGGCCGCTACACCTGCCTCGCCCGCAAACCGCGCTGTGAGGTATGCCTGATCAACGATCTCTGCCGCTGGCCGGAAAAGACGGTCTGAGGCATGATTGCCATCATGCACCGATAGCATCGTCCGACGTTTGATCTCCCGCGGGCTTGGCGGGAGCAGCGATTGGGAGAATGCCGTGAGTTCACAGGATCAAGCAGCCCCGACGCCCGCCGGCCAGAACGCACCGGTGCCGATCGCCGCGCCGGCCAATGTGCCGCCGGCAAAACCTGCGCCCGGCTTCTGGGGCCGGTTTGTGATTCCGTTGTTCGCGGTGCTCGCCGCGCTTGGCTTTGTCGCGCTCGCGACCGTGCGCTGGGACGAATGGACCGGAAGCGCCACGATCCAGAGCACCAACGATGCCTATGTGCGCGCCGACCTCACGCGCTTGAGCAGCCGCGTTGCCGGCGAGGTCTTGACCGTCGCGGTGAACGATTTCCAGCGCGTCAAGGCCGGTGATCTCTTGATTCAGATCGACCCCGCCGATTATCAAGCGCAGGTTGCCCAGGCGGAGGCAGGTGTTGCCGGCGCGCAAGCGGCGCTCGACAACCTCGCCAATCAGGTCGAACTGCAATACGCGACGATTGCGCAGGCCGAAGCGCAGCAGGTTTCGGCAGCCGCGCAGGAAGTGGAGGCGCGCCAGGAACAGGAGCGGCAGCAATCGCTGTCGCAGACCGAAGCCGGGACGCGGCAAAAGCTGGAGCAGGCGACCGCGGCGTTCGCCAAGGCCGGCGCTGACGTCCGCGCCAGCCGAGCCGTGATTGCCGCGCAGAAACACCAGCTCGAAGTGTTGTCCGGGACCAAGAAGCAGCGTGCCGCCGATCTCGAGGGCGCGAAAGCGACATTGGCGGCGGCCAGGCTCAGGCTCGGTTACACCAAAATCGTGGCGCCGTTCGACGGTGTCACCGGCGAGCGCCAGGTTCAGGCCGGCGACTACGTCAACATCGGCACCAATCTGATCAACGTCGTGCCGTTGCCGAATGTCTATGTGATCGCGAACTACAAGGAAACACAACTCACCCGGATGAAGCCGGGCCAACCCGTCGATCTTACGGTCGATAGCTTCCCGCACGAGACATTGCACGGCCGCGTCGAGCGGATTTCGCCGGCTTCAGGATCGCAATTCGCGCTGCTGCCGCCGGACAACGCCACCGGCAATTTCACCAAGGTCGTGCAGCGCATCCCGGTCCGTATCGCGCTCGACAAGAGCCAGCCGCTCTTGCAACGCCTGTTGCCGGGCATGTCGGTCGTCACCAACATCCATACCGATGAGGCTGGGTCGAATGGCGGACAATGACGCCGGTGGCCGGGGACCCCTGTCGCGCGGCGTCGTCGCGCCGCGACCGCTGTTTGCGGTCGGCGCCGTTCTGCTCGGCTCGTTTCTTACAAATTTCGACAGCCGCCTGACCTCGGTTGGGCTGCCGGACCTGCGCGGCGCGTTTTCGCTCGGCTTCGACGAGGGCGCCTGGCTCTCTACCGCCGGCATCGGCTCGCAGATCTTCATCGCGCCGGCGGTGGCGTGGCTTGCGACCGCATTCGGCCTGCGCCGGGTGCTGGGCATCCCGAGCCTCGTCTTCGCGCTGATCTCCCTGATCATCCCGTTCGTGCGCGACTACACCGCGCTGATCGCGCTCAGCATCGTGCATGGCATGCTGCTCGGCACGTTCGTTCCCGCGACCTTGATGATCATCTTTCGCAACCTGCCGATCCGGTGGTGGCTGCCGGCGATCGCGCTCTATTCGATCAGGGTCGGATTTGCGCTCGACGCCTCGACCTCGCTGGTCGGCTTCTATGTCGATCATTGGGGATGGCAGTGGCTGTATTGGCAGGGCGCGCTGATCGCGCCCTTGATGGCGCTGATGGTTTATCTCGGCACCCCGCGCGAAGCCGTCAACCGCGATCTGGTGCGCGAGGCCG
>WNFD01008319.1_pt1 | contig 21057 bp, 14 predicted proteins | sample 5400491 | NCBI WGS metagenome assembly WNFD01 (sample SAMN13153343, study PRJNA577476) | soil metagenome | isolation source: 120 cm saprolite under Douglas fir tree site 2 hole 2 replicate 2 | place: USA:California | collected 2015-04-18
CTCAGGCTCGATGATGTACGAGCGCACCTGGCCGTTGCGCGCCTCATGGATCTCGGTTGGCGCGCACACCGAGATCTCGTCGAGACCGTCCTGGCCGTGGACGACCACGGCGTGCTCGGCGCCCAGCAGCGCGAGCACGTGGGCCAGGGTTTCGCCCAGGCCGGAGACGGCGACCCCAGTGAGTTGTCGCCGGGCGCCGGCCGGGTTGGTGAGCGGCCCGAGAATGTTGAAGACCGTGCGTACGCCGATATCGCGACGAGGCACCCCAGCGTGGCGCATAGCCGGGTGATACTGCGGCGCGAACATGAACCCGAAGCCGGCTTCGTCGACGCACCGGGCGACGCCCGCGGGTGGTAAATCAATGGCCACGCCGATTGCTTCCAGAAAATCGGCCGAGCCACACTGGCTGGTAATGCTGCGATTGCCGTGCTTGGCCACTCGGGCGCCGGCCGAGGCAACCACGAGGGCGGCGACCGTGCTGATGTTGAACGTACCGGCGCCATCGCCGCCGGTACCGACGACGTCGACCACGTTGCTGCCCGCATCAACATGAGTGGCCGCGGCACGCATCACCTCGGCGAGACCAGCGATCTCCTCGGGCGTCTCGCCTTTCATGCGCAGGGCGATCGCGAAGCCAGCGATCTGCGACGGGGTCGCCTCGCCCTCGACCAGCGAGGTCATCGCGGCGTGGGCTTCGGCGCGCGTCAGGTCCTGGCCGAGGACCAGTTTTCCCAACGCATCACGGATGCTCATGTCCCCATAGCCTGTGCGGTGGCGACACGCGATTCAAAAGAGAAGCTTAGGAAGTTGGCGAGCAGGTCCTTGCCGTGTTCTGACAGGATGCTCTCGGGATGGAACTGGACGCCGTGCACGGGGTACTCGCGGTGTTTGACGGCCATGATCACGCCTGTGTTGGTCCGCGCGGTGACTTCGAGCGCATCGGGGACCGCCTCGGGCGCGGCGCACAGCGAGTGGTAGCGGATCGCCGAAAACGGGCTTGGCAGGCCGGCAAAGACGCCTGAGCCGTCGTGGTGGATGTCCGAGGCTTTGCCGTGCATTAGCTCGGGCGCGCGGGTCACGACGCCGCCAAACGCTTCGGCAATGGCTTGATGACCCAGGCAGACGCCGAGGATGGGTACGGTTGGGCCCAGCGCGCGGATAAGGTGGACGGAGATGCCCGCGTCGCGCGGGACGCCCGGACCCGGCGAAATGACGATGAAATCCGGCGCAAAGTCACGCACCCCGTCGACGGAGATGGCGTCGTTGCGGACGACCGTTACGTCGGCGCCCAGCTCGCACAGGTACTGGTACAGGTTGTAGGTAAAGCTGTCGTAGTTATCGATCAGCAACACGCGCGGCGGGCTCATGCCACGACCTCCAGCTTCACGGCCGACGGTGCTCGGCCCTCCATGCGCTCTGCCTCGGCCACTGCCGACAACACCGCATTGGCTTTGTTGAGCGTCTCCTGGTACTCGGTCGGCGGGTCGGAATCGGCCACGATGCCCGCCCCCACTTGGATATGCGCAACCCCATCTTTGAGGACCAGGGTGCGAATCGTGATGGCCGTCTCGAGATCGCCGTCGCGGTTGAAGAAGCCGATGGCGCCACCGTAGGGCCCGCGCTGATCTGCCTCGAGCTCGGCGATGATCTCCATCGCGCGGATCTTGGGCGCGCCGGTCAGCGTGCCCGCGGGGAAGCACGCGCGTAGTGCGTCGATCGGCCGTAGACCTGGCCGCAGCTCGCCGACCACGTCGGAGACGATGTGCATCACGTGCGAGTAGCGCTCGATCTCCATGAGCCGCGGCACGCTCACCGTGCCCGGCTTGGCCACTCGACCCACGTCGTTGCGGCCGAGGTCGACGAGCATGATGTGCTCGGCACGCTCTTTTTCGTCGGACAGCAGGCGGGTGGCCAGCGCTTCGTCTTCTTCTGGCGTGTCGCCGCGCGGCATCGTGCCGGCGATTGGTCGAGTGCTGATCTGGCCGTCCTCGACCAGCACCAGCAGCTCGGGTGAGGCGCCGACGATCTGGTAGTCGCCGAAGTTGAGGAAGTACATGTACGGGCTGGGATTGATTGAGCGCAGCGCGCGGTACAGGCTGACCGGGCTCGCCGACGTGCGCACCGACAGACGCTGCGACGGCACGATCTGGAAGCATTCGCCCGCGGCGATGGCCTCTTTGGCCTGGCGGACCATGCCCTCGTACTCCGGTTGCGACGTGTTGCTGAACACACCGTCGGGATGGGCTCGGCCGGGCGCGTCCTCGAGGCCGACGACGTGCGAGCCCTGGCGCAGCCGATCGAGCAAGTCATCCAGGCGCTCGATCCCGCGGCGATAGTCAGTCGGCAGATCTTCGGTCAGCGGCACGTAGGTGACCGCTTTGATCGTGCGCCGCAGGTGGTCGAACACCAGCAGGGTGTCAACCATGAGCAGGTGCGCCAGGGGTAAATCGAGGGGGTTGTTCGCTGCCGCGGGAATGCGCGGCTCAAATTTGCGGGCGAGCTCATAGGCGAGATAGCCGACGGCGCCGCCGCCGAATCGAGGCAGACCCGGCAGCCTGGCGACACCCTCGCGGGCGACCATACGGTCGATCAGCTCCAATGGGTCGGTGTAGCTCAGGTCGGTGGTGCCCTCGCTGCCTTGATACGTCGCGTGATCGTCGAAGATGGCCAGCGCAGCGCCGAGACGGGTGTTTCGACGTCGGCCAGAACCTCGCGGTAAATCGGGGCGTAGTGCGCCGAGGCCGACATACGGCCCAGCTCAGCCAGGCTGGGAACGACGTGCGACGCCATCAGGCTGTCCTCGTCGCTGAATCAACGACAGCGCGCGCGCGGGAAAAATAGTTCAGGCCCATGGCTTCGCGTGCGAGCTCGAGGGTCAGGCGCGCCTCAACGCGCGCGCGCCGACTGCCCTCGGCGATGATGTCTTCGAGCACACCGGGCTGACGTTCGTACTCGGCGCGCCGCTCGCGGATCGGATCCAGAAAGTTGTTGAGGGCGACGACAAGCTTTTGTTTGACCTCGACATCGCCGACCCTGCCCCTGGTGTAGCGCGTCTTGAGATCGTGGACCTCGTCGACGTTGGGGTTGAAGGCGTCGTGATAGGTAAAGACCGGGTTGCCTTTGACGTGGCCGGGGTCGGTGGCACGCAGCCGCGTCGGATCGGTGTACATCGACATGACTTTCTTGCGCACCGTTTCGGCGTCGTCGGACAGCATGATCGTGTTGCCGAGTGACTTGCTCATCTTGGGTTTACCGTCGGTCCCGGGCAGGACGGGGAAACGGCTGGCCAGGTACTCAGCCTCGGGAAATACCGGCCGATAGAGCTGGTTGAAGCGCCGCGCGATCTCCCGCGTCAGCTCGATGTGCGACATCTGGTCCTTGCCGACGGGTACGACTTCGCCTCTGACCATCAGGATGTCGGCCGCTTGCAACACGGGATAGCTGAGCAGCCCGAGCGAGGCGCTCTCGAGCTTCAGGTCGCGCACCTGCTCCTTGAGCGTCGGGATGCGCTGCGCGCGGGCCATGCTGACCAGCATGGTGAACAGCAGGAACAGCTCGGAAACTTCGGGGATGAGCGACTGCAAGTAGAGCGTGCTCTTGTTCGGGTCGATGCCGACGGCCAGGAAGTCGAGTACGCCTTCGCGGATGTCGTCGCCGATGGCATTGGCCGTTTCATAGCCCGTCGTGAGCACGTGGTAGTCGGCGATCAGGAAAAAACACTCGTACTCGCTGTTGTTCTGCAGCTCGAGGTCTTTTTCGAACGTGCCCACGTAGTTGCCAAGATGGAACTTGCCAGTCGGGCGCAGCCCGGTCAGCAGCCGCTTCTTGCGCGGGACGGCGCCGTTCTTGGTTTGTGCCTGCATGCCTGCTCTCCCATGTCCTTTCGTAGGTACAAAAAACCTCTCGCCCGTTAGGGACGAAAGGCTCTTCCAACTACTCAGAAGCAGGCCTTCGTGGTGCCACCCTCATTCGCCGCCAGCATCCCTGGCGACCTCAAAACAGACGCCGCCTGTGTGAGGCTACGTCCTGAGCTCAGCTAACGGGGCTCGTTCCGGCCCGGCCTACTGGCTTCTGGCGAAGCGTTCGGTGGACAACTCGCAGGTCCATTCGGCGTCTGGCAAGGCACCGGCTCACACCTTCACCCGGTTCTCTGAGCCCGCCCGGACGCGTACTCGTCCTGGTCAACGTCTTTGACTGTACGCGGACTATAAGCTGCGTCATCCGCTTCGTCAACCGCCCGCGGGATCGATGACCAGCGCGATGTCGCTGGTCTTGGTGATGCCGCCGCCCGAAGCCTCGAGCGTCAGAAAGTAGATGCCCACGTCGTTATCGACCGATGTCTCGATGTGCAGTCGGACCGGCCGGCCGCTGGTCGTGCTGGCGGGCAAAGTCACACCCAATGGCAGCGTGTCGCCGGGCCTTGGGTTTGGAAAACGCTGGGTGCTCCACTCGGATATGCGCAGGTCGATCGGCGAGTTGAACCCGTTCAGCGCCTGGGTGTTGATCGTGTAGTCGGCCGCATCGCCCTGTCGGATTGTCTGACCGTCGGCGGGCGTGACAGCCAGGCGAAAGTCGCCGACATTTGTTGGCGGTGGCCCGCCCGCATCGACGGCCGGCGTGGTGTTGCTCGGTGGGGCAGCACTGCCCTCGACCAGCAGTTGTGGCGGATCGACCGACGCGGTGCGATTCACACCATCTTCGACGATGAGGACCGGGTCACCGCCGATGTAGTGGTAACCCGGCGGATCGCCGGCGAACGTTGCGGTCGCGCCCTTGAGATACACGACCCACCAGCCGTTTTCCTCGGCGAAATAGGGGTAGGCCTGGCCGTACTTGTCGAGTGCACGGGCGCCGCTGCCATGTTTCAGGACGCGCACGGCCAAGCCGCCCGCGGGCGGTGCGGGACGGGCCGAGGCAAAGCGTGGCGGAACCGGACCCTGTGGACCATTGCCGTTCCACAAGACGGTGACGCGCTGGTTGCCCGGCTTGTCGAAAGCGACCTGGTAGACCTCCCAGTTCGGCGTCAGCGAGTTCGGATCGTCCGGCCAGGTCGGCCAGGTCTGTTGGACTCGGGCCACCGGGACGAACTGCGCGTTCACGAAGCCGAGGAAATTGCTGATCGCCGTCCGCAGTGAGTCTTCGACTGGGCGCTTGCTGCCATCGTCACGCACCACGCCCCACACGGCCGGTTCGGCGCACGGATTGGCGTCGATCATCTGGTAAAAGCCGACGCGGTTGTAGGTCGTCGCGGCGGCCAGCGCGAATGCCTGGATAGAGAAGGACGCCTGCTCTTCCATGGTGGTCTTGATCGCATCGCCGCCGTGGCTGCAATTGCCCAGCCTTTGGTCGTCGGTGGGCATGGCGTTCGATTCGGTAAGCCAGATCGGCTTGTCGAGGCCGTGTCTGGCCTGGATGGACTTGAAGACTTCGAAGACGCGCACCAGGTCGTCGGGCGAGCGGTACAGGTTCAGCGCGACGACGTCGTGATAGAAGTTGTAGCGCGCGGCGTCCGGCTCGGATTGCAGGACCTGCAGCAGGCGGTCGTAGAACTGAGCTCGGCCAGCGTTTTTGTCGATCCAGTACGACGTGCCCGGGAAAGAGACGATGGCGTCGGGGTTGGCCTTTTTCGCCGCCAGGTAGGCGACCTTGAGCAGCTGGGCGAACTCCGCGTCGCTGCCGAGCCAGGTCGTCGAGCCGCCCGCGCCGGGGTCATTCGGTTTGAACTCGGGCTCGTTCCAGATGACCCACTCGTCCACACGGCCGGCGTAGAACTTGACCGTTTCATAGACGAACTGACCCCAGTAGTTGTTCGGGTCGTCGTAGGCGAGGTTGAGGTTCTTCGGCGGCGACCGCTCGCCCTGGCTTGAGTTCGACTGGGCCCAACCAGGGGTGAACTGCAACAGCCCGGCGAGTTTGGTGCCGCGGCCGACTTCGCCCTGGATCTGGGCATTGCCGATGGTTTGGCCGAGGTGGCTGAAGTCGCCGGGCGCGTTGGGCTGGATGTCCTTCCAGGACAGGATGATGCGCTCCCAGTTCGCGCGGGTATCGGCCATGGTCGCCGCGTTGCGGAAGCCTTCGGCGATGCCGAAGCGCACCTCGCCTTGCGGCGGTGGCGGGGGAATTTCGAGGCCGGGGGTAGGCGTTGAGGTCGCCGTCGGGGCTACGGTCGCGGTGGCGGTGGGGGCCGGGATCTCGGTCGGCGTCACCGTATCCGTTGGCAAGGGGGTCGGTGTGGACGTATCAGTTGGTCCGGCGGTCGGGGTGACCGTGTCAGTCGGCGCCGCCGTCGGCGTTGCGGTGTTGGTCGGGGCCGGCGTCGGGGTCGCCGTATCAACGGGTGCGGCGGTGGCTGTCGGCGTGCTGGGGGCCACGACGGTCGCGCTGGCCGTAGCGGTCGCCGCGAGAGCAGCCGTCGCGGTCGGCGTGCTCGCAGGGACGCTGGTCGGCATCGCGGTCGCAGTCGGCGCGAATGTTGGTGACGGCACGAGATTCGGCACCGGGGTGCCAGTGGTCGTTGTCTGCGGCGTGAGCGTGGCCGTCGGCGACGCGGCGACACTGGTCGACGTTGGCGTTGGGGTTGGCGTCGTCCCAGTGGGCGGCGGTGGTGGAGGCTGCGGCGCGGCGCCGCCGCCGGCGAAGTTCACCCCGGCATCGAACGCGAGATCGCCGATCGCCGCCGACGTGGCAAACCAGGCTGTCTGGCCGCCGAGCAGGCCACTATTTGCTGGTACGCCGGCCATGGTGAAGCCCACCGACGCAGCGTCGATCGACGCGGGCAAGCGCACCTGGACCGTGGCCAGCCAGATCGGCTCGAGCGACTCGGGCGGGATCACCCGCCAGGTCAGGGTCCGCCGCGCGTCCGGGGTCGAGCGCACCGCGCGATTGAGGTGATAGCTGATGGCGAACGTTCGCTCGGCGGGACTGACCACGTCCGGGAACCACCACCCGACCCAGTACTCATCGCCGTCCAGCCAACTACGCGCGTAGTTCGGCGGCAAGGGTCCTGACGGCTCGATCGCATAGGCCACCTCACCTTCGGACAGTGCCAGCTGTTCGAGGCCAGCAGCAGGCGCGCCCACTTTGACCGCCAGGTGGTTGTGGCGCCCCGCGGTGAACGTGACCCGCTGCGTTTCCACCACGTCGACCGAGTCATCAGGGTTCACCGTCGTGCGCACGTCGAGGCTCGCCCAGGACAGACTCGGCGTAGCACCCAATCCGGCAGCTGACCGCCGCGCCGCGTATTCGGCCGGCCAGTTGTCGCAGCCGGTCGCCGTTCGTCCCAATCGGCCCACCTGGCCCGCGGGCAGCGTCGCGCCTGCGCCGGGCTGAACAGCCTCACGGAACTGGCCGATGAGCCGACCGTCGGTGCAGGACAGCGCCAGCTGGTAGGTCGCCTGGTCCTGGCGGGGCGTCAAGGGCGACCAGAAATCCCAATCGGCGACCACCAGGGGGGCGCGAATGGGTTGCAGCTCGAGGGCGCCGGTGGCCGCGGGCATGGCCAGCGCGGCGGGTGCGGCCGCCAGGCCCACCACCAGCAACGGCAAAAACAACAAACCGAGCAATGCCATGGCGCCGGCGCGAGCGCGCCAGGCCGGGCCGCCGGTGTCTGCCAGGGTCCGCCGGGTTTGCAGTGCGGCCAGCCCGAGCACGCCGATGACGGCGGCCAGGAGCAACGCCAGGGCCGCCGGACCGATCCACATGTTGCCACTGGAGCGGACCATCGCCGCCGCCACGGGTGCGCCGAGCACCCAGTAGGCGAGCACGAGGAAGCCGACGTCGATAAAGGCGCCGGCGATGCGGCCGAAAGCACCCTGGCGCAGCTGGTTCACCTGTTCGTCAGGCGCCGCGTACATGCCGAGCATGCCCCGATCCAGGCGCGCGCCAAGACCAGGTCCCGCAAAGGCGTGGGCACGACTACGCATGCCGAGCAGCAACAACAACAAACTGACGCCCACGACCCAGGCGGCGACCGTGGCCGGCCAGGCGGTGCTGACGATGCGCTCCTCCAGAAGCGGCAGTGACAGGACCAGCGGCGCGCCCAGCAGCACCCCGAAGAGCACGCCGAGCGCGCCCGCCACTGCATGCAGTCGCACCGTGAGTACCGCCCAGATCAACACCGCCGCCGCGGTGACGATTGCGGCGGCGCCAACGGGACCGGCGACCAGCCCGAGGGCCTCTACCAACGGCAGGCGCACCATGGCGTAGGCCAACAGGAGATACAGCAGATCGAGTACAGCCGCCGTGAGCATCCGAAGTGCTTTTCGACTCTCATTTACGGCGTCAGCCGACGCATCTGGGCGAGACTCGACGAGCAAGCGGCCGAGCACCGCGACCGCCCCGTCCCCGAATAGCGCAGCCGTCTGGTGGCGGCGAGCCAAGAGCGCCGCCACCAATCCAGCGCCCACCAGTAGGCGCACCAGGCTGACCGGCCCGAGCGCGCCGGGCAAGCCCAGGTCCACCGACGACAACGCCGAAGTCATCGCCCAGGCGACGCCGAGCACCACGGCTGCGCCGGCCAGGCCAGCCGTGCGCGAGGTGGCCGCCACGATGCCGAACGCGACGAGGATTACGGCCGCCAGAAGGCTGAGGTCGATCAAGCGTGCTGGTCCAGGCTCGAGCAGCGTGCCCAGCAGCCCGATCAGTGGTGGCGCAACGAGGTGGTAGAGGCCGAGCAGATACACCAGGTTGACGAGGCCCTCGGCCGAGCCGAGCAGCCCGGTTCTCAGGCCGGCCAAAGGCGTGCGCCGAGTGGCCGCGCCGCGGTTGATCCGGTCGATCGCGTCGAGCAGCGCGCCAGTGCCGCGGGCCACCAGGCCGACTACGTGCCAGCGGATGCCGAGCAGCAGGGCGCTGATGCCGATGGCGAGCGTTAGCTGGAACGGCCAGCCGAGCGGCAGCACGCCCGCGAGTTGGGCGTCGCCGGGCAGCAAAGCCAGCAGCAGAGGCCCAAAAACAAGCAGCGCCAGCGTGGCGAAGATGTTCGGGGCCGCCTCGGCAAGGCTGCTCTTCGCTTCGAGCGACATGCCGCGCGTCCGATCGGCAGCGTCGGCCAGCGTCTGACCGAACTCGCCGACGCTCTCGAAGCGATCGTCAGGGGCTTTCGATAACGCGCGGAGAAGAATGTCTTCGATCGGCGAGGGCAAGCCGGGGTTGAACTGCCGCGGCGGCGGTGGCGGGTCGTCGCGCTGGCGCCGCATTAAATCCTGTGTCGTGGGCGCGTCGAACGGCACCTGCCCGGTCAGCAGCTCGTAGGCCGATACGGCCAGCGAATACTGGTCACTGCGGCCATCGACAGGGTCGCCGCGACACTGTTCGGGTGACATGTAGGCCGGTGTACCGACGATGGGTCGACCACCCGGGGTCGCACTGGCGGTCTGCATGACCTCGGCGATGCCGGTGTCGGCGAGCAGGGGCCAGTCAGCGCGCCCCAGCAGCACGTTCGAGGGCTTGACGTCGAGGTGAACGATGTTGGCGTCGTGGGCGGCCTGCAGGGCGTCCGCGACACCCTGAACCAGGCGCGCGGCGCTGACCAGGTCCAATCGACCGCCCATGGCCCGCGTGCGGTCCCGCAAAGTCCCGCCGCTGACCAGGCGCATGACGATGTAGACGATCTCGTCTTCCTCGCCGAAGTAGTGCACCGTCACCAGGTTCGGGTGGAACAGCCGCGACAGGAGCCGTGCTTCATCGTGGAAGCGTTCGCGCATCTCGCGATCGGCGGCCAGGCGCGGCGCCATCACCTTGAGCGCGACGTCGGTTTCGAGCGACCGCGAATACGCTCGGTAGACCGTGGCCATGCCACCCCGGCCGAGGACATCGCGCACCACGTACTCGCCGTCGCGCAACGAGCGCCCGATCAGGGAATCCTGCATCTTTTGGGCTATCGACCTGCCAGTGGTGACTCGGCCAAGGGACTATAGGTGGGACCGCGCGGGCTGAGGCGACTTTCGAACAGCGTCAAGCCATCCATCGTGAAGTGATTATTGAGACTATGCGTTGGCGGCCAGTTGGGCGGAGGACCGCCCTGCGCTGATTCGCGGCGGCGAGCGAGGGTGATATGCGGGCTGTACGCTCTGTCTTCAACGTCCAAGCCGGCCTGTTTTAGGCCGGCATTGAGGTTCGCGTGCAATGCCTGGAGGGCTTCGAGATCGCCGTCGAGGCCGATCCACAGGACGCGCGGGGCTTTGCGCGGACCGAAGCTGCCGGGCTGCCCGAGCTTCAAAATACCTGGCCGACTGGTTGCCGCGGCTTCTTTGCCGACACTGCGCAAGAGGTCCAGACGCGCGTCGGGCTGCTGGCCGAGGAAGGCCAGCGTGACGTGCATGAGCGACGGGTCGGTCCAGCGATAGTCGCGACTCGCGTCGTTCGGGTTGAGCTTGCCGAGCACAGCTTGGACTTCGGGCGGAAGCTCGACGGCGAAGAAGAGTCGCACGGGGACAACGCCTTTAGGGCGTTGGCACGGGCTGGAGATCCCACTGTTCGATGTTCCACGTTTCGCCGACCAATGCGGGGGTGGGGCGGAAGTTGGTCAGCTTGGTGCTGGTGGCCGTGGTGATCGGGCGGAGAAGGAGGGGGAGGACGGGCAGATCACTCTGCCAGATGCCCTGCGCTTCGTGCAGCGCGGTCGTGCGAAAGCTCGGATCCAGGCTGCGCTGGAGCTGGTCGAGCAGCTGATCGTTGCGCGGGTTCTTGTAGTCGCCGTAGTTGCCGCCGCGATAACCGTTGGTCTGGGATGGAATGCTCGCGGAATGCATGTTGAAGAATGCGTCGGTGCCGGGGTCGTAACTGCTGATCCAGGCGAACTCGACGATGTCGAACTGGCGGCTCACCAGCGCTTGAGGTGACGCACCTACGGACGTATCAAACAAGGTGGCACTCGGAAACGAGTCAATGTTGAGCTCGACGCCGATCTGCGCCAGCTGGTCCTTGATCATGGCCATCAGCCCCGGCCGAAAGCTGGCCGGCGTGCTCCAGAATTTCAGGCTCAGCCGTTGGCCGGCTTTGGCGCGGATGCCATCGGCGCCCGAGCGCGTCCAGCCCGCGCGGTCGAGCAACTGCCCTGCCTGAGTCGGGTCGAAGTCACGGCGGGGCATGCTCGGATCGAACGCCCACGACCACGACGGCACTTGTGTCGCGGCCACGTCGGCTTTGCCGAACATAATCGCCTCGTTCAGACTCGCCCGATTGATGCCCAGGGCGATCGCCTGACGCACGTTCGGGTCGGCCAGGATGGGGTTGTCGAGATTGAACGTCAGGTGCTCCCAGGCATTGCCCGGCGTGTAGCGCGCGCGCACGCCCGGCAGCGTGTCGAGCACGGGCGCGTCGCCCGCATCGAGACTGTCCTGGGCCACGACCTGCACCTGGTCTTGCGAGAGCGCCGTCAGGCTGTCGTTCTTGTCGGGCATGACGCGAAAAACCACGGTGTCGAGCATTGGCTGACTCTGGCGTTGAGAGAGCGCCAGACCACGTGAGTTGAACGTGACGATGCCTGGCGTCCAGCTCGATAGAACGTACGGCCCAGTGCCGATCGGATTACGCGCAAAGTCGGACGTCTCGATCGTGCCAACCTGGCGGTTGTGGCGCGGATCGTCGCCGACGATATCGCGCAGCTTGTGCTTGGGGTAGATCGCGGGCGCGTCATACAGGCCGAACTGATACAGCGGGTCGAGCACAGGCTGGTCGGCGCGGTCGCGGTACCGCTCGGGATCGACCACGCGCGCCTCGTTGCCTGACAAATACGTAAAGCGAACCGTGAAGTCATCGACCTTGTCGACGTTTTTCAGCTTGTCCTCGACGGTCGTGTCGAACCCTGACTGCGGGTTCATCATCAACTGCCAGGTGAAGACGACGTCGTCGGCGGTGAACGCCTCGCCGTCGCTCCAGGTCACGTCCTGGCGCAGAGGCATGGTGACGATCAAGCGCCGATCGCCGCCGTCGCCGCTGAGGCGGACCAGGGTGTTGTCCGGGGAAGGGATGGTTGCCGCCAGCACCGGGTACGGGTTCATCTGATCGTCGAGGCCAACCAATGGGTCGAAGACGAGATTGGCGACGAGCTGGCCTGCCAGGGTCGTCGGGTTGTACAGCCGATCCGGCTCGCGCGCGAGCGCAACGGTGATCGATTTCGACGTCTGCGCGTGAGATGGTGCGCTGCCGAATAGCAGGCCGGCGAGAACAAGTGCCCCCAGAGAGATCCGCATTCTGGGCTTAGGGTAGCCGGGCGTTGGGGGCGGCGCGCCAAGAAGGAAGTACTGATGGACCCGGCCGACCGGTCCGATAATACCTTCGATCTCAGTCCCTCGCGGGCTAGGCTACCTCGATGCAAGGAGGCGCCGTGCTCGATCGACTGCGCGCCGCGGCAAGTTTGGCCAAGCCGAGCTTGCGGGTCGTGGGGCTGACATATACCGGGCTCGGCGGCATGCTGGCGCTCGCACTGGTGGTCTCGGTGGCAGTCGTCCCCGTCGGACCGGCGTTGCAGCAGGTGGCCGAGCCGGCACGGCAAGCGGTCACGAGCCTGGTGCAGCCAACGAGTGATGCGGTCACCGTCTTCTTTGGTGGTGGAGCGCCGATGGTCCACGTCGAAGGCCCGGCCGCGGTTTCATCGTCGAGCCGTGCGGCGGCGTTCTCGGACGTCGTAAGCCTGGATGTGACGATCGAGGACGCGCCTACCGAGCCGATGATCGCTGACGAGCCGGTGCCTGCCATTGTTGCCCCGGTGGTGACGCATGCGCCCGCGGCCGAGGCGCAGACTCCCGCCGACGAGACGGTTGACCAGGAAGCGCCGAAACCGCTACCGACGCTGGTGCCGCCCGAGACCGCGGCTCAGACCAAGGCGCGGCTGGATGTGGAGAACCAGGCGGCGATCGACGCGGCCAAGGCCGCGCAGCTGAAAGCCAAAGCTGACGCCGATACGGCCAACAACGCCGCGATCGCAGCGCTCAAGGCGGCGGCAACGGCGACAGCCGTCGCCAACAACGCGCCAGTTGCCGAGGCGGCGACGGTCGTTGCCAAAGCGATCGAGTCGACGGACAGTGCGGTGGCGGCGCCCGTCGCGACCACGAGCGCGGTGACGAAGGCGAAGACCAGTGACGCGCCTACACCGGCGCCGACAGTCGTCGTGACGCCGCAGAGCAAAGCAGCGGCGAATGCGGCCAATCAGGCGGCGATCGACGCGGCCAAGGCGGCCCAGGCAAAGGCCAGGGTTCAAGCGAACGCGGCCAATCAAGCAGCCCAGGCTGCCGCGGCTAAAGGTGCAGGGGGCCCGGTTAAGGCGATGCCGACGCCCGCGGCACAGCCGACGCCCGCTGCGGCCCAGCCAGCAGCGCAGCCCAGCGCGGTCAGTGCAGCCACGAGCGCCGAAGTCGCAGGCGTCACCGCCGAGAACCTGGCGGGCGCCAACGCGGACGGTGGAGATGCACAGGGCAATGTCAGCGACACTGACACGCAGGCCGCGACAGTCCTCGAAAATGCGCCGATCGATCAGGCATCGACGTTGTCAGCGGACAGCGCGGCCTGACAACCAGAGGCCGTGGGGCCGAAAGGTTAGCGCGTATTCTGCGGGTCGAGCGCGTCGCGCAGGCCGTCGCCCAGGAAATTGAAGGCGAGCATCGTGAGGGCAATCGCAATCGCAGGGAACAGAACCATGTGTGGCGCAGAGAAGATCGCTTGATTGCCGCGCTCGATCATCGTGCCCCAGCTGGCCATCGGCGGACGGACGCCGAGACCGATGAAGCTCAGCACAGCTTCGGTGAAGATCGCCTGCGGCACGCCGTAGGTGACACGAACGATGATCGGCCCGGCCGCATTCGGCAGCAGATGCTGCAGGATGATGCGCGATGACGGTGCGCCAAGCGACCGCGCCGCGCTGACAAATTCGCGCTCGCGCAACGTCATCAATTGACCGCGGACCAACCGCGCCAGGTCCGTCCAGTTGACCAGGCCAATGGCGATCAGGATGTTCACGAAGCTCGCGCCGAGTGCCGCGGTGATGATGATGACGAACAGCAAGTCGGGGAATGCGTAGAACACGTCCGTAAAGCGCATCAGGTAGTTGTCGACGCGACTACCAAAGTAGCCCGCGATGCCGCCGACGGTGAGGCCGATGACCAGGATGATGATCTGGGCGAAAACGCCCACGGCTAAGGACACGCGGGCACCGTGAATCAATCGACTGAGCACGTCGCGACCAACGTCGTCAGTCCCGAGCCAGTGCGCCGGGCTGGGTGGGGCGTACGACTGGCCTGGGAACAATCGCGCTGGATCGTACGGCGAGAGTACGTCGGCGAAGGCCGCCACCAGCAAGAGCAAACAGATGATCACCAGACCGCCCATGGCCAGCCGGTTGCGTGTCAGCCGCCGCCAGGCGTCGCGCCACAGGCCGCGCGAAGTGCGCCGCGGAACTGCCACTTCGTTCCCGATAACGGGTCGGTCGGTGGCAGTGCTGGTTGAGATGGGCGAAAGGCTGGTCGTGGCCATGCCGTCTTAGCGATAGGTGATGCGCGGATCGATCACGCCGTACAGGATGTCGACGATCAGGTTCAGCACGGCAATGACGAAGGCATACAGCAGCGTCGTGCCCATGATCAGCGAATAGTCGCGCTGGCTGATGCCCTGAACGAGCAGGCGGCCGATGCCCGGGATGGAAAAGATGGTCTCGACGATCAGCGAGCCAACCAGTAGGAAGGCCAAAATCGGGCCGATCACCGTAACCACCGGGATCATGGCGTTCTTCAGCAGATGGCGGCGCACCAGCAGAAACTCATTCAGGCCCTTGGCGCGCGCGGTGCGCATGAAGTCCTGGCGGTTGACGTCGAGCACGCTGGCGCGGGTGATCCGGGTCAGCAGCGCCGCCTGGTTCAGGCCCAGCGTCAGGACCGGCAGGACGTACTGCACGGGCTTGCCCCAACCGCTGGTCGGCACGAGGTGCAGGGTCAGGGCAAAGATGATGATCATCACGAAGCCAAGCACGAACGATGGGACACTCGCGAAGACCGTTCCGAAGGCGAGGGCCGTGTAGTCGACCACCGAATTCTGGCGCGTGGCGGCGACGATTCCCAGCGGTACGCCAACCAGTAGCGCGACAAGTGCCGCGAAGAAGCCCAGCGAGGCCGTATTCGGCAAGCCACCAAGAATGATCTGGGTGACGCTGCGGTCCTGGTACGTGTAGGACGGGCCTAGATCGCCACGCAGCGCATTGCTCATGTACAGCAGGTACTGCTGCCAGGCCGGCTTGTCGAGGTTGTACTTGGCGTTCAAGTTGGCAATGGCGGTCGGGGAAATCGCCTTTTCCGTATCCCACGGGCCACCGGGCGTGATATGCATCAACGTGAACGTGATCAGCGACACGAACACGAGGACCGGAATCAGCCACAGAACGCGGCGAACGATGTAACGGGTCACCAGCGTGCTACCCGTCCAGGGCAAGATCTGGGCCGGAACCAGGCGAGCGCGGAGCTAACGGTTGCGGAGCCAGGGGTCGAGCGCGTCACGCAGGCCATCGCCGACGAAATTGATGGCCATGACCGTGATGAAAATCGCCCCGCCAGGTAAGAGCACGGCGACTGCCGAGTAGCGGAGATACGACTGAAAATCAGCGAGCATGCTGCCCCAGCTGGCAGTCGGCGGCGAAACACCCACGCCGAGGAACGAGATGGCTGACTCAGCGATGATGAAGCCGCCGACGTTGAGCGAAGCGGCGACGATGATCGGCGCCATCGAGTTCGGGATCAGATGCGACAGCATGATCCGCGGCCCGCTCGCGCCGAGCGCACGCGCAGCGGTGACGAAGTCGCGGTTCAACAAGGACAAGAACTCACCCCGCACGAGGCGTGCGGTGTCCATCCAGCCCAGCAGCGACAGCACGCCGACGATCGTCCCCACCTGGATGAGGGTCACGTCGCCGTCCAGCTTGTACTGGTGCAGCATGGCTGAAATCAAGATCAACGTGGGCAGGAACGGGAACGACAGGAACAGATCGGTGATGCGCATCAGGACGGTGTCCAGCCAGCCGCCGTAGTACCCGGCCAAGGCACCAACCAACATGCCGATCGACGCGCCGATCGTGACCGACAGAAAGCCGACCGCGAGCGAGATGCGGCCGGCCCAGAGCAAGCGCGAGAACATGTCGCGGTTCAGCTCATCCGTACCGAACCAGTGCGCCGCGGACGGCGGCGCGAAGCCATGCGACATGTACTGAGGTTCGGTGATGCGGCGGTCGATCTCGTTGGGGGAGTACGGCGCTAACGGCGCCAGGGTGGCGATCAGGACCATGAAGAACAGTGCGGCGAGGCCGATCAGGGCAAAGTGATGCCGCCGAAAGCGGCTCCAGATAATGCCCAGCTCACCCTTGGAGCTGGAGCCACGCTCGGCTACCTGCTCCGGACTGGACGGCAGCGAAATAACGCCGGCGGGCTTGGAAACAGTGGTTGCCACGCGCTAGTACCTGATCCGCGGATCGACCACGACGTAGGCCACGTCGGCCAAAAAGTTGGCCAGAATCGTGAGCCCTGCAGTGATGATAACCACGCCCATGGCGACCGGCCAATCCAGGGCGCCGACGGCACCGATAAGGAGCTGGCCCATGCCTGGCCAGTTGAAGATCGTTTCGGTAAAGATGGCTCCGCCGAACAACCCCGGAACCGCGATAGCAATGACCGTCAACAACGGGATGAGGGCATTGCGGAAGGCATGGCGAAAGAGGACCAGGCGTTCGACCTGGCCTTTGGCGCGGGCCGTCCGAATGTAGTCCTGGCGCAGCGTTTCAAGCAGACTCGAGCGTAAAAAGCGGCTCCATTGGGCCACTTGCAGCAAGGACAAGACGATCATCGGCAAGATCAGGTGCCACGCCCGATCGAGCAAGTCGTCCTGTTTGCCAACGGTGTAGAGCCCGCCGATGGGGAAGATCTTTAGCTCCAGGCCAAAGAACTTGAGCATGATGAGGCCGAACCAGAATGCGGGGATGGAAATACCAAAGAACGAAAACGCAGTGAAGAAATTGTCGAGTAGCGAATATTGTCGGACGGCTGACACTGTGCCGATCAGAATCGCAATGAGCAGCGAGAAGACGAGCCCAGTGGTCATCAGCATGATCGTGTTGGGCAAACGCGAGCCGATGATGGTGTTAACTGATTGACCACGGGCAATGGTCCACGATTCGCCCAGATTGCCGTGGAGCACACCGCTTACCCAGATCAAGTAGCGCTCATGGAGGGGCTTATCCAGACCGATCAGCTTGTTGAGCCGTTCGAGATAGGTGATGTCCTGGATGTGTGCTGACGCGATCCGTGCGTCAAAGGGCCCGCCTGGCGCCAGGTTCAAAATGCCAAACAACAGCACCGAGGCGAGCACCAGGGTGACCGCCATTTCGATGCTGCGTCGAACGAGAAAGCGAGTCATTTCGAGTGGTCTGTGGTCAGTGGCCAGTGGTCAGTGAGTCAAATTCTACCGACCACTGAACACCGACCACTGTCCACTAAAGCGTCAGCGCAGATCCCACTCCCAAACGTTCCAGTTGTAGCCATTGGAAGCGTACTCGGGCTTCCAGTTGACGAGCCGGTTGCTCGCCGCCGTCACGTTTGGACGGAAGAAGAGCGGCAGGGTCGGCAGCTCGTCAGCCATGAGCAATTGCAGGGCATTCATCGCCGCGGCGCGCGTGCCGGGTACGAGCGTGCCGGCTTGCGTCCCAATCAGCGCGTCGGCCGTCGGGTTCTTCCAGCGCGGGTAGTTCTGACCAGCGAAGTTGTTCGCGTCGGTCGGGATGAATTTGCTGCTGTACGAGGTGACCATGTCGACGCCCGAGTCCTGGCTGCCGACGCTGGCGTATTCGCCCATTTCCAGGGTGCCGCGGCGCAGCGGACCGGTCGAGCCGAAATAGGTCTGGGCCGGCACGTTATCAATGTTGACCTCGATGCCGACCGCGGCCAGCTGATCCTTGACCAGCGCCATCGTCTTCTTGCGCAGGGCGGATCCGGTGGACTGGTACTTGAGGCTCAAGCGCTGACCGTTCTTGACGCGGATGCCGTCGGAGCCGGGGGCCCAGCCAGCCGCATCCAGCAGACTCTTGGCCTGATCAGGATTGAAGCCGTACTTGGGGGTATCCGGGTTGAACAACGGCGAGATGGGCGGAATGAGACTGTCGGCGGGCGTGGACTGGCCGGACAGCACGCGGTTGACCAGGTCCTGGCGGTCGAGGGCAAAGGCCATGGCCTTGCGCACCGACTTGTCGGCGAGGATCGCGTTCTCCAGGTTCAGGTCGATGTGCTCGATGGTGGTGCCAGCCCGCACGTACGGTTTGACACCGGTCATTGCGGCAATGGAATCGACGTCAGAGACGTCCAGGTTCTCGGACCCGAGCGTCTGCAGGTCGCCTGCCTGGAACTGCGCCAGCAATGTTTCCTTGGATGCTTCGAAGCCACGGACGATGATCGTGTCGAGCGGGGGCTTGCCACGGAAATAATCGCTGCGGGCCTTGAACGTCATCTGGACGCCAGAGTCCCACGCGGTGAGCGCGTACGGGCCCGTGCCAACTGGCTCACGGCTGTAGACACTCGACTGCAGGTCCTTGACCTTGGCCGAGTTCTGCGGATCGAAGTCCACCAGCGGGGCCATGCGCTTGGACGGGTAGATGTACACGTCAGGCAGGCCGTACAGGTAGAACGGGTGGATCACCGGGCCAACCTGGTCGGCGGTGCCGGCCGCCTTGGCCTGGCGCTCGCTCATCATCTTGAAGACGACCGTATGCGCGTCCTTCTTGACGACGTCGGAGTACTTCGACTCGAGGTCATTGCCCGCCGCGGCGCCCCAGGCCGGATTGAGCGACAGCTTCCAGCTGAATACCACGTCATCGGCCGTAAACGGCGTGCCATCGCTGAAGGTGGCGTTCTGGCGCAGTTTGAACGTGGTTTCGAGGTGCTGGTCCGCACCGTCGCCGACCATAACGGCGTCGCCGTTGTCGAGGGTTGGCACGTCGACTGCCAGATCGGCAATCGGCCGCATTAAGTCGTCAATGACGACCAAAGAGCTGTACACCATATTGGAGGCGACATTCGTCACATACAGGCCGCCCTCGCCTGCGACGAACGTATCGGGCTCCTGCGAGAAACCCATGACCAGTGTTTTGCCCGTCCCCTGGGCATTCGCGACAGGCACCAGGGTGCCGATCGCCAAAGCCAGCGCAATACCAAGAGATGCGAAACGTCTCATTTCCTGCACTCCTCCTCGTTGCCGAATGAATACGGACCCACGCATGACATAAGGAAACCGCCCGCCCAAACGGACGCGGCGGTGATCGATCCCCGGCGACTTTGCCGGTATAACACGTCCCCCTCTCCAGAAAGGACTATGATGCTGCCCGCTTGAGGCAGTGTGCGGCGGAATTCTGGCAATTCCCAACACTCAGCGTCAAGCAAGAGTTTTTCGGGGTGATTTATGGCCCCCTGCGCCCCGTGCTCCTGGGAACGAACGAACTGCGCTAGCGTGTCACGAGACGATGACCGTGTTCGTGCCGCCCGCGGCGCGGATGCCCACGATCTGGCCAGCTGCGCCTGAAGGGTCGCTGACCAACAGCGACACGCTCGCGTTGGGCCACGCTGTGCCAGCGGCAGTCAGCATCGCCTCGCCCAGCGTGCGCTTGCCTGCCGCGTCGAGGCTCTTGAGCACGCCGCCCGTGTCCTGACAATTCACCGAGACGGTCTGCACCTCGCTGCCCTTGGCGCCCGGCGGACTGGAATTGGCAGTCATCTTGAATTGGCTCGTCTGGGGCAGCGCCTTGAATACGCTGTTGATGTCGTCGGCAGAGATAACGTTTGATGCGTTGATGCCGCCACCGACGGCGGCGGTGGGATTCAGCCGCGGGTCGTTGCTGCTTGGGGCAGTCGGAGCAGCTTCGACTGAAGTTGGAGGATTGCTGGTCTGCGATGGCGATGATTGCGAGCACGCGACAAGCAAAACCACCGCCAACAGGGCAATGCCAGCTCCGCGAATTTCAACGAGTCTCTTCATGCCCTCGTCACACGATAGTACTGAGTGCCTGACGGTAGGCGTCGACGGTCTGCTCGGCAATACGCTGGTTCGTGTAGCAGCCGAGCACCCGCGCGCGACCGCGCCGACCAAGCTCAGCCCGCAGCCGCGGATCGGCCAGCAAGTGGGCGATGGCGTCGCGCAGCGCCACGGGATCACCCTCGGGCACCAGCAGGCCCGCGTCCCCGACGACGTTTGGGATCTCGGCCGACGCCGAGCCGATTACCGCGACGCCACAGGCCATCGCCTCCATGACTGCGCGGCCGAACTGTTCCTTCCAATGGGCCCGCGTCAGGGATGGTTGGACCAGCACCGAAAAGGTGCGCAGGAGCTCCGGGACGCGCGTCGACGCAATCCCCCGTTCCCATGAAATGCGCTCGCTCAACCCGAGCTGTTCAGCGCGGCGACGCGCCTGCGCTTCGAGCGGACCAGTCCCAACGACTTGCAAACGCCAGGCGCCTTTCAGACCGGCGAGCGCCGCCAGCAGCACGAAGATGCCTTTTTCTTCGACCAGACGAGCAACGAAGCCAACCGTCGGTGGATCGTCTGCCGCGGGCGGCCCCGGCGAAAAGAGGTCGGGATCGACCCCGAACTGGGGAATCACGCTGGCCGGCCCGCGGTAGCCCTTGGTGCGCAGCACCTGCAGCGCTTCCCCGCTGCCGGCGATGGCGTAGGCGCTGTGTCGCAGCACGCCCCGTTCGATCCAGCGAAAGGGCGGCGGATAGCGCCGCAAGAGGTTCTGCCAGCTGAAGAACAGCGAGCGCGCACCATGGCGCGAGGCCAACCAGGTGCCGTGCGCGGTGGCCACGTTGTACGGCTCTTCGTCCAGGTGGACCAGATCGGGCTTCACCTCGCGCATGACGCGCTCGAGGCCTGGCCAATAAAACAGGTGATAGTTGCCGTTGAAGCGAATCGGCTCGATGCGCAAGTCGTACGCCGGCGGGCTCGTTGGCGGTTCGAGGTGCAAGGTTCGTCCGCCCGGCTCGCGCCACTCTGGCGGCGTCACCACCACCAGCCTCTCGACGTCGGGCCGCGCGGCGATCTCGT
>WNFD01001893.1_pt1 | contig 21053 bp, 20 predicted proteins | sample 5400491 | NCBI WGS metagenome assembly WNFD01 (sample SAMN13153343, study PRJNA577476) | soil metagenome | isolation source: 120 cm saprolite under Douglas fir tree site 2 hole 2 replicate 2 | place: USA:California | collected 2015-04-18
GCCCACGCCCTCGGCCAGGCGCCGGCGACGGCGCTCGCCGCCGGCTGCTTCGGGCTCGCTCACCTCAGCAACCCGAGCGCCACCGCATTCTCCACCGTGAACGTCGCGCTCGCCGGCGTGTGGCTCGCGTGCGCGTTCTTCTCACCCGGCGCGATGCCGCTCGCCTGGGGCACCCACTTCGGCTGGAATGCGACCCTGGCGCTCGGGTTCGCGGCGCCGGTGAGCGGCTACGCGTTCCCGGTGCCGACGCTGGCGTACCGCCCCGGCCCGCATGGCTGGATCGATGGTGGCGCGTTCGGGCCGGAGGGCGGGATTGTCACCACGCTCGTGATGCTCGGCGGCGCCGCGGCGCTCATCGCCTGGACCCGGCGCGCGCCGCCGCCTGCGCCCGTGGCATGAGCCGCGTAGCCGTGGTGGGCGCGGGGACGATGGGGAACGGCATCGCCCACGTGTTCGCGCAGCACGGCTGGGACACGGTGCTGATCGACGTCGCCCCCGGACCGCTCGAGCGCGTGCTGGCGCTGATCCGCGCGAACTTCGACCGACAGGTGAAGAAGGGCACGGTCACGGGCGAGCAGCGCGACGCCGCGCTGGCGCGCATTCGCACGTCGCTGAGCCTCGACCCGGTCGCGGATGTCGAGCTCGTGGTCGAGGCCGCGACCGAGCAGCCCGCGATCAAGTTCCAGATCTTCCGCGACGTGGATCGGCTGGCGCCGCCCGACGCGCTGCTCGCGACCAACACCTCCGCCATCTCGATCACGACGATCGCCGCGCAGACGAAGCGGCCGGCTCAGGTGATCGGCATGCACTTCATGAATCCGGTGCCGGTGCTGCCACTCGTCGAGGTGATCCGCGGGCTCGAGACCTCCGACGAGACGACGCGGCGCACCTGCGAGATTGCGCAGGCGCTCGGGAAGACGCCAGTTGAGGTGCGCGATTATCCGGGGTTCGTGTCGAACCGCGTGCTCATGCCGATGATCAACGAGGCGGTGTTTTGCGTCATGGAAGGGGTGGCGACGCCCGAGGCGGTGGACACCGTGATGAAGCTCGGCATGAACCATCCGCTCGGACCGCTCGCCCTCGCCGACCTGATCGGGCTCGACGTCTGCCTCGCGATCCTCGAGGTGCTGCATCGCGATCTCGGCGACGACAAATACCGCCCGGCACCGTTGCTGCGGAAGCTGGTCGCGGCGGGGCGGCTGGGCCGCAAGAGCGGCCGGGGTTTCTATGGCTATCGCGATTGAGCCAGCCGGCCTGTCCGAGACGCAACGCCAGATCGTCGAGCTGGCCCGCGAGGTGGGGCGGACCCGGATCGAGCCGTTCGCGGCCGAGTGGGATCGCACCGCCCACTTCGCCCGCGACGCCATCGACGAACTCGGCCGGCTCGGGTTCCTGGGGATGTGCACGCCCGAGGCCTATGACGGCATGGGGCTCGACACCGTGACCTATCTGCTCGCCCTCGAGGAGATCGCCGCGGCGGATGCGAGCATCGCCCTCTCGCTGTCGATCCACAACGCCATTCCCACCACGATGCTGGTGCGCCACGGTAGCCCGGCGCAGCAGGAGCGCTGGCTCAAGCCGATGGCGCGGGGCGAGCGCCTGGCGGGATTCGCCCTGTCGGAGCCCGAATCCGGGTCCGACGCCGCCGCCCTGCGCACGCGCGCGGCGCGGGACGGCGACCACTGGGTGCTCTCCGGCACCAAGGCCTGGGCCACGAACGGCGCCACGGCCGACCTGATGATGGTGATGGCCCGCACCGCGCAGGGAATCTCCGGCTTTATTGTGCCCACAGATGCGCCGGGTTATCGTCCGGGGAAGCCGGAGGACAAGATGGGCCTCCGCGCCTCGAACACCGTCGCGCTGACGCTCGAGGACGTGCGGCTGCCCCACGACCACCTCGTGGGCGAGGACGGGGCGGGGTTCGGCTATGCTATGGAGGCGCTCGCCGTGGGCCGGCTGGGCATCGCGGTCCAGGCGGTCGGGATCGCGCGACGCGCGCTCGAGCACGCGGTCGCCTACGCGGCCGAGCGCCACCAGTTCGGCAAGGCGTTGCGCGAATTCGAGGGCGTGCAGTTCAAGCTCGCTGACATGGCCACGCGGGTGGAGGCCGCGCGCGCGCTGGCGCACGTCGCGGCGGCGCGGCGCGACCGCGGCGAGTCCATCGTCACGGCCGCGAGCATGGCGAAGTTGTTCGCCTCCGAGACCGCGATGTGGGTCACGACCCAGGCGGTGCAGCTGTTCGGCGGGTACGGCTACATGCGCGACTTCCCCGTCGAGAAATTGTTCCGGGACGCGAAGGCGACGGAGATCTATGAAGGCACCAGTGAAATCCAGCGGATCCTTGTCGCCCGCGGGCTGTTCCCTCGAGCGTAGCGCCGCGCCGCGCCGCGCCGCGAGCGCGAAGGGGCGGCGCCACTGTGTCTGAGCCGATCTACGTCGGCGGGGACCACGCCGGGTTCCAGCTGAAGCAGCAACTCGTGGGCGAGCTCCGCCGCCTCGGGTACGAGCCGGTCGACGTGGGCCCGGCGACGCTCGATCCGGCCGACGACTACCCCGACTACGCCCGCCCGGTCGCCGAGGCGGTCAGTGCGGGACGGGCGCGGCGCGGCGTGCTGACCTGCGGCACGGGGCTCGGGATGGCGTACGTGGCGAACCGATTCCCACGCGTGCGCGCGGCCGTGGCCTGGAGCCCGGAGATCGCCGCGCTGGCGCGCAAACACAACGACGCGAACGTGCTGGTCCTCCCGGCGCGGTTCGTGAGCGAGGAGGAGGGGATGGCGATCCTGCACACGTGGCTCGATACCACCTTCGAAGGCGGGCGCCACGAACGGCGCGTCGCCAAGATCGACGCGTGATCGACCGGCGCACCCCGCTTGCCAAAGCGGACCCCACGGTGTTCCAGCTCGTCCGCCGCGAGGTGGATCGGCAGGAGCACGGGCTCGAGCTGATCGCGAGCGAGAACTTCGTGTCCGTCGCGGTGCTCGAGGCGATGGGCACGGCGCTCACCAACAAGTACGCCGAGGGGCTGCCGAAGAAGCGGTACTACGGCGGCTGCGAGGTGGTGGACGAGGTGGAGCAGCTCGCGATCGACCGGGCCAAGGCGCTGTTCCACGCGGAGCACGTCAATGTCCAACCCCACGCCGGGGCGCAGGCGAACATGGCCGCCTACCTCGCGGTCGCCCGCCCGGGCGATGGGTTGCTCGGCCTCGCGCTGCGGCACGGCGGCCACCTCACGCACGGCGCCCCCGTGAACTTCTCGGGCACGCTGTTCCGGGCGACGCAGTACGGGGTGCGCGAGGACACCGGGCGGATTGACTACGACCAGGTCCGCGACATCGCGCGGCGCGAGCGGCCGCGTCTCCTGATCGGCGGTGGCTCGGCCTACGCCCGCATCATCGACTTCGCGGCCCTGCGGAGCATCGCCGACGAAGTCGGCGCGATCCTCATCGTGGACATGGCGCACTTCGCCGGGCTCGTCGCCGCGGGCATCCACCCGTCTCCCGTGCCGCACGCCCAGATCGTCACGACGACGACCCACAAGACGCTGCGCGGCCCACGAGGCGGCCTGATCCTCTGTCAGGAGCGGTTCGGCAAGGACGTGGACAAACAGGTGTTCCCGGGCCTCCAGGGGGGACCGCTCGAACACGTCATCGCCGCGAAGGCCGTGGCCCTGGGCGAGGCCCTGACGCCCGCGTTCAAGGTGTACGCGCAGCAGGTCGTGACGAACGCCCAGACGCTCGCCGCCGAGCTCGTGGCGCGTGGCTACGCCATCGTGTCGGGCGGGACCGATACCCACCTCATGCTCGTGGACCTCCGATCCAAGCGCGTGACGGGCAAGGAGGCCCAGGAACTGCTCGACCGGGCCGGCATCACCGTCAACAAGAACACAATTCCTGGCGATCCCCAGACGGCGTTCGTGACGAGCGGGATCCGGATCGGCACGCCGGCCGTGACGACGCGCGGCTTTACCGAGAGGGAGATGCGACTCGTGGCGCAATTGATCGACACCGTGCTCACCCAGAAGGACTCCGCGACCGTGGCACGCGTGAAGGACGAGGTGCGCGAGCTGACGGACCAGTTCCCCCTGTACGCGGCGCCGGCCCGGGCCGCGGCGGTGGCCCACCATGGCTGAGGGCAGCGGCTCCTCGGGCCGGCCCCCCCGAGGCTCGGGATCCTTCACCGTGCATCCGGCGGAGGAGCTCGAGGTCTACTTCAACGAAGTGGCGCACGGTCGCCCCGTTGGCTTCGTCGCGTCTTCCAAGTGGAAACCGCCCACCGACATCTTCGAGACCGACGCAGCGCTCGTGATCTACATGGACATCGCAGGGATGCGCTCCGAGGACTTCAGCGTCGAGTACGCCGATGGCATCCTGACGGTCGCGGGCGAGCGCACGGCGCGCGCGCACCAGGGGAAGCCGCACTACCACGCGATGGAGGTGCAGGTCGGGCCATTCGAGCGGCGCTTCCGCCTGCCCGTGCCCGTCGATCCCGAAAGCATCCACGCCAGCTACGAGCAGGGCTTCCTCGAGGTCCGACTCACCAAACTCCCGGCCCGCCTCTCGGGGCCCCAATCGGTGCGGGTGCAGTAGGTGGACAGCCTCCCGGTCCTGCCGCTCGGTCAGCTCGTCGTGTACCCGCACGTCGTGCTGCCGATGGCGCTCACCGACCCCCACGCCGTCCAACTGATCGACGAGGTCGTGCAGGGGAACAAACGGCTGCTGCTCGGCGTGGTGAAGCCGGTCGGCGGGACGGAGCCGCCCGAGGGGGCGGTGATGCAGGCTCGCGCCGACGAGCTCTACGAAGTGGGGACGCTCGGCACCGTGGTGCGGATGCTCAAGCTGGGCGACGGCTCGGTACGCGTCATGGTGCAGGGCCTGGAGCGCGCCCGGCTCGTCGAGGTCGTGCCCGCCGAGCACTGGCTCGTGGCCCGCTACGAGACGCTCACCACGGTCCAGCCGGAAGACGCGCGTACCGAAGCCCTGAAGCGCACCGTGCACGCCCAGTTCTCCCGAGTGATCGATATCGCCCCCTACCTGGGTGAAGAGCTGCACGAGGTCCTGGTCGGGATCACCGACGCCGGCAAGCTCGCCGACTTCGCGGCCGCGAACCTGGACCTGGCGCTCCCGGCCAAGGCCGAGCTGCTCGCCCTCGACGACGTCAACCGCCGGCTCGAGCGGCTGGCCGAGCTGCTCGGCCAGGAGCTCCAGGTCCTCGAGGTGGGAAGCCAGATCCAGGAGAAGGTGCGCACGCGGCTCGATCAGAACCAGCGCGAATACGTCCTGCGCGAGCAGCTGCGCGTGATTCGCCAGGAGCTGGGGGAGGACGAGGGCGACGACGAGCTGAGCGAGCTGGGGCATCGCCTCGAGCAGGCCGGGCTCCACGAGGAAGCCAAGAAAGTCGCCGAGCGCGAGCTCAAGCGGCTGCGGCAGATGTCGCCGCAGTCGGCCGAGTACCACGTGGCCCGCACCTACCTCGAGGTGTTCGCGACGCTGCCATGGGATCGCACCTCGGACGACCGGCTCGACTTGAAGGCGGCCCGCGAGATCCTCGACCGCGACCACTACGACCTGAAGCCCGTGAAGGAGCGGATCCTCGAGTATCTCGCCGTGCGTACCCTGAACCCGACGGCGCGCGGCAGCATCATGTGCTTCGTCGGACCCCCCGGGGTGGGGAAGACGTCGCTCGGTCAGAGCATCGCGGAGGCCCTGGGACGGCGCTTTACCCGCGTGTCGCTCGGCGGCGTGCGCGATGAAGCAGAGGTGCGCGGCCACCGCCGCACCTACGTCGGGGCCCTCCCGGGACGCATCATCCACGCGCTGCAGCGCTGCGAGACGCGCAACCCCGTGCTGATGCTCGACGAAGTGGACAAGATGGGCTCCGACGTGCGCGGCGATCCAACGGCCGCCCTGCTCGAAGTCCTCGACCCGGCCCAAAACGGCGCCTTCGTGGACCACTACCTCGAGGTGCCGTTCGACCTCTCCGGCGCGATGTTCATCGCCACCGCCAACAGCCTGGCCCCGATCCCCGATCCCTTGCTCGATCGCATGGAGGTTCTCACCTTACCCGGGTACACGCCGGGCGAGAAGCTGGCGATCGCCAAGCGCTACCTGCTGCCGCGGCAACTGAAGGAGACGGGGCTCACGGGGGAGCGGGCGAGCGTCGCCGACGGCGCGCTCGAGCGGCTGATCGCCGAGTACACGCGGGAAGCCGGGGTGCGCCAGCTGGAGCGCGAGATCCAGGGCGTCTTGCGCAAGGCGGCGCTCGACGTGGTCGAGGGCCGGGCCGCGGCGGTCAAGATCACCGCCAAGACGCTCGAGAAGTACGCCGGCCAGCCCACGGTGCAGAGCGAGGTGGCGGGGCGGAGCCCCGAGGTGGGCGTGGCCACGGGCCTCGCGTGGACACCGGTGGGCGGGGACATCATGTTCATCGAGGCGATCCAGATGCCGGGCAAGGGCCAGATCACCCTCACCGGCCAGCTGGGCGACGTGATGAAGGAATCGGCGCAAGCGGCTTGGAGCCTGCTGCGGGCGCGCGCCGGCGCCCTGGGGATCCCGCTCGAGGCGTTCACGCTGAGCGACGTGCACCTCCACTTGCCGGCGGGCGCGGTGCCCAAAGACGGCCCGTCGGCGGGAATCGCGATCGCGGCGGCGCTCGCCTCGCTCTTGTGCCGCCGCCCGTCGCGGCACGACGTCGCGATGACCGGCGAGCTCACGCTGCGCGGGCGGGTGCTCCCGATCGGCGGGCTGAAGGAGAAGCTGACGGCGGCGGCCCGCGCCGGCGTGAAGACGGTGCTCGTGCCGGCGCGCAATCAGAACGATTTGGTGGAGGTCCCCGACGAAGTGAAACAGCTGCTCGAGATCAAGCTGGTCGAGACGATCGACGAGGTGTTGGACTACGCCCTGCTCGAGCCGCGCCAGGCCCGGCCCGTCGCGGTGCGAGCGCGGCCGTCGGGTCCGACGGAAGTCCGGCCGTGAACGACTTCGCGACGCTCGAAGAGGCCTTCCAGCGCATCGGCCAGCAGGATGGGCGCTACCACGAGCGCGCCTACGTGTTCGTCCTCGCCGCGCTCGAGTACGCCCAGACGAAGCTGCCAGCGCGACGCCACCTGGCGGGCCCGGAGCTCGCCTGGGCCTGCCGCGACTTCGCGCTCGAGCAGTTCGGGCTGCTCGCGCCGACCGTCCTGGCGCACTGGGGCATCACGAGCACCCAGGACCTGGGGAGCATCGTGTTCTCGCTCATTGACGTCGGTCTCCTGGCACGCCAGCCGAGCGACAAGCGCGAGGACTTCGAGCGGGTGTACGAGTTCGCGGAGGTGTTCCGCACGGGCTACCGCTGGCCCGGCGTGGCGCGCGGCTAGCGGGGTCGGGGTCGGGGTCGGGGTCGGATCGGTCGAGGGGGTGCCGCATGGACGACGTCAGGACATGGCCCGCCTGCAGGAAGTGTCAGCAAGGTCTCCTCATCCCGTTATCGGATTACGGTCGCGAGGGCGCGCCGATCACCTATAAGGCCTGGGTCTGCAGCAACCCAGACTGCGGCTTCAACATCCGCATCGATAACGGAGAGATCTCGTTCGGTCGCGCGATCGGCCAGAGCTTCAAGTAAGCTTGGATGCCGTGCGTGCGCCTGCCGTGAGCGGGCGCTTCTACGCGGAGGCCCCGGCGCAGCTCGAGCGCACGGTGCGGGAGCTGTTCGACGCCGTCGGCCACGCGCCGCCGCGGTCGGCGCGCGGGGCGGTGGCACCGCACGCGGGCTACCTGTACTCGGGGCTCACGGCGGCGCACGTGTTCGCCCGGCTCCACGTCCCGCCGCTCGTCGTGATTCTCGCGCCCAATCACACCGGCGTGTGCCGGGCGCCGGGCGGCGCATCGCTGTGGGAGGCGGGTGCCTTCCGCACGCCGCTGGGCGACGTGGCGGTGGACGAAGCGTTCGCGCGGGCGCTGCTCCGCGCGTCGCCGCTGGTAGGCTCGGACCACGCCGCCCACGCCCGCGAGCACGCGGTGGAGGTGGAGCTGCCGTTCCTCCAGCTCAAGCGGGCCGACGTGCGCATCGTCCCGCTCGTGCTCGCGTGGGACGCGTGGGAGAGCTGCCTCGGGCTGGGCGAGGCGCTCGCCGGGCTCGTGGAGGCCTGGCCCGATCCCGTCTTGCTGCTCGCGTCGAGCGACTTGAATCACTACGAGCCGGCCGCTACCTCAGAGCCCAAGGACCGGCGAGCCCTCGAGGCGGTGGCGGCACTCGACGGCGCCGAGCTGCTCACGCGCTGCCGCCGCGAGCGGATCTCGATGTGTGGCCGGGCCCCCGCGGCGACCGTGCTCGCGGCGACGCGAGCGCTGGGCGCCCGGTCGGGCGAGGTGGTGCACTACAGTCACTCCGGTATGGTGAGCGGAGACGATGACGCCGTGGTGGGCTACGGAGGGGTGGTGATCGCGTGAACCCGATCCCGGTGCTGTCCGCCACCGAGGCCGCCGCCTGGGACTCGGTCGCCCGCACCCAGTACCGCATCCCCACGCGCGTGCTGATGGAGGCTGCCGGCCGCGCCGTGGCCCACATCATCGCCCACGAGTATCCCGGCGTGCTCACGCGCGGGGCGCTGGTCGTCGCCGGGGCGGGGAACAACGGCGGCGACGGCTGGGTGACCGCGCGCGCGCTGCACGCGGGCGGCGTGCCGGTGTGGGTCGCCGCCCTCGATCCCAAGACCGATGACGCCATCGACAACCGGGCGCTCGCGCGCGTCGACGGCGTGCGCGAGATCGGGCGCGAGGAGCCGTGGCCTGCGGCCGCGGTCGCCGTGGACGCGGTACTCGGCACGGGCGCGAGCGGCCCGGCCCGCGGCGATGTGCTCGCGCTGGCACAGCGGCTCGTCGCCTATGGCGCCCCGATCGTCGCGGTCGACGGACCCACGGGGCTCGACCTGTCGAGCGGCGAGGCGCACGGCCCGGTGCGGGCCGAGCTGTCCGTCACCTTCGGCGGCGCGCGCCGCGGGCACCTGCTGGCGCGCGACTGGTGCGGCCGCGTGGTGGTGGTGGACATCGGGTTCCCTCCCCCCGATCCGGCCTGGCCGCTGCTCGTGACTGATGGCTGGGCCGCGGCGCGGCTCCCGAAGCTCGCCCCCACGATGCACAAGGGCGACCGCGGCCGCGTGACGGTGGTGGGCGGGGCGCGCGGCATGACGGGCGCCGCCCTGCACGCCGCGCGCGCCGCGCTGGCTGCCGGTGCGGGCCTCGTGAAACTCGTGGCCGCGGCGGAGACGATCGCTGCCGCGCGCACCAGCCTCCCCGACGTCCTCACCGTCGAATCAGCGCTCGGGCCCGACCTCGAGCCCCAGGCGGCCGAGGCCGTCGAGTGGGCGGACGCGCTGGTCGTGGGCCCGGGCCTCGGTCGCGAGCCGCCCCGCACGCCGTTCCTCCAGGCCGTGCTCGCCCGCCGCCCGGTTCCCACGGTGCTCGACGCCGATGCCCTCACCCTCTTCTCGGGCCCGGCGGAGCGGCCGGTCGTCCTGACCCCCCATCTCGGGGAATTCCGGGCGCGGTTCGGCGACCAGCTCGCCGATCAAGCGGCCAACGACCGCTGGGCCGCCGTGGACCGCGCCGCCCAGCGGGTGAAGGGCACGGTCCTCTTGAAGGGCGTGCCCACCGTGATTGCGGACCTGCGCGGGCCGATCCACGTGGTGGCGAGCGGCAATCCCGGCCTCGCGACGGGCGGATCGGGCGACCTGCTGGCCGGCTTCATCGGCGCCTTCCTGGCACGCGGCAGCGCGGGGCCCGAAGCGGCCGCGCTCGGCGCCCACGCGCTCGGCCGGGCCGCGGAGCAAGGTGCCCGCCACTGGACGGCGCGCTCACTCCGGCCCGCCGATGTGCTCGCCGCGCTCCCCGACATCTGGCGTGCCTGGTCGAACCCGCCGCCCCACGCGCCCCCGGTGCTCACCGTGCTGGAGCCGCCGGAGACGGCGTGAGGGCGCGGGCGCTCCGCTTGGGAGCGGGCGGAGAGTTCGAACGCCTGCGCGCCATCTTCGCGCGGCTCGGCGCCCGCGGCCGCGGGCTGGGCGACGACGCCGCCCTGCTCACCCTGGGCGGCCATACCCTCGCCCTCAGCATCGACCTCTCGCTCGAAGGCGTGCATTTCCGCACCGCGTGGCTCGCCTGGCACGAGATCGGGTGGCGGGCGACGGCGGCGGCGCTGTCGGACTTGGCGGCGGAAGGGGCCCAGCCGATCGGGGTGCTCGTGTCCCTGGGGCTGCCCCGCGCGCGGCGTGGGCGCGCCGCGGCGCGGCGCGACCCGGGCGCCGAGCTCATGGCTGGCGTCGGCGCCGCCGCCCGCAGCGTCGGGGCCAGCGTCCTCGGCGGCGACCTGGTGCGCTCGCCACGCTACCTGGTCGACGTGTGTGTCCTGGGCCTCGCCGCGCGGCCCGTGCGCCGCAGCGGCGCGCGGCCGGGGGACGACGTGTGGGTGACGGGACGGCTCGGGGGCCCGGGCCTCGCGCTGGCCGCCCTGCGCGCCGGGGGGCGCCTGCCCCCGGCCGTGCGGCGGCGCTTCGCGCGCCCCGTGCCCCGGATTGCTGCGGGGCGCTGGCTCGCGCGCCATGGCGCGCGTGCCATGATCGATCTGTCCGACGGCCTCGCCGGCGACGCCGCGCACCTCGCAGCGGCGTCGGGCGTCCAGATCGAGATTGCGCTCGAGGACGTGCCGTGCTGGCCGGGCGCGACGCCCCGGGCGGCGCTCGTGAGCGGCGAGGAGTATGAACTGCTCGTCGCGCTGCCGCGGAGGTTCGGCCCGCGCCTGGCCCGCGCATTCCGCCGCGCGACGGGAGTCGCGCTCACGCGGATCGGCCGCTGCGCGCGGGGCGCGGGCCTGCGACTCACCCGCGGCGGCCGCCCGGTCGCGACGCCCGCGGGCTTCGATCACTTTGCGCCGCGATGATGCGCACCGCGTGGTTCTACGTCGTCCTCGTCGGCTCGAGCATCGTGCACGCGACGGGGGTGATCGTGGCGGCGCTGCTCGGCGTGAAGCGGCGGCCGGGCGGAATCTACGACTGGGGCACGAACGATTGGTCGCGCCAGCTGCTGCGCGCGGCGGGGACGCCGGTCCGGGTCGCGGGGCTCGAACGCATTCCGGCTGGGCCAGTCGTCTATGCGTCCAACCACTCCTCCATGTTCGACATCTGGGCCCTCGCGGCCACCCTGCCCGGGTCGGTGCGCTTCGTCGCGAAGCAGGAACTGGCGCGCATCCCACTCGTGGGCCGCGCCATGGTCACCGTCGGCCACATCATGATCGACCGCGCCCACCCCGCCCGGGCGCTCACGGGCTACGAGCGCGCCGCGGACCTGCTCCGGAGCGGCATCTCCGCCGTGGTGTTTCCCGAAGGCACCCGCAGCCGCACGGGCGAGCTGTTGCCCTTCAAGAACGCCCCCTTCGGGCTGGCGATCGCGGCCCAGGCACCCGTCGTGCCGGTGTACGTCCGCGACACCTTCACCATCATGGCCAAGGGACACCGCCTGCTGCGGCCCCGACCGATCCGGATCGAGATCGGCGACCCCGTGTCTACCACCGGGATGACGCTGGAGCAACGCGGCGCGCTGCGGGATCGCGTGCGCGCGGCCGTCCTGGAGCTCAAGGCGCGCGTTGACGCAGACGCGCCCGGCCGCTAGGGTAGGGCCACCATGAGCACGATCATTTCGGTTCACGCGCGCGAGATCCTCGACAGCCGAGGCAACCCCACCATCGAAGCCGACGTCACGCTGTCGAGCGGCGCGGCCGGGCGGGCCGCCGTGCCGAGCGGCGCCTCGACCGGCGAGCACGAGGCGGTCGAGTTGCGCGACGGTGACCCCAAGCGCTTTGGAGGCAAGGGTGTCCTCGAGGCCGTGAAGAACGTCAACGAGGTCATCGCCCCGCGGCTCGAGGGCATGTCGGCCGAGGACCAGATGACGGTCGACTACGCCATGCTCGACTTGGACGGCACGCCCAACAAGAGCCATCTCGGCGCGAACGCGATCCTATCGGCGTCGCTCGCCGTGGCGCGCGCGGCCGCCCAGGACACGGGGCTCCCGCTGTACCGCTACCTCGGCGGGCCGGTCCGCAACGTGCTGCCGGTCCCGATGATGAACGTCCTGAACGGCGGGGCGCACGCGGCGAACAACGTCGATTTCCAGGAGTTCATGATCGTCCCGATCGGTGCCGAGACCTTCGCCGAGGCCCTGCGGATCGGGGTCGAGGTGTTTCACGGTTTGAAGAAGGTGCTGGCCAAGCGAAACCTCGCGACCGCGGTGGGCGACGAGGGCGGCTTCGCCCCCAACCTGCCGAGCGACGAGGCGGCGCTCGAGGCCGTGCTCGCCGGGATCGAAGGCGCGGGCTTCGAGCCGGGCAAGGACGTGGCCATCGCCCTCGATCCCGCGGCGTCGGAGCTGTATCAGGACGGCACCTACGGGTTCAAGAAGAGCGGCGCGGCGGCGAAATCCTCGGACGAGATGATCGCGCTCTACAAGGCCTGGATCGACCGCTACCCGATCGTCTCGATCGAGGACGGCCTGGCCGAGGACGACTGGACCGGGTGGGCGAAGCTCACGGAGGCGCTCTCGGCCCGGGTGCAGCTCGTGGGCGACGACCTCTTCTGTACGAACGTCGAGCGCCTGGACCGCGGCATCGAGGAGGGCGTCGCGAACGCGATCCTCATCAAGCCGAACCAGATCGGCACGCTCACCGAGACCCTGCAGTGCATCGAACACGCCCGCTCCAACGGCTACGGCGCGGTGATCTCGCACCGCTCGGGCGAGACCGAAGACACGTTCATCGCCGACCTCGCGGTCGCGGCGGGCGTGGGTCAGATCAAGACAGGGAGCGCGTCGCGCACCGACCGGGTCGCGAAGTACAACCAGTTGCTGCGCATCGCCGAAGAGCTGGGCGACGCGGCCTACTACCCGGGCCGCCACCTGTACGGGTTGTGACGCGCGCGCGCCTGATCGGGATCGCCGCGGCGCTGGCCCTCGCGGGGCTCGCCTTCGCGGCTGGCGAATACAGCACGCTCGACTGGCTCAAGCTAAGCCGCCAACTGGCCGAGGAGCAGCAGGCGGTGCGGGAGCTCGAGCTGCAGCTCGATTCGCTGCAGCGCTTGGCGCACGCGCTCGAGACCGACCCGGTGGCCCAGGAGCGCGCGGCGCGCGAACAGTTTGGCATGATCCGCCGGGGGGAGACTTTGTACCGGCTGGTGCCGCGGGTCGAGGGAGCGAGCGGGGATCGGCCGCCGCGCTGAGCGGCTGGACCCGCCTCAGGACAGGCCGACGCCGACCGACACCAGCACGCCTTCCAGCGTTTCGCTGCGAGCGACGCGCGCCACCCTCGCGTCGGCCACGCGGGAGGCGGGGCGGACTCGCTCGCGCGGTCGAGCCTGTCCTCAAGGAGTCCTTGTGGTAACCTGCACATGACCCACCACATCCTTGATGCGATCGGCAACACGCCTCTCGTCGAGCTCCGGCACGTGGTGCCGGCGGGCGCCGCGCGCATCATCGCGAAGCTCGAATCCGCCAATCCGACCGGCAGCATGAAGGACCGCGTCGCCCTCGCCATGGTCACGGCCGCCGCGGCGGACGGCAGGCTGCCAACGGGCGGCACCGTGGTTGAATACACCTCCGGTACGACCGGAATCTCCCTCGCGCTCATCAGTGCCGCCCGCGGCTACAAGACCCACTTCGTGTTTTCGGACGCGTTCAGTGAGGAGAAGCGATGGACCATGCGCGCCTACGGCGCGGAGGTCACGGACGTCGCGAGCGACAACGGGAAAATCACGGCGCGGTTGATCAAGTCCATGATCGCCACCGCCGGCGACATGAGCCGCCGACCGGGACACTGGTACTGCGATCAGCTGAACAATCGAGACGGCGAGCCAGGCTATCATCCGCTGGGCGAAGAGCTATGGGAACAGTCGGGAGGGCGAGTCGACGCCTTCGTCCAGGCCGTGGGCACTGCCCATTCGATCCACGGCACGGCCCACGCGCTCCGGCGTCACGATCCTCGCGTGCACGTGGTTGCGGTCGAGCCGGCGGAATCCGCGGTGCTCTCGGGTCGGCAGTCGGGGTCACACAAGATTGAAGGCATTGGCCTCGGCTTCATTCCCCCCCTCTGGAATCGAGACGCGGTGGACGAGGTCCTCGCCGTGCCCACCGAGGAAGCGAAGGCGATGGCCCGACGACTCGCGCGCGAAGAGGCCATTTTCGCTGGCACGTCGACCGGAGCCAACGTCGTGGGGGCGCTGCGGGTGGCCGAGCGGCTCGGGGCAGGCAAGACCGTGGCCACAATCATCGTCGATTCGGGGTTGCGCTACGTGAGCACGGATGTGTTTCGCGGGTTCGGAGAGCAGGACGACCACGGCGTGGGAAGCACTCGATGAAGAAGAAGACCAAGCCGAGAAAGCAGAGCGAAGAGGCCCCGGGAGTCGACCCGCGCCTTGCAACGGTCGTGGCCGCCTTCGCCAGACACCGACACGTGACCCGCGGCGGGAAGGGGTTCAGTTCCACGGGCCTCAAGGTGAACGGGAAACTGTTCGCCTTCATTTCCTCGAAGGGTAAGTTCGTCGCGAAGCTCCCTCGGGAGCGCGTCGACGAGCTCGTGAGCGCCGGCGCGGGTGAGCCGTTCGATCCTGGCCATGGCAGGCAGATGAAGGAGTGGGTTGCCGTCGAACCGGGGCGGGCGGATTTGGTCGACCTCGCCCGGGCGGCCCACCGCTTCGTACGAGGAGGCAAGGTCTGACCACGCGGCAGCGTGAGGTGTGGCGGCGGGGTTCGACAGCCCCACCGCGGTCGAGGCGCGGCTGAGTTCTCCGACGAGCTCACCGATCTCCGGCGATGCACGCGGCCCCGCACTCGTCCTGGCGGGTGGCGGCGCGCGGGCGGCGTACGAGGTGGGCGTCCTCTCGGCGATCGCCGAGCGGGCACCCGGCCTTGCGTTTCCGATCGTGACGGGCGTGTCGGCGGGCGCGATCAACGCTGTGTACCTCGCGGCCCATACGGGGGTGCTGCCCGCCGCGATTGAGGCCCTGCGCGACCACTGGAAGCACCTCGTGGTAGATCACGTCTACCGCATCCAGCCGTGGCGCCTGGGGCGCGCACTCTTGCGCGGCGTGATCGGAACGGTGCTCGGACCGCGCGGGGAGGCTGCGGCGGTGCGGGGCCTGCTGGACATGAGCCCACTGCATCGCTTTCTTGCCCCGCGGCTCGACTTCGGCGCGATCGATGCGAAGATCACCGCGGGCCGCCTGCGCGCGCTGGCCGTGAGTGCGACCTCGTACGCCTCGGGTGAGACGGTGACCTTCGTGCACGGTTCGCCAGAGGTGCCCACGTGGCGGCGCGCCCTGCGTTACGCCGTGCGTGTGCGGCTGACGCTCGACCACGTGATGGCCTCGGCCGCGCTGCCGATCCTGTTTCCCGCCGTCCGCCTGGGAGATGCCTTCTACGGCGACGGTAGCGTGCGCCAGACCGCTCCACTCGCTCCGGCCATCCATCTCGGCGCCCGAGCCATCATCGTGATCACGCAGCGCAGCGAGCCCGAGCTGACCGCCGCGCCGGTCCTGCGCCGGCCCGAATATCCGGCGGTCGCGGAGGTGATCGGACTGCTGCTGCACGCGATCTTCCTCGATGCGATCGAGGCGGACGCCGAGCGTCTCGAACGCATCAATCGAACGCTGGAGCGCGCGCCTGCTGGGTCGGCGCCGGAGGGACTGCGACCCATCAGTCTCTTGGTGCTCCGGCCCTCGCGGGACCTGGGCGGGCTCGCCGCAGGGTGCGGGGCCAAGTTGCCGCCCGCGGTCCGATGGGCGGTGCGCGGAATGGGTGGTCAGCGCGCCACGGCGGTAGACTTCCTGAGCTATCTGCTGTTCGATCCCGCCTACACGACCGCCCTGATCGAACTGGGCTACGCCGACGGAGTGGCCGCTTGGCCTCGCATCGACCGGTTTCTCGGGGCGCTCGTGGACTAGTCAATGGCGGGTGTGCTTTCGTTGGGAGCGGGGAGATGCGTACGACGTCGAGATTGTCGATTATCACTGGGAGCCGCGTATGAGGCTGAGGCGACTGCCTCCCGTCCACCCGGGAGAAGTGCTGAACGAGGACTTTCTCGGCCCTCTGGGGTTGACGCAGTACCGCCTCGCGAAAGGGCTGAGCGTGCCTCCACGCCGGATCAATGAGATTGTCCACGGGAAGCGGGCGATCACGGCGGACACGGCCCTGCGCCTGGCGCGGTTCTTCGGCACCTCCGAGCGCTTTTGGCTCAACCTCCAGATGGGCTACGACCTTGAGATCGAGCGGGACCGGCTCCGGACGCGACTTCTGCGAGAAGTGAAGATCTTGCGGAAAGCCAGCTAGGGTGAGCGGGAGGTGGATAAAACAGAAGCCTCCTAAGCGCAGCCGGCCGGCGCCGGCCAAGCCGGCGGCTGTGGTTTCCCCGGGCCACGCGCGGCCTGCAGGGCGCGCGTTGTCGGAGACCGAGGACTGCGAGTACGCCGCGCGGGGGGGAACGACCGGCGAGACTTACGGGGCGCTCGATGCGATTGCCTGGTACCGCGCGAATGGCGCTCGCACCACACATCCCGTGGGGCATAAGCTGCCCAACGCTTTCGGGCTGTACGACATGCTGGGCAACGTCTGGCAGCAGTGTCAGGACTGGTTCGGTCCCTATACGCGCGTGCCGGCGGTCGACCCGCGAGGAGCGGCGCGTGGGGAGCGGCGGGTCACGCGCGGCGGGTGTTTCTATTGCGACGCGGTGCACGAGCGTGCCGCGCGGCGTAACCGCGCCTTAGAGGGGCACTCCTGGCGCAGCATCGGCTTTCGGATTGTCGCAGTGCCAAGAAACGGGGGCAGCGTCGGGAGCGGCAACTAGACCGCCCCAGCGCTCGACTGCGCTCTTTGGCACGGGCTCGGCTCCGTCGTGCGCACTGCGGGGCTCCCTCGCCCGCGTGCTCTGCCGATCACACCATGCAGTAGCGAGACGCACCTCCCTCGAGGGGAGGCCTCGCCGCTCAGGGCACGACCGCGACCTCGATCATCCGGAAGTCAGCCTGGCCCTGGTCGTCTACGGCCCGGACTATGAATGACCCCGGCGCTTCCGCCCTCCAGGCGAGGCTTGCGCCCGGGGCGGCCTTGCCGACGAAGCTCTTGTCGACGAACCAGTACACCTCCCGCACCCCGGCACCGGTCGTGGCGCGCAGGGTGATGATTTCCTGACCGAGGCGTTTGGCGCGCAACGCATACACTACGCCCCGCAGGGGAGAGGTGATCTGCGGACGGGCACCGCCTGGAGACTCGGGCGAGTGGGCGCTGCACGCCGGGTCGAAAGGCGGCGGCGAGCGGCGCGGGAGGCCCGCCTGCTGGAACAGCTTGAGCATGTCGGAACCCCACATCTCGTAGACGATCCGATGCACGCGCCCGGTGGTGTAGGGCGGGCACGCCCGCAGACCGGTGCGGTCGGCAATCAAGAGTCTCTGGTGGAGCGTGCTCACGCGAATGGGCGACTTGCCCGGGATGAACCAGGTCGGCGCGGTCTGCGGACAGTCGACGTTGGGGAGATCCCCCGAGGCGGTGCAGACATCGACCGTCGTGAGGTTCGGGGGGAAGCTCCGAACCGGCTCCGCCAACGCGGGCTCCTGGGCCTCGATCGCATCGACCACCTGAAAGAAGAGCGGGGCCGCCACCTGCACGCCGACAAACGCCGGATTGCCCGCGCCGTCGAAATTCCCGATCCACACGGCCAGGACGTAGGGACCGAAGATCCCGATCGTCCAGGCATCGTGAAACCCGTAGGAGGTGCCGGTCTTCCAATAGACGGGCAGGGGACCCGGCCGGGCGGCGGACAGCTCCCCGGGGCGGGGGTTGTCCTTGAGCATGTCGCGCGTGACGTAGCTCGCCTCGGCGCTCAGCACTCGGACACCGGCGGCGCCGTGCTGGTCAGCGCGATACCGCACCGGGCGCACGACCCCGTCACTGGCCAACGCCCCGTAGAGACCCACCAGTTCCTCCATTGTGAGCGAGCCGCCACCCAGGACCAGCGCCAACCCGTAGTAGTCCCGAGACCGGAGCCCCGAGACGCCCGCCAGCTCGAGGAAGTCGTAGAGGTCGGGCCGGGAGAGACGCGAGGCGACGTACACCGCCGGCACGTTGCGGCTGCGGATGAGCGCATCCTTGGCGGTGAGCGGTCCCACGAAGCGGCCGTCGAAGTTCTCGGGGCTGTAGGCCCCGAAGGCGGACGGGGCATCCTTAAGCACCGTCAGCGGGTGCAGCACTCCTTGGTCGAGCGCGAGCGCGTAGATGAACGGCTTGAGCGTGGAGCCCGGCGAGCGTTTGGCCGCGGTGCCGTTCACTTGGCCCGCGATCGCGGTGTTGAAGAAGTCCGCCGACCCGACCAGCGCCTTCACGTCCATGGTGCGCGCGTCGACGAGCAGCGCGGCGGCATTGTGCACGCCGAGCCGTGCTTGGGCGGCGACGTAGCCTCGGATCTGGCGTTCGAGCAGCGCTTGCAACCGGCGGTCGAGTGTGGTGTGGACTTCCGCTGCTCCCGCGGCCCCCGCGAGCACGGCGTCGACCAAGTGCGGCGCCCGGAACGGCAGCCCTCCTGTCGATCCGACCTCGATGGGGAGCGTCATCAGATCGGCCTCACCTTCGAGTGGGGGATGCGTCCGCTGCCAGCGCGCATACAACGCCGCCCGCGCTCGGCGGAGCACCGCGTCTGGACGATCGCGCGCGCCCGGCGCGCGGCGCGTCGGGTTCTGCGGCAAGACAGCGAGCGTCAGGGCTTCGGGCGCCGTCAGATGACTTGGATCCTTGCCGAAGTAGACGAGGCTCGCTGCCGCGGCGCCCTCGAGGTTCCCGCCGTAGGGGACGAGGTTGAGATACGCCTCGAGGATCGCGCGCTTGGTGTAGCAGAGCTCGAGCTCGAGCGCCCGGGCGATCTGCACGAGCTTGCCGGCGGGGGAGGCGGAGTGGATGCCATAGACGAACCTGGCCAGCTGCATCGTGATCGTCGAGCCGCCCTGGCGGCGCGCGCGGACGACGTAGGTGCGCCAGGCGCCGCGCACCAGCGCCACCGGATCGACGCCGGGATGGAGCCAGAAGTGGCGGTCCTCCTGTAACAGCGTCGCGTCCACGAGGAGCGGCGAGATCCGCACGAGCGGCACCCAGACGCGGTACTTCTCATCGGCCGAGAGCGTGAGGCGTAGCAGGCCACCGCCGGCGTCGTAGACGGCGGTGGACGTGGGGAATCGCGCCCGCAACGCTTGGTGCGGAACGACGCGCGGCAATAGCCAGAAGGCGGCGACCCCGCCCGAGAGAGCGATGCCTGCCCGGCGGAGCCAGCGCTCGATCGCGCCGCGGCTGGCACGCGTCATCTGGGGAGCCGGACCACGATCTTCCCCGGCTGCGACCAGGCGCGCACCGCCCGGTCGTACATTCCCTCGCCATGGGCCGGGGGCACGGCGAACGTCCCCGCCGCCGTCGCCTTCACGGTGTAGATGAACTCGCGCGCCGCCGGATCGGCGCGGCCGTAGAGGTTGACGCGGTCCTCGCGCACCTCTGCATAGTCGGGCGACCACGCGCCCACGGCCGCGCCGAACGGCGGCACCCACGGCGCTCCTGCCTCCTCCGCCGCAGCGCCCTCCGCGGCGGCCTGGCCCTCAGCTTCGCCCTCGCCCCCGCCCTCGCCCTCGTTGCGGATGCGACCCCGCGGCGCCAGCATCGCCTGCGGCCTGGTGGCGGGCGGATTCTCCACCACCTCGAACCCGCCGGGCAAGAGATCGACGAGGGCGACGCTCGCGACGGGTCGAGCGCCGAGGGCTCGGTAGCGGAGATGCACCTGCAGCTGGTCGCCCAGGGTGACGTCCGTGACCGGCTTGCCGCTCATGTCGGTGTACTCGCGGAACACCTCGAGCCCCTGGGCGAGCGGCTGGGCCGGAATCGTGCGATCGAACCCGGCCTGGCTCAGGAGATAGAACGCGGGGACGGGCGCGTCGCTGGCGAAGCCGACCTTCTGCGCGAGCGCGGAGACGTCCGCCTCCGGGAATAGGCCTGCCGGCAAGGGGAGCCCGCGGTGCGAGCCGTCCTTGAGCGTCTCGGTCAGCGTGAAGCCCGCGCTCGCCACGGGTCCGGTGGCCGCGACGTAGGCGTCGAGCGCCATGATCACGTAGGCGCTCGAGAGGGTGTTGTACCCGCCGTGCGCGATGGGGGTCACGACGGCGTCGATCGCCTCCGCCTTGAGGGTGCCGAGCCGCGCGGGAAAATGCCGGGCCAGGAGGTAGACGAGCAGGGCGTCGTGCGTGAGCGCGTCGTCGTAGTAGTCGTACTCGGCCGGCCGCTGCTGCTCGAAGCGCACCGCGCCGATCAGCCGATCGGCGTGGCCGTCTTGATGCAGCAGCTGGTAGGTCGCCGCCAGAAAGGCTCCAGTGAGGTCTTGCCGCCACGCTTGGGCGTAGTTCGTCTCGACCCGCCGCTCGAGCGATGTGGCGTAGCCGGTCGTGACCACGCCTTGCCGCGTGAGCAGATAGATGGCGTACGCGTGGGTGCGCTCGTCGAACAGACTCGCCCCCTCCGATCCGGCGAGGCGCTGGAGATACCCAGCGCCCTGGGACACCACTTCCGGCGGGACTGGGAAACCGTGCTCTCGGGCGTCGAGCAGAAAATGCTGGGCGTACACCGACACGTAGCGATCGACGTGGGTGTTGGCGGCCCAGAGGCCGTACGCCCCTTCCTCGTTCTGCCGCGACCGCAACATGTCGAGCACCTTGTCGACCGTCGCCGTGGCCTGTGCGGCGCTGATTCCGAACTCCGGGCGGCGCGCGAGCACCATCGCCGGGACGCCCTGGCTCACGAGCTGCTCAGTGCAGCCGTAGGGGAATTTCTCGAGGTAGGCCACCAGGCCGTGCGCCAACCCCAGCGGCAGGACCGACATGCCCGCGCGCACGGTGCGGAGCTCCGGGAAGAGATCCCGATCGACCGACGCCGACGCCGTCCCACCGCGCGGTCGCACGCTGCCGACCGTGAGCGCGGTGCGGTAGGGCACGGACGGCCGGACACTCAGGGACGCCGTGA
>WNFD01001985.1_pt1 | contig 21053 bp, 19 predicted proteins | sample 5400491 | NCBI WGS metagenome assembly WNFD01 (sample SAMN13153343, study PRJNA577476) | soil metagenome | isolation source: 120 cm saprolite under Douglas fir tree site 2 hole 2 replicate 2 | place: USA:California | collected 2015-04-18
GATTCCTTCAGACTGGCAATGAATCCGCCTCCTCACTCAAGCCGAGCTGGAACGACTGCTTAGGACTGCGCGGGACTGTCAAGGAAAACGGCGGAGGCCCTTTGCAGACCTCTGCCTTACCACTTGGCTACGGCGCCGGTGGAAGGAAAAGGTCGCTAGCTATGGGGCGTTGTTCAAGGCTCTTCGGCGCTCCAGCGCATCTCGGTCCCACTTCCCGAGGTCCGCCGCCGCGTCGTAGGTACTCTGCAGGAACGCCAGCAGCGCGTCCACCGGCGAGCTTGCGGTCCGGACGGCGGCGTAGGGCAGGATGAAGATGCCCATCTCCTTCTGGTAGGACACGGCGCTGGGCAGCGGCACGAGGTCTCGCAGGCCCGCGGGCTCGGGTGCCGCATAGGCGTAGAACGCCGCCTCCTGCACGGCGCCGCTGCCGGGCCAGAACCCGGCGCTGATCACTTCATGAGAATACGCCTCTTGAGTCATCCGGTCCGCCCCCGGCCGCTCGGGGGCCCGGCGCCCCGAGAACCGCGTCACCGCAAGGTCGAAACTGCCCCAAAAGAAGTGCACCGGACTGCATTTTCCGAGAAACGGCTCGCGAAATCGTTTGAACACTTCGTCGCTCTGGACCAGGATGCGCCAGTGCCGATTGGCGTACTCCGGATCGTATGACGCATGCGTTTCATCGTCCGGGAAGGGCACCTTGTGTTCCGCCTCGACCGGCACGGGCCAGATCTTGACGCGCATGCCCAACATGTCGAGTGCGGCGAGATAGGCCCGGTAGAACGCCGCCACCGAGCGGGGGCGCAGTGCGATCTTCTGCACCGCGCCCTCGCCCGTGCGAAGGACGAGCTCGTGCTCCACGAAGTCGAACTCCGCATCGAGCGTGCGGGTGCCGTACGGCATCGGGCCAGTCGCGAGTCCCCGTGCGGTGACGCGCAGCGCAATCTGCCACCAGTGGTTCTGCCGGGGAGCGAGCGCCAGACAGGTCTTCCCCACCATCTGCGTCCACATGTGGAGCGTGGCATAGGTGTCCCGCCACTCCTCGAGCGGCAGGGCCGGCCACGGATCAGGTGTCGCGACATTCGTCATGGCAGTTCGGGACGGTACGGCCCGGATGGCGGCGCGTCAACCTGGAATGCTCGGGAGGATGCCCTAATAGGCATCCAGCGGCACGGCCCGTTCCACGTCACCGCGCTCGTCCCGCGCACTCCACCGGAACCACACCACGCTGGTCGTGGCCCACAGGTAGATCGTCCCCACGACCCACATCAACAGACCGCCCAGCTGTTGGTCCGCGAGCGGCGCGAGGCCCCACACCCGCGGCGCCGTCGTGTAGAAGGGATACAGCACGCTCTCCGCGAGGGTGATCATCGCGCCGGCGAGCGACATCGGAAACCCGAGCAGGAAGAGATACACGAGCTGGGTAGGATAGCTCGCTCTCGGCAGCTCGGGCACGGGCGACAGCACGGGCCACCACATGATCACCGCCGTGGCGATGAACACGAGGTGCTGGACGATGTGCAGCGGATGGTGCTCGAGCGCCGCTTGGTAGAATTGCGGGAAGTGCCACAATGTGATCGGCACGGAAAAGAGCGCGCCCGCCATGAGGGGGCGCGTGGCCCAGCGCGCGAACCCGAACACCCAGCGAGGCCGGAGCAGCGGCCGTACCACGGCGGCAGGCGTTCCATAGAGCAGCAACGGCGGAAAGACGAGGGTGAGCACCAGGTGCTGCGCCATGTGGGCGCTGAAGAGATAGGAATCCGAGAGGTTGTGCAGCGGACCGTTGAGCGCCAGGCCCACCACCGCCAGCGCGGCGGCGAACGACGCGATCCGGCGGCGCGGCGCGGCCAGGCCGCCCCAATACACGAAGAGCCCGCCCAACAGGACGAGCCCGATGATCACGCTCGGATGGAGGTCCCACTGCTGCCAGGGGGAGGGAGCCTGCACCGTCACCCCGGTCCCGCAGCACCCCTGAGCGTGAGTGCCCCGAGGAAGAGGAACAGCAGGGCGACCATCACCCCGACCGCGAGCAGCAGGGGAACGCCGAACAGGAACGTGAAGAACTTGCTGTCGGCCTTCAGGTGCATGTAGAACATCACCACCAGCGTGAACTTCGCGGCCGACAACACGAGCAGCACCGGGACGAGCACGGGGTGGAACGCCGGCACGTAGAACACGCCCACCTCGAGCACGGTGAGGATCACGAGCACCGCGCCGACCCGTAGATAAACGTCCGCCGTCGGGTGCACGGGGTGCTCCAGGGACCCTTCCTCGTGCATCGCCGTCCCCCCTTGCTGTGCGCTCATTGGATCAGGTAGACCACGGTGAAGATTACGATCCACACCACGTCCACGAAATGCCAGTACAGTCCCGTGATCTCGACCGTCATCGCGTTGGCGGGCCCCAGTTTCCCTTGCAGGGCGCGCACCCACAAGGTCAAGAGCCACAGCACCCCCACCGCAACGTGCGCCCCGTGCGTCCCCGTGAGCACGAAGAAGGTGCAGCCGAACAGGTTGGTCGAGATCGTGAGTCCCGTATGCACGAACTCGGTGAACTCGATCACCTGCCCGCCGAGGAACACGAGCCCGAGCAGGGCGGTCGAGAACAGCCAGATCTTCCCCCACTTCATGTCGCCCCGCTGCACCGCGGCGAGCGCCAGCACCATCATCAGGCTCGACATCAGCAGATCGAACGTGCTGACCGAGGTGAAGGGGATGTTCAGGATCTCGTGCGGGTACGGCCCGACGACGCTTCGTCCTTTATAGACCAGATAGGTGGAGATCAGCGCCGTGAACAGCAGGCACTCCGAGCCGATGAATGCCCAGAACGCCACTTTGCGATTGTCGAGCCCCAGGCTGGTGTAGTGCGTCGTCGCGGCGTGCGCCATCGCTCAGACCTCGAAGGGCTCGTAGGCCCAGCGGTAGATGCCGAAGATGAGAATCGCCGCCCCGACGAACACGAGCCACAGGGTGTGCGCCAGGACTGAGAGCGCCATCACCGGAAGCCCGCAGGCCGCCACCAGCGGCCACCATGACCCTCCGGGGACGTGGATCGGCGCGGGCGGTGTGGCCGGAGGATCCCGCATCGGCTCGTGGTGCTCCGTCTTCCAGCGCGGCAGCCGGCTCGTGACCGTGGGAATGACGGAAAAGTTGTAAACCGGCGGCGGCGATGAGATGCTCCATTCGAGCGTCGCGCCGCCCCAGGGGTCGTTGGGCGCGGCCTGCCCCCGTCGCCCGCTGCGCCACACGTTGAGCAGGAACACCAGAATCGAGACGCCGATCAGGAACGCCCCGACCGTGGAGACGAGGTTCAGGGAGCCCACACCGAGCTCGGGCGAGTAGGTGTAGACGCGGCGCGGCATGCCCAGGAGACCGATCAAATGCATCGGAAAGAACGCCAGGTTCATCCCGATGAACTGCAGCCAGAAGTGCCACCGGCCCAGCGACTCGCTCAGCAGGCGACCGGTCATCTTGGGCCACCAGTAGTAGATGCCGGCGAACAGGCCCAGCACGGTGCCCCCGAACAGGACGTAATGAATGTGTGCCACGACGTAGTACGTGTCGGTCTGCTGGAGATCGGCCGGCGGCGACGCATGCGAGACACCCGAGAGCCCGCCGATGATGAACATCGCGATGAAGCCGACGGCGAACTTTAGCGCGGTCGTGCCGCGGATACTGCCGCCCCACAGGGTGCCGATCCAGTTGAAGATCTTCACGCCGGTGGGGATGGCGATGAGCATCGTGGTGGCGGCGAATACCGAGTCGGCGATGGGGCCGAGGCCGACGGAGAACATGTGGTGGCTCCACACACCCCAGCCCATCAGCCCGATCAGGATGCCCGAGTACACGACGACGGTGTAGCCGAACAGCGGCTTGCGGGCGAACGTCGGCAACACCTCGGACACGACTCCCATCGCCGGCAGGATAAGGATGTACACCTCGGGGTGGCCGAACAGCCAGAACAGGTGCTGCCACAGAAGCGGCGTCGCGCCCGCACTGGTAAGATAGAAATGCGCGCCGAACAGGCGGTCGAACATCAAAAAGACCAGCGCCACCGTGATGACCGGGAACGCGGTGATGATCAGGAACTGCGTGACCAGCGTCATCCACACGAACACGGGCAGGCGCATCATCGTCATCCCGGGGGCCCGCATGTTCAGAATGGTGACGATGAAGTTGAACCCCGCCGCCAGGGACGAGATACCGAGGATCTGGAGGCCGAGCTGCCAGAAGTCGATGTTCGGCCCGGGTGAGAACTGACGCTCCGTCAGGTTCGCGTAGCCGAACCACCCACCATCGGGGGCGACGTTCAGCGCGCCCGCGTGAAACAGCGGCCCCACCAGCCAGCTCGCATTCAGCAGCAGCCCACCCAGCAGGAACACCCAATAGCTGAAGGCATTGAGTCTGGGAAACGCTACGTCCCGGGCGCCGATTTGCAGCGGGATGATGTAATTGAAAAACGCCGCGGACAACGGCATCAGCGCGAGGAAGACCATCGTGGTGCCGTGCATCGTAAACAGCTGATTGAACGTCTCGGCGCTCACGACGTGCCCGTCGGGCTGAGCCAGCTGCGCCCGGATGACCAGTGCCTCGAGCCCGCCGATCAGAAAGAACCCGAAGGCGGTCCAAAAGTAGAGCAGCCCGATCCGCTTGTGATCGGTGGTGGTGAGCCAGCTCGTGAGGCCCTTGGGGGGGGCGCCGCTCATTTCAGACTCTGCAAGTAGGCCACGATCAGGGCGATGTCGCCGTCGCTGAGCGGCGGCTGCATGCGGGGCATCAGGGAGCCGGGCTTCAAGGCCGCCGCGTCGGCGATCCAGCGCGCCAGGTGCGCGGAGTCGTTCGGGAACATGCCCCCGGCGATCGTGGTGCGGCTGCCGACGTGAGTGAGATTGGGCCCGATCACGCCGGGCGATACTCCCTGGATCGTGTGGCAGGCGAGGCAGGCGCTACGCGAGTACACGGCCTTGCCGCGCTCGCCGGGACTCCCCGGCGCGGGCGTCGCCGGCCCGCCCTGCTCGGCCTTGGCCCACGTCTCGAACGCGGCATCCGCATCGACGATGACCCTCAGCCCCATGGTGGCGTGCGACTTGCCGCAGAACTCCGCGCACTGACCGGGATAATCGCCCACCGAATCCGCGCGAAATGCGATCCGGGTCTCATGCCCCGGGATCGCGTCCCGCTTCCCGCCCAGCGCCGGCGCCCAGAACGAGTGGATCACGTCCGCCGACGTTATCGACACCTGCACGGGCTTGCCCACGGGCACGTGCATCTCGTTCGCCGTCACGACGCCGAGGGTCGGATACCGGTACTCCCACCACCACTGGTGTCCGATCACGTCGATCTTGAGTGCGTCCGGCGGCGCGTCGCCCGCCGTCGCGAAGATCGTGCGCACGGTGGGTACGGCCACGAGCACGAGGATCACCGCGGGTGCGAGCGTCCAACCGATCTCGAGCGCGGTGTGCCCGTGCGTCGGCTTCGGGGCCGGGCGGCCTTCCCGGTGGCGGAACCGGATCAGGGCGATGAGGAGCAGGGTCTCGACCAGGACGAACACGATCACGGCCCACCAGAAGATGTCGGTGAACAGGTGATCGATGGCGCGACCGAAGTCGGACCGCGGCCGCAGCGTGGATTGCGGGAAGGGGCCGGTACAGCCGGCGAGGGCGAGGGCGGCGGTGGTCAGCCAGAGGCGGCAGCGCGTCACGGCATCGAGGGTCGCCAGGTCATTCTTCCCCTTCAGCCGCCCCATCCCGGAACTCCTGGGCCAAGGGATGGCGTCGCCACAGAATCAGCAGTGTCAGGACGACCCCTACGGCGTTCCCGCCGAGGATTCGGACCCAGGCGAGCCGCCCGAGCCCGACCTGGGACAGAATCGCCGACACCATCACGAACCCGAGCTCGAGCAGGAAAAACGCGAACGCCGCGCCGACGATGAGACTGGCTTCTCGCGTTGCCGCATGCACGACGCTGACGGCGACCACTCCGTACGCCAGGGACAAAACGTAGTGCAGCGCGGTGAAGCGCGCCACGCCGCCGAGCACGGAAAACGTGTGAAACGGCTCGCCCACGATCGCGTCCACCAGCGCGATCCAAACCCAAATCCCGGTGCCCACAACCGCGCCGAGGATCACACCTTCGCGTAGGGAGCTGTGGCGTCGAGGCGACATGCCGGGAAGCTGCGGCCCGGCCGCGCTCGAGGCAAGGCACCGCCAGGGATGGAAGCACGACCGAACTTGGCCGGTGAGCGCGCTACTTCTTTAGCGGACTCATGGCAGCGCATCGCTCCTCTGGCAGGCGTGTACGTCTCCCTTGTTGCGGAACCCGTGGGACGAGAGCTGTGTGCTCGGATCCGGGATGTTGGTGTTGGCGTTCCGCTCCGCCTGCGGGTAGAACAGCCGACCCGGCACGTGCGTGAACGAGCCCGACGGCCCGACATGAAGCGACTACGCTCCCTTCTTCCCGGAACCGCAAACATACCCGGTCGAATGGTCAGGACTGGAACGCCGCTGCGACGAATCGCCGTCCGGGCGCGCTGAATGGCGCCAGCTACGCGACGAATGGCGCCGTGCGGCAGCCGTCAACTCGGGGTTTGGCGTTGCGTAAGGAGCCACGCGACGAAGCACGCTTTACCACCCGCGCGTCTCGCCGATCTTTAAGATCCAAACGCGATCGAGCCCAAGGCCTCGAGCCTCTGCTGCGCTCCGGAACCGTTGCGGTGGTTCGTCCAAGGGCTCGTCCGCCAGGTCGAACGTGCCGAAGTGCATAGCGACAATGCGCCGCGCCCGCACGTCCAGACCGATACGTAGCGCCTCTTCAGGCGTGGTGTGCACCAGATGCATCATGTCGGCGGGACGGTACGCACCGATCGGCACGGCCGCGAGGTCGAATGGGCCGAAGCGCTCCCCGACCTCCGCAAACGCCGGCGAGTATCCGGTATCTCCCGTGTGATAGAACCGCCGCGTCGGCCCGGCCACTACCCACCCGGCCCAGAGGCGACGGTTGTGATCCCGGAGCGAGCGCCCCGAGAAGTGCTGCGCCGGCACGCATGTGATGCGCACGCCGTCGAGCGTCACCGACTGCCACCAGGCGAGCTCGATCGCCTGTCCCCCGGCGCGGGTGACCCATTCGCCCAAGCCCACAGGCACGATGAATCGAACGCCGCGCCGCGCGAGCTGCTTCACGCTCCAAAAATCGGCGTGGTCATAGTGGTCGTGGGAAAGAAGGGCAAAGTCCACCTTGGGCAGCGCCGCGAGCGGCACGCCCGGTGGCACGAGTCGCGGCGGGCCGACCAACGGCAGCGGCCCAGCCCGGTCTGAGAACATCGGATCGGTGAGAAACGTGACGCCGTCCATCCGCACCAGGAACGCCGAGTGACCGATCCATGTGATGGTCGGGCTCCGCGCGATCGCCGCGCTGTCGTATGGCACTCGGGTCGCGGCACCCGGCCGTCGCACGAACGCAGCCCATATCCTCCGGACCACAAAGCCGGCCGTCGGGGCACCAGGGGAGGGTACCGACCTCCCTCGCACCACCGCCACCACGGCCAGGACGATCACAGACCCCAGGATCAGCACGACCCGGCGCGCCATCAGAACGGGTAGGCGTCAGTCATGCCGCCGCCTCGACTCGCGGCGCGAGCAGCTTGTACATCACCGGCGTCACGATCCGCGCGAGCAACGTGCTCGACACCAGCCCACCGATGATCACCCAGGCGAGCGGTGAGTAAAGCCCGCTGCCCTGCAGGGCGATGGGAAGCAGTCCGCCGATGGCCGTGAGGCTCGTGAGCACGATGGGAAGGAAGCGCACCTCGCCCGCCCGGCGGATCGCCGCCTCGAGATCCATCCCCTCGGTGCGCAGCCGGTTCGTGAGGTCCACGAGCAAGATGGACGTCTTGATCTCGATCCCGATCAGTGCCACGAACCCGATCGTCGCCGCGAACGACAGCGTCTGACCGGCAAACAGCAACGCCAGCACCCCGCCGGCCACGCCGAGCGGAATGACCGACGCGACGATCAGGGTCGAGCGGAAGGTGCGGAACTCGAGCACCAGGATCGCCAGGATCGCGAACGTCGCCACGATGATAGCCCCGCCCACGCCACCGAAGCTCTCCTGCCGGCTCTCGATCTCCCCCGCCGGCACGATCCGGTACCCGAGCGGCAGCGCCAGGCTCTTGAGCCGGCCCAGCGCCTGCTGCGTCACGCGGTCGGTGTTGTACCCGGTCTGAACGTTGGCCGTGACGGTGATGCTGCGTGTGCGGTTGTGGCGCTGGATCTCGGCCACCGCGCGCTCGAACCGGACCTCCGCCACCTGGGCGAGCGGTGTCAACTTCCCGTTCGTCGAGCTGACATATATCCGCTCCAAGTCCGCGGGACTCGCGCGGCCGCTGCGCGCCAGGCGCACCACCACCGGCCGTGAGTCGCCATCCCCTTCCCGCAGGCTACCGGCCTCGAGGCCCGCCAGGCCAAGCCGCACCGTGCGGTCGATCTCGAGCATCGGGATCCCCAGCAGTCCCGCCTTGGAGCGGTCGATCGCCACGCGCAGGTCGGTGCGTGCCACGCGCACGGGATTGGTCACGTACTGCGTGCCCGGCGTGCTCTTGAGCAGGCGTTCCACCCGGCCAGCGATGGCCTGGAGCGTGTCGAGCGAGACGCCTTCGATCCGCAGGGCGATCGGTGCGTCGATCGGCGGACCATTCTCGAACTCGCGCAACGCGATTTCAGCGCCGGGGTAGCCCGCCAGCTCGGCGCGGAGCGAGTCCATCAGCCGCGGCGTCTTCCCCGGCTCGTAGCGATCGAGCAGCACGAACAGCTGGCCGATGCGGGCGTCGTCGGTCCGCGACGCCACGTTGTAGTACACCCGCGGGTTGTCATGGCCGACCGACGTGTAGATCGCCTTCACGCCCGGTGTGCGTCCCAGCACGCGCTCGGCGAACCGGGCGGCCGAGTCCGTCACGGCAATGCTCGCGCCTTCGGGCGCCGTGATGTCAACGCGGAACTGCGGAGTCTCGGCCTTGGGAAACAGCGAGAAGCCCACCACCGGGACGAGCGCGAGCGACGCGGCCACGAACGCCGCGCCGAGCGCCAGGGTGCGGGCCGGGCGCCGCAGGGCCCGGTCGAGCAACGGCGCATAGGTGCCGTGGATCGCGCGCTCGAACGCCCGCAGGAACCGATTCCCCTCGGGCCCCCCCTCCTTGCCGAGCAGCAGACTCGACAGCCACGGGATGATCGTCAGGGACACGATCAGCGATGCCACTACGGTGCTGATCACCGCGACCGGCAGGGACCGGATGTAGCGGCCGGGGCCGCCAGGGAGGAACACCAGCGGCACGAAGGCGAACACGAGCGTCGCCGTCGCGCCCAGCACGGCGACCCAGATCTGCCCCGTGGCGCGGATCGCCGCCTCGATCCGGGAGTACCCCTCCCGCCGGAACCGCGTGATGTTCTCCACCACCACGATCGAGTCGTCCACCAGCAGTCCGAGCGCGATCACCATCCCCACGATCGTAAGCCCGTTGAGCGTGAAGCCGGTCCACGCGAGCCCGGTCACCGCCATGGCGAGCGACAGGGGTATCGAGATCATGACGACGGCGGCGGCCCTCGGGCCCAGCGGCAGCAGCGTCAACAGCACCAGCCCCAGGGCGATGAGGAAGTCCTCTCCCAGCCGGGCGAGACGGTGCGACACGTTGGCCGCCTGGTCGAACCCCCGGGCCAGTGCCACGCCGCGCGGCAGCTCGCGCTCGAACCGCTCCAGCTCGGCGTAAACGCGGTTGCGGACCGCCTGGACGGTCGTGCCGGATCGCTGTGTCGCGGTCACGAGGACCGCCCGGTGGCCGTTGAACCGCGCCCGGTAAGTTGAATCGCCATAGCTCCAATCGACCTGCGCCACGTCGCCCAGGCGCACCAGCCGGCCGCTCCCTCCTCGCAGCACCGTTTGACGCACCTGGTCTACCGTTTCGTAGCCGCCGGAAGAGCGGATACTGAAGCTCTTGCGGCCGGCTTCCGCGTCGCCGCCCGGGACGTCGACGCTCTCGCCGCCGATCGCGCCCAGCACCTGCCCCAGCGGCAAGCCCAGCTGCGCCAGCCGGCCGAGGTCCAGTGCCACACCCACCTGCCGCTCCGGGGCGCCCCAGCGCTCAGCCGCGCGCACCCCGGGCTGTGCACTGAGCCGGTCTTCCAGCTGCTCGGCCAACGAGTCCAGCAGGCGGTACGGCACCAGGTCGGACACCAGCGCGACCTGCACGATGCTCACGTCCAGCGTGCTCGCCTTGTAGATCTGGAGCCGCACCAGATCTGGGAGCGTCGCGCGCAACGCGTTCAGCTCGCGCACCACATCGTCGTACTTCTTGTCGGCGTCCTGGTTCGGCTCGAACTCGATCTCGATGCGCGCGACGCCGGCCCGGATACGGCTGTTGATGTTCTTCACATCATCCAGCCGGTGGAGCGTGTCTTCGATCTGCTTGACGACGAGTCGCTCCAGGTCGCCCGCGTTCGCCCCCGGATAGACGGCGACCACCGTGAAGGTGGGGAAGTCGATCGGCGGGTCCTCACCCCGCGGGATGGTCGCGAGCGACGTCAAGCCGAGTGCGGCCAGCATGGTGAACAGCACGACCGTGAACTGCCAGTGTTTGACGGCGAACTGAGTGAGCTTCATGGCCGCACCGCCAGCGCCGCGCCGTCGTCCAGGTATGCGGCGCCGTCCGTGACGACGGCCGCGACGCCCTCGAGGCCGCTCGCGATCGCGACGCGGTCGCCGGCGAGGAACGCGATGCGCACCGCACGGCGCTCGGCATGCCGCCCGTCAGGAGCGACCGCGTACACGGTAGCGTGGATGCCGTCGGCCTCGAGCAGGGCCTCGATCGGCACCAGCATCAGGGGGCGCCCGGCGGCGGGACGGATCTCCACCCGACCGATGAGCCCGCTCGCGAGGCTCGAGGCTGCTGGTACGGTCACCTCCACGCGGTAGGTGCCGGTCAGCGGGTCGGCGGCGCCCGCGATCTCCGTCACGGTGCCGTCGAACGTGCGGTCACGCACGGCGTCGAACTGCACCACCGCGCGATCGCCGCGTCGGATCAGGACGACGTCGCGATCCGCCAGGGCGGCGCGCAGCACGACCCCTCGGGCGTGGCTGCCGAGCGTGAGGATCGGGGTCCCGGCCTGGACCAGCTCCCCGGGCTCGGCCGAGCGCATCAGGATCGATCCCGACGCCGGAGCGACGATCACGGCGTAGCGCCGGTTGAAGAGGGCCGTCTGGAGGTCCGCGTGGGCCACGTCGCGCCCCGTCTGGGCGTTCTGTGCCTGCTCGAGTGTCGCCACACTGTCGGCATAGAGTCGCCGCGCCCGGGCCAGGTCCCGCTCCGCTTTTTCGGCAGCACTCCGGGCCCGGACCACGCCGGCGTCGATCTCACTCAGGTCGAGCAAGGCGAGCGTGTCGCCCGCCTGTACCGCCCGGCCCTCGTCCACGAGGATCCGGCTCACCACACCGCCGACTTTGAAGCTCAGCGTCACTTCTTCCTTGGGACCGAGGGTGCCGGCGGCGGTCACCGGGGGCGCGATCCGATCTATGCTGACGGGCGCTACACGCACGGCTACGGCGTCGGTGGCGGCCGGCGCTGCGGCGCGGCCGCGCCCGCAGGCGGCGACTGCCAGCGCCAGGAGTAGGGTGATCGGGGTACGGTGCATTGGCTCGGCTCCTCTCTTCCTTAGGAAGGGATCTCGCGCAGCGCGGCGGCGCGCTCGAGCTCGACCCAGCGTATGGCATAGCGATAGGCGGTCAGGACACGGTTGAGCTGCGCGCTCGTGTACGCGGTGCGCGCATCGACGAACTCGATAGGCGTGGCGACCCCTTCCTCGTACCGACGCCGCACCAGCTCGAATGTCCGGCGCGCCGCTTCGAGGCGTGCGTCGGCGGTCGTGATCGCCGACCGCGCTACGACGGCGGCTTCGTGCGCCGTGCGCACCTGGAGCATGATCCGGTCTGCGAGGTCTTGCCGCTGGGTACGGGCGCGGTCCGCCTCGAAGCCGGCCTCGGAGCGCCGCGCCGCGTCCCGGCCCCCGTTGAAGAGGTTCCACGACACGACGACTGAAGCGAGCCAGAAATCGTTGCTCGAGCGGAACGCGACATCGGGACCCTGGAAACCGTAGTCGAGCGCCACGGACACGGTGGGGAAGAACGCCGCGGTAGCCGCGCGCCCTGACGCCTGAGCCACGCGCACGCCCGCCTCCGCCTGACGCAGCTCCTCGCGCGCGGCGAGCGCACGCGCGACGGCGCTGTCGGCGGTGATGTCCAGCGGCAGGCGGTCGAAGACGCTGTCGGGGACCACCTCGACGGGCGCGTCGAGCGGTCGCCGCACGATCCGGTTCAGTGCCCGGGTCGCCGCGAGCTGCCGCTCCCGCGCCTCGGCCAGCTGCTGCTCCACGTCGGCGCGTTCGGCCCGGGCGCGATACACCACCTCGGGCGTCGCGCTCCCGGCCTCGAGCAGCCGCTCCGCCACGCGCTCGTTCTCCTGCACCAGCACCAGCGTCGCATCGTAAATGTCGACCGCCCGCCGGGCCGAGGCTTCCTGCAGGTAGGCGACCTGGACGTCGGCGGCGAGCTGCCGTGCCGCGGCCGCGAGCTGCATGCGCTGCCCGTCGGCGCGCGCCCGAGATGCCGCGTAGTTCGCGACGATCCCCGCGTTGAAGATCGGCTGGACCAGCTCCAGGCGCGACTCATGTACCTGCGGCAAAGTGAAATTGATGTTCGTGGGAAAGCGGTTCGTGCCCGTGAGCTGGTTCAGCGTCGCGTACGCCGGATTGATCAGGTCGCCGATGTTCGGAACACCACCCAAGCGCGAGTAGCGCGATTGGAGACCAAGCGAGGGAAAGAACAGGCCACGAGCCTCGCGCACCTCGGCCGCGGCGCGGCGCTCGGCGAGCCGCTCGCCCTCGAGCCCCAGGTTGGTGTGCAGGGCCTCGGCCACGAGCTGTCCGAGCGGGTCTGGATGCTGGGCCTCGAGGGCCACCGGGGCGCTGGCGAGCAACACGCCAACCAGTGTCGCGCGAAGCAGGCGCGGACGTCTCACGATGACACCAGAGCCCGGGCGCTTTTCCATTTTGTCCTCTTCGCGTTTACAATGCCGACCGGTTCAAAAGCGCCTTGACACCATCCACAGGCGATGGGCTGGAAAGCCCCGACGCGACGGCTTGGTTCTGCCTCTTGGGCTGGCCATCGGCCGCCGGGGACCGGTTCAAGAGCGCCCGCTCGCCATCGACAAAGCCCTGTTCAATGGTGAGGGGAGCTGCCGAGCCCTGCGTGAAGGCGTCCGCGGTGCCACGAGGGGCTGTAACGCGGTTCAGGAACGCCTGCTCCGCTGTGATGGACTGTGCGCCCGCGGACCTGGGTGCGAGTAGGGCTGAGCCGCCCACTAGCACTGTCAGCAGAGCCGCACGGGCTGAGGTGTGGAACCTGGAAGTCATCTGTCTACCCTCTCCTTTGACGTGATTTTAACACTGTCATATTGCATAACGCTGTTAACTGCATGAACAAAAAAAATCACCGGTCGGGTTCCCGCAGGAAGCCGCGCAGCATCATCGCCCGGATTTTCGTGGCTGTCTGCCGCACGTCCCGCCACGGGATCGACGGGTCATCGCCCTTCGCGACCTGCAGCGCGACCAGTCCGTGCAGGGACCCCCAGCACATCTGCGCCAGCTCGTCGGGATCGCTCAACTCGGGGCGCAGGCGCCCGGTCGCGATGACCGCCGCGCAGGTCTGGCGCAGGAACCCGTAGGCATCCTCGCCGGGGTCGCGGGACATGCCGCCGGGCGCACCGCCCTTGGGCCGGCGCGTCATGAACAGGAACTGGTATTGCATCGGGTGTGTCAGCCCGAACTCGACGTAGGCAGCGCCGACCTTTTCCAACCGTTCCAGTGGATCCCCCACCGTACCGGTCTGTTGAAGGGCTTGTGCCAGAGCCCTGAAATCGAGCCCGGCCAGCTCAGCGACCAACGCGTCCTTGTCCTTGAAATGGTGGTAAATAGCCGTCGGCGTGTAGCCGATTTTAGCGGCGATGGCGCGCATCGTCGTCCCGTCGTAGCCCTTCTGGACGAACATCCGCCGCGCGGCGTCGAGGATCTTGCCACGCGTTTCGGCGCGTTCGCGTTCGCGCCGTGCCAAACTGGGGGCCGAGCGAGTATTCATAACGGTGTTATATATCATAACGTCGTTAAGTAATGTCAAGGGGTAGCCCGTTGACCCTCTCGCGGCAAGGGACTATGAAGGAGCATGACCACGGTCGCGGTCGCGATTCAGGGCGAGGCCGGCTCCTTCAGCCACGCCGCGGCGCTCCAGGCGCTCGGGCTGGACATCCGGCTCGTCCCCTGCCCCAGCTTCGAGGAGTTATTCCGGGCGGTCGAGCAGAGGGAGGCGGCGCGGGGAGCGGTTCCCATCGAAAACTCGCTCGCCGGGTCGGTCCACGAAAACTACGATCTGCTGGGTACGCACGCGCTGCACGTCGTGGCGGAAACACAGGTCCGCGTGCGCCACTGTCTCATCGCCCGCCCCGGCACCGAGCGGGCCGCCATCCGCCGCGTGGCCTCGCACCCGGTCGCCCTGGCGCAGTGTCGCAAGTTCTTCGCCCATCACCCTGACGTGGTGCCGGTCCCGGCGTACGACACGGCCGGTAGCGTGCGCGATCTCATGGCGGGCCGGGCAGCGGCCGACGCCGCCATCGCGTCCGCGCTCGCCGCCCAGCTCTACGGGGCCACGGTCCTCGAGGAAGGCCTCGAGGACCACGCCGAGAACTACACTCGGTTTCTCATGGTGGCGCGCGAGCCCGCGCCGCCCGACCTGGCCCGGAAGACCTCGCTCGTGTTCACGCTTCCCAACGCCCCCGGCTCGCTCCACCGGGCGCTCGGCGTGTTCGCGGCGCGCGGGCTGGACCTGACGAAGATCGAATCGCGACCGCTGGCAGGGCGGCCCTGGGAGTATGCGTTCTATCTGGACGTGGTGGGCGATCCGCGAGCGGGCGTGGCCGAAGCGCTGGCCGAGCTGCGGGGACTCGCGCGCGAGCTGCGGATTCTCGGTTCCTATCCCGGGAGCGACATGCCCGTCGCCCAGGGTTAGTTTCCGCCATGGCCCGCGAGCTTCGCAGCCGGACGATCACCGAGGGAGTCGAGCGTTCCCCCAACCGCGCCATGCTCCGGGCGGTGGGCTTCGGCGATCGGGATTTCGGCAAGCCCATCGTCGGCGTCGCCAACGCCTACTCGACCATCACCCCATGCAACCTGGGACTCGACGTGCTCGCCAAGCGCGCCGAGGCCGTCTTGCGCACGGCGGGCGTGATGCCACAGACGTTCGGCACGATCACCGTGAGCGACGGCATCTCCATGGGAACCGAAGGGATGAAGTACTCCCTCGTCTCCCGCGAGGTGATCGCCGACTCGATCGAGACCGCCTGCAATGCACAGAGCATGGACGGTGTGCTGGTGGTCGGCGGGTGCGACAAGAACATGCCGGGCGCCATGATCGCGATCGCCCGCATGGACATCCCGGCCGTGTTCGTGTACGGCGGCACGATCAAGCCGGGGCACTACGCGGGACGCGACCTCACGGTAGTGAGCGTATTCGAGGCGGTGGGCGAATACTCCGCCGGCCGCATCGATGCCGCGGAGCTCCTGGAGGTGGAACGGCGCGCCTGCCCCGGCGCGGGCTCGTGCGGCGGCATGTTCACGGCGAACACCATGTCGTCGATCTTCGAGGCCATGGGGATGAGCCTTCCGTACTCATCCACCATGGCTGCCGAGGACGCCGAGAAGGCCGAGAGCGCCGCGCGCTCGGCCACGGTGCTCGTGGACGCGATCGCGCAGGGGCTTCGCCCGCGACAGATCCTGACACGCCAGGCGTTCGAGAACGCCATCGCCGTCACCATGGCTCTCGGCGGCTCGACCAACGCCGTGCTTCATCTCCTGGCCATCGCCCACACGGCCGGCGTGCCGCTCATTTTGGACGATTTCGAGGCGATCCGGGCACGCGTCCCGGTGCTGTGCGATCTGAAGCCATCCGGGCGGTTCGTGGCGGTCGACCTCCACCGGGCGGGGGGCGTGCCCCAGGTCATGAAAATCCTGCTCGCGCATGGCGCGCTGCACGGGGATGCCCTGACGATCACTGGGCAGACGACCGCCGAGGTGCTGCGCGACGTCCCCGACGCGCCGCGAACGGACCAAGAAGTCATCCGCCCGTGGAACAGGCCGCTGTATCCTCAGGGGCATCTCGCCATCCTGCGGGGCAACCTCGCGAGCGAGGGCGGCGTGGCGAAGATCACCGGCGTGAAGACGCCGCGGATGACCGGGCCGGCCCGTGTCTTCGATTGCGAGGAGGATTGCCTCGAGGCCATCCTCGCCGGTAAGGTCGGGCGCGGCGACGTGCTCGTCATTCGCTACGAGGGGCCGAAAGGCGGTCCCGGGATGCGAGAGATGCTCTCACCCACCTCGGCTCTCATCGGCGCGGGGCTGGGCGATGCGGTCGGTCTGATCACGGATGGGCGCTTCTCAGGCGGGACCTACGGGCTGGTGGTGGGCCACGTCGCGCCCGAGGCGGCAGTTGGAGGAACCATTGCGCTCGTGGAAAATGGGGACGCGATCACGATCGACGCGGAACGGCGGCTGCTCCAGCTGGACGTCGGCGACGGCGAGTTGGCCAAGCGGCGTGCGCGCTGGAAGCCACCTGCGCCGCGCTACACCTCCGGGGTGCTCGCCAAGTACGCGAAACTGGTGTCGAGCGCGAGTATGGGGGCTGTGACGGACGCGTAGGCTGAAGTCTAGGGCGCCACCGACGCCCGCGAACGCTGGGTCTCGGAGATCAGGCCAGCGATGAGCGATCCCGTCGCCTGAGTTCCGAGCACCGGCGCAGATGGGTCCGCGATATCCCGCGTCCGCGCCCCCTGCTCCAACGCCAGCGAGATCGCACGCTCCACGGCGGAGGCGGGCTCCGCCAAGCTGAGCCCGTGGCGCAGCAGCATGGCGACCGTGGCAATCGCGCCGATCGGGTTCGCGACATCGCCCCCGGCGATGTCCGGGGCGGATCCGTGAATCGGCTCGAACAACCCCGCGCCCTCGCCCAGTGAGGCCGAGGGCAGCAGGCCGAGCGAGCCGACCAACACCGCGGCCTCGTCGCTCAGGATGTCCCCGAACATGTTCTCGGTGAGGAGGACGTCGAATGCCGTGGGGTCGGCCACGAGACGCATGGCGGCAGTATCGACGTACAGGTGATCGAGCTGCACATCAGGGTAATCCCGGCCGACGCGCGTCACCGTTTCCCGCCACAACTGGGACACTTCCAGCACATTGGCCTTGTCGACCGACGTGACGTGCCCCCGCCGTTGCCGCGCCGACTCGAAGGCGACGCGCGCCACGCGCTTGATCTCGGCCGCGGAGTAGCGCAGGGTGTTCACGGCCGAGGCGCCTTCGCGTCCGCGCGGTTCGCCGTAGTAGAGCCCGCCCGTGAGCTCCCGCACAATCAGCACGTCGACACCTTGGAGCCGGTCCGCCTTGAGCGGTGACCGGTCCACCAGCGCGGGGAACACCTGCACGGGGCGCAGGTTCGCATACACCCCGAGCTGCGCGCGCAGGGCCAGCAGGCCGGATTCGGGCTTCAAGTGGCGGGGTGCCTGATCGAGCGACGGGTCGCCGACCGCGCCGAGCAATACAGCGTCGGCCCGTGTCACCGCGGCACGCGTCTCTTCGGGAAACGGATCCCCGGCTGCGGCCACACCGGCCGCTCCAATGGGGAAGCGCCGCAGCGTGAAGTCGATACCGAAGCGGTCGCCGACGGCCGTAAGCATTCGCTCGGCCTCCGCGATCACCTCGGGCCCGATCCCGTCGCCGGGAAGCACCGCAATCGAGTACTGCTTCACGCCCGGCCTTGCTCGTAGGCTCCGATCCGGTCCTCGAAGCGCAGGGTCCGCCCGATCTCGTCGAGCCCGTGGAGCAGCATCTCCCGGCGGTAGGGCTCCATCGAAAACGTGGTGCGGAACCCCAGGCCGTCGTGCACGCGCTGCTCTTCGAGGTCGACGGTGAGCTGATACTCGCCGCCGGCCGCCTGATGGCGGCGGAACAGCTCGGCGATCTCTTGGGGCAGGAGTCGTACCGGGAGCAGCCCGTTCTGACAGCAGTTCGCGAAAAAAATGTCCGCGAAGGAATGCGCGAGGATCGCGCGGAAGCCGTACTCGCGGAGCGCCCAGACCGCGTGCTCGCGCGACGAGCCGCAGCCGAAGTTCTCGCCGGCGACGAGGAGCGTGGCTCCGCGCGCGGCGGGGTGATTGAGCTCGAATTCCGGATTCGGGCTGCCGTCCGGCCGGAACCGCCAGTCGTGGAACAGGGCCGGCCCGAACCCGGTGCGCTCCACCCGCTTCAGGAATTGCTTCGGAATGATCTGGTCGGTGTCCACGTTGGCACGCGCCAGTGCGGCCAGCCGGCCGGTGTGGCGCACGAAGGGCTCCATCATCGGGCCGCGAGCTCCCCCGGCCACTTACGGACGTCCACGATGTGTCCCGCCACCGCGGCGGCCGCCGCCATGGGCGGGCTCATCAGATGGGTGCGCCCACCGCGTCCCTGGCGCCCCTCGAAGTTGCGATTCGACGTCGAGGCGCAGCGCTCCCCGCTCTGCAGCACGTCGGGATTCATGCCGAGGCACATCGAGCACCCGGCGTTGCGCCACTCGAACCCCGCCTCGCCGAACACGCGGTCCAGCCCTTCCCGCTCCGCCTGCGCCTTTACCTGCTGCGATCCCGGGACCACCATGGCGCGGACGCCCGTCGCAACGTGGCGGCCCCGGACGGTGCGGGCGGCGGCACGCAGGTCCTCGATCCGAGCATTCGTGCAAGAGCCCAGAAACACCCGGTCGATTGGGAGCCCCTCGAGCGGCGTGCCGGGGGCGAGCCCCATGTACTCGAGCGCCCGCGTGACCGCGCGCTGCTCGGCGTCAGTGGTGAAGTCGGCGGGGCTGGGCACGCGGCCGGTCACGGGCGTGACCATGCCGGGGCTCGTTCCCCACGTCACCTGAGGTGCCACCTCCGAGGCATCGAGCTCGATCTGTTTGTCGTACGTCGCGCCGGGATCGGTGTGGAGCTCCCGCCACTTGGCAACGGCACGATCCCACGCCGCCCCGCGCGGCGCCCGTGGCCGGCCGGCGAGATACGCGACGGTCGTCTCGTCGGGGGCGATCATCCCGGCCCGCGCACCCGCCTCGATCGACATGTTGCACACCGTCATGCGCTCTTCCATGGAGAGGGCGCGGATCGCCTCCCCCGTGTATTCGATGACGTGACCCGTGGCGCCGGCCGTCCCGATCCGGCCGATCAACGCGAGGATCAGATCTTTGGCCGTGACTCCGGGCGCGAGCGCCCCCGAGACGCGGGCCTCCATGGTGCCGGGCTTGGACCACACGAGGCATTGCGTCGCGAGCACGTGCTCGACCTCGCTGGTCCCGATGCCCAGGGCCAGCGCCCCGAAGGCGCCGTGGGTGGCAGTGTGGGAGTCGCCGCACACGATCACCATGCCCGGCTGGGTGAGGCCCAGCTCGGGGCCGATTACGTGCACGATGCCCTGCTGTGGCGACCGGAGGTCGAACAGCTCCAGCCCGAAGTCCCGCGCGTTCGCCGCGAGCGCCTCGAGCTGCCGCGCGGCCATGGGATCGGCGATCGGCGCCGCGCGGTCCCCCGTGGGGACGTTGTGGTCCACCGTCGCCACCGTCAGCGCCGGCTGGCGTACCCGGCGCCCCGCCTGCCGCAATCCCTCGAACGCCTGTGGCGACGTCACCTCGTGGACCAGATGCAGGTCCACGTACAAGAGCGCCGGGCCCTCCGGGAGCTGATGGACGACGTGCGCGTCCCAGACCTTGTCGAACAGCGTCCTTGCCGTCATGCCCTGAGGGGCTCGGGCCTCGGGGCTCGGGGCTCGGAAGCGCCGCTCGAGGCTCTATCCCCTAGCCCCGAGCCCCTCGCCCCCTTCCCCTCTTCCGTCCAGGGCATCATAGCGCGCAGCTTGGCGCCGATCTGCTCGATGGGATGCTCCGCGCCCGCCTTGCGCAATGCGTTGAACCGCCGGCCTCCGCTGCGGGACTCGGCGATCCACTCCCGCGCGAAGCTGCCGGACTGGATGTCGGCCAGGATACGCTGCATCGCGGCGCGCACTTCCGGCGTCACGATCTTCGGACCCCGGGTGTAATCGCCGTATTCGGCGGTGTCGCTGATCGAGTACCGCATCAACTTCATCCCGCCGCGATACATCAGGTCCACGATCAGCTTGAGCTCGTGCATGCACTCGAAGTAGGCGATTTCGGGCGCGTACCCCGCGGCCGTGAGCGTCTCGAAGCCGGCCTGGATCAGCGCGGTGACACCGCCGCACAGCACGGACTGCTCGCCGAACAGGTCGGTCTCGGTCTCCTCGCGGAACGTCGTCTCGAACACGCCCGCGCGCGCGCAGCCGATCCCCGCGGCATAAGCGAGCGCATCGGCCAACGCATTGCCGCTCGCGTCCTGATGCACCGCCACGAGCGCCGGCACGCCCCGGCCCGCCTGGAACTCGCTGCGCACCAGGTGCCCACGTCCACACCGGCCGGGGGCACGATCTCGCGGAAATGGATGTTGAACCCATGGGCAAAGAGGAGCGTCTTGCCGCGCTGCAGGGCCGGAGCGATGCCGCCCTCGTAGACCGCGCGCGCCTCCTGGTCGGGGACGAGCATCATGATGACGTCGGCCGCGCGCGCCGCTTCAGCCACCGGGCGGACGTCCAGCTGCTCCGCGCGGGCCCGCTCCCACGACTGTCCACCCGGGCGCAGCCCCACGAGCACGCGCGCGCCGACACCCGAATCCCGCAGGTTGAGCGCATGCGCGTGACCCTGGCTGCCGTATCCGATGACGGCGACAACGCGGTTTTGCAGCCGGGCAGGATCGGCGTCGGTATCGTAGAAAATACGCGTTTCCGTCGAGCTCATCGTTTCGCCTCCGTAGGGTAATCCTCATTCGCGAGCACCATCACCCTGCGCACGCCTATCATTTTTTGAAACTGCTGCGCCACCCGATCGGTG
>WNFD01004335.1_pt1 | contig 21053 bp, 25 predicted proteins | sample 5400491 | NCBI WGS metagenome assembly WNFD01 (sample SAMN13153343, study PRJNA577476) | soil metagenome | isolation source: 120 cm saprolite under Douglas fir tree site 2 hole 2 replicate 2 | place: USA:California | collected 2015-04-18
TCAGGGAGCCCTTCAGATCGCCGAAGGTGGGCCGAGCGAGATGATGGTTGTGGACGTCGCGGTACGGAAAAACAACACCATCCGGTTCGACATCCCTGCCAGCTATCCCTTTTACGGTGGAGGGACATTCGAGGGGACGCTCGATTCGAAGGGCATTACGGGCCGCTTCACATTCCGCGGAGTGACCGGAGACCTTGAGCGTCTTGTGCGGGGACGGAGTTATTGGGACACGCCTCGGAGAGGCAGGTGATCCCGGACACGCGCAGCGTCGGATCACGCTCGTCTCCCCTACAACGTGGGCCGAATGGGAAGTGAGGAGGACTCAACCCTCATGCCCTACGTCCCCATTCGCGTGCCGGCTGATCTACAGCGGCTCGTAGTAAACATGACACGAGAAAATCAGTGGCTGGAGTTCAAGCGAGAACCACAAACGCGCAATGACCAAGGCCGAGCAGAGTGCGCCCGGGATGTCGGTCAGTTCGCGAATGCCTCAGGGGGCGTGCTGGTCGTCGGCGCGGTCGGCGTGTCCAGCGCTACCTCCGAGCAGGATGCGCAGGTCGCCAAGGCCGGCGCCGACGCGTTGACAAAGTAAGCACGCGCGCGGCGGGCCGGCCGCTCGGCGCTGGCCCGCCGTGAGTTCTGCCGCGCGTCTCAGCGCAGCCTGCAGGTCCTCGCAGGGGCGCTGCCGTATGCGCAGTCCTGGATCACCCCAGCGCCGGTCACGTCGACGCGTGGCCGGATGCCTCAGATGAGCCCCGCAGGAAGATCAGGGCTCGTCAGCGTGGAGCGCATCGAGCAAGCTGGGCGATTGTGCCCAAATTGTGCCGGCCTCACAAAGTTGAAGGACGCCGGCGGCCACGACGGGCTTGGTAAGGGAGGCGACCGGGAACAGATCGTCCGGCGCCACGGGGGTATTGCGGCGGATCTGCTGCCGCCCGAACGCGCGTTCGTGGACGACGCGACCGTGCGCGCGGACGTGCAGGACGGCGCCGGGAATCTCCCCGCGCCGCACGGCAGCCTCGATGGTGGCGTCAGCTTGCCCAAAGCGCCGCCAGCCGTCACGCACGTAATCCGTCCCCAGCATAGACGAGCTTACCGGCCTCAGCCCCAGCAGCATGGCAACGAAGACGCGCCGCGACACCAGGCCGCCTTCCATCAGGCTGGACAAGCCCGGCTTCTATGCGGCTGTCTCGGGGGTCAGCGACCTGTGAGGCCGGCCCCCGCTTCTTCGGCGCCCCCGCCAACTCCCCGCGCTCCCGGGCCGCCCGCCACACCGTCAGGTGGGAGGAGTACAGGCCCTCGCGCCGCAGCAGCGCCCCCACCGCGCCCGGGGTCTTACCGCCGTCGGCCTCCCGGACGATCTGCCGCTTGTACGCCACCGTGAACCGCCGCCGGCTCGCCTTCGCCACCACCTCCACCTCCGGCTCCACCAGGGCCATCTCCGTACCGCTCATCGGTCTCCGATCCTTGCTCGCCCTCGACACTAAACTCCAGGGGGGTCACTGTCTCATCCATATTGGCAGAGAGGGGGTTACGGACATATGATCACATCCGGCCCAGCAACTACTTCGACCGGCCGCGCACGTGTCGCGTTCGTGGTCACAGGCCAGAGCTTCCGTGCAGTAGACGCACAGGAGCTACCCCGTCACATCACTCCAGAAGCCGAGTTTCGTGATTTGTTGGGGGGTCAGCCGAACGTCCTCGATTACGCGCTCCGGGTCTTTGCGGAGTACGCTGACGGCCTCTTCAATGTGACCCGCAGGGATGTCCGCGTCCTTGAGAAAGCTACGGAGGCCGTCCTCACAGTGAAGGTACACATCCCTGTTGCCTTCGGGGCTGAACGTGACACGGTAGGCGGCGGTGGCAGGAGTCCTCACGGCGTCAGTTCGGAGGATGTAGATGTAGCCAGCGTCCTGTCTCATGGCTTGCCTCGCTAGCGGTTCGGTCGTGCGTGTGGACCGTGACCACGCCCGCCGCAAGTTGGCTCAGCCGCGCCCCACGGCCCGTGGACGTCTCCGCGTGGGCGTCCACCCGGCAGATAGTGTACCGCAACCGTGTCCCGTCAGGCCCGACGCTTCATTCGCCTTGCCCAGCGCACAACCCCTTGCCAGCGCGGCGCAAGTGCGCTACGTGTCGCCAGGGAAGGCTGCGACATTCGTCAGCACGCATCCGGAGGGCGATCGCTGACAGTCCGGGAACGCACAAGTATCAACAGGACCGCCTCGCGCGGATGCAGAGAGGTCATGATGCTGACCAGAGAAGTCCTGGTGATCGTGCCGGTATCCGACGACGCTCTGAATCGTATAGCGGCGGTCGACCGATGCCTGCATGTGGTCGATGCTCGGGGCTGGTTTGACGTCGAGCTCCGCGAGACCTGGCCGCCGTGGACGGTCCAACGCTACCTCGGCCAGCGTTTAGGACCAATCAGTTCGCGCCAGGAGCGCGACCAGCTGCTGGCCAGCGCCGAGATCATCCTCGGGGGCTTTCCTGAGGCCCGCAGCCGAACCCCTACGCAGTACGCACACCTTCCCGGCTCCCGCACGCCCGCGTGGGCTGATAGACTCGCGGCCAGCCGAGGCAGCGATTCCGGAGGGAGGAGCGATGGCCGACGATAATCCCCTCGCCACTGTATCCGATGCAAAACTGGTTATGAATGCACACGGCAGCGACGGAGCATGGGAAGTGGAGATGATGCGACGTCTCAAGGACACGCTGGAGGCTGAGATGCGCGTGGCGAACGAACTCTCCACCAAGATCCACAGCCTCAACCGGTCGCTGCTCTGGTACACGGTGGCGCTCGCTCTCATGGCGGCCTTCCAGTTTGGGGCCTGGCTGAGGGACATCACGCGATGATCGCCGCCGCTAGCGGCTACCGCCGCATCCTGCTCGCCCGCCGCCGCTGGTACACTCGCGGTCAGCCAATTTGAGGAGGACCTACAGATGCAAGAACTCTCCCTCTCCTCCGCAATCAAGAGACTTGAAGACCTCCTGACTGCCATTCTTCACAAGGTGCCCGATCATCTCCGGTCCCTGTATGAGGAACAGGCGAACGATGCTATCAACGGACTCCGAGCGGCAGCGGCACGGGCAACGAAGGAGAAGAGTCACCCCAAGGTGGCCAGGAAGAAGAGCGCTTCCGCCGCATCGCGCTCGCCACGCTCTGTCTGCTCACCCTCGCCACCTCAGCCTCCGCTGAGTGCGCGTGGGTGCTATGGGAGGGGAACACTCAAGGCGAGCTGGATGCCATGACGTACAAACTTCTCACTGCCTATCCGTCGGCGCGTGAGTGCATTAAGGCAATCGACGCGCGGGCACGCGCAGAGCAGAAAATGGATTCCAAACTAAACGTGAAAGCAATTTTCAAACGAACTGCGTCGACGGAATTGTGGGTGGAGGCCCCAGCGGGTACTGGGGTGTACCCGGATGTGTCAATACGTCCGGAATTTCCCGTGGCCGGGCTGGTATTCGTGGGACTCTCGACGGCACGCTCAAGTGGCTGGCGCATCTCGCGACGTGGGGAACCGCCGTGATCATGGCGGCCCTCGCCGTCAGCGTCCTCTATCTCGCTTGGCGCATCGGCAGCACTCGGACTCCGGCTCGCTCTAGCGCCCCTTGAACTTTTCCCGCTGGAGCCAACACGTAAGGCCAAGCGTATATTGCTGGCACGGAGAGGCCAATGGAAGAACGGCGGCGGCCAACTGAAGGTGATCTAGTCTGGCTCATTGACCAGGGGCGCAATTGGGTTGTACGCCAACGCGCAAAATATCATCCCATTGCTACCCCCTATCAGATCCACTCAAGGGCCTCCTCGCTCCGTTCTTTGATCCAGCTTGAACGTTGCCCGGTGCCGCTCCGTACCCGCTATCGAAAATCCACCCTTCAGGGCAGAGGCCATAGCCAGGGGCCTCATTCAACCTGACGCGATGGACTTCACCAAGATGGCTGGCCTTACGTTTCAAGACACCTTCCTCGTCTCCCAGGCCACGCACTCGTTCAAGAACGCGCTGAAGTCGATTCTGCGCCAGGACCCCGACATCGTGCTCGTCGGTGAGATGCGCGACCTCGAGACCATCTCGGCCGCCCTGACCATCGCCGAGACCGGCCACCTGACGCTCGGCACGCTGCACACGAACTCTGGTCATCCCCAGCCCAGGCGCGCTGGGTCAGGTCATCGGGCGTGACCCTCGCGTCGTCGGGTCCCCGCTCACACGAAGGAGGCGACGCCGGCCACTTCCCTGCGGAAGAAGCTCAGGTACACGCCATAGAAGAACGGGTAGCCGAGGAAGGCCAGCAGGAACAGCACGGGCGGCGTGAGCATGAGCCAGCTGAACACGGACTCCCGCTCCACCAGCGCTCCGAGCCGGCCAAACCGGAACGGCCGGCGGGCGGGCGCTGCCAGCGCGCCCGCCCGAGAGGCCTCGAGGACCTTGCTCATCCCTACCCGTAAATTTGCTTGAGCTGCGTGACGGCCTCGGCGATAACGGTCTTGGTCGCCCCGCCAGTGCAGGCCTTGGAGAACATGTCGATCACGACCCAGCGGTTGACCACTGTCCCGTGGGCGCGGTTCATAGGCGCCGGCCACGACGTGAGCTTCCCGGTCTCGAGGACTTTCTGGAACGGCTTGACGCGCGGCTCGATGTCCCACTCGGGCGCCTTGTCGAAGCCGTGCAGGTATGGAGCGAAATACATGTCGCCCGAGGCGATCCATGGGCGGAACTGCTTCGGGTCCATGGTCCAGCGCAGGAAATCCTTGGCTGCCTGCGGGTCTTTGCTGTAGGCGAACACGCCGTGCGTCACGGGCACCAGCGCGTGGTAGCGCTGGCCAGTGGGCCCCTTGGGATTGAGGCCGTGGTCGATCACCTTCCCCATCTCCGGCAGGTCGCGCTTGGCCGACACCATGATGCTGTAGGCGTTGTTGGTGCATGAGATCTGGCTGGTCAGGAAGGCCTTGTTGTTGGCCGGGTCCAGCCACCCGACGCAGTCTTCGATGCAGGCTTCCTTGTACAGCTTCCGCACGAAATCCACGGCCTTCGCGGTCTCGCTGGTGTCGAGCGCGACCTTCTTGCCTTCCTTGTCCATGACCGTCACGCCGTAGGACCACAGGAGCGGGTAGAGCCAGGAGTAGTTGTCGGCGAAGCCGTGACCCATGGACATCCCGAACGGATGGCCCTTGGCCTTGAGCTTGATGCCGGCTTCCAGGAACTCGTCCCAGGTCTCGGGGAACTTCTTGACCCCGACCTCGTCAAACCAGTCCCTCCGGTAGTTCATCACCTGGCCGATGTTGGCCTGGGGCACGGACTTCCATTTCCCGTTGTCGATAGACAGGCGCTTGATCTCGTCGTACCAGCCGCCCTGCTGCTTGCCCACCTCCTCGGCGATGTCGGACACGTCCACCAGGGCGTCGCGGTAGAGCGCCTCCTGCTGGACCCAGGCCAGGTCGGCGCCGGATTTGTTCTCGACCATCGAGACCAGCTGGGGCACCGCGCTGCCCCCGGCGGCCTGGATCTGGTAGTCGATCTTGATGCCCGTGGCTTTTTCGTAGGCAGGCGCCATCACCTTCTGGAAGTGCTCGTCGAAGTTCTTCACGTAGGAGCTTTCACGCGCGAACGTGATGGATAGCGGCTTGGCCTGGGCGTTGCGGGAGACCCAGGGACCCGCGGCGACACCTGCGGCCCCGGCGGCGGCATATTTCAGGAAGTCACGACGGGTGGCCTTCGACTGGGCCGGCTTTGCCATGGATTTTCCCCTTATCTATGACGTGGATGGGTTTGCGTCACGCGGCGATGATGTTGCTCCCGGGACAGGGGCGTCGTCAAGGGGCGCGTGGGCGGCGTGTCGCTGTTCAACCTGGACGACCCGGGGCTCCGTCAGGCCCGTCCATTCGTTCCGATACACCTCACGGGCAGTGAACGGACTCGCCACCCGACCGTGCGTGATCTTGATCGCGAGCACGGCCGCCGCTACCCGCGCCGCGTCGGTAATCATCGCGTAGAGCCGGCGCGCGTGGGCTTCCAGGTAGGTGCACCAGGCGGTGGCCCGCTCCGCCGCGGGGCGCGCCACCGGGCCCCTCGTGCCGGCGTCCACGGCGTCGATCAGCTGGAAGATCAGCGCCAGCGACGGCATCAGCGAGCGATACTTCGCCCAGTGCGAGAGCAGGACCGGATGCTCCTCCTCGGCGCGCAACGTCTGCTCGAGCGCCGCCCGCCACGCGTCGAAGCGCTCCTGGGCCTCGGCCTCGAAGCGCAGGAAGGGCAGGGCCTCCGGCGTCGGCTCCTCCGCGCCGAGCGCCGCCGGCTCGAGCCTATTCAGGCGCTGGAAGAGCTCGATCACTCGCGTCCGGGCATCGGCGTCCGGCCAGCGATCCACGTTCCGCCACCGCCCGACGACGTCGGGCCACACTGCCAGCTGAAAGCGTTGGATCAGCCCGTCATCCCCGTGGCCGCCGAAGACCTCGCGCAGGTAGCGCTCGAGCGGGCCCGGTTGGATCCCGCCGAGCACCGAGACGCACGCGGCCCGAATGCACGCGACCGAGCGCCAAGACTCCGACACCGCCTCCGCGGGCGAGCGGGCGAGGAACGCCGCGTGCCGGGCGTGGTGTGCGTCGTGAGGCGTCGCCTTCGACGTCGCTGGAGCTGGCGGCGGTGGGTGCTCTCGCTCGCCTGGTAAGAAGCTGCCTCTATAGACGCATTTGATTCACGCACTTCCAAGGATTCAATCAGAAAGCAAAAGAAATGTGCGTTCTGTTCTGATAGGATGGAGCTGGGTTCAAGGAGGCCCACCCCCTGAAGCTCTCGGTGGTTCGAATGTTGGCGGGCCGCAAAGGCGGCAAGAGCCGGAGCCGCCGCAAGCTCGCCGCGCTCCGCATCAGTCTGAAGGCGGCGCGTGCGGCGAGATGGCCGACGAAGGGTGTCAAGTGATCGCCGCCGTCTACGCGCGACTCAGCAAGCAAGACACCCGCACCGCCGGAGACAACGGCACCGCGCGCCAGCTCGAGCTGGGCCGTGCCTTCGTCGTGAAGAACGGGTGGACCGTGAATGAGTCCTACGTCCTGGCCGACGACGGCGTCTCCGGCGCGAACTTCGACCACATCCAGGTGTGGTGTTACCAGGACGGTCAGCGGGTGCTATTCAACACGCCGACCCAGAAGTTCATGGTGGGCGTCGGCGGGTTCGCCGCGGAGGAGTACCGCGACGCGGTCCGGGGCAAGACGATCGCGACCCTGCGCAAGAAGGCCACGGAGGGCCACGCCACCGGCCCCACCGCCTTTGGGTACCGGAACGAGAAGCAGGGCGGCCACACCATCCGCGTGATCGACGAGGCGCAGGCTGTGGTGGTACGCCGCGCCTTCCAGCTCGCCGCTGACGGCCACGGCGATGACCGCGTTCGGAATCTGCTGACCACTGAGCACCCACGGGCCAGCGGGTGGACCAAGAACGCGGTCCGGCGGATGCTGAGCAACGAGGTCTACATCGGCACGTCGGTGTACGGCAAGATCCGGAACGTGGACGATGATGGCCGCGGCACCCGCGAGCCTGTACCGGAGTCGGAGTGGATCCGGGTCGCCGCCCCGGAGCTGCGCATCATCTCCGACGAGCTGTGGCAGCAGGTGCAGGACCGCAAGGCGAAGACACGCGCCCACTACGTGCGGACGCCCGGCGACAAGCTGGCCGGGAAGCCGGAGAGCGGCGTGATCGCGCGCTACATGCTGAGCGGGATCGCCCGGTGCGGCGTCTGCGGGGCCACGATGACGATGCTGGGCGGGTACCACCGGAAGCGGTATTACTGTCTCCAGCGGGCTCACAGGGGCGCGGCCTACTGCTCGAACAAAGGTGGCGTGCCGATGGACGTGCTCGACCAGGCCGTGCTGGCGGTGCTGTACGACGAGCTGCTCTCAGATCCGGCCCGGTTGTGGAAGATGATCCAGGCGCACGACGCCCAGCGCCAGCTCGAGCGGGAGGCCCACCAAGGCACCCGGGTTAACGTGGAGAAGGAGGTAGCCCGGCTCGAGACCCAGATCGGCCGCCTGGTGGCCGCCCTGGCGGCTGGGACGGCCTCTGCGGACATCACCACCGCCATCACCGACCGGCGGGCGCAGGTGGCCGCTCTCCAGGTGGCCCCAGCGCTCACGCCGGTCACCAAGGCCCGCTACCTGACGGGCTACGCGGCCTTCAGGGTCATGCTGAACTCGCGGCACCCGCTCGCGGTGCGGCAGGTCCTTCGTAAGCTGGGCTGCGACCGCATCACGATTACCCGGACGGGAGAACATACCTGGGACTTCGCGGGCGAGTTCGACGCTGGATGCCTGATTGAGAAGGGACCGGCCGAGTCGGCGGGCGGCATGTAGGGCGCCGCGAGCGAGCTCGGCGTGCTGAACTGGGGCGGGCCGATCGGCATGGTGATGCCCACCGCGACGGCCTCTCCGCGCGGCCCCTGCAGCTCCGCGGCGGCCGGCCGGGCGCTGTTGAGGCGCCAGCCGGGCGGCAGCGCGATGCTGCCGCTGCCATCGGGGAATTGCGTGCGCGGCCAGCTCTGGCCGGGGCGGTAGGACGGCGAGCCGGGCTGCTGCGCGGATGCTTCGGGCGCGGCGGCGAGGACAGACAGGACGGCCAGAGCCACCGCGTGCGCGAGGGATCCCGAGGGCATGAGATGGGCGGTCCGGCGACACGCTACCCTAATCCGGGCCCGCCGCTCGACCACGTCAGGGATTCAAGCCCCATCCGGCAAACGCACCGGCAAGTTCTTTCTGCCGGCTTGACGGCGCCGGCCCCGGCGGGCCAGTATCACGCCGTGCACTTCGGGATCTTCGTCGAGGAGCTGCGCCACGGGGCCACTCAGGCTGGGGCGTTCCGGGACATATTCGAGACGGCGGACCGCGCGGAGGCGTGGGGCATCGACTGCGTGTGGCTCGGCGAGATCCACTTCACGCCCACCCGCTCGATCATCTCCGCCTCGCTCCAGGTCGCGAGCGCCATCGCGGCCCGCACGCGCCGCCTCCGGGTCGGCACCGCGGTCCAGGTACTGCCCTTGAACCATCCGCTGCGCATCGCCGAGGAGGTCGCCACCGTCGACCACATCAGCGAGGGTCGCTTCGAGTTCGGCATCGGCCGCAGCGGGGTCGTGCGCACCTACGACACCTACGGGGTGCGCTACGACGAGAGCCAGGCGCGCTTCCGCGAGGCGCTCGACATCGTCCGGCTGGCGTGGACGGGCGAGCCGTTCAGCTACGAGGGCGAATTCTATCGCATCCGGGACGCGACGGTCGCGCCCCGCCCCTACCAGGTGCCCCATCCCCCCATCCGGATGGCGGCCACCAGCGACGAGACGTTCCCCGCGGCCGGTCGCCTGGGCCTGCCCATTTTCGTGGGGCTTCGCTCCACCGAGATCTCCGATCTGCAGGCCCAGCTCGCTCCGTACCGGGAGGCCTGGCGCGAGGCGGGCCATCCGGGCGAACCGAGCGTCTATCTGCGCATCCCGGTCTACGCCTCGCCCACCGCCCGCGGCGCGGTGGAGGAGCCGCGGGAGAGCCTGACGTCCTTCTTCGCCCGCCAGACCGAGCTGGCCCGCAGCGCGGTGGGACGGGCCGGCGCCGGGCCGGCCGACCGGCGCCAGATGCAGGCCGAGCGGATGGCCGCCCTCTCTTACGACGACATGCTCGCCCGGAAAGTGGCCTTCGGCACCGCCCCGGCGATCGTCGATCGCCTGACCGAGCTGCGCGAGCAGCTCCAGCTCGACGGCATCGTGGCCGAGCTGAATCCCGGCGGCCGCATTCCCCAGGAACTCGAGACGCGCAGCCTCCAGATCCTCGCGCGCGACGTCCTGCCCGCCTTCAAGTCCTGACGTGACCACATGAGTGAAGACGCGCTCCGCAAGATCGCGCTGCAAGTCCGCAACTGGGGGAAGTGGGGGCCGGACGACGAGCTCGGCACGCTGAACTACATCACCCCGGAGCGCATCGCGGCGGCGTGCCGGCTCGCCACCACCGGCAAGGTCTTCGCGCTCGGCATCCCCCTCGACCGCAACGGCCCCCAGAGCGGCACGCGCCAGCGCTTCAACCCGATCCACACCATGTTCCGCGACGGGGGCGACGCCCCGAAGACGCCCGCCGAGGTCCGAGCGATGGAGGGCTACGGCGGCTCCGACGACTGGATCGTCATGCCGCTGCAGTGCGTGACCCAGTGGGACAGCTTGGCCCACATCTTCTACGAGGGCAAGATGTACAACGGCTACGACGCCGCGCTGGTCACCAGCAGCGGCGCGGCCAAGAACAGCATCGACAAGACCAAGAGCCGGCTGGCCGGCCGCGGCGTGCTGCTCGACGTGGCCCGGCAGAAGGGGGTCAAGGCGCTCGAGCCCGGGTATGCGATCACGGTGGCCGACCTGGAAGCGACCGCGGCCGCCCAGCGCGTCGAGGTGCTGGCCGGCGACCTCCTCCTCGTCCGCACCGGGCACATGTCCCGGTATCTCGACCGCAACGATTGGCGGCACTACGACCTCGACCCGTTCCCCGGCGTCTCGGTTTACACCGCCCCGTGGCTGCACGCCCGGCAGATCGCGGCCATCGCCAGTGACAACTACGCGGTCGAGGTCCGGCCCTCGGAGATCGCGGGCTTCCGCAATCCCTTCCACGTGGTCGCGATCCCCAACATGGGCCTCACGCTCGGCGAAATGTTTCCCCTGGAGGACCTGGCCGCCGACTGCGCGGCCGACGGCCGCTACGCCTTCCTGCTCGTCGCGCCGCCGCTGCCGGTGGCGCGCGCGGTGGGGACCCCGATCAATCCGTACGCGTTGAAGTAACCGCCAGGCCGACCAGAGGAGGCCGCCGATGACCGATGATCGCGAGCAGGCCGGCCAGAAGGCGCTGGAGTTCTCGGAGAACCTGTGGAAGCACGGCGACTTCTGGGAGTTCGAGACCTCGGAGTACGAGCGCGCCCGCTTCGGGCGGACGATCCAGGTGCTCGAGGGCGCGCGCTACCCCCGGGGCCTCGAGCTGGGCTGCGGGGCGGGCTACTTCACCCGGCTCCTCGCGCCGCACGTCGATCAGCTCGTCGCCTACGACATTTCCCCGACCGCGATCGCGCGCGCCCGCACCGCGGTCGGCGGAGACCGCACGATCGACTTCCGCGCCGGCAACGCGATGGACTACGCGTGGCGCGCCGACGGGCCGTGGGATCTGATCGTGATGAACGACACCATCTGCTACCTCGGGTGGCTGTACTCGTTCTTCGACATCGCGTGGTTCGCGTCCGAGGTCCACGAGGCGATCCGGCCGGGCGGCCGGTTCCTGATGGCCAATACCATGGACAAGCAGGGGTATGACAAGCTCCTGCTCCCCCACATCACCCGGACCTACCGCGACCTCATGCTCAACACCGGCTTCGCGCTCGACCGGGAGGAGACGATCCAGGGCACGAAGAACGGGGTGGAGTTCGAGACCCTGATCTCGCTCTTCGCGCGGCGCTGAGGCGCCAGGCGCTGCTCCGCTCAGGCCGCGCCGCCGTCGAGCTGCGCGACCGCGTCCTTGAGCTGGTGATAGCTGATGAGCTCGACCCCGTGGTCGCGGAGCAGCGCGGGCAGGCGGGGATCGGAGAGGGTCTCGCGCTCCCACTCCCGGTCCCGGTGGTACACGTAGTCCGCGGCCACGTCGTGGTAGGCGGGGTGCACGACCAGCTCGTAGATGCCGCGCCGGAGCTCGGTGGACACGATGCTCGTGAGGGCTTCGAAGCTCACCTTCTCCGGCTGCGACACCCCGTGCTCCCACTGGGCGTAGAAGCCGCCCTTGAAGGTGACGGGGGGCCGGTCCCGGAGCGGCAGGCCGTGCTCCTCGGCCAGCTCGACGAAGCTCGGCTGGCAGCACGGCCGCCGGTGGACGTGCTGGTGCGAGTCGAGATGGGTCGGGGGCCGGCCGGTCAGCGCCACGAACTGGTCGAACTGCCGGCGTAGCTCGCGCCGGCACACCTCCGGGTCGTCGAACTCCACCAGGCGCTGGGCCTCGTTCGTGAAGTTCACGTGCAGGCCGAGGGAGAGCCGGGGCCGCACCGCCGCGAGGGCCGCCGCCTCCACGGTCCCCGGCGTGTTCACCATGAGCCCGGCCGAGGTCACCACGCCCTGGTCGTGGAGCTCGGTGATGGCGCGGTTCACGCCGCCGCCGTACCCGAAATCATCGGCGTTGATGATCAGGAACTTCATCCGTGTCAGACCCTCTCCGCTAGAGCCCGATGTCGTCGAGGAGCTTCCGGCACACGCGCGTGGCCTCCAGGTGCTCCTGGGCGACCGCCCGGGCCGCGCGGCACGCGGCGGGGTAGTCGGACTCGATGGTATCGATGGCGCAGGCGATGTCGTCCATATCGCGAAAGGCGAACAGCCCCGTGCCGGTGGGCAGCACGTTCTCGAACCCGGTGCTCTGGGTGATCACCGGCTTGCCGGTGGCCAGGTAGCAGGCCGCGCGCTCGCTGAACCAGCCGCTCCGCAGCCGCACGTTCTGGTCCTTGGCCACCGTCCACTCCGCCCGCGAGGTCCGGAAGAACGCCTGGTACTTCCACGGGTCGAGCGAGCCGGCCAGCGGGCTCGTGACCTCCCAGCCGTGGGCCCGGAGCCGCTCGCGGTCCGCCTCGTCGTCGATATTGATCGAGAGCTCGAAGTGCTGCCGGGGCCGGCGCCGGGGGAGATCGAGGAACTTCAGGAACTCGTGGTGCTTGCTCCAGCCATAGGTCTCGCCGCGCCAGACCACGTCCTGGCCGGGCTGCTTCCAGTTGCCGATGGTGGTGTAGCTCCGGGCGGCCTGGTCGAAGGCCACCGGCCAGAGGTCGAGGTCCACCGGCTGACGCGTCTTCAGATAGCTGATCCCGGGAGGGAGCGGCACGCCGCAATCGGGCGCCCCGTAGTTCTCCCCGTAGGTCACGATCGTGTCGTGGGAGGCCAGCGCCACCCGCGTCTTCAGCTTGCCGGTCGCCACTTCCAGCTCGTTGGTGACCGGATCCGTCTGGACGTACACGCGCCGCGCGGCCAGGGCGTGCTCCTGGTTGAGCACGGTGGCTCCGCACAGGTTGATCAGCGCGTCGCAGCGCCGGTAGAGATCACGCAGGCCGCCGACCGGGAGCCCGTAGCACTCGTCCCCGCCGCGGTAGAGCGGACGGTAGGCCCAGCGGTCGCCCAGCCCGATGGCCGAGAGCGTCCGGTGCAGATAGGCGGTGGCGTAGCGCGAGTCCTCGGTGATGGCTTTGGCGACCGGGTCATAGGGCCACGTGGTGTCGTCCTCCACGTACCAGACCTCGTGCCCGAGCCGGTGGAAGCCGCGCAGCCAGTTGAGATAGAGCCAGGTCTGCCCGCCGAAGGGACAGCGGCCCATCATGCCCAGGACGACGAGCACGCGCGGGCGACCCAGCCTACCGCTCCTTCGGGACGGCCGCGGCCGTGGACTCGGCCCCGTGCCGCTGCCAGAGATCGAAGTACGCCCCGCGCCGGGCCATCAGCTCATCGTGGGGGCCCTGCTCGATGATGGCGCCGTCGTCGATCACCAGGATGCGGTCGCAGCGCCGGGCGGTGCTCAGCCGGTGCGCGATCACGATCGCGGTACGCCCCCGCAGCCGCTCTTCCAGGTTGCGCCAGACCTGGGCCTCGGTGGCCACGTCCAGCGCGCTGGTCGGCTCGTCCAGGATCGAGATCGGGGTGTCGCGGACCAGCGCCCGCGCCAGGGCCAGGCGCTGGCGCTGCCCGCCCGAAAGCGTGGAGCCGTCCTCGCCCAGGATCGTGTCGTAGCCCTGCGGGAGCTCCTCGATGAAGGACTCGGCCTCGGTGCGGCGGGCGGCCTCCCGCACCTTCGCGGGATCCGGGTTGCGCGAGCCCCACGCGATGTTCTCGAAGGCGGTGGCCCGGAAGATGATGGGCTCCTGGAGCATCAGGGTGACCTGCCGGCGGAGGGACACCAGGCTGACCCGGCGCAGGTCGTGGCCGTCGATGGTGACGCGCCCGCGCTGGGGATCGAAGAAGCGCAGCACGAGCCCGGCCAGGGTGGTCTTGCCCGCCCCGGTCCGCCCCACGATGGCCACGTGCTCGCCGGGGGCGATGCGCAGATCGATGTCGCGGAGCACCGGCCGGCCGTCGTCGTACGCGAAGCTCACGTTCTCGAACCGGATCTCTCCGGTGATCGGCGGCAGCGACTGAGCGTCGGGGGCATCCTTGACGTCGAGCTCCGCGTCGAGCACCGAGAAGACGCGCTCCAGACCCACGCGGGCCGAGCTGATCTCGGCGAGGTTCTGGCTCAGGCTGAGGATGGGCTGGTAGAGGTCTCGCAGGTAGGAGAGGAACACGGTCAGCTCGCCGATGGTCAGGGCGCCGCTCAGCACCCGGAGCGCGCCGAGCCACACGATCGCCGCGGTGCCCGCAGCCAGCAGGGACTCCACCACCAGCACGAACAGGGTTTCCGTCCCGTAGAGGCGGAGCGACAGCGCCAGGCTCCGCTCGCTGCCGGCCCGGAAGTCCTGGACCACCCGGTCCTCGCGCCCGTAGGCCTGCACCAGCTTTACCGCCCCGATGGCGGTCTCCGCGCGGCTGTAGAGCTCGCTCTCCGCCTCCTTGGCGGCGGTGGCGTGACCGTGGATCCGGGTGGTCAGCCAGCGGATCGCGAGGTAGAGCGGCGGGCTCACCACCAGGGCCACGCAGGCCAGCACCCAGTCGTAGCGCAGCATGACCACGAACATCCCGGTCAGCATCAGGGCCGCGCTGACCAGGGGCAGGGCCCCGTTCATCACGATGCCCTGGATCGCGTAGGTATCGGCCATCACCCGGAAGAGCAGGTCGCCGGTCTGCTGCTTGTTGTGGAACCGGAGCGAGAGCTTCTGCAGGTGGGTCCAGATCGCGATGCGCAGGTCGTTGACCATGCGCTGGCCCACGTCGATCGTGAGGTGGTTGGCCAGCATGGTGGTCATGCCGCGGCAGACCGCGATCAGCACGATCGCCGCGGCGGCGAGTCCCAGCTGGGCCATCGAGTCGAGGTGCGCGAACCACGGCCCCAGGATGGCGGGGGGCGGCTTGTTGCCGAGGATGCTGTCGAGGACGATGGCCAGCGGCAGCGGCTTGGCGAGGTCGAGGGCGATCCCGAGGGCGGAGAGCCCGAACCCCAGCGCCATGGGCGCCCGGTGGGGCCGCGCGTAGCGGGCGATGCGCGGGAGCAGGGCCAGGAGGCCGCGCGATCCGGCGGCGCCGTTCATGGGAGTGCCCTTCGCGGATCGTATCTCATTGGTGGTGTCACCCGACTACGGGCGACCGCGTGCCCCGCCCGATCCCTCGAATTCTGCCACATCGGAGCCGGTCACGGATAGATCTGCCGGTACGCCAGTCGCGCGCGGTCCCCCGCGCCGCCGAAGCGAGTATTGTAGTCGCGGGTCATGGCCCGCAGCGTGTCCGACCGGACGAAGGCCTGCAGCGACTCCTCCGAGTCGAACTCGTAGCAGACCATGTACTGCCACGGCTCGGATCCGGCGTGCGGGCTCTCGAGGGAGATCGGCGCGTAGCGGCGCATCCCGAGGCAGCCCGGTACCTGGGCCGCCTCCCGCGACCGCACCGTGTCGTACCACTGGTTGAAGGCCGCCTCGCGCTCGGGCGCGATGGTGGCCTTGACGACGAAGAGCGCGGGACGCGTCATCGATGACCCTCCTGAGCCATGATAACCTCGCCCATCATGAGCGAGGCCCGTCCACCTGCCCGTCCACCTGAAGGGGCGCCGCTGCTCCGCGAAGGCCGGAGCTGGCCCGAGCTCGCGCAGGCGCTCCGCGACCTCAAGCGCGACGACCTCGACTGGCGTCGGGGCCGGCACGCCGCCTTCGTCTGGCACGCCGACGATGCGGTGGAGCAGGTGGCCCGCGAGGCCTACGCGCTCTTCATGACCGAGAACGGCCTCGGGCTGCGCGTGTTCCCCAGCCTGCGACGCATGGAGGCCGACGTCGTCGCGATGGTCCGTCACCTCCTCGGAGGCGATGCCGCCGTCACCGGCCACCTGACGTCCGGCGGCACCGAGAGCATCTTCCTCGCCACCCACGCGGCACGCCAGTGGGCGCGGCAACAGCGCCCCGACGTCACCGAGCCCGAGATCGTGGCCCCATGGTCGGCGCATCCCGCCGTGAGCAAGGCGGCACACTACCTCGGCATGAAGGTCCTGCGCGTGCCGGTCGGGGACGGCTTCCGGGCCGACGTGGCGGCGATGGCCGCCGCCATCACCCCGCGCACCGTCATGCTCTACGCCTCGGCGCCCACCTACTCGCTCGGCGTCATCGATCCCATCACGGAGCTGGCCGACCTCGCGCGGACGCACGGGCTCTGGCTCCACGTCGATGCCTGCGTGGGCGGGATCCTCGGCCCGTTCGTGCGCGCGCTGGGTCACCCGGTGCCGGAGTTCGGCCTGGCGCTGCCCGGCGTCACTTCGGTGTCGGCCGATCTCCACAAGTCGGGCTACACCGCCAAGGGCGCCTCGGTGGTCCTCTTCCGGACCGCGGAGCACCAGGCGGCGGGGCGCTACGACTTCGATGACTGGCCCACCGGTCTCTACAGCGTCAACACGTTCACCGGCACCCGGCCCGGCGGGGCCATCGCCGCGGCGTGGGCGGTGATGAACTTCCTGGGCGAGGCGGGGTACCGCCGCATCGCGGCCACGGTCATGGAGGCGAAGGCTCACCTCGTCGAGGGTCTCGCGCGCATCGGCGGGGGGCTCCACGTGTGGGGCGAGCCCGAGCTGTGGGCGGTGGGCTTCGGCAGCGCGGGGCACGACATCTTCACCATCGCCGATCGGATGACGGCCCGGGGCTGGTCGGTGGGGCGCATCCGCGAGCCGCGCGGGATCCACCTCATGCTGACCCCGGTGCACGCGCCGATCATCGACGAGTACCTGGCGGACCTGGCCCGTTCGGTGAACGAGGCGCGGGCGGTCACGGGCCCGTCGCCAACTCGCGCCGTCTACTGATTGCGAGCCGGGGCGGCGCTCGCGGCTGCCACGCTTCTCCTGACCGGGTGCACCATGTGGATCGACCACTTCGTCTTCTTTCCCGACCGGCAGGTCGGGCCGCCGCCCGCCGGCGTCGAGGAGCGCTGGATCGCCACCGAGGACGGCCTACGCCTGCACGCCTGGTACGTCCCCCCGCCCGACGGGGGACCGGTGCTCCTGTGGTCGCACGGCAACGCGGGAAACATCGACTCGCGCCGGGCGCTGCTGCCGGCCCTGGCCGCCCACGGCCTCGGCGTGCTCGCCTATGACTACCGGGGCTACGGGCGCAGCGAGGGCTCGCCGAGCGAGCCGGGCGTCTACCTCGACGCGACCGCCGCCTTCGACGACCTGGTGACGCGCGGGACCGATCTGGCCACCATCGTGTGCTTCGGCGAATCGCTCGGCGGGGCCGTCTCCATCGAAGTGGCCACCCGCCGCCGCTGCGGGGCGGTCATCGCGGTCTCGGCGTTCACGCGGCTGGCCGACGTCGCCCGCCGGCACTACGGCCCGCTGGGCTCGCTCGCGGGCGACCGGTTCGACTCGCTGGCGCGCCTCCCGCGCGTGTCAGCGCCGATCCTCGTCGCCCACGGCGATCAGGACGAGATCGTCCCCTTCGAGCTGGGCGAGCGCCTGTTCGTGGCGGCCCCCGCCCCCAAGCGCTTCTTCCGCATCGCCGGCGCCGACCACAACGACGCCCTGGGCCGTCCCGCCCTGCTCGACGCCATCGCCCTATTCGCCCGAGAGGTGGTGACCCGGCGCCGGCCGGGCTGAGGCTAGAAGTCAGGACGGAGATGGTGCTAAGCTCTGGCGCCATGAGCGATCTTCTTCACGGCGCGCGCGACCTTCGCCAGAAGCTCTACCGCCTCGAGGTGCTGCTGGAGATCGAGAAGGGCGGGCGAAGCCGGAGCCGGATCGCCGGCAAAGCGCCGCCAGCCGCGGAGCGGGCGGCCGCGATCAAGCGGCTCACCGACACCGGCCTCATCGAGGCCGCGGCCCCTCCCGCGAACTTCCGGCTGACTCCCGAAGGTCGGGAGTTCTTGAAGGACGTCCGCACCAAGGTCGGCGGCGGCGATGCGCTCGATTGGACCCGCGCGGACGAGATCGACTTCTCGAAGCTCTGACCTCGGAGTCCGCCGATCTCCGTCCTTCCGGGCCGCGCGCCCTCGCATCGCTCGATCGTGGTCGGCTCGGTGTGGGTCACGCTCGCGATCGCCTCCGGCCTCTACTTCTCGTTCCCGATCTTCTTCGTGGCGCTCCTGGATGAGTTCGGTTGGTCGCGCGGGGCCACCGCGGCCGCGTTCTCCATCTCGTCGATCGTGCAAGGGGTGCTCTCTCCCGTGGTGGGGACGCTCGTGGACCGCCTGGGGCCGCGTCGGGTGATGCTTGGCGGGGCGGGCGTGCTCGGGGTGGGGTGCGCGCTGTCGAGCCGGATCGACTCGCTGTGGTCGCTGTACCTGATCGTCGGGGTGCTGGCCGCGGCCGGGGCGTGCGCGGTGAGCTGGGTGCCGACGGGCGCGCTGATCGCGCGGTGGTACCCCGAGGGGCGGGGCAGTGCGATGGGCGTGGCGTTCTCGGGCATGGGAGCCGGGGTGCTGACGGTGGGGCCGCTCGCCCAGTGGCTGATCGCCGGGTTTGGCTGGCGCGCCGCCTATCTCGTCCTGGGCCTGGGCACGCTCGCCGTGCTCCTTCCCCTCGTCTGGCTGGGTGTGCACGACGGGCCCGCCGTCCCCGCGTCGGCTCGAGGCACCGCCCCGGGAGCCCTCACATGGGGCGCGGAAATCGGCGATGCGCTGCGGACGCGGGCGTTCTGGGCGCTCTTCTTCGCGTACCTCTGCACGCCGCTCGCGGTCTTCTCGGTCGTCACGCACCAGGTGGCGTTCGCGGTGGACCACGGCTTCCCGCGGCTGTTCGTCGCCTCAATCTTCGGGCTCACCGGACTGCTCTCGGTCGTGGGCCGGATCGGTTTCGGCATCGCGGCCGATCGGATCGGCCGCGCCACGTCGGCCACCATCTCCTACGGCTGCACCGCGGTGGGAACGCTCTGCCTGCTCGGGCTCGAGGTATGGCCGCACGTGGCGGCGCTCTACGCCTACGCGCTCTTCTTCGGCCTCGGCTTCGGCGCCCGCGGCCCCATCATCACCGCGATGGCCTCCCAGCTCTTTCCGGCGCGCTTCGGCGCCATCTACGGCTTCCTCAGCGTCGGCAACGGCATCGGCGGCGGCATCGCCCCGTGGTTCGGCGGCTTCGTCCACGATCTCACCGGGAGCTATCGGATCGCCTTCCTGATCGCGGTCGGCTTCTGCGCGGTCGGCGCGACGTGCTTCTGGCTCGCGCGCCCTCCGCGCGATGCGCTATGATCCGGCCGATGCGCCTGCCGGGTCGGGTCGCGGCAATCACCGGAGGAGCGCTCGGGATCGGGCGCGCGACCGCGCTCACCTTCGCCGAGGAGGGCGCGACCGTCGCGCTCGGCGACGTCCAGATCGAGGCCGCGGAGACGGTGGCGCAGGAGATCCGCGGGCGCGGTGGCCAGGCGATCGCGGTCGGCCTGGATGTGGGCGACGCCGCCCAGGTGCAGGCCTTCGTCGACCGCGTGGTCGAAGAATTCGGGCGGCTCGACATCATGTTCGCCAACGCGGGGATCGCGCACTCGGCGCCGTTCCTGGAGCACCCCGAGACCCAGTGGCACCGGGTCCTGCGCGTCAACCTGACCGGCGTCTTCCTCTGCTGCCAGGCCGCCGCGCGTCAGATGGTCAAGCAGGGCGGCGGCGGCCGGATCATCACCACCGCGTCGATCAACGGCTTCCGAGGCGTGGAGAACCTGGCCGGGTACAACGCGGCCAAGGCCGGCGTCATCGAGCTGACCCGCACCATGGCGGTCGAGCTGGCGCAGCATCGCATCGCGGTGAACGCGATCGCCCCGGCCCAGATCGACACGCGGCTCACGCGGAGCCTGCCCGAGGGCGCGCGGCGGCGACGGGTGGAGCGCATCCCGATGGGGCGCTTCGGCGAGCCCGAGGAGGTGGCCCGGGTGGCGCTCTTTCTCGCCTCCGACGACGCCAGCTACGTCACCGGCCACACGCTCGCGGTGGATGGCGGCTACCTGGCCGGCGGCCTCTGGTCCGGCGCGCCCGGCGGCCGGGCTCCCGGCGGCACGCCGGGCTAGGGCCCCGGCCGCCGGGCCCGGCCGAGCCCATCGAGGAGAGATGGATCACGCCCTGAGCGACGTCACCGTGCTCGACCTCGGGCAGGTCATCGCGATGCCGTTCTGCACCATGCTGCTCGCCGACCTCGGCGCGCGAGTGATCAAGGTCGAGTCGCCGGAGCGCGGGCGCGAGCGCGTGTCGCTCGGCGTGAAGCGCCGCCGCGACGGCATCGAGGAACGGGTGCCGGCCGCCCAGTACCGCGATCGCAACAAGCTCGGCATCACCCTCGATCTGAAGACGCCGACCGGCCTCGAGCTCTTCCGCGAGCTGGTGAAGCTCGCCGACGTGGTCACCGAGAACTGGAGCGTCGGCACGATGGAGCGCCTCGGCCTCGGCTACGAAGAGCTGCGCCGCCTCAACCCCCAGCTCGTCTACGCCTCGATCACCGCGTTCGGCCAGACCGGGCCCTACGCGCCCCAGCGGGGCTACGACATGCTCGCGCAGGCGATCAGCGGGTACATGAGCATCACCGGCTATCCCGACGGGCCGCCCACCCGGTCCGGCCAGTCCATCTCGGACTACTATGCCGGCATGCTGTGCGCCTTCAGCATCGTCTCCGCGCTGCACTACCGGCAGCGCACCGGCAAGGGGCAGCGCATCGATCTGGCCCTGCTCGACAGCCTCCTGGTGGCCCTCGACAACCTCGGGGAGCGCTACACGGTGGGCGGCGAGATCCTCACCCGCGCCGGCAACGTCTCGTTCGCCGGCTCGGCCACCGGGATCTATGCGACCACCGACGGCCACGTGGCGATCGCCGCCGCCGCGAGCAACGCGGTGTGGGCCCGGTTCTGCGCCGTCATCGGCCGGGACGATCTGACCCGCGCCCCCGAGTTCGCCACCGCGGCGGCCCGGCGCGACCGCCGCGACGAGATCGCCAC
>WNFD01001894.1_pt1 | contig 21047 bp, 22 predicted proteins | sample 5400491 | NCBI WGS metagenome assembly WNFD01 (sample SAMN13153343, study PRJNA577476) | soil metagenome | isolation source: 120 cm saprolite under Douglas fir tree site 2 hole 2 replicate 2 | place: USA:California | collected 2015-04-18
GATGAGAGTCTCGCGAAGATTTGTCTTGGCTGTATGCACCTGCGTTGTCTGGTCACTCGCCGCGCATTCCGGAGATGCACCAACCCGAACTGAAAACATCGGCCGTCGCCGCATTCAAGAATGGCCTGGCCTTCGTTGTGAAGCAGGGAGACGTACACCTGGAGGCCGGGGTGGGAAATCTTACGGCCATCCCCAACGCGACGCTGGGTTCTTTGTGGATTGCGCCCAATGACGCCGGGGCGTCGCTGGATGAAGTCGTGGCTCACCGCGACAAAGTTTTTGAGCAGCAGACCCTGACCGCTCTCACGGATGTGCTGCTGGCAAATGCGGGCAAGGTGGTCACGGTAGTGGACAACGCACAAAAGGAATACACCGGCGAGATTGTTGGCTTTCGGCAGGTGGAGAAATCGAATGCAGAGGGTGTGAATGTCTCGGGAGACCGAGTCGTGCCGCAGCCGCGCGTCACACCGGAATTTCTGCTGCTGAAATCCGACGGCAAGCTTTTAGCTCTCTACTTCCACAACATCGCGCGCGTAATTCTGCCGCCGGATCCCATACTCCAGCAAGCGCAAGAAGCAGAGCGCAAAGGCTTGCGATTCAAAATTAAAGGTGCCACGGGCCATGCCAATTTGACGATGGGATATCTGGAACATGGATTGGGTTGGACGCCTTCGTATTTGGTCTCACTGCAAGACGAAAAGACGGCTCAGATCACGATGCAAGCGGTGCTGGTCAACGACGCGGAGGACTTGAAGGATACGGACTTCTTCTTCGTGGTGGGCGTGCCGAATTTTGCCTATTCAAATATTCCATCTCCCATGGCGCTCCAGCAGAGTCTGCTTGAGTTCATGCAAGCCGCCTCGCGGCGGGAGGATATAAGTGGGCGCTATTCAAACGCATTGATGGCGCAGAAGACGGCGGGGGATATCTCTGCATATGAATCAGAGGCGCCCAGTTTTGCCGGCACGACCGAAGCGTTACAGGGAGTGCAGGAAGAAGACCTCTTCTTGTACAGCCGGAAGAATGTGACTCTGGCCCGAGGCGAGCGCGCGACTTACAACGTGTTTTCCGAAACCGTGAACTGCCAGCACATCTACGAATGGAATCTCGAAGACCAACCCCGCGTGGACGGATTCGGGAATGCGCAGAATGTGAATTCCGGGACAGACCGGTCTATGAAAGATAACGTCTGGCATTCTCTGCGCTTGAAGAACACGACAAAGTTTCCCTGGACCAGCGCCCCCGCCATGGTGATTTCTGGATCGCGGCCGCTGTCGCAGGATACCGTGCCTTATACGCCGAAGAATGCGAGCTCAAACCTGAAGTTGACGGTCGCGACGGACATTCGCGCCAGCCATGAAGAAAATGAAGTCGAGCGGCAGAAAGAGATTCAACGACGGCGCAATTACAACTACGACCAAGTGACCGTCGAAGGAAAGCTGACGATCAAGAATTACAAGGGAAAAGAAGTGCGGTTGAGCATCGCTGATAAAGTGCGGGGTAGCGTGGAATTGCAGAGCGACGGCGGGAAGGCCGATAAATTGGCCGAAGCCATCGCGGTAGACAATCCTCTTACGCGAATGACGTGGGAAGTCATCTTGAAAGCGGGAGAAGAGAGAGTGATTAAGTATCGCTATAAGGTGTGGTTGCGGGTTTAAGGCAGCCGGAATCGAGAACTGTCTTCTCCTACCCGCCAGCTTTCAGTTCCGTCAGCACCTGTTTGGCGATTTCCTTCAGCGTCTCAAATACGCCTGTGCCCTGGAACGCGACGGCTTCGACTAAGGCCTCGTTCTTTTTCCGCAGCTCTTTGCTGAGCGCGTCGACGGATAAGATGTTTGGCAGGTCGCGCTTGTTGAGTTGCAGCACGTAGGGAATCTTGTTGAAGTCGTAGCCGTGCTCTTTCAGGTTCGACATGAGGTTTTCGAGCGCTTCCACGTTGGCGTCCATGCGCTGTTCCTGCGAGTCGGCGACGAAGACGATGCCATCGACGCCGCGGAGAATCAGCTTGCGGCTGGCATCGTAGAAGACCTGGCCGGGCACGGTGTAAAGATGGATTCGGGTTTTGAAGCCGCGGACGGAACCGAGATCGAGCGGCAGGAAATCGAAGAACAAGGTGCGCTCGGTTTCGGTGGCGAGCGAGATCATTTTGCCCTTCTGCTGCTCCGCGGTCTTCTGGTAGATGACCTGCAAATTCGTGGTCTTGCCGCCCAATCCGGCGCCATAGTACACGATTTTGCAATTGATCTCGCGGGCTGCGAAGTTGATGAAACTCAAGACTTTCCTCAATCGCGCGGGGCCGCACGCCTACCGCACGCAAAAATATCCCTATAGGGGCTTCGGGCTTTTATATCACACGCGCTGGTTTCCGGGCAGGTTACTCAGGTGACTCCGGGTGGGTGCGCGGCGGAGGACCGGAATGCGGCTGACAATTGCTGATTATTGATTTCCTGATTGTTGATTGAACCCGACCTTTAATCAATCATCAGCCATCAACCATCGGCATTCAGTCGACTAGCGCGCCACAGGCGCGGGATAATACCCATTCTTGGCTGTAATTTTTAGACCCGCCTTGTGCACCACCACTTCGATTTCCCGGTAAGCGGCGGTGGTTGGCGTCTTGGGGCGAGTGGGGGTGTAGCCAAGGGTATATTCGTTGCGGGCCTCGCTCATGGCCTGAGCGTAGATCTCTTCAATTGCGTTGCGGGAAAGCTCGGTGTACTGGGCTCCGCCCGTGGCCGCCGTGTATTTTGGCAGGATGTTGCCATAGCCCTGGCGTGGGAGATGCAAGCGCTCAATTTTGCCGTAGAGGGGCAGCGCCGCGCTATCTACCGCCACAGCCTGCACCTGGACTTCATTCGAGAGCAGCAGTCTCAGGACATCCTTATAGCTGGCTTTGCTGCCGGATTCGCGTCCGTCGCTGATGACGAAGATGACCTTGCGGCGGGTCCGGTCGCGTTTGCTCAGATCGAGAGCGGCCCGCAGGATGGCGTCGTTCAGAACGTGGGACTCCTTCGGAGGCGTATACACCGGTTCCGTCGGACTGCCCACGGGAACTCCGTTGATGATGGGACCGTTCGGCGCGAGCGGGCCGCTCAACACCGGCGGACCATTGTTGTGTCCGCGTTCGGTTTTCATTTGGTTCAACAGGGCGGTTAACTTCTGGGTTGGCCCGGCAAAGTCGCTCACCTCGCTGACCGTGCTGCTATAGGTATAAAGCGCGATTTCATCGTAGGGGGCGAAAGCGCCCACCAGCGCGGAAAATGTCTGGTTGACTTTTTGTACCGCCGCATCCGGCATGCCCAGGTCCAGCACAATCGCAACTGAAAGCGCGAATGGATCGGCGGTGAAAAAGGCGAGCTTCTGCTCCTGCCCATTTTCCTTCACGGTGAAGTCTGTGGAAAGCAATCCGTCCACCCTTCGTCCGTCGCGATCTTTCACCGTGACCGGCACTTGCACGAAGTTGGTATGCACGACATACGTATAAAGCTCCTCCTGCGTGCCTGGCTTCTTCGCCGTTCCGGGAGGCACGGTTCTTACCGGAGGCATCGCTGGGGGGGGCGTCGACGCGCCTTCAGTTGAGCCGTTCTCGGGCGTTTCTGGTTTGGTAATCGGCTGATTGGTCCATGGATCCCTGGCCACGGGCTCCGTCTTCTTTTCTTCCGGTTTTGCGGGCGGCGGCGGGGGCTCTGGGTTAGCGGAAGGAGGCTGCACGGATGAGGGGGCGTCGGGAATATCCTGGGCCGGCCGCGTTTGTGCCTGGCTTGCGGCATCCTGGCCCCGCATTACCGGCATAGTGGCGAAGGCCAATCCCAGGGCCAGAGTCCCTGCCAGTAACTTCGCCCGGCTCAACCATTTGCTATTATCCGTCGCCGCCGTCCTTATGCCCACAAACCACCGTCCGTTCTTGCCTCGATGCTGGCGCCTGCCGAGTGTCCCAGCCGCTGCCAGCGAAATAAATCTGGCTGCTGTGACTTGGGATGCCTGAACCAGCCTGTTTGGTGCATCTAACTTCAGGGGTTAGACTACCAAAAACCTTTAGAGGGAATTATTGCATGAGAAAGTTGTCCGCTTTCCAATGGTTTTCCGGGACCGGCATTGCCTTCTGGGTCCTGTTAATCCTGGTGATGGTGACGGCCCCCGGTCCATTCGGCTTGGCTCAGAATCCCGCGTCGAAGGCGGCGGACCCTCAAGCACCGGCGCCGCAGAAGCCTGCCGACTCCCAGAAGCCTGACGACGATCAGGGCCCGGCCGGAACAGTGAAGGTCAACGTCAACGTGGTTGGTCTCTTCTTCAACGTGAAAGACAAGCATGGCGCGCTCATTCCCAACCTGACCAAAGACGATTTCCAGGTCCTGGAAGACGGTACGCCGCAGACTATTAAGTATTTTGCCGCCGAATCGAACCTGCCTCTGACCCTCGGGATGCTGATCGACTCTTCCGGCAGCCAGCGCAACGTGCTCGACATGGAGAAGCAGGTGGGCGGCGCATTTCTTCGCCAGATTCTGACGGACAAAGATGAGGCCTACGTCATCGACTTCAATGTGGATGCGGAACTGGTGCAGGACTTTACCCGCGACGTGCACCGCCTGCAGGCGGCGATGAACAAGGTCAAAATCAACACGGGCTACGTGACCGGTCCACTGCCGGGAGCGGGTGGCGGCCCCGTCCCTACGGCTAATTCTCCGGGCACGGTGCTGTACGACGCCGTATATTTGTCGGCGCATGACATGCTCGCGAAAGAAGTCGGCCGCAAAGCCATGATCCTGCTGACCGATGGCGAGGACGAAGGCAGCCGGCTCAAAATTAAAGATGCCATTGAAGCAGCGCAGAAGGCCGATGCCATCGTCTATGTGCTGCTCTGCGCCGATCGCGGCTTCTATGGATCGTTCCAGGTGGGGTATTCCGGCGAGGGAGAAATGCGCAAGCTCACCGAGGCCACGGGAGGCCGCGTTATCAACGTCGGCAACAAGTTCGACAAACTGCGTGAGGCCTTCGACCAGATCGCCGCCGAGTTGCGCAGCCAGTACAACCTCGGCTACACGCCCCTCAACACCAAACTGGACGGCGGCTACCGGAAGCTGGAAATCAAGTGCAAGCAGAATTACAAGATCCAGTCTCGGGCTGGGTACTATGCGACGGCCCGGGAGCCGCTGCCGCAATAGTCGGCGGATTAGAGAAGGAATAAGGCAAGAGGAAAATCAAAAGCAAGAGCAAAGTCAAAAGCAGCGGGCAGGAGTGCCCGCTCCACATAAGCTTTGCTCCACACAAGCTTTGCTTGGGACTCAAGGGGCTATCGCTCGAACGGAAAACCATTTAGCCTGTATGACGCTGGACGAACCGGAGGTTCGCCATGCCGTCTAGAAATCACTCGCCATTCTCGCGCCGCTCATTCCTGCAGCTCTCGGCCGCCGCTGCGGCTTTGCAGATTGTCACTGAACCCATGCTGGCCGCCGCGGCCCGCAAACCCCACAGCAGCGATGGAGTAATGATCGACTCCAACGAGAATCCGCTGGGCCCCAGCCAGTCCGCGCGCGACGCCATCTCCGCTATCATTCCGCAGGGCGGACGCTATCTCGACAATCTCACCGACGATCTCATCCACACCTTTGCGCAACTCGAAGGTCTCAATCCGGATCATGTTCATGCGTTCCCCGGCTCTACTCCTGCGCTTCACTTCGGGGTCATCGCCTTCACATCGCCGCAGAAGAGTTATGTCACAGCCGATCCCGGCTACGAGGCTGGAATGTTTGCCGCCGGGGCGTCGCAAGCGCGCGTCGTGAAAGTCCCGCTCACCAAGACCTACGCACATGACGTAAAGGCCATGCTCGCCGCCGCGCCCGACGCTGGGCTGTTCTATATCTGCTCGCCCAACAATCCCACGGGCACGCTCACTCCGCATTCCGACATTGAGTATCTCGTCGAGAACAAACCTAAGGGCTCCATCGTGATGATCGACGAGGCTTACATCCATTTCTGTGATGCGCCTTCGACGCTCGATCTGGTCAAGGCCGGCAAGGATGTAATCGTGCTGCGCACCTTCTCGAAGACTTATGGCATGGCAGGCCTGCGCTGCGGTCTCGCCGTCGCCCGTCCGGACCTGCTGGATAAAATTATGGAGCGTGCCGGATGGAATTTCATGCCCGTCACTGCTCTGGTCGCCGCTTCGGCCAGCCTGAAAGATCAAAATTTAGTTCCGGAGCGCAAGCGCATCAACAGCGGCATCCGCCGGGAAACTTTTCAGTGGCTCGATCGCAACGGCTACTCCTATATCCCCTCGGAATCGAATTGCTTCATGCTCGATACCAAACGTCCGGGCAAAGAAGTGATCGATGCCATGGCACAGCAGAAAGTTTTTATTGGACGCATCTGGCCGGTGATGCCTAACAGCGTTCGCATCACTGTGGGAACTCATGATGAAATGCAGCAGTTCCAGACCGCATTCCAAAAAGTAATGCGCGGTACAGCGGCGTTCTCGCAGCAACCGGCACGCCCCTCCAAAAATGTCCGCCGGAACGGAGCGCCACTGCCATCGTGAGACTATGGAATGCCGCGAATTGATGAAGATATAATTGAGCGGCCACGGGAGGCTCTATGTTTTCACGTCTCCTCACTTTCCTCTGTCTGCTAATTTTTTTGCCAGCCTCTTTGGCCCAGCAATCAGAACCAACAGCGCCAGAAGCCGTGCCTGACTCGTGCCCAGTTACGAAACAGTCCGACAAGCCTTTTGTAGCCCCATTCCCTTATCCGGCACAGGCTCCGAAGGGTAGCTTTTGGTTTGGTACGGATAATTTGTGGACTTTACTTGGGAACCCAAGATGGCCCATGGGACAAAAAACCTTCTGGTGGCGGCAAGACTGGGGGCGATACAAATGGATCCCGGAAGAGCAAGCATCGAAATTGACCGTTACGGCAAGACGTCTGGACGCTGTTTCTCAATCTTCAGAAATTCTGAAGGCTAACAGCTCATACCGAGAGCAGGACTGGAAAGCATTTTTGGTGGGAGGCATTAACTTTTCGACGCCGGGATGCTGGGAGATCACCGGACGTTACGATGATGACGAACTGAGCTATGTCGTTTGGGTAGTAAAGTAGTTTGTTCCGAGTGTCGAACCAATCGCGTGGGCGCTGATTGACTGGGTTATAGAGTGTAAACGCCTCCGTACATTAACTATCGGGCAGTGCCTAATTCCCGCAACCAGCAAGTCAAATCAGGAATCGGCACCGAGACGCCTTGGTCTGATAGCTGCTCTTCGCCCGCAAATTCAGAATCTAAACTGCACATCGAGCTGCATGCGGCGCGGAGGCTGGGCGGCGACCGGTTTTCCAAACAACGGAGAAGAGATTGTTCCGATGTAGGTCATGTAATTGGGATGGTTGAGAACGTTGAATGAATTCAGCGAGAGGGAAAGAACCTTGGCTTCTCCCTTGCGTTTGGAAAGCGGGAAGTCGTGGGAAAGATTGAGATCGAGATTGATGGTGCCGGGGCCCGGCATAGTGTTGCGCGCGACTCCCGCGGGACGATCGTTGATGATGCCATCGTGATTGTCGTCGGCGCCGGTGGTGATGTTCACGGGCTTGCCCGAGTAGAGCGAAAGCGCCGCGCCGAAGGTGAAAAAACGCGTCGGCTGGCTGGAAGCCAGCAGATCGAACTTATGCAGGCGGTCGTTGTCGGAGCGTCCCCAGTCGGCGGAAGGATTGTAGCTGTTGGCGGGAAAGAAGGTGATGCCGGTGGTGTTGTTGTTGGTGCGGCTGAGCGTGTATTGCACTTGCCCGGCGAAATATTTGCTGGCCTTGCCGCGGAAGGTGAGTTCCAGCGCGTTGCCTTTCAAAGCTCCTTCCGACTGGATCTGCCGGACCTGGCCGAAACTTGGATTCGGACGCACGGCACCTCCACCATTTGGCGCGTTGGCGTCGATGGAGCGGAAAGAATCGATGCCGCGGTTGCCGATGTAGACGGCGCTGAATGTGCTTTTCGCCGTGACTTGCCGCTCGACTCCGATGCTGTATTGAATTGAGTAGGGCATGCGGACGCGAGGATCGAGCGTAACCACGCTCGTGGGAGTGCTGGACAGCTCACTCGGGAGTACGGGGTAGTGCGGCGAGTCCACGATGAAGCGCAGCAGGTTCACGCCGTCGAAGTGGAGCAAATCTCCGATGGGACTAGGTCCGGTGCGATCGTAGAAGAATCCGGCGCCGCCGCGAATGATGGTCTTGCCGTTGGCGGCCGGGGCGTATGCGAAGCTGAGGCGGGGCGCGAAGTTGTTGGGATCGTCGTGGAAATAGTTCTGCCAGTAGTAGCGGACTCCCAGGTAGAGAGAGAAGTTCGGCTTCAGGCGAATGTTGTCCTCGACGAATCCACTGACAACTCTTTCCAGAAAAACCACGTGGCCCTGGCCGGTTTGGATCAGGAACGTCGTCGGAGTAGCCGCCGAGAAATCGGCGCTGCTGGCGAACGTGTAGGTGCCGGCGCGGTTGGTGAAGTCGTCGAGGCCGCGGCGGCTGATGTCGGGAATGTCGACGCCGAAGCTGAGCTGATGTTTGCCGTTAGCGTAAGTGGCGAAGTCGGTCCCGTCGAAGTGATATTCGGTGCGGCGGGAATCGGCTTGCGCGCCACCGGCAGTGAAGAGTCCGGAGATTGAAAGTTGAGCGTCGGCATTAATGCTGTGGACGGAATTGTCAAAGTGTCCGACGAGAAACCTTAACTGGTTCACCCAGTGCGGGGAGAACTGGTGAAGATCGCTGACATTGATTTCGTGCTCGAGAAAATGCGTGTTGGTGCCGGCGCTGGGAAGGGTGGTGCCGTCGACATTCTGATTTTCGACAGAGCGATGTTCGTAGGAGTAGCCGATCCAGAACTGGTCGCCATTGGAGAAATCGTGGAAGATGCGTCCTGAACCGAAAAAATGATGCGTGGGATTGGGGACGGTTTGCGCGATGGGCCCGAAGCCGAGCGACTCGGCGGCGGCGAGGGCTGTGGAATCGATGACGGCCTGTTGGTCGTTGAGATCTTCGTCGAGCGCGAGCAGAAAGCTAGTGTGCTTGCTGTGGCCGATGGGTCCGGTAACGGAGCCTTCGTAATACTGGCGGCGCTCGGGAGGCTTAACAATGGCAAAGGCGTTGGTCGCGTCAAAGACGGAATCGCGGAAGAGGAAATTTAGGGAACCGTGATAAGCCGGCGTGCCGTTCTTGGTGACGATTTCCAGGCGCGCCCGGCCCGGACGCGAGAAGCGCGCAGAGTACGGGTTGTTGTTGATCTTTACTTCCTGAATGGCGGAGGGAGTGACGCCGGGGCCATTGGCCTCAATGCCGTTCACCACGAGCGTGACGCCATTCGTCCCACTGGCATTGTCGTCGAGGAAGCGCGACATGGTGGTGATGTAGTCCTGATCGAAGACGGGGATGAGATCGAGGGCATTGCGGTCGATGGTATTGGCGTTCTGGTTTTCGGAATTCTCGAGACTGACCAGCGGTGCGGAATCGCCGGTGGCGACATTGACGGTTTCGTTGAGAACCGCGATCGGCATCGTGACGCGAAGGGGAGCCGGACGCTTGGTGGCGAGGTTTACGCTGACGCGGGTCTCGCGGAAGCCGTCCGCCTGAAAATCGAGCGTGTAGTTCGCGGGCGCAATGTGGTCAAAGCGGAAGGAACCGGCGTTATCCGTGGAGGTTTGAGAGACCGGCTTATTGTCGGGGGCGAGGAGCGTGACTTGCGCGCTGGCGATAGCGGCTCCTGAGGGATCGAGGAGCGTTCCGGTAAGAGCGCGAGAAAGCGGCTGTTCTTCGGAGACGTCCGTCGCCCCGACGCTGGCAGGACGCTCGGTGGCCAGGGTCAGGACGGCAGCGGGGAATGAGAAGCCGGCTGCTGCGACCAACATCCAGAAGAGTTGATATCTCACTTAAGCGCCTTGGAGAAAAATACCGGAGCGGCGTTGCCGATTTATTTCCGCGCAGGCAAATAGGATCAATATCACAACCACATGAAACCTTCCTGAAAGGAAAAAGAAGCGCCAGTTATTTCCTACGCTGGCTGATTGACCGGACAGTTTCTTTATTCCAACAAAAAATAAAGCCACGTCGGTTAAGAGCGTGGCCTTCTTGCATTTTAACTGGTTTGTCGAACCGGCTTATGTGGACTTCACTGCGGCGTCAGCAGAAATGCATGCGCTTTTCCATTGTGCGAGCCCTCGCCCACAATCTGTCCCGCATTGTTGATGCCGTTCGCTGTGAGCAGCACCCAGCTTGATCCCGCGGGAATCAGCTTGTTCAAATCCTTCATCTGCCCGGCGCTGTACACGAATGCGTGATAAGTGGATTGGAAAGTCGACTGCCCTACCACAATCCCCGCGTCGTTAATTCCGAAGCCCCACGTGGTGCTGGTCGGGCCACTGATCGTCCCCAAATCATGGAGAACGCCGTTGGTAGCCAGAAACGCATGTGCTGATCCGTTCGCGGTATATGCCACGCCGGTGACCTGGTTCTTATTATTCACGGCGTATGCCTGGCTCCATGCACCGCCCAGGGTCCCCATCTTGGTCATGGTTCCGTTTCTCCAAATGAACCCGAAGAAGTTGCCCTGGGCGTCATACGACGTCCCTACCACCACACCGAACTTATTGATGCCTTGCGCGCTGTTCCACCAGTCGGTGCCTTTGGGCGATCCCAAGGTTCCCAGGTCGGTCATCTGTCCGTTGCTATAAAGAAACGGATGATTGCTTCCGTCGGCTGTGACGGCGGAGCCCACCACCTGGCCCACGTCGTTGAGGGCATAGGCCACGGCGGACCCTCCGCCCAGATCTCCAATGTCGGCTAACTTTCCGCCGCTCGACAGAAAAGCGTGGTAGGTGCCTGACGCAATCGTGGAATAGCCAGCCACCTGCCCGGTTGCATTGATCCCATTGCCGATGGCCGACGTTCCTCCCAGAGTACCCAGATCGGTCATGGTTGCGTTGTGATAAAGAAAGACGTCGGAAACGGTATCGTTGGAGTCGTAGGCGTAGCCGGTGATCTCGCCGGTTGCATTGATGGCCTTGGCCCCGCTGAAACTGCCGCCGCGCAGAGTGCCCAGGTCGGTGACGCTGTAGGTCTGAGCGGCGCACAAGCACGACAACGCCGTTGTCAGGAGAAAACTGAAAATCATTCGTGGAAGGCTGGGGAGTGTATTCATGACGCTCCTTTTGCAGGCGAAGCTTGAATTCGCTTAAATCGTTCCACGCCAAGTCAGAAGAGTTGTCAAAAGGATGTCAAATCCAGATGTAGCCCCGAGCGAGAATCTACGAGCACGACCTCTGGCAACCTGTCATTCGCGCCGCTCATCTAATCAACCAATCGGCCAAGACGCCCGTTGCTTCAACAGGCTTTTACGATCCATACAAAACTTTACAAGCAAGCCAGAGTCCAGCCGCGGTATCAGGGACGCGTGGCCTTGGTCGGCGACGCCTCGGGCGCGGTCGATTCCATCACTGGCGAGGGTTTATGCCTCACCTTCCGTCAGGCGCAGGTCTTGGCGGAATGCTTCGTCGCAGGCGATCTGCGCCGCTATCAACAAGAGCACAGGAGACTGGCTAGGCGTCCCGCTATGATGGCTCGGTTGATGCTCGCTCTTGATTGGAAAACTTCATTGCGGCAGCGTGTGATGCGCGCCTTCGGTTCCGATCCCCGCCTCTTCAGCCGCATGCTGGCCATGCACGTCGGAGATCTGTCGCCGCTCGACTTCGCCGCTAACGGGCTGTCATTGGGCTGGCGGATGGTGACTGTCTAAGATATGGTTTGACCAAAAGTGCAACAAAGATTGCTTGGCAGATATGACCTCAGTCTCGTTGCTTTACTTGTTCTTTGGATATGCCGTAACGCTGTGCGAAATCTCGAAACGCAGCCTCGCTGTCGAACACGCTGCTCAAGGGTAAAGATAAAATCGCAGTTCGTCGTCGTGCGACATCAAGGAGGTAGCCCTGCCAAAGCGGAATAATCCTTTCGAGAGGCATTTCCATTGCAGCTTCGACATATGATCCGTATCCGCGCTTGTCTTTTGCCGCAATTAGCTTGAGAAAGCGTCTGAACTTGCCTTGCTCCCACAAAAACAAGGAAACCATGCGCGACTCCGATTCGTCGCGCTCCACCGCGCCGAATGGCCCAGATGGAGCTTGATCAGAAACGATTGTCCTTAGATCGAGCCGCGTCAGCTTTGTGCCCAAGGCTTCTATACGCCACGGGTTCTGGAAACCCCAAAACAGGACCAATTCGCCGTCCTTCCAGTAGCCGTAAAACTTTTCGAAGAAAGTCGGGATGCCCTCGTCGGCCCACGGCGGGCGGGAGGGCAGGTTTCTTTCCACGAGAGGGTGCATGATTTCGTGGGCAAATGTCCCCAGTCCGGAGGTCTCATAGGTCGCCAACAATTTATTGGAATACAGGTAGATACCGAAGCCTGCCGGACCTGGAACATGCAACTCATTTTGGACAAACTCCTGAAACTGATTTTGGTCCTCTAACACAAAAGCGCGGATCGGGTAATCAAAATCGGCCTTAAAGAAATCACGATTCACAAGTTTAATGAAGTTGTCATCGAACCGTACGAGGTTGGCAATGCGGGACGACTCGCGCTTGTAGCGAAAATCAAAGTACCTGGTCTGTTTGCGATAAGGAAATTGAAGGAGGAAATCCTGAGCTGAAGCAATTGTTGAGAACTCTCCAAATGCCCCGCTGAGTGTCAATATAACGAGTGCCAAACGCAACAAAAACTTCATAAACAGTCACGGTAGCACAGAGCGGCAAATGAATCTTGAGTTATGGCATATTTGTTCACCGGAACCGACAGACGGCTCGAGGCCAAGCTTGCGAAAACAACCGGTGTTTCGGAAAAGTCCTCACTCGACCTCCTCTCCCCACTCCACCGTCCGCCTCTCCCGGCTACTCTTATGCGCCAGCAGCACCGCCCGCATCGTTCGCAGCGCCTGCTCGGGCGTAACTTCCAGCGCGGCCTCCTTCTCGATCGCGTCGCGCACATTCGCGTAAAACCCGCGATAATCTCCCCGCTCGGTTTTTAACTTCACGCTCGGCTCGCCCACCACGCTTAGCGTGCCCCACAAGCTCTCCGCTTCCTCTCCCCAATCCGCGCCCCAATCCGTTCCTTCAGGAACATTTTCGCCACGCAGCCGCGCTTCCTGCGGATCCATTCCATACTTCACAAACGATCCCTTCGTCCCATGAATAAGCAAATGCGGCCCCGGCGCAAACGCAATAATCCGAGCCCGCACTAGCGCCCGCAGCCCGGGATACTCCATGCAGACATCGAACGAATCATCCACCTGCGACGTCTCACGCTGGCAAAATGCCGACGCCGTTATGCTTCGCGGCTCGCCAAATAAAACCAGCGCCTGATCGATCACATGCGGCCCCAGATCGAATAACACGCCTGCGCCCGGTTGATCCGCTCGCTCCCGCCATGCATTCCCTTTCGGTTCCAGGCGAAAGCGGTCAAACCGGCATTCATATTCCGCAATCTTCCCCAGCCTCCCCGACTCCACAAGTTTCTTCACCGTGAAGAAATCGCCATCCCAGCGCCGGTCCTGATACACCGTGATCAGCCGCCCGCGCTCCGCAGCCAGCCGCACCAGTTCTTCGGATTCCCGAAGGGTAGGCGCGAATGGCTTGTCCACCACCACATCCCGCCCGGCCAGCAGGCAAGCCTTCGCCAGTTCAAAGTGCGAATCATTTGGCGTCGCTACTACGCACAGATGAATTTCCTTATCCGCCAGCAATTCCTCTATCGTCCGCGCGACTCGCACTTCGGGGTATTTTTCCTGCACCCGCATCCCGCTGCGCTCCACGATGCAAGCCAGTTCCATCCCAGGCACGCCACGGATCACGGGAGCGTGAAAAGCCTGCCCAGCCAGCCCAAATCCAATCAATCCCACGCGCACCATGCAAAACTCCTTGGTTTCTTACCTTTATCTACCACTACACCAGCCGCCATTTACAGCGTTTTGCCTATAGTGCGGCATCGCGCTAAATCGTATAACGGTTAAGTGATTTGGCGGGATGTGGATTTGCCAGTTTGACTATTGAGACGCCCAGGAGCCGGTAAATGCGATTCGGACCTTTTCTAATGATTGCACTGTTGCTGATTATTCTGTGGGCGGGTGGCTTTTTAATGTTCCACGTAGCCAGCGGGCTGATTCACCTGCTGCTGTTGTTCGCGGTCGTTTCACTCGTGGCGCACCTGTTTATGGGGAGCCGGACCGCATAGATTTTTTTGGAGCCAGGTTGACCGGGCGGATGCTAACCGGCACCGTTGCCTTCAGCCTAGCTCTTTAGCCCTAACACCGGCGACAGCACCGCCTCTCAGCGCGCTATGGCTAAACGGCCGTAGAACTCTGAGAGGTGGTTGCTTTTTAAGTGTTGCTCTTTATTTTTTACGATCACGTCTTACGATCCTTCACCCGCCGAACAAACTTCAGCCCCGACCATACTTCTGTTACTGCGCACACCTTCACATCCACCAGCCCTGCGTCGAGTCCAATCCCGCGCACCACATTTTCATCCAAATCAGTCGCCACGCCGGAACTCTTCTTCGGCCAGCTTACCCACAACATTCCCGCCGGGACCAGTAACTTTGCGATCCGCGGAAACTCCTTCGTTAGTTCGACGCGAGACTTGGTGAAGATCATCGCGAAATCGAGAGCGGACCTATCTTTCACGACCGCGCATTCCGTCAAAGCCTCGCGCAATTCCGCCCGCACTTCCGCCGGAGCATTCGCCAACCGCAGGCAAAATCCCGCTTTGATGCCCAATTTTCTCGGAAGTGGTGTGCCTGAATATCCCGGCATTCTCTTATTGCCCGCGCGAAAGAAATGACGGACTTGTCCGGAGCCAGAAACAGCTGGAAGCCAGAAGCTGCCCTACTGCGCTGGCGCGTAATACCCTCGCCGCGCCCTCACCCGGAAACTTTTGCGGTCATTGGCCACAACCTCAATGGTGCGAAAATGGCCGTCGGCCTTGAAGTCGGCTGGCTGGTAGGAGACCGCATACTGGCTGCGCAGTTCCTCCTGAATTTCGGCAAAGGCGTTGGCCACGTCGCGAATCTGGAACGGCGCAAATGCGCGTCCCCCGGTAGCGTCGGCGATTCGCTCCAGCACCTTGTCGCCCGTTCCCTTGGTGCCGCTCACGTTGGTGCTGATCGTGTACACGATCGCCTCCGCCCGCTGCGCCATCTCGATGGCTTCCTCGCGCGTGACATGGCTCTGATTGTCGTCTCCATCGCTCAATAAAATAATCGCCCGCCGCGTCGGACCGCTCGGCGGTTTTTTCAGCAACTTGTCGCGGCACGCGTAGTAAAGGGCATCGTACATGGCAGTCCCGCCCCCCGGACGCAACGCCCGCACGCCGTGCCCCAGCTTTTCTGTGTCATCGGTAAAATCCTGCGTCACCTCGGGCGTGGCGTCGAAACCAACTACGAAAGCCAGGTCATAACGCTTGCGCACCGTCTGATTCAAAAACTCAATCGCCGACTCCTGCTCGAACTTGAACCGGTCGCGCACCGAACTGCTGGCGTCGATCAGCAGTCCCACCTGCAGTGGCAGGTTCGTCTCCGCGTGAAAACTTCGGACCTCCGTCACCGGCTTGCTGTCATCCACAAAACGGAAATCGTTCTTCTTTAAATCGGTCACGCGCTTCCCGTGCTTATCTGTCACCGTGAAAACAACATTCACTTCGTTGGTGCCCACTCTGATTTTTGGAACGTTTGCCGAATCGCTTTCCTGCTCGCCCGAATTCTGCTCGGGATTCTGCGCAGCGGAAGGCGGGGCCTGCTGCGGCGCTGGGGGCGCGGTTCCCGTCTGAGAGGCGGCAAACGCGCACAGCGTCGCCAGTAGCATTGCCAATGCAGCCCATCGCCCCGCCAAGACGTCTCTCTTAATCATGGAGTTCATTAACTGTTCATTATATCCACAGTAACTCCATCTGATTTCGCTTTGAAAGGTCGTGCCTTTAGCCGCCCCGCAACTCGTTACATCCTGCTGAAAACTCTGCTTTTGGCTGGCCAACGCTTTCGGCAGTCCAGTAAATACGACCTTCGTGCCCCTTCGTGGTTCACGAATTTAAGAAAACTTTACTTCTCCTCCACTTTACTCAAAAACTCCCGCAACTCCTCCGGCAACTCACTCCTCAACGCCACTAACTCCCCCGTCCGCGGATGCCGGAACTCCAACTCCGCAGCATGCAAAAAATTCCTTCCCAACCCAATCACCGCATTTTTTCCTCGCGCCTGTCGCGGCGCCCCATACATCGTATCCCCCACAACTGGATGTCCCATCGCCGCCACATGCACCCGAATCTGGTGCGTCCGCCCGGTGTCGATTTTCACGTCGAGCAAAGTAAACTTTCCAAACTTGGTATCCAACCGCCGCACCACGCGATAATGCGTTGCCGCAGTCCGACCACCCTCGAGCCGCGTCGTCATGCGCGTGCGCCGCACCCGGTCCCGGCTGATGCTCTGCGCCAGCGTTCCCGAATCTTTTTTCACCCACCCATGCACCAGCGCCACATATTTCTTTTTTACTTCCCGCGCCGCAAACTGCGCGCTCAACTTGCGGTGCGCCTCATCGTTTTTAGCCACAACAATCAAGCCGCTGGTCTCTTTATCCAGACGATGCACAATCCCCGGCCGCAACTCTCCGCCCACGCCGGACAAATTTCCCAGGTGATGCAGGAGCGCATTCACCAGCGTCCCACGATTGCGCGCATCGTCGCTCGCTCCCGCCCCGGCGTGCACCATCATTCCTGCCGGCTTGTTGATCACCGCGAGATCGTCGTCCTCATAAACAATGTCTAGCGGAATCTCCTCCGCGATAGCCTTCAGCGGCGCCCGCTGCGCATCCCCCAGCACGCTGATCCGCTCCCCGCCGCGCAGCTTCAGCGAAGCCTTCGCCGGAGCATCGTTCACCAGCACCTTGCCCTCGGCGATCATCTCCTGCACTCGCGCCCGGCTTACCGACTCCAGGCGCGTAGCAAGAAATTGATCCAGGCGCTTGCCGGCATCTTCAGCCGCAACAGGAATAAGAATGGGAAACGCATCAGGCATTCGCTGGAGGATACCAGACGCTACGCGTCCGAAGGACGCTTGAAAATAGCCCGGCGTTTTCAACGCGGGTACGGTCGGAATTCGGACGCGCATCCCGGAGGGATGCCTGAAGTCGTCCCGGGTGAATCTGAGAGCGACCGAGCACCGTCGCAGGCACAATCTTGAAGAGTTGAGAGAGAAGGCAGAACCGCCTCAATGTCAACCAATCGAGCTTCTGCAAGTAAGGGTTTGCCTGTATTGCCTCAAGGCTCGGCGCGGAGTTACATCTACACATCAAAGCGCTTATCGTGCCACCCACGAGGAATCGTCGTGGAACAGCAGTTCGCAATTCTGACTGAGGTTCCGATCTCACGGCCGCTTTTTGTGTGTCAGAAAAGATGGTTTGCGCCAACCATGCGTGAGCGCTGGAAGAGTTTATGAGCCAACTCCGCGGCCCGCTGCAACAAATCTATCGGGATAAATCTGCCGGCGAGATTAGGGTCCTTAAGGTCAGCAATTTCAGCGTGATTTTATGGATGGTCCCAGTATCGAGAAACTGCGCGATGAACTCACACGGCTGATGCTGGAGCACATTGAGAGTATGCAAAAACGAACGTTTTTGGGAATCGGCCCGGAGGATGTGCGCCGGGAAAAGGAACAATTGCAGCGCATCCGTGAAGTGTCTGCCGAATTTTTGGAGGCTCTAAAGAGAATCAGCCAGTAGCTTTCCGGCACGGGCAGCCCTCATCTGCCCTACCCCGGGCGCTGTGGGGTTCTGTACAACGGGTGGCGTTGACTCATTGTCATGAAAGGAAAGCCGATGGCGGAGAAGCCGAGTGTCACACTGCCGGGAACCGTAGAGAAAATCATCAAGCCCTCGCAGCCCGGTCAGGCGGAAAAAGCGCAGATTGAGGTGGAAGGGGCGGATGATATGTACCGCGAAATCCGCATCGAAAACTCACTCACCGCCGAAAATGGTCAGCAGGTGCGGCTCAAGAAAGGCGCCGAGGTCGACGTTACCGTGGAAGCCGATCAAGAAGCGACCAATCCTAAAAACAAATAACTGAATATGCTTCTGCCCGGTGGATTTGAGATCCTTTGGCCGACTGAAAGCCCTATCGCGATGCGCTCAACGCCGGCGCCGCCTTCGCCCCCGGCCGCAACCACCAGATCAGCCCGCCTCCGATTACCAGCCCAATGGCAATCAACTGCGTGCCCGACATTGCCCCGCCAAACACCGACCCGCGGCCCGGATCGTCCCGCAGAAATTCCAGGAAGAACCGCGCCACGCCATAAATAAACAGGAACGCGCCGAATACCTGACCATCGAATTTCCTGCGCTTCAGCAGCCACATCAGGAAGAAGAAATTCGCAAACTCCACCGCCGCCTCGAACAATTGCGTCGGCTCCAGCGGCACGTTCAACGGAGTGCCGGTAATCTGATTCGCCAGCGGATTATGAAACACCACACCCCAGAAATGATGCGTCTCTTTCCCGTAGCAGCATCCCGCCGCAAAGCATCCAATGCGTCCAATCGCATGTCCTAGCGCCAGCCCCGGCGCAAACGCATCGCAAGTTCCCAGCGCGGGCATATGATGTCGGCGCACATACCACGCCGCCGCCGCGAACGCGGCAATCAATCCGCCGGAAAAAACTCCCCCGGCCTGCAGCGTGGTGATGCTGAAAATCTCCGCCGGATGCGCCCGATAGTAGCTCCACTCATTGATAACGTAGAGCACCTTCGCGCCCACAATCCCGCACAGCACGACCAAAATCCCCAGGTTCCACGCCTTCTCGCCGTTAATCCCCAGCCGCTCGGAATTGCGCACACTGATCCACAACCCGATCAGCACTCCCATCGAAACCAGGAAGCCATAAGTCGGCAGGAAGAATTTCCCGAAATGTATTAACTGCGGATACACAGATAGTTAGATGCAGGAACGAAGGATTTTGTACCTGAATCAGTGTAGCAGGGACGTTGCTGTTGTTAGGGAAGCGTGCGACGTGCTCGCGCCAAAATATTCAAGCCGACCCACTGTGCCGTGTGACGGGCCGAGAATGAACCGTCGGTAGACGTTGGGAACCCGCCGAGACCCTTTAGGCATCTCCGCATGACGGAGCGTCGCACACCGGATCCTAGTTCGAGTCGAGTCCCCGTTCATTCAGCATTGGTTCAAAAATCGGTTACCGCCATCACCAACCCCGCAGGCCGGCTTTCACTTGTGATGCTAGGAGAACTCCCTGCAGATTAGCAATAGGCAACCCGCAAATAGTTGGCAGACCACTTGCATCCAAAGTAATCAGGCCATCAAAGTTTCGTCTTGTGATTTTGCCTGCCGCAGCGCCCGGATTCTGGGGTGGCAGCCAGCAAATCCGCTGAAGGATTCATCTCGTTTTTGTTATTCCCCCGCATCGTGTCCAAAATATTCGACCGCGAGGGCGAAAAAGCCAGCGCATACACCGCTGTGCTGCTCTGCCCAATCTCCACTCCGCTTCAGCCTATCCTGCCTTGCGAGTCTCGTTCTCGCGCAACACTTCGTCCAGCGCATCCGCTAATAGATGCGCGCGCTTCTGGTAATCGACTTCCCCGCCATCATCCTTGGTCCGCTTCAAAAGATGATACTCATCGGCAATGTTGAGCGCCGCCAGCACCGCCAGCCGCACCGTATCAATCGTATTCGTCGCCTCGGCCACCGCGCGCATCTTCGCGTCCACGTACTCCGCCAGCTTCGAAATGTATTCCGGATCCGACCCTCGCAGGTTATACGCCTGATCAAAAATCTCCACCCGCACGCTGCCGGACTGCGCATCCTTCAAGGGTGAATCCTTTGTCGCCGTTGCCATAACTGTCGCGCTCCTCTACCCCTAGCTCGCCCGCTCCTCCGCGATCGACTCAATCTGTTCCAGCATCTTCTCAACGCGCCCGCGAATCTCCTCGCGCTCTTTTTTCAGTTGCACCGCCTCGCGGCGCAACGTAACCAACTGTTCGTCGCGCTCTTCCAGTTGCTGGCGCACGCGTTGCGCGTCGCGCTCCGCCGCTGCCTGCGCCTGCCGCGCCGCTTTGTACATCTCGATCGTGCGGTAAATTTTCTGTTCCAGCGCTTCAAAATCGTCTGCCGGAACCTGCTCTGTAACCTGTTCGACCGCGTTCACAGCCATGATTGCACTTTTCCCCGGAAAGAATTTCAAACTTTACCGCAGTATACTCCACCGCCCTGTGGATCGAGCCATGGCACGTTGGTGCAGCAGGGCAACAAAATTGGCTATAATTCCCGCATGAAACATCCTGGATTTTCCCTCATTGCCCTTACCGTTGTTTTGGCTATCACTGCTCTCCCCAGTGCCGCCAAAACAAAAGTCGAACTTAAAGACGCGCAAGGCAAAAGCGTGGGTTCCGTGATCCTCTGGGAGCAGGGAACAGGCACCGGGCTACAGCTCCAGCTTCACGATCTTCCGCCGGGCGAGCACGCCATCCACTTTCATCAGACGCCCAAATGCGATGGCCCCGACTTCAAGTCCGCCGGCGGGCATTTCAATCCCGAGGGCAAGAAGCACGGATTCGACAATCCCGAAGGCCATCACGCCGGGGACATGAAGAATTTTACCGTCGATGCCCAAGGCAAGGCCGATGCGAAGCTCGAGGATAAAGAAGTGACTCTCGGCGAAGGCGCCCATTCGCTGTTCAGCAATGGCGGCACCGCCATTGTGATCCACGCCAAAGCTGACGACTACAAGACCGACCCCTCGGGCAGCTCCGGCGACCGCATCGCCTGCGGCGTAATCACAAAGTAGCTTGTTGCTGGCACAGCTCATGTAGGGACGGGCGCATTCGCCCGTCCACCGAGCGTAGCGAGGAATCTACCCTCGCGCCCGCAGCTTCCCCAACTTCTCCGCCGCTGCGTCCAGCGTCTCCAACTTCTTGCAGAACGCAAACCGCACCTGCCGCGCCCCATCCCTTGGATCGCCATAGAAACTCGATCCCGGCACCGCTGCC